>Ga0172382_10006851_pt1 | contig 16383 bp, 20 predicted proteins | sample Leawel138RmetaG_FD_122245 | JGI IMG/M metagenome (GOLD analysis project Ga0172382, IMG submission 122245) | Leachate microbial communities from a municipal landfill in Southern Ontario, Canada - Leachate well 138R metaG | ecosystem: Engineered > Solid waste > Landfill > Unclassified | place...
CCAATTATACTAGAACCATATCTTTTTAAAAAATAACCATCTTCAATTATATAATCAAACAATAAAGATTCAGCACTTATACCCGGGCCAAAATGACCACCAATAACACTTGGATTAGGATAATTCCCAGATAAATCACCACTAGCAACACCACCACCACCTAATGTAAAAGTAGTTCCAACACTATCTGTGAATTTTGGATTTGTTGGTGTTGAATTATCTACCCAAAAAGCACCTTTAAGAGCACCGGTAGTTGGAGCTACTGTTCTTGAAATATTAACTATACCATTAACATTTTGAAAAATAGCACTGTTAGCATTTACAGTTCCACTACCATCTTCGTCTAATTGTGTAATAGATCCTAAAAATTCTTCTCTTGGTCTAACCATATGGCATCCTCAAATTGCTATCCAAATGCCAAATTATGTACAAAAAAATAATTAGTTATTATTTCTATTTTAATTATATTGTATTATCTCCAAATGCAAATATTTCTATAAATAATTTGAATTTTGCTTTAGAAATAGGAACTAATGTTCTTATTAAAACATTTATTTCATTATTTGTTATAGAAGGAGAACCAGACATTGGTGGTATTTGATTAGTATGTCCTATAATATATATATTAAAATAATTTGAATTAACAAAAACATCATTTGTTTGAGATACTGGTAATGGAGTTGGTAATAATTCACTATAAGTATTTGACCAAGATAAACCTGCAATTTGACTTTTTGCTCCATTTGCACCTACAATACCACTTATAATAGATAAAGCATTTACTTTTACAAGATATGCAACATCATAATTAGCACCTGTTGTTGGTAATTTTTCATTAGTAGCTATACCAGTAATTACTGGCATATTTAATGTTTCTTTATTAATAACAAATCCATGCCATGTATTTGCTAATACTGGAACTGATATATTCCATTGTTCAGAAACTCTTTGTATTTTTGATAGTTCAGTCATAATAAATATATCCTTAATTATTTAGCAAAATCTCCAATTTCACCATAAGCAATGGTTTCTATAATATCAGCATATGAATCAATTGGTGTATATACACAAATTCTACCTATTGATCCGTTTCCTTTAACTCCTGTTTTTATTAAAATAGAACCAGCATTACCACTTGCACCTGCACCAGTAAATAATTTTATATGACCTGCACCAGTGGTTCCACTACCACCATCTCCTGTTGCAAAATATATATTACCACTATTTCCAGTACTAGCACTTCCTGTTGTTAAATTTATACTACCAGAAGTTCCGGTTGCTGGAGATAAATCTGAAGTTGAAATATTTATATTACCAGTATTATGACTAGTTCCACTAGCATTACCAGTATTTAAATATATATCTCCTGAATTAGAAACAGCAGATGACCCTGTAAATAAAGTAAGATTACCAGTAGTACCACCAATTGAAGTACCAGTAGATAAACGAAGAGCTTTTGAAGAGCTTGTTCCAGTATATAAATTGCTTGTAGAAATATCAATAATACTATTATCTGAAGTTAAATCAATTCTACCAGGTGATAATATAGGACTTGTACTCACTTTAATATATAATGTATTAGTTGCTATTAATTTTGATGAATTTGTAAATTGTATATCTTGTCCGTTAGTAGTATTATTAATACTTAACACACCACTTAAATTATATGTTGACATTGACTGACTTGTTATTGAGGTCCCATTTCTTATTAAAATTTGATTATCAGTAATTGTTCCAATTGTAAGTTGAGTACTTCCAGAATGTATTTTCCCTACATTTGGATTTGGATATGTTCCTGATAAATCACCTCCAGCAGAACCACTTGGTGAAATTCCACTAATACTAACAATTTCATTACTACTATTAATTGATAAAGGCATATCTACGGTTATTGAACCGAAAGCTAATCTTTTATTATTTGTACCACCTCTAATTACAATTCCTAATGGATTAACCATAGATCTCCTTTTAATATATTAACTATTTAATTTTGCTTCAATATTTGTTAACTTTGTTTCAAATGCTGTTAATTTTTCTTCTATACGATCAGCTCTACGACGTTGATAGGCAGCTTCAACAAATAAACATTCTGTTGATCTGATCCCATAACAATTTCCAGCAGGAATTATTTTTTCTATAATTTTTTCAGTACCATCTTCTAATTTTTTCACAGATTCTTCTATTTTTTCTGGCCATTCATCATAACAAAACAAACCATATTGATGAGCATCCAATCCATGATTAGCAAATGCTTCTTTAATTCTTTGTGAAATTAATCCAGAATGTATTCTTGCATTATATCCTTTTTCTTCAACGGAATTTATCCATTTATAAAAAATTATAGATATATCTCCCCAAGCATCTAAAATTTTATTATCTATTGGAACTATATCTTTTTTATTTCTTTCATCTGATGTATCAATTGTACCAGTTACTGCATAAATTGTATTCCATTTATTTGAAGATGAACCAAGATTTAAAGTATTAGCAGGTTTTGGATATAAATTAGTTTGGTTAATAATTATACCATATTCTAATAAAGAATCACTTAAAATACTAATAGTTTTTGAACTTTCATAATAACTAATTTCACAAAGATCATTTGCACCCATATGTATTTTAGCATTAATAGTTGAACTAGCAGGTTTTAAATATATATTTGTACTAGATCCAGCTGTTAATGGTGTTATTATAATTTCTTTTGCATTTATATTAGTTGAATATAAATAATTCCAATAATGTGTAGAATTTCCTAAATCTATAAGATTTGTTATTGTTGAATATAATACATCACCATCAAATGTAATATATTTACTATTAGCTTTTAATATAATATCATTATCTGATGATATTGTCATATCATTAAGTAAAGTATTAACTGATATAGATCCTTTATTATAAGCTAAATTTGTTCCAAAATATATTGTAGAATTATAATCCATATCTTTTGATTGCAATCTTATATAAGATACACCAGTACTAGATTTGCAATCAATAATACCACTATTATATAAAGTTCCCCAACGAAATTCTGAAGTTCCTAATGTTAATCCAGCTATAGTATATGGATATAAAGATGTAGTAGTAAGGGATAATTTTTCATCTGTACCTACTGTTGTAATAGAAAAATTAAATAAATTATTAGTAGTATCAAATCTAATTTGTCCAAGATTATCATTTGCTGCAATACCAAATTTTATATATGAATCATCTCCAATATCTTTTGATTTTATTTCTATATAAGCTGAACCAGAACTAGATTCAATATCTAATACATTATTAATATATAAATCACCCCAACGAAATGATGATGTACCTAATGTTAATCCAGCTGTAGTAGTAGGATATAATGATGATGAAGTAAGTGTTAATTCATTAGTTCCTAACGTATCAGGAGATGTAGCAATGAAAAAATTAAAAGCTGGTACACTATTATCTAATTTTATTTGTCCAACAGAATCATTTGTTTTAGTACCAAATTTTATATAACAATTAGAAATATATGTATCTGCTTTTATTTTTATATTAGCAGCTGAATTTGATTCTATATCTAATGTGCCAAACATATATAAATGTCTCCAGCGTGTTAACGCTGTTCCAAAATCTATATTGTTAGTTGAAAGAGTTGGTCCAAATTTATCATCATCTAATATTGCCGTTTCTATTCCATTAGCAGTAAATAAAAATTCATCATTTGTATGATTATATTTAATTCTTCCACTTGATTTAGCAGAACTATCACCAAACATTATTGATTGTGTAGTACTACTAACAAGTGAAATGTTCGATTGATCAATACCTGTTATTCTTAATTTATCATTAATATCATAAGCTATAGGAGGTAATGGAGTAGCACCTGATTCACAAACATAAATATAATCTTGACAAAATAATGCTTTAAAACAATTTGATGAACTTCCCAAATATATATTACCAGTTGTATTTGGATAAAACGTTGTTGTATTTAATGTTAATATATAAGTATTATCTACTGCTAATTGAAATTGTTTAGCTGTATTAAAATAAGTTAATCTACCTTTATTATAATCTATTTCATCACCAAAATTTATAATAGAATTTCCAACAGATCCGCCTTTTATTGTTAAAATAGCATCATTTGGTACATTATCTATTGTAATTTCTTTTGTTGTAAGTGAATTTGTTATAAATGAATCAATAGATAATATATTAGTACTAATAATATTATTATCAATAACTATAATTGGTTTATTTTCTTCTAATGTGCCAAAAGATAATCTTGTTGATCCTGTTCCACTTCCAGTAATTGATAAGCCTATTGGATTTACCATAAAATTCCTTGTTATTTTATAAAATATAAAATTATGCCATTGATATTACCAAGAAGATTCTTTTAATTTTATTAGTTTAATCTCCTAATAGATATGTGAACTACCCTCACCTAAAGGAAAGGGACTTCTTGCACGTTAGATTAAATAAATACAAAAATATGCCTGCGTAATATTAAGTTGTATAATTTGTAAAAAAAATTTCTTGACCGATATGTAAAAAACTGTATACTGATTTTATGTCGAGAAATTTTATGTCGAGAAATTATATGTATAATTCTAAGTGAATTATCCTTACCTAAAGGTAAGGGTTTCTTGGATCCCCATGGTTCCAACATATTGAGGATTATCCTCAATATCCTGTTCTAGGCAATAAATGTTTAATAATTAAAATTTTTATTCATTTTTCTAAAAAGATCACATCATATATTTGAATCAAGCCTCAAAGAGGCTTTGTGCTAAAAATAGCATCATATGATCTTTTATTTAGAATATATCAAGAAATTTCTAGAAATAAAGAAAAAGTTTAACAACAATTTATCCCTCCCTAAATGAAAGGGACTTCTTGTTGAAAAGGTTAAAGTTTGAGGAAATTATGGAAAATATTTTTACCAAAAAGTTAGAAGAAGAAGTTTTAAATTTTCTTGAAAAGGAAGCTGTTGAAAAACGAAAACTTAGAAATAAAAATAAAGCAGCTAGGAAATTAAAAAAAAAACGCAATTAATTAATAATAATTAGCATTTTAATCTAACGTGCAAGAAGCCCCTTTAGATTAGGAATGAATTGCTATGGAATTTTATTATTTTATAAAATCAAAGAATATTACAAAAATAATTATGCTAATTTTTCAATATAAATTATATCATTACAAGGAATAATAAAGTGAACTACCATCACTTAAATGTAAGGTTAGTTCACAAGAAAATACACAATGGAAAAAAATATGACAACATTATTTGATAATATAAATTATATATCACCAGAAAAAAAGAAGATTACAGAAAGAGAAGCAGCTCAAGCATTAAGAAATGCTTGGAAAAGAATTTTTAAAAAATATCCATCTGATAAATCTTTAGCGTGTTTGTGGGCAAAAACAAAATTGGAAACTGGAAAATTCCAAGTTGGTTTTATTGATTTTAATTTTGGTAATACAAAATCAAAAATAGATAATGAATTATTTACAATGTTTAAATGTGGTGAAGAAATATCACTTGAACAAGCAAATAAATTAATATCTGAAACTCCTGATTTGGTAAAAATTATAAGTGTTTATAAAAAAAATGGAAAAGATTGGACTTCTGTTATAATACTACCTGGTCATCCTTGGAGTAAATTTCAAGCATTTAAAACATTAGAAGATGGAGCTGAAAATTATATAAGATTTCTTTCAGAAAAAACAAGATATAAATTAGCTTGGCAAAAAGTTCTAGAAGGAGATCCTGAAGGATTTTCTCATGAATTAAAAATTGGTGGGTATTATACAGGTAATGAAAAAAAATATACAGATGGTGTTGTGAAAAACTATAATGATTTTATGAATAGAATTGATGAATTAGTTACAGAATTAGAACCTGTAACTCTTCGCTCAACTGAATTGCAAAATGTAGATTTGAAAAATGTTCCAGATTTTAAATCTACATTATTAACAGATGATTCTTCTTTTCATGAAAATTTTCCAGTTTTACAACGAATAATTTTGACAAATGAAGAAACAAAAAAAAGTTTATGTATTAAAGGTGATTTATCTATTTTTAAAATTAATAAACAAGATCAAAAAAATAATATCTTTATATTAATTTTAACAACTATAATGGGAATTATTTATTATTTAATTTCAATTTTTTATAAATAATATATTTATTTTCTAATTTAAATGAAAATTTTAAATAATTATAATTATTTATTTTTATTTTTACGCCATTTTTTTTGAGATTCTGTATAAGCTTCTACACATTTTGGACATCTACATCTGTGTTTTTTATACATCCAATAAGTTCCATGTGTTGGTTTTGGAGTTGCATAATCCCAAGATTCTTTAGTTTTTTCTTTATGGCATTCTGGACATAGTAATTGTAAATTTTTCAATTCTGAATTAAATTTTTCATCATTAACAGAGTGCAAATCAGATGCGCGCATTGTTTTCTTTTTTTTATTTTTATGGTCAAAATGGAATGGCCCTTCAATTGAACCACATCTTGCACATTGTCCTCCAAGAGTATCTGTAATTTTATTTCTAGTATTATGATATCTATTTTTCATATATTCACGCATATAATCTGCACGAGGACTTTTAGAAGCCTCTAAAAAAAGAGAAGCATATTTTTCTAATCGTTCCAAATTCTCCATAATATAAATATCAAGATATTAATTGATTATATCAAGAGTGAAAAAACTCTTGACTTTTATTTGTTAGAATGGTAAAAATAACACTATGAATATTCCAGAATTAAAAAAATTATTTAATAGACTTAATGTAAAAAAAATTGAAGACAAACCATATTACATTGTAATTGGAACTTATAAATCAAAAGAAATTGGACCAGTAGCTGGTATTATTGCAGGAAGTAATATAGAATTTCATGCAAGAATTATAAATAAAGAAATTAATAAAAATGGAAAATCTACATTAGAAAGAACAGAATATCATCCAGATGGCCCAACTCTTTCAATAAAAATTTATAAAGAACAAATGTTAAAACTTAAAAATTCTAAATAGGAAATATTTATGCAAGTTAGTAAAAAAGAATTAAAAGAATTATTAGAACAAATAGATAATTGTGATGAAGAATATTATAATAATAATAATAAATTAATTCAAGATCCTGAATATGATATATTAAAAGTACAACTTCGTACAATGTATATTAATTTTATACAAAAAAATAAATCAGATAAATCTTTTGCAGCAAAAATTGAAGACGCTTTAAGTAGAGTAGGTGCTCCACCTCCAAAAGATGGAAAATGGCCAAAAGTAGAACATGAAGTTTCAATGCCTTCTTTAAATAAAGTAAATATTCCTGATGAATTTATTAAGTGGTCTTCTACCAGATGTAATTCTGAATTTTTGATTACAGAAAAATTAGATGGAATTTCAATTTCATTAAAATATGATAATGGAAAATTTGTACAGGGTAGTACACGAGGATCTGGAGAAATTGGTGAGGATATTTCTCGCAATGTAATAAAAATGCAAGGAGTTCCTTTAGAACTTAATAATAATTTTACAGGATATATTCGTGGTGAAATTATATTACGTCATTCTGATTGGAAAGAACATTTCCCGGAAATGGCAAATCCACGTAATGCTTCTAGTGGAATAGCTAAACGAATTGATGGTCAAGGTGTTCAACACCTTTCTGTTATTGCATATACTATTGAAGGAAAAGATTTTGATTATGAAGAACAAGCATTTAATTATATAGAAAATTTAGGGTTTGATATTCCAAATTATATAATTGGTAGTTCAGATATTGTATTAAAACAATGGCAAGAATATATGAATAGAAAACGTGAAAAGCTTAATTATGATATTGACGGATTAGTAATTCGTATTAATAATCGTTCAGTACAATTTGCTTTAGGTGAAGAAAATCATAGACCTAACGGATCTGTTGCTTTTAAATTTGAAGCACCTGAAGCTGAAACTATTATTCGTAATATTGTTTGTCAAGTTGGTGATAGTGGACAAATTACACCAGTAGCTGAATTTGATGAAGTAGAATTAATGGGAGCTAAGATTAAAAGGGCAAGTCTTCACAATTTTACAATAGTAAAAGAACTAAAAATTAATATAGGATCTAGAGTTGTTGTTTCTAGAAGAAATGATGTAATTCCATATATAGAAAAAGTTATAAATGGAAATGATAAATATTTTAATTCACCATGTAAATGTCCTATATGTAGTGTTAATATAATTGAATCAGGAGAATATATAAAGTGTCCGAATAATGATTGTCCTTCTAAAGTTATTGGACGTCTTAATAAATGGATTAGTGAATTGGGAATTTTAGAATGGGGAGAATCAATTTTAGTAAAATTAATTGATTCTGGATTAGTTAAAGATGTTGATGATTTATATAAATTATCAGTAGATGATATTTCCAAACTTGATAGAATGGGACAAAAAAGCGCTGAAAATCTAATTAATGAATTAAATAAATTCAAATCAATTTATTTAGAAAATCTAATTGGAGGATTGTGTATTGATGGAGTTGCTACATCTACAGCAAAATCAATTATTTCAGAAGGATATGATACTTTACTAAAAATATATAAATTATCAATTAATGAATTAGAAAATATTCCTGGTTTAGGAGAAAAGAAAGCTTTAATATTTTATAATGGAATTCATAAAAATGAAGAAAGAATTAATAGAATTTTAGCAGCAGGAGTATCTTTAAAAGAAAAAATAAAAGGAAATCTTTCTGGTAAAAGTTTTTGTTTTACAGGAAAATCAGAAATTCCAAGAGCAAAATTACAAAAAATGGTTATTGATACTGGAGGGGAAATAAAAAAAACCGTTAGTAAAGATTTAGATTATTTAGTTATGGAAAGTTCAAATAGTACAAGTAGTAAAGCAGAAGCTGCTAGAAAAAATAACATCACACTAATATCAGAAAAACAATTTTTAGAAATGGTTGGTTAAAAATAAAAACAATTACTAAAATTGTAGGTGTATATATTACATTAGAAATAATATATAAATGGAGAATTGATGGCTCAATTACAATATAGACAAAATTTATATGAAAACGCTTATAATTATAGTATTATTGGTAGAATTCCTGTAATAATTAAAATTGATGCCAGATCTTTTTCAAGTGTTTCTCATAATATACCAAAACCATTTTGTCATAAAACTATGGCATTATTTAATAAAACAATGTTATCAATAGCTAAACAAATTGATGGAGCTGTTTTTGGTTATCAATATAGTGATAAAATAATAATTATTTTAAAAAATGACAAAACATTAGATACTGAACCTTGGTTTGGTAATAATATACAAAAAATATCTTCTGTAGCATCTTCACTTACATCATATGAATTTTTAACTAATTTTTGGGGAATGAATGATCGTCCAAAATTAGATGGTATAATTACTTTTAAAGCACATACATTTGCAGTACCAGATATAAATGAAGCTGTTAATTATATATTATATAAACAATTTTATTGTATGAAATATGCAGTATATGAAACTTTATATTCTAAATATGGAAAACAAACAGATGAACTTTTAGCAGATAAAAATATAGAAGAAAGAAAAAAAATTATAGAAGATGCTGGTATAAATTTTAATTCTTATCCAACATCATTTAGACGTGGCGTATCAACATACCTTGTGCCACAATTATTAAATACTCAACATGGTCAAATTACAAAACACAAATGGATAGTTGATTTTGAAACACCATTATTTTCAGATGATAAAACTAGATTGGCAACAATATTAAATACTGGAAGTGATATTTTTAGACCAGAACGTGATTTAACTTAATTATGCAAAAAAATTATATATTATCAAATGATCAAATAAATATTCTTAAATCTGTTTTACAAGAATTATGTATTAATGGTAAAACAATAAAGAGATCATATATTTTTTCAAAATTTGAAGAAAGGGCAAAATCAGAATTAGAATTATATCGTTTTGAACAAATAATTTCTAAATTAATAAAAGATAATATTATTAAAGAATATGAAATTAAAGTTGGTCGTAATGGCGGAATTTCAAAAAAAGAAGATACAGAATTAATTATAATAAACTGTTCATATGGAATTTATCGCTCTTATATAAATAAAACAAAATTAAATAAATTAATAAATTCATTACATTTAAAACAGGATATAAAACATGACTAGTAATTTTTATAATATTAAATCTGATAATGATGAAAATTTTCAAATTGATCCTGAAGCTAAAATTACAATTGATTTAATTCGTCATTTAGATTCAGATAAACAACCTTTTTATACTGGAAAATTACAATTTCCAGGAACATTAAATTTTTCTGAAGGAGTATCATTTATGGTATTTATTTCAGAAAGTGGTGTTGAACAATTACAAATCGGACCATCACCTATACGTACAAAAATGAGAAGAAGAAATATATCTTTAAGTAATGGTAGATTTAATATTAATCTTCATTCTATGAAAGATCGAGACTTAAAAACTTATTATATTGGAGAAGTATTAGGTCCAGGAGAATTGCAAATTCGTAATGGTTTGTTCTTTACTATTTTCTTATCAAAATCTGGTTATGAAGAAATACAAATTAGTTGTTTACAACATCACAAACGTGATAAAGTAGAAAATTATGATTAACAAAGACGAATTAAAAAAATGTATTATTAATTTTATTAATATAAATAATGGTTGTAAAACCACTGAAATAAAACATTATAGAGATTCAGATGTTACATTAGCTCTAACAAAATATAATTTAAGATTTATTATTGATGAATTAATTGAAGAAAATTTAATATATATAATTAAATATATATTACCAGATGGTAGTGAAAAATTATTTTTATTACCATCTGGTTCTTGTGTTTCACTTTTAAATTCCCCTGGTTAATAGGTATATATGGTTCATTTTGAAACAATTTGGAACGAAGCTGAAAGTGTAGTTAAAAGTTATATAGATTTAAACAGAAAAGATATATTTAAATTATGTAGAGATGCTTTAAATGATTTAAGTGATGGTGAATCTCAAGAAGATTTACATATAGCAATGGGTAATATGTTATTTGGACTTTGTTCATTTTGTGCATTTTTAGAAGAAAAACAAAAAATTGAAATTAATTCTGCTATTGCATTAATAGATTCAATAGAAAGAAAAAGAATAGAAATATTAGATCCGGAATAATTAAATGTACATAAAAATTCACTAATTAGATTGATTCTTAATGCAAACAATTAAATTACTAAATAATTCTGAATTGTTTATTATTGGTGATATTAATAATAATAAAATTCTTTTTGATCAATTAATTGAACAAGCAGATATTTGTTCAACTAGATTTTTAGTTTCTATTGGTAATATTTATAGTAAAATTCAAACTTCAGAATCAATTATACGCAAAATTTGCGCATTACAAGAACAAGGATTAGCGTATATGATACGTGGTAGTAATGAACAAAGACATTTATTAAAAAAGGGAAAATTTACTAAAGAATTAGAATGGTGTTCAAAATTACCATTGATACTTTCATTTATATTTTCAAATCAAAATAGAATAACAGTTGTACATGGGGGAATTTCATCAAATCAAAACTGGAATAATATTGATTCAAATAGTGAAATAATGTATATTAAAAATTTAAATTCATTTGGAAAGCCAATACCAGGTGATGGTATTCCATGGTATGAATTATATGATGGTAGATTTGGTTATATAATTAGTGGACATACTCCAAATAAAGATGGAAAAATAAAATATAATAAACATTCTTGCAATATTAATACTGATTGTTCTAATACTGGAATTTTATCTGGACAAATTATAAAAGATGGTATTATGAATAATGTAATTTCTGTACATTTATAATTGGGCAATTTTTAGCATTTGAATATGAAAAAGATTAGTGTAAAATCTGTATTGGATGATTTTGATTTTGGTGTTAAAAGTACTCTAAGTACCGAACCAGAAGTTCAAGAAGAACCTGATTATTCTGCAATGCCAATTCCAGATGAAGATTTTTTTGAAGGTTTTGATAATCCTATATATAAACAACAAATACCAACATCTCAACAATCAGTTAAATTACAAACACCTAATAAAAAATTAGATATTTTAGAAGAATTACAAAATATGATGAAAGGTATTACTAGTGAACAAATACCTACTAGTGAACAAATACCTACTAGTGAACAAATACCTACTAGTGAACAAATACCTACTAGTGAACTTATTATTAAACCAAAAAAAGAAGAAAAACCATTACCACAAGCAAATGAATTTGAAGTAATAAAACCTTCTTTTGATTGGGAAAATTTTGTATTAGAACATTCTAAAGAAGAAAATGAAGAAGATGATGAAGAAGATGATGAAGATGATGAATTAGATGATTTACCTAAATTTGAAGATGAAACAGAAGAAATATTACCAATACCAGAAAAAATTAATACAAATATATTATCTTCAGCTGAAGATAATTTAGAATCTTTATCTCATAAATATGATATTCTTGTTAATTTAATTGGAATTATACAAAAAACAAATGAAAGTATTTTGATTGATCGTGAATTAGATCGTTTACCAGATTTAGCTCAACATCTTGGTTTAGCTATGTATGAATTGGATTTGTTTATAAAAAATTCTTATAAACAAATTAGTGAAAAAGAAGATAAAAATATTTCTTTATATTCTGCAAAAATTTTATATAAAAATTATACAGATGTATTTAATACATTACCAAAAGAAATCAAAGGTAAAGCTTCTGATTTCGTAAAAAGTTTACAAAAAATAGAAGAACATATTCCTACTAAATTTACTTCACCTTGGCGTAGTTTACAACAAGTATTTATAAGAAATAGAGGTATAGATATTTCTCTTTCTGAAAATATTAATTATTCTGACGCAGAAATAAAATCTTATCAAGAATGGGAAAAAATAAATTCAATTGTAAATAATCTTGCCAAAAATTTAAGTAGTAAAGATAAAGATCAATTAATACAAATGTTTACAGAACAATTACTTGGAAGATCATCTTCTTTTGAAGAAACTGAAAATTTAATTAAACAATTTATTTTTAAAGGTGGAAATAGAGAATTACCTTTTGCAAATTTAAAATTTGATGATCAAGATTGGATAAATCAAGGACTTGTAAACGATCTTGCAGATAGTAATGATGTTACAAATGCTGTTAAACTTATTCCTATAAATAATCAATCTAATATAATTAATAAAATATTAAAATTTGCTAATTTATCAAAAGAATTAGGAAATTTAACTAAAAATTTTATTGGTGTTGAACGTGAAATTCCTACATCTATAGTATCAGAGGCAAAAGAATTATACGCACAAATAGCACCAATTGCACAAGAAATAATGTTATTAGATTCTGAAATTTTAAAAAGTGATGATTTGTTTGAAGAATTCTATATTGTATCAAAAAATATGGCACAAATTGCTAATGAAATTGGATTAGATGTAATGTCACAAGCAGATGTATCTGAAGAAGGAGGATTACATTTTATCAATCCAATAAATCAATCACCAAATCATAATATTAACAAAAGAAAAAGAAATAAAGAAATAGATGATAGAGCACGTGCTGCTTATATTAAAGGAATTAAAGACGCTGGTTTATATCCACAATTACTAGCTCATAAAGCTAAACTAACAGAAGAACTTGTTAAAAGAAATCCAAAATTAAGAGAAAAAGCAACTATCAGAGCTTCATATACTAGTTCTTTAGGTAGAGTTATTAACAGTTTAATTGATGCTGCAATTGTTAAACCAGATACTAAAGATAAAGATTCTCTTGTTAAATCGATAAATCATGCTAAAGTGCAAATAGCAAAAGCTAAACAAAGTGTTAATAATTTTTATACGTTTATGGCAAAAAAATATAATGATCCAAAATCTGAACTTTTAGAAAAAGATTTAGAACAATTAGAGCAAGAAGCAAAAGAAAAATCTTTGAAACAAATTCAAAAAGCATATAAACGTTTAACTGTAGAACATAATTCTGGCAATTATGTTAATTTACAAATTATGAAATTAATAGAACAATTAAAAAATGAAATTATATCATATTTCAACTCTGCTAAAACTGAAACACAACATCTATTCTTAAAAAAGAAAACTTCTAGAATTTGTAATTTAACTGATATATTTATGAAATATGCTTCAATATTATAGAAAGTAATTAAAATGGAATTTGAAGGATTAATAGGAATAGATGAATATCTTTTAAATCTTGGTAAACATGCTCCAATTAATACTAAAGATATTTCTCATATTTCAGATGCAATTCAAGCTTATACAGGATTGACAAAAGAAATATCGCAAGATATACTTAACATGTTTTTTCAAGAAATAAGATCTGCAATTCTTAGAGGGGAAATTGTTGATATTAGAAAATTTGGAACTTTTCTAGTATCTAGTCCAAAAACATCTTCAAATAATAGAAAAGTTTTTATTAAATTTAAACCAAAAAAATCAATAGTAAATAAATTAAATGAAAAATAAACCAACTTCTCAATCATTAGCGGCAATTATTATTGCTTATAGAATATTAGGAATTTGTAAAGATGAAGCTAAATCTTCAATGATTGAATTAATGAAACGTAAAGAAAATGGAGATGAATTTGATTTTGAATTATATATTTCAGAAAAATCAATACAAATTCCTAAATCTGAATTGAATCCAACAATAATTCAAACATTATCAACTATATCATCAGTAGGAACTTTAAAGGTGTAAATAATGGATTTTGAATTAAACAAAGAACTTGCAAAAAAAATAGCAATAAATATTGGAGCAACTCCAATTTCTTTTGAAAAGGTTGGTCTAACACATAAAGATTTATTAACAAAAATAAAACTTAAAATATCAAATGATGATGATGAAATTCAATATATTAAAGTGTGGTATGGAGAAGCAGCTGGTTCAGAAAATTTAATATGTTGTTTATTAACATTACTTAGTAATAATGATGATAGTTTTGAGATTGTATTTGTAATTGGTTTTAAAAAAATGGATAATACAATTTCAGAAGAATTATTTATTGGATATAAATATGATTTTCTAGATGTAGAAGATCAAGGTTCTATTTTTATAAAATTTAAATCTAAAGATAAATGGTTATTAGTTGGTTTATTAGAACGATTAAAATCAACTTTAGCATTTGAAACATTAGTTCAAGAAGGTGTTATTTGGCAATCATCTCGTGAAGTTCCAACTATATTATTAGATAATCTTTCTGAAATGATTGAGGTTGACGGTTTTGAAAAAAAATGATATTGTATTTTTAATATTGAAAGGATAAAAATTATGAGTGATGGAGAATTTATAGTTAAATTTATTATGGAAAAAACTGCAACTGGAATAAATCCACTTGATTCTGCAAAAGAAGAAATTTCAGAAATTGATATTAAATTACATGAAGCTGATACTTTAAAACTTCGTAGATTAAAATTAATATCTGTATTAGATCATTTTGGAGATGATTCTTATCGTAGAAGAAAAAACTCTTCTATTAAAGAATATGAAGATGTAAAAGATATTTCAGAGAATTTTAATAATATAAAAGAAAAAATTAAATTAGCTATTAAAGATAATCCTATGATAATTAGAGATCTTATTCAAAAAATTGGTACATATGATCAAGATATATTAATTATGAGAGCTGTTAAATCATTAGGTGAAGATGAAATAGTTTCTAGAGATTCAGAGGGAAGAGTGCAAAAGGGGAAAAATTATTAGTATTGTTATTAAAATATTAACCTAACGTGCAAGAAGTCCCTTTCCTTTAGGTGAGGGATGAATTGTTGTTAAACTTTTTTCTTTATTTTAGGAATTTCTTGATTTTAGGAATATCTTGATATATTCTAAATAGAAGATCATATAGTGCTATTTTTTAGCACAAAGTCTCTTTGAGGCTTGATTCAAATATATAATATGATCTTTTTAGAAAAACGAATCAAATTAGGATAATCCTTAATATGTTGGAACCATACGGAGATTAACATGGAACAATTTACAATTTTATTTCAAGACCGACAATATGAGAAGCAAGTCTCTCGTGACGCAGATGCACAGGACATGGGGTCCGGGAAAAAGAGTCGGCAACAACTGCGACACGAGAACGGGTGGATTAAAATTATGAATATCGATTATAATCGAGTGAAAGTGCCAAAATAAGTATATAATATTAACCTTTTTAACCTAACGTGCAAGAATTCCCTTTCCTTTAGGGGAGGAATGAATTGTTGTTAAACTTTTTCTTTATTTTAGGAATTTCTTGATATATTCTAAATAGAAGATCATATGGTGCTATTTTTTTTAGCACAAAGCCTCTGAGGATTGATTCAAATATATGATGTGATCTTTTTAGAAAAA
>Ga0172382_10006852_pt1 | contig 16383 bp, 12 predicted proteins | sample Leawel138RmetaG_FD_122245 | JGI IMG/M metagenome (GOLD analysis project Ga0172382, IMG submission 122245) | Leachate microbial communities from a municipal landfill in Southern Ontario, Canada - Leachate well 138R metaG | ecosystem: Engineered > Solid waste > Landfill > Unclassified | place...
ACGAAGCAGATGCATTGAAATAAACGCACTTGTGAAAAATGTTTTTCGTTCATCTGTATTATAAATCATTTGCAAATAACACTTTACCAATTCAAAAATATTTTTTATGAATTAAACAGGTTAGCATTATATCATAGGGACAGAAAGGATTTAATCATCGTTTAATATTAGTAATATGTGTGGCAGGTTTGTTCAGATCATTGATGTGGAGTTGTTTGTGAAAAGGTTTGGTGTTAAAAAACCAGCTGAAATTCGTGTTCAGGATAATTTCAACGTGTCTCCTGGCGAACTTGCGTATGTGATTACCCATGACAAACCTGACCAGTTGCAGGTATTTCAGTTTGGGTTGACACCTCACTGGGCTAAAAAACCGATGTATCTCATCAACGCCCGTTCTGAAGGAGATTTCAATAAGGAAAATGACGTGAATTATGCGGGAGAGCTGGGTATTTCCCAAAAGCCGGCATTCCGTACGGCTATAAAATCCAGGAGGTGCCTGGTGATTGCCCAGGGATATTTCGAAGGACCTGAAAAGGAACGATTAAGCAAGCCGTTTCATATTTATAAAAATGACCAGGAGGTTTTTACATTCGCCGGGATTTGGGATACCTGGGCTGACAATACAACCGGAGAGGTGGTTCATTCCTTTTCTATAATCACAACTGTAGCCAATGAAATCACAAAACAGATAGGCCACCACCGCTCGCCGGTTATTCTGGAAAAAAAAGATGAAAAAAAATGGCTCGATGAAACACTCCCGTTGCAGGATGTGCTCAGTCTGCTGAAACCCTACACGCGTGATGACTTCCAGGCCGATCCTGTCTCCATCCGGGTAAAAGACCCGAAGAACAAGGACAGGGATCTGCTCATTCCGGTTGATCACGACAGCACCACGCAATACAATTCTATCGTGAAAAAAGAGTTGAAGCTGGTAGGAATGGGCAGGAACAGAAGAAAGGAGGATCCGTTAGGGAGGCAGGGAAAATTGTTTTGAAGGATCTCCAACATTTTATACACCCAAACACAATAAAAAAATTTAGAAACAGGTACAGGATTCCATCTACCCGATTGCAGCATTGGGATTATGGATAGGGTGCTGCCTATTTTGTTATGATTTGTACGGCAATTTTGCCATTTTCTCCACCTCCAGGGAAGGGAATCCGAATTCTTCGACGATTTTACCCAGTACCAGATAGATTCCGTCGCCCCGGAAGGGGTAATTTTTCAGGGAATTGGGGAAATGTACCGTATCAAAAAATTCACCGGTGGAATCGAGGAATGTACCAAAGTGCATGATCTCTTTTTTCACTGTGTAGACATACTTGATGGTGACCAGCCGGCCGGCCATTCTTACCTTTTTCCCTACGTTGTTTATCATCTCTTTGGCCTGTATCTCGCCTCTGAAGCGGGTTTGTAGCATATCGAACGCATTTACGCTCACCGGGAATCCCAACAGTTCGATTTCGTCGTAGGCGTCTTTTATTTTTTCATGCTGCAATTGGGGCAGGTCGAATTTTTTTGTGTTTGCATTGAAGAGGGCAAACGACGTCACTGTTTTTGTCTGTTTTTTCAGCAGCAGGTGAGCCTCCCACAGGAGGTTTGATTTTGGTTGGCCGGTAAAACGGAATGTCCCCAGGCGGATAAGCAGGATAAGTTGTTCTTTGGTAACGGGCAACCGTTCCGTGAAATCGGCCAGTGAACGGTAGGGGCCGCGACAGTTCCGTTCATTCAGGATGAGGCTGACGGTGTTTTGCTCCAGATTTTGTACGTGTACAAATCCGAGCCAGATGGTTGTGCCGGAGATACTTGTGGCATTGTGGCTGTGGTTGACGCAAGGTAGTTCCATGCTGGCCCCTTTTCTCCGGGCTTCGTTGACATATACCCAGGTGGGATAAAACCCGCCAAAATTGTTGATCACAGCCACCTGGAACTCCAGTGGATAGTGAGCTTTCAGATACAGGCTCTGGAAGCTTTCCACTGCGTAGGATGCCGAGTGTGCTTTTGAAAAGGAGTAGCCGGCAAACGATTCGATCTGACGCCACACTTCCCGGGAGATATTTTCGGAGTATCCAAATTTCTTACAGTTGGCAAAATACTTTTCCTCGATGCGGTTAAACTCTTTCAGCGAGCGGTATTTGCCCGACATGGCCCGTCGTAGTACGTCGGCCTCAGCGAGGTCGAGACCGGCAAAGTGATGGGCCACCTTGATGACATCTTCCTGGTACACCATAACCCCGTAAGTTTCGGCCAGCTGCTCTTTCATGACGGAGTGGATGTATTCAAAATTGTTGGGATGATGGAACCGTCGGATATATTCTTTCATCATGCCCGATTTTGCCACTCCCGGCCGGATGATGGAGCTGGCTGCCACCAGCGTGATGTAGTCGCTGCACCGGAGTTTTCTGAGCAGTCCACGCATGGCCGGACTTTCGATGTAGAAGCAGCCGTTGGTTTCACCGGTTTTGAGCTGTTGTTTTACTTTCTCGTCTTCAAAGAAACGGCCCACCTGGTGAACATCCACCTCTTCACCGCGGTTTTCACGGATGATCTCCACGGCCTCTTTGATGTGGCCAATGCCACGCTGGCTCAGGATGTCGAGCTTTTCGAACCCCATCTCTTCCGCGATGTACATGTCCCAGTGGGTGGTGGGAAACCCCTTGGGCGGCAGGTCCAGGGCCGTGTAGCAGGTTATCGGATCTTCTGAGATGAGAATCCCTCCGGCATGGATGGTACGCAGGTTAGGAAATCCATTCATCTGGATCCCCAGTGAGGTGATGAGTGCAGTGATGTCATTTTTGTTGCAGTCGTTTCCGGGATCATGTACCAGCAGGTCGATTTCCTCCTTGGGCAAGCCGAACACTTTGCCCAGTTCACGCACCACCGACCGGCTCTGAAAAGTGGAGGTAGCGCCCAGCAGGGCTGTATGGTCTCTGCCGTATCGCTTGAAAATATAATCCTGCACCTCGTCGCGGTCGCGCCACGAGTAATCGATGTCGAAATCGGGCGGACTGGTCCGCTTGGGGTTCAGGAACCGCTCGAAGTAAAGGTTCAGTTTGATGGGATCCACATCGGTGATCCGGAGGCAGTAAGCCACCACGCTGTTGGCCCCGCTGCCCCGACCCACGTGATAAAAACCCCGTGACATGCTGTAGCGGATGATGTCCCAGGCAATGAGGAAGTAGGCTGAGAACCCCAGCTTGTCGATAATCTGCAGCTCGTGCGTAATCCGTTCCCGTGCCTGCGGGTTGTTTTTGCCGTAACGGTAAACCATGCCGTCCAGAGCCAGCTTTGCCAGCAGCAGCCTGTCGTCGTATGCCGACTGGCTGAAGGTTTTTTTGTTCTTTATGGTTGAATGATCAAAGCTGATGGTACATTCACCCAAAATCTTTCCGGTGTTCTTCAGAATGTCCGGATACGATTCAACCGTCTTTTTCAGGCGGGTTACCGGGATCATCATTTCATTCTGGGCGGCTACCTGGCCGGACTGCAGCTTGCTGATGAGCGTGTTGTGGGCGATGGCCCGCAGGCTTTTATGCAGGAACCAGCCGGTAGGGTCGCGAAAGGTGACCGGCTGCCAGACGAGCAGCTTATCCTGGTATTTGAGGTATTCGGAAGTGAGGAGCTGGTTTATCTGTGTTGGTTTTATACCGGTATATTCGTACTCCTTCAGCTCGCGGGGACCTTTACTTCCCGGGGGATAGATTATCGTTGCATTACCAAAAACCCACTCATCGGCAGAAAACTCTTTCTTGTTCAGGTAGTGCCAGGAGAGGTAGTCGTTTATCTCCTTGAAGCCGGCGTTATTTTTTGCCAGGGCGGTAAAAAGAAGACGGTCGCCGTTGCGGATCTCTGCCCCGGCGATGGGTTTTATGCCTGCATCGGCAGCTTTTTTTACAAATTCCGGAATGCCCATTGTTGTATTGATGTCGGTTAGCGCCAGCATTTCTGCTCCGCTTTGGCGGGCAAGGGCTATCAGCTCGTCGATGCTAAGGGTTCCGTAGCGGAGACTGAAATAGGAATGAACATTCCAATACATGATTACAATTGTTTTTTATTTTTGTTTTATGCTGATTTAATCCTAATTGCTGTTCCCTTCAGTTAATTCTTTGATCATATTGCATACATGCTTTCAACGGGATTCAGTATCCCGATTACGTTAAAGCCAGTTTCCTTTTGTTTAATATTGTTTTCCACTGGCCAAGTTGCAACGGGAGTATGTTTTTTATATACATTTTTTTCTGTTGAGTCCGGATTTTTCATTGCCATTGATCTCAGTCAACGAGCTGGAGATTTCACATGGAGCGGATTATATCGCTCTATTCCTGAGGCTCTCCGGATGGCATTCACTCCGTAGCGGCGTCTGATCTTGTCCATTGAGAGGTATAGTTTTACCTGTTTTTCGTTGTTGTCGAACAGGTTGAGTTGCTGGGCGCCGCTTATTAGTCCGCCCAGCTTGACGCCGATGAGCCGCACCAGCATCCTGCGCTGGTACAAGCGTTTGAAGAGCGCCCTGGCCGTTTCGATCAGCGTGTGGTCGAAAGCGGTGTAGGCCAGCTTTTGCTGGATGGTGTGGGTGTCGTAGTTGGCATACCGTATCTTTATGGTGATCACCGATGCCAGCCGTTCTTTATTGCGCAGTTTGAAGCAGAGCTTTTCAGTCATGGCGGTGAGTATCCGTTCGAGCATCACCACATCGATGGTGTCGGTTTCAAATGTTTGTTCGGAGCTGATGGATTTTTCCTCGGAGTAGGGGATTACGGGGGAGAAGTCGATCCCGTTGGCCCGCCGCCATATCTCAATCCCGTTTTTGCCCAGCACACTTTCCATCATCTCCATGGGGATGGCGCTTAGCGTTTCGATGTTGGCTACACCCATCGACAGCAGCAGCTGGCAGGTTTTGGGCCCGATCATGGGGATTTTACGGATGGGAAGCGGGTTCAGGAACGACCTCACACCATACTGGTCCACCTCCTTCTCTCCGTTGGGTTTGGCTTCCCCGGCAGCGATCTTTGATACCGTTTTATTCACAGAAAGGCCGCATGAAATGGGCAGACCTGTTTCGCGGATGATGGTTTGCCGCAGCTCATGCGTCCATTTCTGTGCCCCCCAGAAGCGGTCCATGCCGGTGATGTCAAGATAATGCTCGTCGATGGACGCCTTTTCATAAAGCGGCGACTTTTCAGCAATCACATCGGTTACCAGTCGGGAATATTTGCTGTACAGATCCATGTCACCACGTATAACCGTGGCATCGTGGCAAAGATTTAACGCCATCTTCATGGGCATGGCCGAATGTATACCAAACTGCCGTGCCTCATAGCTGCAACTGGCTACAACCCCGCGATCCGACAAGCTGCCGATGATCACCGGCCTGTTGTTCAGCGCCGGGTTCAGCAGCCGCTCCACCGACACGAAAAAAGTGTCCATATCCATGTGTACAATCGTTCTGTCCTGAAACTGCATTTCGTTTTCCTCTTGTCTTATTTATTATTGGGGTACGAGCCCCACACCCTGCTTTGATTTGATCGCTTTTCTGTTTTGATACTTCAGCAGCCCTGCTGCAAAATACTCCAACTCATTATTTTATTGATTCCTATGGTACAATTCAAAATTTTTTTTATTTTTGACTATTTATTAATCAAATTTGGCGATTATATATTAGTCATTATTATTGAGACGGCAAAATGTATCTGTCAGCAAATATTAAATTTTTACGAAAAAGAAAGCGGCTAACGCAAAGCGGACTGGCGGAGTTGCTGGGCATCAACCGCTCGGGTGTGAATAACTACGAAAATGGTTCGGCTGTTCCTCCCGTGCAAGTCTTGATTGCCCTTTCCGACCTGTTTCACATTTCCATTGACACTCTCCTGCGAATCAATCTTTCGAAGTTGCGGGATAGCCAGTTATACCTGATTGAGCACGGCTCCGACATGTTTGTGAAAGGGAATGAACTACGAGTGCTGACCACCACGGTAGACAGCAGTAACAGGGACAACATTGAACTTGTTTCCATCAGGGCAAAGGCTGGCTATACCACCGGGTATTTCGACCCGGAGTACATTGCAGGATTACCAGTCTTTCAGCTGCCTTTTCTTTCCAAAGAGAAGAAATACCGAACCTTTCAGATTTCGGGTGATTCGATGCTGCCGATTCCTGATAAAAGCTGGGTGACCGGTGAGTATGTCCAGAATCTGAATGACATAAAAGATGACAGTCTGTATATTGTGCTTACCCTCAATGAAGGGATTGTTTTCAAGAAGGTGAAAAATGAGTTGAAGACAAACGGGACCCTGCAAATGATCTCCACCAATCCGGAGTATGCCCCTTATGATTTACCTGTGAGTGAAGTGCGGGAGATATGGAGATTTGTTCACTATATTACTACCGAAGTACCGGAGTTCCATGAAACAGAACAATTACAGCGTCAGATCAAGGCTGTGAGGACTGAGCTGGAACAAGTTTGGAAAACATTAAAATCAGGAAAGAACAGGCCGGGTGGCAATGGGGCAGAGGGTTATTAATGTGAGTATTTTTTCCACACAGCTATAACAGATGGAGTGAAGAATTTCTATGTGAAGCTAGTCTCCGTAAGTTTTAGCCTGGTGGCTGATTTCTGAATCGCTGAAAAAAAGTAAAGCAACCGGGATTTTCCTTCCGGTTGCTTTTCCGACGAATCAGAACAAATTTTATCACTTTACAAATTTGTTCACTAGGGGAATTGATTTGGTTTTTACGGTACTAAGGTATTTTTCATTACTCTAAAAAAATTGGAGAGAAAGAAATTTTTTGCATGATCAGGTATTATTGTGTGAAGGGTGGTTCATTGGTTATTTTTTCTAATTAGAGTCTGTCCATAAGATCCTCTGACTGCGTTATGCTTGTTCTTAAAGTGGTTATTTAGTGATAGTAAACTCACATTTTACTGGTTTCGCAAGCCTTGTTAGCGTACTTTTTAAATCAGACTATTGACTTTAAAGACAAACACTGATTAAGGGGATTCTGGACAAAATTATAACGCAGAAGATTAGAAAATGCGATAAAAGTGGGTAAAAATGAAATATATCTATTTTCCGATCATTAACTTTTTTGTTTTGTTGAAATTTGGGCTTTGTATCCTGGTATAATACATGCCCGGTTGAAAGGTCGAAAGATTCAGTGTTTGTAATTTATCCCGCCATGTTTCTGCAAAAACAATCTGTCCCAGATGATTGAAAATTTTCAGTTCAAAAGGGATGACTCCTGTTTTGATTTCAACCTGCAGATAATCGGTGGCCGGATTGGGGTAAATGGTGATGCGTTCATCCTCTTCTCCCGAATTATCGTGCGGTACGCAAGGTTTGTTGAAGGCTTCATCCAAAAAGGAGAGCCTTGCGTTGAGCCATTCAGAGAGATACTCCATGTGTTCTTCATCCGTTTTATATTGATCCCAGGCGTTTTCTTCTCTTTCGTAAATTCCGTTTTCAGAAAGATAATGAAAGTTTTTTTTGAACAAATCTATGATGGTTTGATGGGTTAATTGATTTTTTCTCAGATTGTTCCATCTGTTAGTCAATTCTCGATGGAACCCGTTTTCACTGCAATCAGATATTAACCTGTCATACAATCTGTTTGACAAAATGTCATCTGTTTTGTTCTCCTTATCACCTCGCCACATGGTGCCAAATACCCCGTCCAGATCCCAGGGGACGTAGAAATAAGGTTCTCCCTGATCGTATCGGGCAACGTATATGTTTTTACCGGTATTGTCGGTAGCCCTTGACAGGTTCAGGAAGATAAAATAATCAACCGCATTGTTCTTTTCAAACATGACCGGGTAAGTCTGGAAAAAATAATGGTTGGTTGCATTCATCACAAAATCGACAAAACCATATAAATTTATCCAGTCGGTTACCTCTTCCGGATATTTGAATTCAAATCCCTCCCAGTAAATATCCTGGTTGTTAAAGTCGGGCAATGAACTGAATGTAGGAGCTCCCCAACTAACTCCCTTATAGAGTTCGCCCCTCATTTTGTCATTGTATTTTTTGAGTTGAAGTTGTTTGCGGTCTACTCTTTCACTCAGTGCATATACTCCATAATACCGACCGTTCAGGAAGAGTTCAACATATTTCATCTCAATTCCGTTTACAGCATCACTTTCCTGGTTGTGATAGTATACGGTATGAAACAGCTTCCAAAGTTCGTTGCTGGTTTTGCTTCTGATGCGAAGTGGTTCATTATACATGGCCTGCAGGTTCCAGTCGTCATCGTTTCGCATACCCAACATGCTTACATCTTTTGTTGTCCGGCCACTTTTGTCCTCCCAAAATTCAATCCTGAAAGATTTTTTTGGGTATGACTGGATCCAACCCCCTCTGTATTCAATACCAATGTTTGCATGGAGGGTGTTCCCGCTGGATTCCGATAACAGGAATTCAGCAGGAACACGCGGTTCATCAACTATCTCATACGATGTGGAAATGTGCACAAGCGGAAGTTGGGTAAAATAGAGGGTGTAGCTGATATCATCTGAATTGACCACTTTATAAGCAATACCGTTTTCGATGGTGTTAAAAACTTGTGCAAAATAATATTGTTCATCAAGCATCAGAGAAGTTCGGGGTTTTGTCCACTGAGCATCTATTTGTCCGGATTTTTGATTGATCACGATGAGTTTCCGTACATGATCAATTTGGTACAGATGTTCCTTCACAGTGAAGGGATCATTTCCCCGGGCGAAAAAAAATAATGGCCAAAATAAAACGAACAGAAGCAAGCCCCTTGCATTTTTTGGTCGATACCCCGGTAAAGAAATCTGCTGTTTACCTGTCACCATTTTGCACTGCTGAATGATTGGTTTCAGTTACAAACATAGGGAGAAATGTTTTCAGTTGTAAGCAGAACTGTGATTAATTTTTTGCTGTCATTATATTTCTACTTAATCCCCATGTTTTGTGAAGAATTTTCTTCATTTTTGTTCACAGATCATGATGGTTACCTAAATAAGATGAGCATGTTAAATTCATTAACTATTATCACAGCCAATCAGGTGGATACAATGACGATGCTGGCTGTACGCTTTGCTTTTAACCTGGCTGCCACGTTTGTCATTGTGGTGCTTTTATATGCCCGGATCAGCAAGCGAAAAGAGTTTTATTTCAGTTACTTTGCCATCAGTATAGCGGTCTTTCTGCTCTGTTTTCTTCTGGAGAATGTATCCATTGAACTGGGCTTTGCCCTGGGACTGTTCGCGATATTTGGCATTATCCGGTACCGTACCGATACGATTCCGCCCAAGGAGATGACCTACCTGTTTGTCATCATTACGGTTTCGGTGATCAATGCGCTTTCAAAGGATTATTTCGGGTATATTGAACTTACATTTGTTAATCTGCTGATGATCGGGGCATTGTGAGCACTGGAAAAAATTTTGATGGTGCGTCAGGAGAATTCGGTGGTGGTGATTTATAATAATATGGACAACATCCATCGTGAAAAAGAATCGCAACTGTTGGAAGACCTGGAAAAAAGCATCGGCAGGAAGATAAAAAGGTATGAGTTGGACCGCATTGATTATAAGCGTAATATAGCATGGCTTACCGTATTTTTTGATAACAACGGACAACAGGATGAGGAGGAGGCCGAATGAAACGCATTACAATTTTATTTGTTTTTTTAGGTGCTTTTATTGTTGTGGCCTATGGGAAGACAGAAAGTTTCGGTACTTGGATTGAATTGGAATTCCGAAAAGATTTTTTAGAAAGGTTTGCCTTTAGCTTGTCTCCCGAAATTCGCCTACAGGACCGGTTTAACCCGGACAGGTTTTTGTTGCAGGGACAGCTTTCTTTTCAACCCGTTTCCCTTATCGAGTTGGCGGCTTCATACCGTGTAGAAACTGAAAGAAAAACAGGTGGAAATGTAGCTGCTTCCCGGTATGCCTTTGATGCGCATATAAAAAAGGACCTTTCCCGTTTTGAAGTGGCATTTCGGGGCAGGTTAACAAATTACTCGGAAGAAAAAGAAGACGACTACGAAACGTTTTTGAGGCCCCGTGTGAAGATTGAATATGACATAAAAGGCAGTAAAATAAAGCCTTATGTGAGTTGTGAGCTGTTTCATAATGCAATAAGAAAAGAGACCCAAAAACTGAGGTACGATGTCGGTTTTACCCGGAAAATTGGCGGACCACACCGCATTGGGGGTTATCTGCGTCTAAACGATTATTTCACAGAGAAAGCTTCTATATACATCGTGGGTATAGGGTACCGGTTGAGATTATAGATCAAAAAAATTTATCATCATGGATCACGAAAATAAATCAATTCACGAATTCGATTTTCAACTCATTTGCGAATATTTTTCACATTTAGAACGACAAGGACCCGGCAGTCCTGACGTTACACTGAAAGCTTTGAGTTTTGTTGATAATCTGACCGAACATGCTGCCATTGCAGATATTGGCTGCGGGACAGGAGGTCAGACTATCGTGCTGGCACAGCATGCACCAGGGATGATTACAGGCATTGATTTGTTTCCCCTTTTCATCGATCTTTTTAACCGGAATGCACGCAGCCTGAATCTTCAGGAAAAAATGAAAGGCGTTGTTGGATCAATGGATAACCTTTCTTTTCATGAAGAAGAACTGGATCTTATCTGGTCGGAAGGTGCGATTTATAACATAGGTTTTGAAAAAGGACTGAATGAATGGAGAAAATTTTTGAAAACTGGTGGATATATTGCTGTTACTGAGGCTTCCTGGTTTACAGAAAAGCGCCCTGTCGAAATCGAAGATTTCTGGATGGATGCTTATCCTGAAATGGACACAATTCCTAACAAGGTGGCTCAAATGCAAGGGGCAGGATATATACCTGTTGCCACTTTTATCCTTTCCGAAAACTGTTGGACCGAATATTTTTATGCCCCTCAGAAAGCGGTACAGAAAGCTTTTCTTGAAAAGTACGCTGGGAATAAAACAGCCGAACAGTTTGTTGCATATCAAAGACATGAAACCCAGCTGTATTTTAAATACAAAGCCTATTATGGGTATGTTTTTTATATTGGCAGGAAAATTTGAAAATTTTTGATTAAGGATTGGCCTGGATCCAGGCCAATCCTTTGTTTTTATTGACCTAACGCCAAAATATTTTTAAATACTAAACAGCGTTTCACTCCCTATAACTCCAATAAAAAGACAAACAGGTTGTATATCCCGTGAATAAAAGTTACCGACAATATGGCTCCGTCTTTTCTGAACGTACCTGCATCATATAAGAAACTGAGTAATAATCCGACAATTGTGCCGCAAATAAAATAGTACACATTGAAAAAGTGAGAAATGCCAAACAAAACAGAAGAAAAGACAAGGTAAATACAGTGCCGTTTTTTCATTTTTAGCACCGAATGAATGATCCAATGGGGAAACGCCTGGAAGATTAGTGTTTCCATGACAGGCCCCAGGATTACAGTAATCACAAATACTACCATAACACCATTCTCTGTCAGGGATTCAACAACCGGATTGCTGCCGCTGCCTTCGGGACTCACCAATCCAAAGAATGCTGAAATTAACACCAAGACAATGATCCCAAAAGAATGAAATGTAAATCTGTTCTGTTTTGCCAAATATTTTAATGCTGTGATCATTTTGTTGTGGATTGAATCCTGGTATGAAAAAATATTTCAAAGGCTTGTTAATTGTTTTTTAAGAATGAATTGTTGCGTTTCCTAAACCATCTGTACAAAAGATAATTGAAGACAACACAAAATGCCATGGCATATAGAGTGAAAATAATATCAACAAAATCAAATGTTTGAAACGGAATTGCAAGTTGGATCAGTTCATAAAGAATTAATCCGGCAGCTGAAGCAATGGGTAAAACTATAATGTCAACCATTTTTATCCTTCCGGATAAGTACCACAATAAAAAATTCAGCACAATCAATCCGAAGAAATTAGACAAATTAAATATACAACTAATTTTACTGCTATCTGTCAGAGAAAAAGGAATTATTTCTATAAAGAAAAATGCCAGTAGAATAGAAATTACCAAACAAATTGCTAATGTCGTTTTTAAGCTCATTGCTTTTGCCATTTTGAAAGGAAATACCCAGTAGCAAAAATAAATTTATCTTCCTCTGGGAATACCCTCGAAATATTCAGGATGTTCCTTATACGATTTTATATATGCTTTTCCAATTTGCTTCCAGACATCATACAATATACCGGCTGCAATAGCTTCAAAAATAAAAAAAATAATTCCCGGATTACCGCCTTCAATGAATTGTAAATCTTCCCGGGCTAAAATTTTTACAGATTTAGAGACTGTTTTAAAATTATTTCTTTTCATAACATTTTAGTTGAAATGAATTAATTGCGTTTTGGTTTTAACGGTACTAAGGTATTTTCCTTCACTCTGAAAAAAATGGAGTAAAGAAAATTTTTAAGACAGGCATCCTGATGAAAGACATTTTTGATCAGAAAATTCTTAAAAGAAAGGACTGAGAAAATTGGACATCTTCTGCGAACCCCGGAGAAATAAAGTTATATTTGTTCATTGATCTGATAACCTGAAGTATGGAAGACAGTTCTTTTGGGAAGGACAAAATCAATATGTATTTGCTTTTGATGGTTCACGGTCACGTCATTTCAAAACAGTCCAAATTTTATTCAGGAAGATTTGTCATTCAGAAATTAAAATAAACGATAAGATTATGAAAAAAACAGCGCTTATTTGGCTCATTGCAGGTTGCTTCCTTTGCAGTTGCAACAGTAAAACCATTTCGGTTGAACCCCGGTTCGTGGAAAAGGTACTGAGTGATCAGGCTCCTCAACATTTATGGACTAAATCGTTTGGAGATGTAAATATGGATGGAAAAACAGATATTCTGGTTGGTGGTTGGCGGTCAGGTGGCCTGGTGGCATATTTGGCACCTGATTGGGAAGAATATATTATCAACGATTCATTAAAAATAGGGACTGATTCTGAAATTTGTGATTTGAACAACGATGGAACGAATGATATCGTAACGATTGACGATGGAAACAGAAAATTGATCTGGTTACGTGGTCCTGATTGGCAATATCAACAAATAGATTCAAAGACTCTGCATGATGCAAAGGTGGCTGACTTTAACAACGACGGTCTGCTTGATATTGTAGCCCGGAATCAGGCAGAATTTGGTAATCGAAGCGGGGACACACTCTATTTTTATATCCAGAAGCCTGTTGGTGAATGGAGTAAATATACTCAGCCTGTTGTTAACGGTGAGGGAATAAAGGTTGCCGATGTAAATGGCAACGGAAGACTGGATGTGATTATTAACCAGTATTGGTTGGAAAATACAGGAAACATATCGATTTGATGTTGATTTTCTCTGCCAGCTCCATTATTTGTTTAAAATTCTGCTGTCCGAAAATTTTATTTCATTATTTTTATCCTTTTTGTAAAACGGTTTCATTATAATCAATATACCAATTGGAGGGGAACCCGAAAGGGTGAATTTTTACTTTTTTTTTATTTAGAAGGATACTACTGATTTGTTTCAAACAACGGCATTGGAAAAGAGATTTTATGAGGTGTTTTTATATTGATAACTTCAAATTCATCCTTTTGTATTTTATGTGCTTAATAACTTAAATACCAGTCATATGAAAAGACTAATGTATGTGCTATTTATTAGCTTGTCTGTCGCATTTATAACGACAAACTGCAAGCAGTCAGAAAACTCTCCTGTTGATGAAGGGGCAACGTATGATTTGCTAAGTGAAAACTTTCCAAATCCATCTGGTCTTGCACGTCCCAAAGTATATTGGTGGTGCCTGAATGGTTTTATCGATACTTTGAAGGCAAGGGAGGAATTTATTGCCATGAAAAATGCCGGCATAACCGGCTTTGACTTGTTTGAGATCGGTTCAAGAGATAAAATCATCCCGGCAGGACCTGCCTTTTTGGGTGATGAATCATTGAATATTATCAAATTCGTGGTGGACGAAGCGGGCAAACATGGATTAACCGTGGGTTTAAACCTTGCGAGCAGCTGGAATGCCGGCGGAAGCTGGATTGAGGCGAAAAATGGTGGCAAATCCCTTTACCGTTCAAGTACGAGGATCAGTGGCAATTCAGAAGAGCAAAACATTAAAGTACCCTTTCCTGAGATCAATTTCCCAAAATCTGCCCTTATCGGGGGAACCGGCAAGTCCCTGATCCCTTTCCGGGATGACGGAAGGCCAGAATATTATGAAGAAATAGCGGTTCTTGCTGTTCCTTCAGGTATTGAAAAAAATTCCCTTGATGTTTCAATGGTGATAGACGTTTCGAATTATTTTAACCCTGAGAGTGATGAACTGAGCTGGAAAGCCCCGGAAGGTGAATGGGAGATTTACCGTTTTGTTTGTTCAAATTCAGGTCAACAGGTAGTATTGCCCAGCCCGTATTCTGCAGGACTGACTATCGATCATTTCGACTCAACAGCGGTTCGCACACACCTGACGTATATCATTAACCGCCTGAAGCCGGTTCTCGGAGATTTCAGGAATACTGCACTGACAAGTTTTTACCTGGCCAGTTATGAAGCAAGAGGTTTCGTCTGGTCATCCACCCTGCCACGGGAATTTAAAAAACTTCACGGTTATGACATTAATAAATATTTGCCTGTGTTTTTTGATGCCGAATTGTTCGATGTTGAAACCACAAAAAAAATACAAAGAAATTTTAGGAAGACCCTTTCCGAGATGATGATTACCAACCTCTATGAAAAAACAAGAGAGATATGTAATACTCACGGGCTGAAAATCAACTGTGAAGCTGGAGGTCCGGGTTATCCCCTTTACAATGGTCCCGCTGAACCTCTTAAGGCACTCGGAGCACTGGATATCCCCCGCGGAGAATTCTGGGTGAACCATTCACGATATTATTTAGACGATTATATTAACGATAGCATCGATATCCTTCGCGTGGTTAAGGAAGTTTCGGCAGCATCCCATATTTATAAGAGGGGGATTGTGGAAATGGAGGCATTTACTTCATTTGAACATTGGATGGAAGGTCCTTTTGATATTAAATGGATAGGCGACAGGGCATTCTGTGAAGGAATGAACAGAGTGGCTTTTCATGGCTTTACCCATAATCCTGCAGGAATGGGCTTCCCCGGAATTGTTTATCACGCAGGTACTCACATGAATAATAAAAGAGTGTGGTGGCCAAAGATCAATCCTTTTATTGATTACCTGTCCAGAATATCATATATATTCCAGAAAGCCGATTTTACTGCTGATGTGGTTTATTATTACGGTGACAGGGTCCCCAATGTAGCTACCCCGAAAAACACTCGTTTTAAGGTTGGACCAGGTTATGACTATGAAGTTATCAATACAGAAATACTTCTTGACGACCTGTCATTTGAAAACGGGAAGCTGACACTATCCAACGGTGCCGAATTCTCCATGCTTGCACTTGATTATGAGGATGTTATTAATCCAGCCGTGTTGGTAAAACTTGATCAGCTGGCCAGGCAGGGTGCAGTTATAGCCGGGAAAAAACCAGAAAAGGTCGGTGAACTGTTTAAACATCGTTATTCCGGACAAAATGGCGAAAAATTATTGAATAAATTATGGACAAACATGGATGATCCCTCTGCATTTAAACCAGGCACCGGTAAAGTGATTTCGGGAATGACTCCCCGCCAGATACTTGCAGCTCTTGATGTTCCTTCAGACCTTGATTATCCGGATAAAGAAACATTCCTGATCGATTATATACATTACCAGAAAGACGGTGTCGACTTCTACTTCATCAGGAATACCTCTGATCAGTGGATCAGCCGGGATTGTGGGTTTCGTCAGCAGTCCAGGGTCCCCGAGATATGGGACCCGATTACCGGAAAAATCATTCCCCTTCCGGTTTATAACGAGGATGGAAAATATACCCGAATCCCCCTCACTTTAGCTCCTTACGACTCCTATCTGGTAGTATTCAGGAAAGGAACAGCTACTCCCCAATATTCGGGAATTAAATATTCCGGCCAGCATCCGCCGCTGTTAAAGTATTCCAACAACGGCATCACCTTCCTGGATGAAGGTAATTATGAACTGTTAAAAACTTCCGGATCATTCCAATTTGAGAACAAACCCATTGTCAGGGTAATCGACGGTCCATGGACGATTAACTTCTCAAAAGAATGGGGAGCCCCTGAGTCAGTTATACTTTCGCAACTTATATCCTGGACTGATCATGAAAATCCGGGTATTAAATATTATTCGGGCATGGGTAAATATCAGAAAATTTTTACCTATGAAATGAATACTCCACTGTCAGAAGAACAGCGGATTTTTCTTGACCTGGGTGAAATGGCTGAAATGGCTGAAGTTTGGCTTAACGGGCAATCCCTTGGTATTGTATGGGCTAA
>Ga0172382_10006853_pt1 | contig 16382 bp, 9 predicted proteins | sample Leawel138RmetaG_FD_122245 | JGI IMG/M metagenome (GOLD analysis project Ga0172382, IMG submission 122245) | Leachate microbial communities from a municipal landfill in Southern Ontario, Canada - Leachate well 138R metaG | ecosystem: Engineered > Solid waste > Landfill > Unclassified | place...
GATGCCGATGCTCACCCCGATCGGCGCCGTCACCTGGCCGATGACCACCGGTTCGTTCAGCCCCTGCAGGATGCGGGTGGCGATCGCGCAGGCGTCGGCCTCGATCATGCAGTGGCGCAGCAGCACCGCGAACTCGTCGCCGCCGATGCGCGCCACCAGGTCCTCGTCGCGCACCGCGCGGCGCAGGCGGGCGCCCACTTCGCGCAACAGGGCATCGCCGAAGGCATGGCCGAGCGAGTCGTTGATCGACTTGAAGCCGTCGAGATCGAGGCAGAGCACCGCGCAGTGCTCGCGTTCGCTGGTATCGGCGAGCGACTCCTCGAGCATGGCCATGAAGCGCGCCCGGTTGGCCAGCCCGGTGAGCGAGTCATGGTGGGCCATGCGCAACAGGCGACGATGGGCATTGCGCGCCTCGGTGACGTCCGAAAGCACCCCGCGCCAGCCGGCCGGCTCGCCCGCGCTATCGAGCAGGGGCTTGGCCGTGATCGACCACCAGCGCCCGCCCCTGAGTCCCGGCATGCGCACGGTGACATCGCGAAACGGTCCGGTCGAACTGAACAGGGCATGGAGGCGCTCGGCGCTGGCGACATCGTCGCCTGCATCGGGGCGCGCGCCCATCGCCAGCCAGTCGACGAAGCGCCGATCGCCCAGGCGCGCGCGGTCGATGCCCAGCGCATCGGCCAGCCGCGCCGACGGATGCAGCAGGTGGCCGTGCCGGCCGGTTTCCCAGAGCAGGTCGCTCGCATGTTCCTCGAAATCGCGCAGCAGCAGGCCGATCACCTGGCGCTGGCGCTCGGTGCGCAACTCGGCGCCGACCCGGCCGACGAAGCTGCGCGCCATGAAATGGATGCCCACCATCAGCACGGCGGTGTAGATGAGCAACAGGATGCCGAGCACTATGCCGTAGGGGTTGGCCGACACCATCAGCCCGATCGCCGCGGCGATGCCGAGTATCGCGACGTAGCTGTAGGCCGCCGCCGGCACCACCGCAAGGATGAAGGCGCCGCCACAGAGCATGCCGGCGGTCACCGCCGCGACGAAGGCCTGCTGGTAGGGGCTGGAGTCCGACAGGCCGACGATCGCCACCACCGACCACACCAGGGCAAAGAGCGCCGACTGGCCGGCGGCCGTCTCGATGGTCCGCGGAGGGGCGCTCGCCTGGTAGGACCCCCGGGCGTTGTGCCAGCTGCGCAGCGTCGCCATCAGGAAGACCAGCATCACCGCGAACCAGCCGTAGCGCGCCCAGTCGGGCATGCGGTCGGCCAGGATGTAGACCAGCACGGCGGCATTGAGCGCGCTCGCGATCGCGGCGAACGGGGCGGCGCTGAAGATCGCCTGGAGCTGGCGCGCGCGGACCCTGTCGGCATTGGGGTCGCGGCGGTCCTGGACCAGGACGTAATCGACCATGGCGCGCACCTGCATCATGCGGCCGCGGCGGTGCGCGGAACTGCGCCGCTCTCTCAGGACGGCCGACATGCGCGCGATAATCCCTCGCAGACCGACATCAGGAGACATCCATGGAAGTTCTCGAGCAATTGCACGATCGCCTCTCGCCCTTCCTTCCGGGCCTGCTCGGCATCGAGTTCATCGAGGCCGGGCCCGAGCGGGTGCGGGCAACCCTGACGGTACGCCGGGAAATCTGCACCGTCGGCGACACCCTGCACGGCGGGGCGCTGATGGCTTTCGCCGATACGGTCGGTGCGGTTGCCACTTTCATCAATCTCCCCGCGGGCGCCCGCACCACGACCCTCGAATCCAAGACCAACTTCATGCGGGCGGCGCCCGTCGGCATGGTCGTCACCGCCGAGGCCACCCCCTTTCACAAGGGACGGACCACGATGGTCTGGCAAACGAAGATCACGGACAGCGAAGGCCGACTCTGCGGCGTGGTTACCCAGACTCAGATGGTGCTGCCCGCATGATTCGTGCCCGAAACGCTTCGGACAGAATCGCCGGACAAAAAAAACCCGCGGGGTTGAGCCGCGGGTTTCAATCCACCATTTGGAGGAGGTGGAGGAGACATCTGTAAGACTACACGAACTTCTGACGCAGTGCAATAAATTCGTGTCGTCGGAATACGTCGATGTGGGTACCCTGCCTTAGACGTTCCAGTCCTGCCGGTCGCGGGCAGCGCGGATTTCGGCGGCAAGCCGGCGATCCGTACGGGCCAGCGCCTCTAGCGCAGCCTGCTCGCGATTACGCAGAAACCGCTCCCAGGCCCTGCTAAACAGGCCATTGGCGGGTTTCTCGGCGGCTACGGCAGCCTTGGCGGGTTTGCGGAACTCGCCGACGCCACTTCCCATGGCATCGAGCGATCCTTGAGAGGGATAGGTTGTCGTCGTCATTCTGAGCTCCTTGGGTTCATGTTGTGCGTTGCAGCTATTGCATTGCACCGTGATTGAATTATCGGGGTTTTCCCCTATTTTTCAAATTGATGTTTATGATCATCATCATTCATGGGGGTGATGATGATCAACTTTCGCACACTCGACCTGAATCTGTTGCGGATCTTCGATGCGGTGATGCGCGAGGGAAACCTCACCCGCGCCGCGGCGCAGCTCGCGATCACCCAGCCGGCCGCCAGCAACGCGTTGCGGCGGCTGCGTGACACCCTCGACGACGAGCTCTTCGTGCGCGCGGCCCACGGGCTCGAGCCCACGCCCTATGCGCTCTCGATCTGGCCCGCGGTGGGCGGAGCGCTGGAACAGTTGCGCAGCGCCCTGGCGCCCCCCGAATTCGACCCCGCGGGAGCCAATCGCACCTTCGTGATCGCAATGGCCGACGCGACCGCCACCCTGCTGATGCCGCCTCTGGTACGGCGGATCGAGCGCGAAGCGCCCGGCATATCGCTACGGGTGCTGCCGCTGACCACCCGCGATCCGCGCACCACCCTCGAGACCACCGATACCGACCTTGCCGTCGGCTTCTTCCCGCAGGCGATCCGGGCCGTCACCCTGCATGCGATGAACGAGGACAGCCCCGGCCCCTTCGGTCTGCAGCGCGTCTACACCAGCGACTACGTCTGCGTGATGCGGTCCGACCATCGGCTGGCGCGCGAACCGCTCACCCTGGATGCCTTCTGCGCCGCCCATCACCTGCTGGTGAGCTTCTCGGGCCGCCCCTTCGGCTTCGTCGACGAAGCCCTGGCCGCCCTCGGGCGCACCCGCCGGGTGGTGGCAACCGTCAACCAGTTCTTCGTGGCCGGCCAGGTGGTGGAGAACTCCAACCTGCTCACCGTGCTGCCCGAGCATTTCCTCGCGTCCACCGGCCTGGGCGACGTGCTCGCCGTGCGGCGCCTGCCGCTGGCCACCCCGCCGGTCCACATCGACATGCTCTGGGCCACGCCGGCGGCGACCCGACCCGGTCACGACTGGCTGCGCGAAGCCCTGCTCGAGGCCGCCCGGGAAGGCTTCGCGGTCAACGCGCCGGGGCGTGCGGTGGGGGATGGGACGGGGGATCTGTTCGCGGGGGCGGGCGGGGCGTGACGCGGTCAGGGTGACAGCCAGCCCGCGAGCCGGGGGCCCGCCGGCCCGGGCAGCCGTTCGGCGAGCTGCGCCAGCAGGAAGCGCAGTCCCGGCGCGAACAACTGGCGCAACAGCAGGATGCCTGCCGGCATCGCCACCGCGCCGGTTGCGATGTCCACCGCCAGCCAGGCCGCCGGCGCATCGAGCAGGCGCCGAGCCAGCAGGTCGGCGCCGAGAACCAGCAGCGCGGTCCCGATCGCTACCGCTGCCCCGCCGCGCAAGGCGCGCAGCGCATCGGCGAGCGGCAGGCGTAGCGCACGCATCGCCGCCTGGCTCATCAGGGCGGCGCGCAGGATCAGCAGCACGGCCAGTCCCCAGCCGATCGCCGGCAGGGGCGCCACCAGGGCGAGCAGCAGGCAGAGCATCGCCCAGGCGAGCGACACCGGCATCTGCACCCGCAATTCGCGGCCGATCTCGCCGGAGTTCCACAACAGCGGGGTCACCAGCCCGGTGGCAACCAGCGCCGGCATCGCCAGCGCCAGCGGCGCGAGCAGTTCGGCGGCGCCTTCCCAGCGCGGGCCGTAGAGCCCCAGCACCACGGTATCGGCCACCAGCGCGATCGACAGGAAGGGCGGGGCAGCGAACAGCATGGCCGCCCCGAGCATGGTGGCAAGCGCCGAGCGCAGCCGTGCATGGTCGTCCTGGACGGCAGCGCCGGCCGAGTAGAGCACCTGCTGCACCGTGCCCAGCAGGGTCAGGGCCGGGCTGCTGGCGAAGGCATGCATCTGGGCATAGAGGCCGGCGGCCGTCACCGAATAGAGCTTGCCGACGATGAGCCGGTCGATCCCGCTCATCGCCCAGTTGACGAGATTGGTGGCCAGGGCGGTCAGGCCGAAGCGCATCGAGCCGGGGGCTGCGGCATGCCAGAAGAGCGGGGCGAGCGGATGGGGAGCCTTCCAGAAGGCGAACAGGAGCTGCAGCGCGGCGTAGGTGAGGTAGGCGGCGACCAGTGCGCCCACCTGCCAGCCGGCCAGCGCCAGCGGCAGGCCCACCCCGAGGTAGCCCACCGCATAGGCCGCGGCGCTCGAGAGCTGCAGCCATTTGAACCGCATCCGGCGGCGCAGCAGCATGGTGGGGGTGGCGGCCAGGGCGCCCAGCAGGATGCCGGGCGCCAGGGCGCGCAGCACGCCGGCGGCGCGCGCATCATCCAGCGCCCGGGCGATCGGCCCGGCGCTGGCCAGCACGACCAGCATCACCACCAGGCCCAGCAGCAACTGCCAGGTAAAGGCGAAGCGGATGTCGGCCGAATCCACCGTCGGCTTCTGGATCAGGCCGTAGGCCAGGCCCGCCTCGGCGAACAGGCCCGAGAGCGCGATCACCACCAGCGCCACCGCGAACAGGCCGAAGGGCTCGGGCCCGAGCAGGCGTGCCAGGGCGATCTGCGCGGCCAGCTGCATGCCCACCCGCAGCGCGGTGCCGACGGCGCTCCAGAGGACGCCGCCGATCGCGCGCTCGCGCAGGTCTGCTGGCTCTTCCACGCTAGGTGCCACTTTCATGAAGCGGCGTCATGCCGAGTGGTCCCAGAGTCCACCGAGTTTGAGAGCACCCGAAGCGCGGCCCCATGACAGGCGGTTTTCTGGTCCGTGCGATGTCGCACACAGGCCTCTTCGTGCTTATCGGTACACTCCCCAAGGCGCTGGGCCTTACTGACCGAGCGGCAAACGAGTACAAGGCAAGGCCCGGACGGGAGCGGGCTCGAGATGGCAGGCATTACGATTATTGGCATGGGGGGGCGCTTCGCCGGGGCGCCTGATGTGGCTTCGTTCTGGCGAAACCTGGAAGTGGACGTCGAGAGCATCTCACGGTTTTTTCCTTCCGGGCTGGAGATCCGCGGCTCGGACGAAATGCACGAGGTACGGGTCTGATGTCGCGCCAGATGTTCCAGATCTCCCGGGAGCCCGTCCGCTTTGGACCGGCCGACCGTCAGATGGTCGGCATGTATCACTTTCCGAAGCCTGTCGCGCCGCAAGGTATCGCGGCCCTGCTCTGCAATCCTTTTGGCCAGGAGGCGATCCGTGCCCAACGGATCTTCACCGTGCTTGCCGATCGATTGGCGCGACACGGAGTTCCGGTACTGCGTTTCGACTACCATGGCACCGGCGACTCGCCGGGCGAATGTACCCTCGGTGAGATGACTGGATGGGCCTCCGATATCCTCGCAGCCCAGAGGAAACTCGACGATCTGGCACAGCCGGTAACCCGGGTCTGGATCAGCCTGAGGCTCGGCGCGCTTCTCGCAGCAGCGGCTTCGGTTGCGACGCCCGCCAGCGCGCATGTCGACTCTCTCGTCTTATGGGAGCCCGTGGTCGACGGAAAGGCGTATTTGCAGGAACTGGCGCGCGCTGATCGCGATGGGCGTCTCGGGGCATACAGCATGGATTCGCGGAAATACGCACGCCTTGCGAGCGAGCCGCTGCCGGCTGTACCAGATGAGGTGCTTGGCTTCCCGCTGCCGGCTGCCTTGCGCGACCAGTTGCTCGCTGCGGAAGGTCAGGCCTTCAGCCAGGCACGTTGCGCCCGGATTACGTACATTACATCGCGATCCGGAGACGCCGATGTCCTCGGTAGACTTCGCCCCGTCGAGATGGCCGAGGATGCCATATCCATCCATCGTGTGAACACCGTGATTGACTGGGCGACCACCGATGCAGGCGGGAGCACTATTGCACCGAATGAGATCGTCAATCTGATCATTCCGATTGTTCTTGGGGGCGTTCGATGAAGGAACGTACCCTGCGATTCGGGCCAGCCGGAGAAATGATCGGCACGCTCTGCGTGCCGGATCCCGGGCAGAGGGTCGGCACTGTTGGCCTGCTCCTGCTGAACGCCGGCATCATTCATCGTATCGGCCCCCACCGCATCAACGTGCGTCTTGCCCGCGAGGTTGCGACGATGGGCATACCCAGCCTGCGCTTCGACTTGTCGGGCCGCGGTGATAGCCTGCCAGCCGCACCTGGCCTGCGCTACGATGAACAGGCGGCGCGCGATGTCTGCCATGCTGTGGCCACGCTCTGCAGCGAGGGGCAATGTGATCGAGTCATCCTGTTCGGCATCTGCTCGGGTGCGGACAACGGGTTTGCCGCCGCGATGTTGGAATCGCGTATCGCTTCTCTCGTGATGTTCGATCCACCCATCTTCCCCAACCTACGCTGGCGGGTTCGGATCTGGATGAGCAAGTTCCGCAAGTACGGACTCCGGGCTGGCTTCGCCCGCCTGCTCGCCATCAGGAAAACATGGGTCACAGAGTCCAAAACAGACAGTTATGGCCGCGATGTGCCTCCAGTACCGGAGTATGTAGCCCGCCTGCGCAGCGTGGCCGATCGTGGGGCGAGCATCCGGCTCGTGTACTCGGGCAGCACCTGCGACGCGACCGACTACGAGGCTCAGCGTCGCATCATTTTGGGTGCCGAGCCCCGGGAGGCCGAGCGCATCCACACGGAGTTCCTGCCGGATATCGACCATGTCGTCAGTACTCGGGAGGCGCAGGAACTCCTGCTGTCAAGGATGCGCGCCTGGATCAGCGAATTCAAGGGCGCCTGATTGGGCGATTGAGGCATGCGGTCAAATAACTCCGTGGATCCGGCATGAAAGTTCTCGACACCATCAGGGCAAGACTCCACGAGAGGCGCTTCGTCCAGAATCGGGATGAAAATCTCTTTCGCGGCGTATTCGATTCTGCCGATGCCGCCGCGCGCTCCATACCGACCAAAGGGGTGGTCGGCTACGACAACGAGCCGTCCGCGAAGCTGTACGACTATCACCTGGTCCGGATCTTTCCGCACGACTATGCCGCCATCTACTGGCTGGGCCGCAGCTTTGCCGATGGCCTCGATTCGGTGCTCGACGTCGGCGGACACATAGGGATCAAGTACTACGCGTTCCGGAAATACCTCGACTACCCTGATTCCCTGCACTGGCAGGTATGTGATGTTCCCAGCGTCATCGCGCGGGGCCGGGAACTGGCGGCCGAGCGAGACCGGGTCGGGGCACTGTCGTTCGTGAGCGAACCGGCACAGGCCAAGCCCTGCAAGCTGCTGTTCCTTTCGGGCAGCATTCAGTACCTACCCTACAGTCTGGACGACTTGTTGGGCAGCCTTGCCGAGTTACCGGCCCGGGTCGTCATCAACACGACACCGATCCATCCGAGTCTGACGTACTTCACCCTGAACAGTATTGGCACGGCGTTTTGCCCCTATCACGTCCATTCGGAATCCGACCTGCTTGCGGCGTTCGTCGCGAGAGGCTACAAGCTTCAGGACCAATGGCATTGTCCGGGAAAGCCGATGAACATTCCCGGCCATCCGGATCACTCTCTCGATCACTATTCGGGGTATTGCCTTGGCAAGCTCACTGGGTAGATTGCCTGGCGGTGGGTCCGGCTAGAATGCCGATAGTGACTCGGTTACATTTCGAAATAGAGCGTCATGAGCGCCGTTGGGCTCCAGAAGTTGGGCCTGGACCTCGCCTCGTTAACTAGTTCCTGGCCCGAAGCTCGGGTCTGTCGGATGGTGACCGGGTGGCGCATCATGCGCTGAACCGAAGGCGTAGTGCAGAATCATGTCCGATCACCGAACACCATTGCCGACACCGCCGACCGCCGGGCGACACGATTCCGCAACCGTGCAAGCAATTTTCGCCGCGCAAGCGGCGCGAAAGCCGGCTGCGCTTGCCCTCGAGTGGCCGGGTGGGTCGATGACCTACGAGGAGCTCGATCGCACCTCCCGAAGTATTGCCACACGCCTGCGAGCCGCCGGAGTTCGCGACGGGGCCGTGGTTGGTGTTGCGATGGAGCGCAGCGCGGGAGCGGTCTGCAGCATGCTCGGCATCCTCCAGGCAGGCGCAGCTTATCTTCCGGTTGATCCGCAGTTTCCCTCCCAGCGCATCGAGTTCATGCTGGCGGATGCATCGGTCGACGTGATCATCACCGAGCCGGCCGTTTCGCCCAGCCTGCCAAGCGGACGCTCAAGAATCCTGGTTCCGGCGAACCCATTATCTGTCGAAGCCGAGCAGAAGCACCCCGTCCAGCAGGTCGAAGACGGTGTGGCCGACAAGGCGCAGGAGGCGCCCGGCGACGGCGACCACCTCGCTTACGTGATGTACACCTCCGGTTCAACCGGAGTGCCCAAAGGCGTGTCGATTCGTCATCGCTCCATCATTCGGCTGGTCATGGAGCCGGGTTTCATGTGCCTGGACAGCGATACCCGCATGCTGCAGGCGGCCCCGCTGGGCTTCGACGCTTCCACGCTGGAAATCTGGGGGCCGCTGCTCAATGGTGGATGCTGCGTACTTCATCCCGAAGTGATTCCGAGCGGGCCCGGTATTGCCAGGACGGTCCGTGAGCACCGCGTCGATTCGGCCTGGCTGACCGCGGCATTGTTCAACGCAATCGTGGACGACGATCCCCGGCATCTGCTCGGGCTTCGCCAATTGCTGACGGGTGGCGAAGCTCTGAGCGTCGCGCATGTCCGCAAGGCGTTGACCGCGTTGCCGGAAACGACGCTGATCAATGGCTATGGCCCGACCGAGTGCACCACCTTCGCCACGACCTATACGATTCCCCGGGACCTGCCCTCCGATGCGACATCGATCCCGATCGGACGGCCCATCAATCGCACCACCGTCCATGTGCTGGACGAGCAGCTCGAGCCGTTACCAGCGGATGCCGTGGGCGAGCTGTGGGTGGGGGGCGACGGCCTGGCCACTGGATACCTCGCGCAGCCGGAGTTGACAGCGGAGCGCTTCGTCCCGGATCCCTTCGGCTCATCCGGCGCGCGCCTCTATCGCACCGGCGATCTGGTTCGCATGCGCCCCGACGGTGTGCTGGAGTATCTCGGTCGCCGTGACTCCCAGGTGAAGATCCGGGGCTTTCGGATCGAACCGGGCGAGATCGAAGCCGCGCTGAATCAATGCCATGGCGTTCGTGCCAGCGCGGTCATTGCCCGGGACGACGGTCCGACCGGCTTGCGACTGGTAGCTTACGTCGTCGCCGATGACGCCGCGGCAGAACTGGACATCACCGCGATCCGAAAGACGCTGGTCGATGCCCTGCCAATCTACATGGTGCCGTCCGCGTTCGTCCCCATGGAAAGCTTGCCACTCACTGCCAACGGCAAGCTCGATCGCGCGGCGCTACCCGCCCCGTCCTCACAGCGTCCCGAACTGCGCGCTGCCTTCGTCCTGCCGGATGGGCCGCTGGAGCAGCGTATTGCCAGGATCTTCTCCGAAGTGCTCGTGGTTGACGAGGTCGGTGCGCTCGATGATTTCTTCGAGCTGGGCGGCAACTCGCTGGCGGTGATGCAGGCATTGAACCTCATCAACCAGGAGTCGCCGGGTGGTTTGAATGTTGCGGCCTTCTATGACGATCCCTCGCCGCGCGCATTGGCGGCGGTGATCGGAAGCAGCGCGGCAGCGACGGATGCCGTTGCGACGGATGCTGGCGCGAGGGATCCGGGTGCCGCGGACGTGAATGCGAAGCCCGCCGTTGTGGCGCAAGCAACTGGCGCGGCGAATATTGCCAACGAGCCGATCGCGATCATCGGCATGGCGGCCCGATTGCCGGGTGCGGTGGATATCGAGTCCTTCTGGGACAATCTCTGCGCCGGGCGCGAGGGCATCACCTTCTTCAGGGACGAGGACCTCGATGATTCCGTGCCGGCGCAGCGGCGTGTGGATCCTGCCTACGTTCGGGCACGCGGCGTCATCGACGACGCGGACTTGTTCGATGCAGCGTTCTTCGGCATCGGGCCCAAGGAAGCGGACCTGATGGATCCCCAGCAGCGGGTGTTCCTCGAGCTTTGCTGGCAATGCATGGAGCGTGCGGGGCACGCGCCGATCGATACCACACGTCCGGTCGGCGTGTTCGCCGGCGTGTACAACGCCAGCTACTTCCAGAACCATGTGCTCGCCCACCCCGACCGGATCGAGAAGCTCGGTGAGTTCCAGGTCATGCTGGCCAACGAGAAGGACTATGTCGCAACCCGGGTCGCGCATCGTCTCAACCTGACCGGACCGGCTGTCAATCTTTTCACCGCCTGCTCGACATCCCTGGTCGCGATCAGCCAGGCTGTCGACAGTCTGCGCGCCGGCCGCTGCTCGATGGCCCTGGCTGGCGGCGCCGCGATCAACTGCCCGCCCGCATCCGGCTATCTGTACGAGGAAGGCTCGATGCTGTCGCCCGACGGGCATACTCGTACCTTCGATGCTTCCGCCAGCGGCACCGTGTTTTCCGACGGCGCGGCCGTGGTGTTGCTCAAGCGCCTTTCCGACGCACTGGCCGACGGCGACTCTATCCATGCGGTGATCCGCGGAGCCGCCGTCAACAACGATGGCGGCAGCAAGGCGAGCTTCACTGCGCCGAGCGTCGAAGGGCAGTCGAAGGTGGTCAGCTCGGCGCTCGACGCCGCCGGCATCGGGCCGGATAGCCTCGACTATGTCGAGACGCACGGCACGGCCACGCCGCTGGGCGATCCCGTGGAGGTCGAGGCGCTGACACGCGCGTTCCGTCGATCGACTGACGCCGTCGGTTTTTGCCGACTCGGCTCCGTCAAGACCAATATCGGTCACACGGTGATGGCTGCGGGCGCGGCCGGGGTCATCAAGACGGCGCTGGCGCTCGAACGGGAGTTCATCCCCGCTAGCCTGCATTTCAATGCGCCGAATCCGCAGATCGACTTCGCTCGCAGTCCCTTCGTGGTCGATGGCCTTGCGACGAAATGGCCACGGCGCGCCCAGCCCAGGCGTGCCGGTGTCAGCTCCTTCGGTGTCGGCGGGACCAACGCCCATGTCGTGCTCGAGGAGGCTCCTGCCCGGGAGCCGTCCGAGCCGCAACGCGGGCCCTGTCTGTTGCGCCTGTCGGCAAGGTCTCCGGCGGCGCTGCAGCGCTCGGCGCACAACCTGGCCGAGCATCTGCGCGGGCACCCTGAGACCAATCTCGCCGACGCCGCTTTCACGCTGCGCGTTGGTCGTCGCCAGTTTCCGCATCGCCTGGCTGTGATTGCCCATGATGTGGCCGGGGCAAGTGCCGCATTGATGGAAAGCGCCTCGCCCTTGCGCGTGAGTGGGGTTCGCGAAGAACCATCCGCGCCGGTGGCTTTCATGTTCCCGGGGCAGGGGGCGCAGTATCCGGGCATGGGGGCCGGCCTGTACTCGGCCGAGCCGGTGTTCCGTGCTGCGCTCGACGAATGCCTTGCCGCATTCGACGGCGAGATGAGCGTCGACCTGCGGCGCGAGATATTCGAAGGCGATGCGGCGACCCTCGCGCAGACGTCGATCACTCAGCCAGCCCTCTTTTGCCTGGAGTATGCTGCTGGGCGACTCTGGATGGCGCGTGGTCTTCGGCCCGCAGCGCTGATCGGGCACAGCGTGGGCGAGTTCGCCGCGGCCGTAATCGCCGAGGTGATGGATCTGCGCGATGCGGCCAGGCTCGTTGCCCGTCGCGGCGCGCTGATGCAGTCGATGCCACCGGGCCGGATGCTCGCGGTGCGCATGGGGGAGGCTGACCTCACCGAGATCCTGCCCAGGGACCTATCGCTCGCTGCGGCGAATGCGCCTTCGTCCTGCGTCGTCGCGGGGCCCGCAAAGGCCGTCGAGGTTTTCGCGGAGGCGCTCGGCCGAAATGGCGTGCCGGCCAAGGTACTGGCCACCTCGCATGCGTTCCATTCATCCATGATGGATCCGGCGCTTGTGCCTTTCGAGGCCGATGTCCGTCGAGTTCGCTTGTCGTCGCCTCGTGTGCCGATCTTCTCGTGCGTCACCGGTGCGCTTCTGTCGGACGACGAAGCCACCGACCCGGGCTACTGGGTGCGTCACCTCCGTGAACCGGTGAGATTCTCGCCAGCCTTGCGATCGCTCCTGGCGGATGGACGGAAGATCCTGCTCGAATGCGGCCCGCGTGCGACCCTGGCCGGATTCGCGCGTCAGCACGTGGAGAAGGGCCGGCGCCCCATTGATGCCCTTGCGACGCTGGGCGATTCACCGGCGACCGAGGTGGAATCGCTCATGCTCGCCACCGGCAGGCTCTGGACCCTGGGTCATGAATGCGAGACTCCCGACGAGCGCGCTCGGCCACGTCGCATCGTCCTGCCGACCTATCCCTTCGAACGTACCCGCCATTGGGTGGCCGCCCGCAGCGTCGACGCTGCCGCGGAACCATCGACACGCGACGTACCTTCGAACATCAAGACAACTCCGGAGATCACCGCAATGCCGACAGAGAGTGTGTCCGCACTCACGGACCGTGTGCCGGCGCTCATCGATCGTCTGCGAGCTCTGTTCGAGGACATCTCGGGCATCGAGCTGATCGAAGCCGACCCGCAGGCGCCGTTCGTCGAACTCGGGCTGGATTCGCTGGCCCTCACCCAGGCCGCTCTCCAGGTCAGGAAGGAGTTCCGGACCGAGCTGACATTCAGGCAGTTGATGGAGGGTTGCCGGACACTGGAATCACTGGCCCGCTACCTGGACGAGAATCTGCCCGCGGATCCGGTGGAGCCGGCCGCAGCGCCGGTGGTCGAAGCCGCGGCGGCGGCACCGGTCGCGATATTGCCCCCCGTGGCGAGCTTGCCAGCGGCGATACCAGGCCAGGCTGTCCTTCCGGCGGATGCGCCGTTCCTGCAGCAGCTGATCCGCCAGCAGATGAGCCTCATGGAACAGCAGCTGGCGCTGCTGGCGGGCGCGAATACCGCTCCGCCGCAGCCTGCGCCATCGCCGAAATCCGCACAACCGGATGCGCAGCTGCAAGCCCAGGCGGCCTCCCCCGAGTCCGCTGGGACCTCCCCGAATCCCCCTCGTGTCCCTCCTCCGGTGACGGTCGCGGTAGCCGATCAGTCTTCGACGGAGCCCGAAGCGGCTTCCGCCGCTGCCTATGATGTGCGCAAGGCTTTCGGCGCAATCGCCCGCATTCACACCTCCACGGTCGGATCCGAATTGACCAGCCGTCAGCGGGCGCGGCTAGACGCCTTCATCAAACGCTACGTCGAGCGCACCAGGGCGTCCAGGGACTACACGGAGCGACACCGTCCTCATCTGGCGGATCCGCGCGTGGTCAACGGCTTTCGACCCCTGCTCAAGGAGATTACCTACCAGGTGGTGGCGGAGCGTTCGGCGGGGGCGCGGCTGTGGGATCTCGACGGAAATGAATACGTCGATGCCCTGAACGGCTTCGGCATGAGCCTGTTCGGCTGGCAGCCATCCTTCGTGGTCGATGCGATTCGCCGCCAACTCGACTCCGGCTACGACATCGGTCCCCAGCATCCGCTGGCGGGCGACGTGGCGGCGCTGGTGTGCGAGATGACGGGCTTCGATCGGGCCGGGCTGTGCAACACCGGCTCGGAGGCAGTGATGGGCGCGCTGCGCATTGCCCGGACGGTGACCGGCCGCAACCTGATCGTGAGCTTCACCGGCGCCTATCACGGCATCTTCGACGAAGTCCTCGTGCGCGGCACGAAGAAGCTTCGCGCGATTCCCGCTGCCCCGGGAATCATGCCGAACGTCGGGGCCAATGTACTGGTTCTCGACTACGGTACGCCCGAATCCATGCGGATCATCCGCGAGCGGGCGGATGAACTCGCCGCTGTGCTCGTGGAGCCGGTGCAGAGCCGGCGACCCGATTTTCAGCCACGCGAATTCTTGCGCGAGTTGCGCGAAGTGACGGAGCAATCCGGCATCGCCCTGGTGTTCGACGAGATCGTGACCGGATTCCGGGCGCATCCCGGCGGCACGCAGGCGCTGTTCGGCGTGCAGGCCGATCTCGCCACCTATGGCAAGGTCATCGGCGGCGGATTGCCGATCGGCATCATCGCCGGTCGACGCAAGTGGCTGGATGCTCTCGACGGCGGGGCATGGAGTTACGGCGACGATTCCACGCCGACGGTCGGCGTGACCTATTTCGCCGGAACCTTCGTGCGGCACCCCCTTGCGCTGGCCGCCACCAAGGCTGCGCTGGATCACCTCAAGGCACGAGGGCCGGAGCTGCAGGCCACCCTCAATCGTCACACTGCATCGATGTGCGACGAGCTCAACGCATTCTGCCGAGATGTCGGCGCGCCCATCGAGATCCACCACTTCTCGTCGGTGTGGAAGATCGTCTTCACGGAGGAGCATCCGCTACAGGATCTGCTGTTTGCCATGATGCGCAGCCGAGGGGTGCACATCCTCGACAACTTCCCGTGCTTCTTCACGACAGCGCATACCGACGCGGACTTTGCGGCCATCAAGAAGGCGTTCAAGGAGTCTGTCGCGGAGCTCCAGGAGTCCGAGTTCCTGCCCGGCCATCGGCGCGAGAGCGCTCTTTCCTTCGACGCATCCAGTCCCCCGGTTCCCGGCGCACGACTGGGTCGCGACACCGAGGGAAATCCCGCCTGGTATGTTCCCAATCCGGATGCGCCCGGCAAGTATCTTCGAATGAGCAACCCATGACCGACTTTTCAGGAAGCGAAGCCGTCGACTACGATCCGTTCGCCGGTTCGGATCTCGACAGAGCCATTTCGACCACCGAGGCGCAACGCGAGGTCTGGCTGGCGAACCAGTTCGGCCAGGCCGCATCGCTCGCCTACAACGAGGCGATCTCGCTGCGCATGCGCGGGCCGCTGCATCGCGATGCATTGGCGCAGGCCCTGCAAGGCCTGACGCAGCGGCACGAGTTGTTGCGCGCGACCGTCAGCGCGGACGGCATGTCGCTGATGATCGCCACTACCGGCGAGTGGCCGCTGGTTCAGGTGGATCTGCGCGAGATCGAGGAACAGGCGCGAGACGCGGCGATCATGGCTCAATACGCGACAGTGGTCGAAGAGCCGTTCGACCTCGTGGCGGGGCCGCTGATGCGAGCCCGCCTGCTGGCACTGGGTGACGAGGACCACCTGCTGCTGCTGTCGGCACACCACATCGTCTGCGACGGCTGGTCCTTCGGCGTCCTCGCCAGGGACCTGGCCGCACTCTATGCTCGGGCCTGCGGAACCGATGACGCCGTCGCGCTCGAACCCGCCCCGGCGAACAGGTTCAGCGATTATGTCGCGGCTGAAGCCGAAAGAGTGGGTTCGACGGAGCACGATGCGGACGAGCGCTACTGGCTGCAGCTCTTCGACGGAACCAGCCCGGCGCTCGACCTGCCGACCGACCGGCCCCGACCGGTGGCCCGGGGGTTCGAGTCGCTGCGCCTGGACAGGGTTCTGGACGAGAGGCTGATCAACGAGCTGAAACAGTTCGCCGGCAGGAACCGCGCCAGCCTCTTCTCCGTGCTGCTCGGGGGCTTCGCTGCGCTGCTGACCCGGCTGTCCGGACAGCACGAGGTCGTCGTCGGGGTGCCGACGGCCGGGCAGGCTGCAGCGGACATGCCCGAGCTGGTCGGTCACTGCGTCAATCTGCTGCCGATCCGTGCGACGGTGGATTCGCAGGCCACCGGACTGGACTTTCTCGCGCATGTCCAGTCACAACTCTTTGACGCCTTCGAACACCAGCGCACGACCTTCGGAACCCTGCTGCGCAAGCTCCAGTTGCCTCGCGACCCCGGCCGCCTGCCACTGGTCAGCGTGATGTTCAACCTCGACCAGGCGCTCGACGGGGATAGCCTGGGCTTCCCTCGCCTGGACGTCCAGGTGGAATCAGTACCCCGGCGTTTCGAGAATTTCGAGCTGTTCGTCAATGCAAGCCAGATCGATGGCGCAGTGCGGCTGGAATGCCAGTACAACACCGGCCTGTTCGATGCGGTGACGGTCCGCTACTGGCTGGAGAGCTACGAGACGCTGCTGCGCGGGCTTCTCGAGTCGCCGGAGCGACCGGTGGAGCGGCTGGACATCGTCGGCCCCGAGCAGACGGTGCGCCTGGCTGCCTGGAATTCCACCGACGCCGATTACGACTCGACCGCCC
>Ga0172382_10006855_pt1 | contig 16370 bp, 14 predicted proteins | sample Leawel138RmetaG_FD_122245 | JGI IMG/M metagenome (GOLD analysis project Ga0172382, IMG submission 122245) | Leachate microbial communities from a municipal landfill in Southern Ontario, Canada - Leachate well 138R metaG | ecosystem: Engineered > Solid waste > Landfill > Unclassified | place...
CTGATCCACCGGCAGATTGGAGATGTAAGAGACCAGGGCAAACTCCAACACCTGGGCGGTGGTCACCGCTTCGCCCTGCTCTACGGAGTGGAGTCGTCGGGCGTGGTCCAGCATGGCCAGCACTTCCTCGGAGAGCTTGCAGCGCAGTTCGCTGGTCGGCTGTTCTGACTCTTCGAAGACATCACCGGGCACACCACCTTTTGGGGTTTGGCCGTTTTCGGCAGCCCATGTCAGTTTGGGTAGAGATAGAAGACTGCGGGCCACCCGACGACACTCCCGCGCCGCCTTCAACCAGTTGAACACTGGAAAGCCGCCTGAAGGTTCAACTCAAGAACTGGTGGGCATTTGCGCGTGCATGAAAATTGGAAGTCTAACTATCTTCTCGCGTGCCTAGGAGGCCCACCGCAAGGGTGGGCAGTAGCTGGTCGGGCTGCGAGGTTCTAAGCCACCCGCGGGGAGTGGTCGTCGTCTTGCTCCCGGGGCTCGATGGCCACCTCGAAGAGCCGCCCCCAGGGGAGTCTTACGGTGAAAGCCGGAGGGGGCTCCTGGGGGAAGAGCTGGCTCCACAGCTCGCTGGCAAAGGCGTGAAACTCTTCGGTCAGTAAGTCGTGGGCGCGCTGGAGTTCCTCGCCGGCTAAGGTGAGACCCGGCCCTAGCTCCTTCTTTAGCCGAAACCGATAGCGACTCTGGTAGAAGGCGTCGTCGGTCAGGCGCTCCCACAGCAGGACCTTACGAGCCCGTTCTTGCCCCGGAGAGGGGGTTTCCGGAAACAGTGTGAGATTGGCAAGCGCCGTCCCCAGCGTATTTCCAGCCGTATTCCAGGCCGAGTATCCGGTCAATCGAGCGGCCAGACCCCTCTCGATGAGGGCCTCCACCAGACTGAGGTCTCCTCCGTTGGCAAAGGCCAGATCAGCTACCACGCAAGAATCGCCCCGGTCCAGTGCGCTTTCTAGAGAATTCAAGAAGCTCTCCACCGACTGGCTGTCGCTGTGGCCGAAATGGCTCTGTTGGACCGACTCTTTCTGGGTTCCCATACGGCCGTACAGGAACAACTTACGAGCGCACCTTCCCTGACGAAGCCGGGCCGCCTGAACCTGGGCGTGCAGCAGCGCACCCAGGGGGCGATCCTCGTAGCGGGTCTGGGTGAGGGGCAGGTGGTCGTGAGACCAGACCGGTTCAAATCCAGTCTCGGCCGCCAGCATCCGGCAAAGCAAGAGTGCGGCGCTCTCGTCGGTACCGGGATAAAAATCCACCTGGAGCTCCTGAGACACGGCTTGCTTCTCCAGCCTCTCTTTTTCTAGCAGGTTCCAGCCTTCGGTCTGGCAGTCGTCCATGGCGATCAGGAGGGCGTCGAAGCGCGCTGCCTGCGAGACCACCTGAGAGTCGAATCGGTGGTTGCGTCTTCGGACCTCCAGATAACGCTCCAGGATCGGCGGAGAGATCCCTTCTCGCAACTGATCTTTGGCAGCCTTGAGAGAGTGGGCCTGGGGTCCCACACGATTCTTGGCGTAAAGAAACGACATCCTGGAAAGGGCGACGATCTGCTCGGCCTGCTCCACCTCTTCAGGAGTGGTCTGGGTGGGCGCCGTGCGCAACAGCGTCTTGAAAACAAAGGCCTGACCGGTGCGCCTTTCCTGAATCTGGCAAAAGCGCTGGAAGTGCGCCTCGGCAAGATGCACGTCACTGTCAGGGTGGCGAGAGGCGATGAGGCCGCCCCAACTGAGCATGTCCAGCGAAGCGATCAGTGGCAAGCAAGGATCCTGAGATTCTAGCCAATCAAGGATTTGAGTGGGGTCGCCCGGAGTCTGAAAATGGCCCAGCGCCTTGCGTGCTGGGGTCAGCAACCGGCAACTGGATAGCGCCGCGATGCGTTCGGTCATGTCCAGGCAGCAAGGTCGATCATCGAGGGGGACAAAAAGTATTTGGTCGATGGACCCGCTCATGCGGGAAAATCCGTCATCTCAGGAGGGCTTCCTGCTAAGCGGGGGTTTCTCCCGATGGTAATGATACTGGCAATTCTTGCAGCAGGTGGGCTTTTCCGGTCGACAGGTGTCGCAGATCCGAGCGGTCCCTCCACAGACCGCACAGTCTACCTCCAGTTGGCCGGGATCGCCGCAGTGGGGGCAGAGCCAGTACTGCCGAGAGGGCTCGAGGTTCTGATCGAGAGCCACCCGTCGATCGAAGACGAAGCACTCCCCCTCAAACTCCTGGTTGGGGAACTCCTCCAGATACTTAAGAATCCCGCCTTCCAATTGATAAACCTTCTCGAATCCACGCTCTTCCATGTCCAGGATGGCTTTCTCGCAGCGGATGCCCCCGGTACAAAAGATCAGGGTGGTCCGGTCCCGGGGAAGTTCGCATCGGTCTAGATAATCAGCGAACTCGGTGAACTTATCGATCTCCGGATCGATGGCGTTCTTGAAAGTGCCCACCCGGAATTCGTAGCGGTTGCGGGTATCCAGGACGGTGAGTTCCTCTCCGCTGTGGAGCAAAGAGTGCCATTCGGCCGCCGAGAGATGGTTGTGCTCTCCTTTGGGCCGAAACTTGTCCATGTACTGAATGACCTGGTCTTTGAGTTCGACTTTCCAGCGGGGGAAGGGGTTTTTCTCGCAGTAGCTATCCTTGTATTCAAGGCCCGCCAGGCGAGTTCTCTTTTCCAGGACACTTCGAAAATTTGCGACTGCTTGCGGACTGCCGGCCACGGTGCCGTTGATGCCTTCATCGGCGATCAGAACCAGGCCCTTCATGTCATCCAGGGCCAGGAGTTCTTCCTGCAAAGTCAGTTTGTCTGCGGACAGATCCTCGAATAGAAAAAAGGCCGTTACCACCGTTTCAGACAAGGGCGAACCTCAATCCCAGTCCCCGAAAAGACTGCATAAATTCTTCTTCACTGCCGGTCCAGGCTGCGCGTATCTCTCGCACGCTTTTCTCTCCTCGCATCATGGACATCAATTCTGATTCGTCTCGGTTGAGTGGATCGCCGGGAAACCAGTTCGAATCGTCGGCTTCCAGCATCCCCCGGGTGTGATCCCAGTCCCGCCAGAGCGTCTTGTAGTAGGAGCTGAGGTTGGGTTTCCACTCCGGGTCTGGCCGCCAATCAGGATTGAGATAAGTGGACTGGCTCTGCAGCCAATCCGTTATCTGTTGAGTGATACCCCGGTTGGGCCAAAAGGTTTTCTCTTTCACCTTCCAGTTGGGGTGGTCGTGAGCTTCTCGCAGAATAAAGACGTTGGCGAAGTCGATGGACTCGATCCCTTGCTCGTGATAGCTCTTGAGATAGGACTCAAACTTGGCGTTGTAGTCTTCGCTGGGTCCCATATGAAGCTTGATGTACTTGTCCACCGACTTCTCTCCGAAACTCAAGACCGCGATGCCCCAACCATTCTTCTCTCCCAACCAGCGCCCCAGGCGATCGAGGTAGTCTTCCGACTTCAAGATCGGATACTCCAGGATCATGGAAAACATACCACCCGGCGCCAGGTATTCGGGCAAGCCGGCCACCAGCGCCTCGGGTACTTCCTCCCCGGTCTCTCCCGCGCTCCGGTGGATCAAGACCTCACTATCGGGGCTGGGCACGTAAGGCGGATTGGCGGTAATCAGGTCGAATCGACGTCCCTTGACCTCGCTGTAGAGATCACTCAAATGAGTGGTCACCCGGACTCCGTTCAGGGCTGCGTTGAAAGCCGTGTACTCCAGGGCCCGGGGATTGATGTCGACCGCATCGGACTCGCTGCACTCCCCGGCTGAGAGGATGGCGTGAACACCGGACCCGGTGCAAAGGTCGAGGGCCCTCTGGGATTGATGGCGAGGGGTGATTCTGGCCAGCACATAGCTGTCGGTTCCCAGCTCATAAACCTGGCCCTTTTGCTGCCCCCCGGTCACCCAATAGTCGGTGAAATAAAAATGTCCACGGCACGGATAGAGCACGACATGGGAATAAAGCGCTCCCGATTGCCGAAACAGCACTCCACAGAGCAGAAGGTTGTTCAGGTTATCCCGGCCCAGCAGTTTGCCCGCGATCTCGGTCGGTATACCCTCGCCCATCAGAAAGAGCAGTACCACCCGAGCCAGTTGGGAGCCATCCTGGTTGCACCGCCAGACGTATCCGGGGAGCTCTTTGGCGTCCATCTGGGAGAGGTCCCAGAGTCCCAACAACTCCGCCACGGCGGATTCCACGTATCCCAACTCGGTAAGTCGGTCGGCAAGTTTAGCAAGCTCTGCGGGTTCGACCCGCAGTTTCAATTGAGGTAGGGCCATCGAGGGTCATTACTTTTCCTGCCGAAACATTCCCTTTGAGGGAACTCCAAGTTCATGAAGATTTCTTTAAAATCCAGATCATGATGTGAACAGATCGTTTAGGCCTTGTCCTTTGTAGGGGCATGGCGGTATCCTTATCCTAATGCGTAGATGGAAGACCGGCTTTTCTTTAGTGGAGGTTGTGATCTCGGTTTTTGTACTGGGACTCATCCTCTCTGTGGGAGCGCTCTCCTTTCAGTCTTCGGTCTCAAGAGAACGCTCCAAAGGCCTGAGCCACGCCCTCGCCGCCGAGCTTCGAGCAGCCCGCTCCATGGCGCTCCAGAGCGAAAAATTCGTGGTCGTGTGCCTCCCCAACGGAGATACGGGGAACCCCTTTTCTCGCTCCTTTGCCATTCGAGGCGGGTATGACCGGGGCGATCTACTCCGCACCGTCAATTTCGACGACGACCTCTCTGCCACCATCTTCACCGGTCGCTGGCCGGGAGATCAAATGGAAACTTTTCCCGAACTCCCCTCCTGGATAGGAAAGGAGAGCAGCGAGTACCGGCTCGTGTTCAGGCCGGACGGAACGGTACTGAGTGAGGATATCCCTAGCCGAGATGGGAAGTATCAGTTCGTGGTGGCTACCAATATGGAGGCCGGTGAGAGCGGCTTGACCGCGATCAGTCAACCCACCACGATCTGGGTGAGCAAAGCCGGTACCATCGGGGTGCAAGAAAACACCTTGCCTTCAGGTAGCCTGCCCACCTCGGGAACGGTTCCGCAAATCGCGAAGCTGGAGGCTTCACCGGCCCCCAATACCAATCTCGACCCCCAGGTAGCAGCGGTCGATTTCTTGCCGATCGAGGTTGAAGGGCTGGAAAACGTGGGCCTGGGACAGACCGCCGTGCAGATCCATCCCCAGCAGAAGAGACAGGGAATGGGGCAGAATGGAATTGAGTACAGCCTGACCACCTTCCGCTTTCGGGCTCGTGACCTGGATGGAGGGCCCCTCACCTTCCAGATCAAAGCGAAGAGCAGCGCCGGTGACCCTGGAAACTTCAGTTATCAAGAGGCGGCTTCGGCCCTGGGTCCGATCACCGGAGGCCAGATGGATTTTGTCCAGACCGAGACCGGAGAGTGGGTCTGGGAGTCGGTCATCTCCTGGCGCCCGCCCCCCGGAGCGCCCATGGGCACCTACTACGATTTCGAACTCACGGTGGAAGACCCCGATGGACACCAGACGGTGCTGGCCTCGGGGGGCGAGCTTCTGCCCCGGATCGCGCTGCTCCGACCGGAGAACATCGTTTACGAGACCGAAGACCACAAATTGCTAATGACCAATCTCGATGGCACCTCTCACCGCCGGTTGACCACCGATACCCAGGCTGAATCAGAACCGTTTTTTAGCTCCGACGGCACCCGCCTGTATTCGTTTTTCAGCACCCTCGATGAACTCTCCATCATCACTCGAAATTCCGATGGAACCAATCGAGTGAAGCTTCGGGAGTTTCCCCTCTCTTACTTCCGCAAGATCACCTTCGACCCATTCAAGAGCTACGCCGCGTACCTCACCGGAAGCTCTCAAACTCTGGTCGTGCATTTCAAGGTTTTGAAATCGAAGCAAGTCGAGATCCAGGTGGAAGACGACGCCGAAGTCCCTATAGCCCATGGCGAGGGTGAGACCCAGAGCGGGACCCAGATCGTAACGGTCTACTACCTGGAAGACGGTTCCACCACCATCGATATCAATACCCTTGAGGTGATGCACCTCAACAGCGGAAAGAGGGTCAACATCTCCGATCACGCCGAAGCCAACTTCAAGTGGTACGGAAACCCACGATTCGGTCTGGCCTTTACCGAAAAAGACATCTACGACGAAGACGACAAGGTGGCTCCACCGGCCCAGGATCCCCGAGCGGTGGCCCAGGGGCTGGCTGAAGTGCTGCCTGCCTACATCCCCTCGCCGGGGCACAAGACCGAGCGCCGAGAAGTGGTTATCCGGGGTTATCCACCCCGCCCCGAGGCTCAGGACCTGCCGGACTTGAGCGCCGGCCACCAGTCCGAGGTGTTTAACCTGGCCCGTCCTAGATACTTCCTGGAACACAAGAACGTGGCTCCCTGTCTGACCTTTCACGACAGCAGCGGTACCCTGACCAACAAGGTCGTCTCCAACGCCGAGGTCAAAAGCCCTAGCTGGTCGGCAAACGGGCGAGACGTTCTGTACGCCAGAGAGAACGGGGGGAGCGTGGACATCTGCAAAATGACCTTGCTGAATGAAGCCCTGGACGCCCTGGAAGTGGGCACGGAAGAGGTTCTGTACTCGGCCCAGGGGGTCCGAGAACCCCGGCTCTCTGCGAGCGGAGACTTCGCCTTCTTCTTGCGGGGCGGAGAGATCTATCGGCTCGACTTGAACCGCAGAGGTGAGCCTATCAACCTCACGAAGAATCTGGAGTCTAAGGTTCTTTCGTATGTACTGTCGCCGTGATAAGGAGGCTTTTTCCCTCCTGGAAGTTCTTTTCGCTTCGTTTCTCTTGCTCACGGCGCTCTCGCTGACGGTCTATCTCATCCATCAAAGCTTTCAGTCGGAGGCCGATAGTGGACTGAAGATCCGGGCCCTGTATGACGCCCAAAACGCCATGGAGGAGATCAGAATCCAGGCTTACCAGGACTTTGCCAACGGCCTTGCGGCGGTAGACGGGAAGCTGTGGCCCTGCTCGGTTCCCGATTACGTGGTGGAGAGCAAGGTCGCCTGGCAACCCCTGGATCTTCCCTGTTCCGAATTGGAGAACCAGTACGACCCCGGTCGCAATCTGCCCCAGTTGGGGCGTAAGATCTTGACCCGCTCAACCTGGAAAGTGGACGTGGAGGTACGCCGGAAAGACAATGCCAACACGCTCCTACATTTGACCACTCTCCTCACCGATCTGGCTCCGGACAATTTCGATTTAAGAATGGTCGCTCAGGACGGCTTGACCGCTTCCCCCGAAGGCGAGCTAAACTTTCGGGCGGTCGCCTACGACTCCGCCAACAACGTCCTCGAAGATCTCATCCTGACCTGGTACGTGGAGCCGATCAACTCCTTCGGTAGTATCCACGTGATGCGTCGAGACGGCTGGGAATGCATCTACAAGAACCGCTATCAAGACTATGGAAACCGCTTCACCACCACGCCTGGGCTCTGCCGTATCGTGGTCCGGGGTGAATACCAAGGTCGAGTGAAGTACGCCAGCATGGAGATCACGAACCAATGAAAGGACGTTCGGCATTCTCGCTTTTAGAGGCCATTCTCACGGTTTTTATCTTTTCGTTGGTGCTCTCTGCTCTGGCCTATAGCCTGGGCCAGTTATCACGGGTCAGTCTGGCCCGGCAAGACTTCGGACTGGAACTGGAGGCGGTGCAAGTGACTCAACTGGTCCGAGACGATGCCCGAAACGCAACCCAGGCCGAGCTGGGTGCAGGCTGGATTCAATTCACCGGCCAGGACCTGGAGCAGCCTCTCGCCACCAGAATAGAGCAAGGAATGACGGCCACTCCTTCCCTGGCCACGGTTCGTTACGAATTCACCGAGGGTTGGCTTTACCGCACTCGGACCGATGGGAATGGGCAGTCCCAGACCGCACCCATGGCAGAGCTTGCGGCCTTTGAAATCGAGCCGAGTGGGCGCCTGGCTACCGTCCGATTTGCCTTCTCGAAGCTCAACAAAGTCGAGCATTTTGAAGCCAGGTTGAAGCTGCCGTGAGAGGGGTTCCAAAGAGCCAGGGTTCGGTCCTGATTTTCGCCTTGATGCTCACGGTCCTGACCACCCTGATCGGTCTAAGTTTGATCGGCATGAAGAAGGGCCACTATTCCGCTTCGCAGCTTACCATCCGGGCCGAGCAGGCGAGGCTGTTGGCCCACGCAGGCGTTCACGATGCCATTGCCAAGCTGCAGAAGGATCCGTTCTTCCCCTCGGGGATGGGCGACAACCAGACCTATTTCTCCTACAAAGAATCCATGACCGCCGGTGATAGCGGCCGGGCTCTGGGGTACTACCAGGTGACCGTGGATCAACTGCTCCGAGATAAGGAAGGCCTGGTGGTGATCAAGAGCGTGGGGCAGACGGCCTTCAGCGGAGAAACCTCAGCACGTCACGCCACCTACGTGGAACTGAACATCAAGGCGGGAAGCTTCGGGGTGGTGGCCTGGAAGGAAGGCCGGCCTCCAGGGAACTAGCGGCGAGATCGCAGTAATCAAGCTGTGCGTTTTCAGGACATGTGAACAGCCAATTAACAAAATTAAAACAAAATGTTCACAAAGTGCTCGATTCCGGAAACATATTTAGAAGTCATGTCAAACCGTACGTGCTATTCTTAGGATAAGAGTAATTAGAGACTCCACGTGAGTCGAGGGAGCACAGTTATGAATTTTAACGGCATCGGCCAGAACCAATTTGCCTTCAACCGAGGCGGATTTGGTGCCATGGGCGGCAACCCCATGATGCAAATGATGCAAATGATGATGCAGATGATGATGACCGTCATGCAGGGCATGATGGGTGGCCAGATGGGTGGTGGTCCTTTCGGAGGCCCCATGGGCGGAGGCGGGATGTCCCCTGGATTTAACCCCGGCTTCGGTGGCGGCGGAGGCTGTGGCTGCGGTGGCGGCGGCGGAGGGATGCCCGGATTGGGCGGTTTCGGCGGCGGCGGTGGCGGCTTTGGGGGCGGCCAGGGCATCGGCAACGGCGGCGGACTGAATCCGGGTGGATACAACGGCCGCGACGGCTACGTACCCTCCGGTGCCGGACAAACCGGCAGTGTCGGTCCTTTAGGCAGCGGCCAGGGCGCCGACGCGGTACGCTGGGCCCTCCAACACGAGGGGGTCAGCGAGGGCAACAACCCCGGCCAGGTCAGACAGTTTTCTCGGGGAAGATGGCAGCCCTGGTGCGCCGACTTCGTATCCCAGGCCTACGCCAACAGCCCCGGCGGCTCACCCTTCGGGCACCAGTCCTCGGTGGCTGGAATCCTGGGCTGGGGCCGCAACAACGGACGCTTTTTCGATGCCGGTTCAGCCGCTCAAAGCCCCGGGATGCTGCGCCCTGGCGACATCGCCACCTGGAAATCCAACGGTAAGTCTCACGTGGGTCTGGTCACCGGGATCAACCCCAACGGCACCTTCAACACCATCGAAGGCAACACCGGAGATGCCGTGCGACGACGGACCCACAGCTTCGGCAAGGGTCTGACCGGATTCGTCAGGCCCCGGGGCTCCATGCCCTGATCGGCTGACGCGCCCTGATCAAAAGGCCCTCCCAGGAGGGCTTTTTTTGATCAGAGACTGCAGCCAATGACGAGCCTCGGCCTCTCGGGCATCGCGCCTGCCACCCACCACCCGGTACTCCCTGCCGTGCTCTTCCAGGGCTTCGAGGCATCGCTCGAAAAACGCCTCCCGGGTGTCGGGCCGAAGGCGTAACGCACCCTCTTCCCAGGGGATATCCGGCTTCAGCAGGATGGTGAGATCCGGCCGCTCCCGGGCTGCGAGCTCACTGACTGTGGGTGGTACCTGGCCGAACAACTCTTGGCACCAGAGCAAGGTGGTCAAAGCATCGGTATCACTGAGCACCAGCGGATATCCGGCTCGCAAGGCCGCCTGGGTGCTGGACCACTGGCCCCGGGCGATCACCTCCATGTCTTTTAGTTCGAAGTCGTCTTCCCGGCCGTGGAGATACGTTCGGGCGTACTCCGGGACCCAGAGAGCCCCCAACGACTCGGCAAGAGCCCGGCTCAGGGTGGTCTTGCCACTGGATTCGGGCCCGAAGAAAACCACGTTTCTGGTGTAATAAGGCCGTACCGGCCGGGGTATCTCCTGCCAATGGCGGTAGGGGTCGTTGCGGATATCGGTGCCACTAACCCTGATCGACTCTCGCATGGCGTTGGTGGGAATGAACCTCGCTCCCAGAACTTCAGCCAGTTTGGCCCCGTACTCCTCGGAGGCAAAAAGCAGATCGATCTTGGAGGAGCAAATCCGCTCCAACGAGTTCTTCCAGATAGCCCAGAAGCCAGGATGTTCGTGGGGATACTGGGGATTGGGATCGGTCAGATGAACCACCCGGTCAAAGGGAAAGAGCTCTTGCATCCAGCGGTACCTCAACTCACCCGGGATCGGCTCGTCTTCCAGGCTCCCCACCACAATGGTCAAGCTGTCGGCAAAAGTACGAGCGAAGTCAAGCAGATAGAGATGGCCCCGATGAGGCGGCATAAATTTTCCAAGAACCAGACCGTTGGTCACAGGCCCTCATTCCAAATGCCCGGACGGACTCCCCCGGATCCCTCCAAGGAGTTCGGTGGGAAAGCTGAAATTCTAGCTGGGTGATAACCAAACCCGGCGGCCGGCTACCATGAACAGCTACGTGCCTGACACCACCTACGACGAGATGTTCGACTCCAGCGGCCAGGCTCGTCCCCACTACGCCCCTCTCAAGGAGTTCTTCGACGAGTTGGGAGCCGATGAATTGAAGCATCGTCGCCGGGCAGCCGATCTTTCGTTCTTGCACCAGGGAGTGACCTTCACCGTCTACGGCCACGAAGATTCCACCGAGAAAGTTTTTCCCTACGACATCATCCCCAGGATCCTCACTGCCCGAGAGTGGGCTCCCATCGAGAGTGGTCTCTGCCAGCGCATCACTGCCCTCAATCTTTTTCTGCAGGATATCTACAGCAAAGCCCGGATCATCAACGACGGGGTTCTCCCATCTCATCTGGTGCTCAGTTGCCGTCACTACCTGCGGCAGATGCGAGGGGTCAAGGTGCCTGGTGGGGTGTATGTCTCCATCGTGGGTACCGATCTGGTGAGAGACGAGCAGGGCCAGTTTTTTGTGCTGGAGGACAACCTCCGGGTTCCCAGTGGGGTCTCTTACATGCTGGCCAACCGCAAGGTCATGAAAGAGACGTTTCCCTCTCTCTTCTCCCGTTATCAGGTCCGTTCGGTGGCAAGCTACGGTCAGGCTCTGCTCAAGACTTTGCGGTCTTTGAGTGACCTCAATCACGCTGAACCCACGGTCGTCGTGCTGACGCCGGGGATCTATAACTCGGCCTACTACGAACACGCCTTGTTGGCACGAGAGATGGGAGTGACGCTGGTCGAAGGTCGAGACCTGCTGGTGCACGACAGCATCGTCTACATGCGCACCACCTCGGGCCTGAAGCGGGTCGACGTGATCTATCGTCGCCTGGACGACGACTTTCTGGACCCGGTCGCCTTCAGACCCGACAGCTCTTTGGGAGTACCGGGTCTTTTCAACGCGTATCGCCAGGGCAAGGTCACTCTGGCCAACGCCATCGGCACCGGGGTGGCCGACGACAAAGCTCTTTATGCCTATGTGCCCCAGATCATTCGCTACTATCTGGGTGAAGATCCGATCTTGCCCAACGTGGAGACCTATATCCTGACCAACGATGCCCAGAGACAGCACGTCTTGCAAAATCTCGACAAGCTGGTGGTCAAGGCGGTGGGTGAATCCGGCGGCTACGGAATGTTGATCGGTCCTCACAGCACCAAAAAGGAGCAGGACGAGATGGCCGAGGCGATCAAGAAAGAGCCACGCAATTTCATCGCCCAGCCCACCCTGGATCTCTCCCAGGCTCCCTGCCACCTGGGGCGCGGGTTGGAGCCGCGCCGGGTAGATCTGAGGCCCTACGTTCTTTACGGGGAAAAAATTCGGATCGTGCCGGGTGGTCTGACCCGGGTGGCACTCAAAGAAGGTTCGCTGGTGGTGAACTCGTCCCAGGGCGGCGGCAGCAAAGACACCTGGGTATTGGCAGAGGACGAACAATGAGCAGCAGCACCATGTTGAGTCGGGTGGCCGACCATCTCTACTGGATCGGCCGCTATTTGGAGCGGGCCGAACACACCGCCAGGGTGTTGAATGTGCAGTCTCACTCAGCTCTGGAAGAGTCACCGGAACGGCGCCGACGGCAGGTCTGCGATGTCCTGAGCGCGCTTCGACAGCCGGAGTTGAACCTCACCGACATGAACGAGGCAGCCTATAGACTGGCACTGGATCCGGACAACCATTCCTCGGTTCGAAGCTGCATCCGCAATGCTCGGGAAAACGCGCGCCACGTCAGAGAACGCATCTCCAGTGAGATGTGGGAGCAGATCAATAAGGTCCATCTGCACGTCGGGGGGGCTGAAACCAATTCCCTCTTTCAAAATCGACCCCAGCAGTTTTATCAGGAGGTCCAAGTGGGCATCCACCTGATCAACGGGCTCACTGACTCCACCATCAGCCGGGACCAGGCCTGGTTGTTCGTCCAGGTGGGCCGCTGGCTGGAACGGGCCGGCCTGTTGGTAACCCTGTTCGAGACCTACCTCCAGAACGCGGAGCAAAAGAGCTACCTGGACTGGCTGGGGTTGTTAAAATGTTGCACGGCGTTTGAGGCCTTCCGCAAGAAATTAGGGGTGGAATTGAACTCCCTGAAGATCGTCGATTTCTTGATCTTGAACGAGAGGTTCCCCCACGCTTTGCACTTTTCCATCATGCAGCTCCGAAAATCTCTCGACGAGCTGGCCGCCGAAACAGAAAACCGTAAGGCCCGGGAGCTGCACCGGTTGGTCGCAAAGATGCACCACGACCTGGAGTACCAGCGACCGGACGAGATCGCGGGTACCAATCTCTTACTGTACTTTGACCGTTTCCGCCGAGACCTCCAGACCGTTCATGCTCTGGTCTATCGTCTTTACATCTCCTGGGAGGTGGAGTTTTGAGCACTCTTTATCAAGTCCGACACGTGACTCGCTATCGCTATGAGTCGGAAATTTCTGAAAACGTCATGGAAGTGCGCCAGTGCCCACTCACCCGCGACCATCAGCGGGTCATGAGTTGCCAACTCAAGGTGAAGCCCCGGGCCAGGCTTTCGCGCTTCGAAGAGTATCTGGGAACCGTGGTGCACAGCTTCGATATCCCCCAAGCTCATCAGGAACTCACTCTGACCACGGAATCTCTGGTGGAGGTCAAGACTCCCCGCGAGCTGCCGCAACATGGAGAGTTTGATTGGTGGCAGCAACTGAAGAAGCTCGAGAATCAAACCGAGTACTTGGACTTTATGATGTTTTCTCCGTTGGTCCAGCGGACCCCCCGCCTGGAATCGCTCTTTGAGGGAATGATGCCCCAAGAATCCGAGGACCCGCTTTGCTATCTACAGCGAGTGAACCGGGAGCTATCTCAGATCCTGGAGTACCGGGCCGTCTGCACCCAGGCGGACCACACCATCGACCAGGCGTTGGAAAAGGGTCAGGGAGCCTGCCAGGACTTTGCCCACCTCCTGATCGGTCTGGGCCGGATGGCCGGGATACCCTGTCGTTACCTCTCCGGTTATCTTTTCCATCCGAAGGACAGCGACTACCGCTCTTCCAGCGATGCCACCCACGCCTGGATGGAGGCTTACTTGCCGAGCCTGGGCTGGATCGGTTTCGACCCTACCAACTCTACGGTCGTAGGTTCCCACCACATCTCCACGGCGCTTGGACGGGACCACAAGGACGTCCCTCCCACCAGAGGTGTGTGTAAGGGGTTCGCCGCTTCGGAACTGAGCGTGGCGGTCCAGGTCACCCCGGCCGAGGCGGTTCACTCCGATGATGACTTTAAGCGGATGGACGAGAGCGTCTATCGCTCAGAACCATTATCTCTCACCGCCCCTCAGGCACAGCAGCAGTAAGTTCTTGGTTTCAGCGCGAGCTGAAAATTCCCATTAAGCTCTCCCAGAACGATTTGCTGGTAGCGTGCTCTTGGGCGAGGGTCTTCATGGCAGGGTGTTCAGGGTTTAGAGGAATGGTCTGCAGGATTGCTTCGGAGCGGGATTCTTGAACTTCTATCTTTTCCCGCAAGAGCTCGAGCTCTCCGTGATCCAACCACACGCCACCGCAGCTTGAGCAACGGTCAATCTCCACTCCTTCTAGGACCTGAACTTGAAGAGGAAGTTTGCACTCCACGCAATGGCGCACCGTCGCCTCGTTTAGGAAAAGCGAACGGACTTCAGCGATACTCGCCGGTCGTTCCAAAGGACGCAGTGACATCATCCTGGAAAGCGCTCGCCAGGTCTCGCCTCGAACCGTGGCATTCTTCTCTCGCGGATCAGTTAAGGGATCTCGGGGAGCGATGGTGCGCTGGGCAGCCGACGGAGGCACCTCCTTGGTGAGTAGGTAGTAAAGGGTAGCCCCCAAGCTATAAATGTCGCTCCGCTCATCAGTCTTGGAGTAGGCACCCTGCTCTAAAGGTGCGAACCCATCCTCTCCCAGTCCCTTCACGATATTGCGGGTGCCTTGTTCATCCATGGACTTGGCCAGTCCGAAGTCAATGAGACGGAGCCGCCCCTCCGGAGCGAGGATGATATTGCTCGGCTGCAGACCCCGCACGATCACCGGTGGGCTTTGCTGATGAAGGTACTCCAGGGAGTCCAAAAGTTGATTTCCCCAGAGCATCACCCTTTTCTCGGATAGCGGTTTAGGAGCAAGGCGTCCTATCTCTTCCAGGTCTCGCCCCGGCACCCGCTCCATGATAATCAAGGGAAGACCCTGGTGTTCAAAAGTGTCATAAACGGTGACCAGGCTGGGGTGACTGAGGCGCGCCAGAAGTCTTGCGTAATCGCGATACTGCTCTTTTTGCTCTCGGGCTTGAACCGGATCTGGATAGAGCGTTCTGAGTTGCTTGATAACGAGCCGAACTCCCAGGCACAGGTGGAGACCCTCGTACACCCGGGTGTACTCCCCTTCGGCCAGAAAGCGTCCCACCTGATAGCGATTGTCCAAAACCGTATCGGCCTGAAGATTGGCGCTTCCGTTCGAACGAAAATCTCTCACTGGTGAGAAGTTCGAGAAGGCAGCCAGAAACCCCGTTTGCTAGGAGCAGCAGCAGAAGTTGCGAAGGCAATCTCTCAGTTCGTTTGGTCCAGGTCTTGAATCAGTCCGAAATAGCATATCACCTCTACACCGTCTTCGACTTACTGGGTACCTTTGTGTTCGCGGTCAGCGGCGCCATCAGTGGAGTTCGACACCGCCTGGACTTATTCGGGGTGCTGGTTTTGTCTTTTCTGGCCGCGACTTCCGGCGGGATCATTCGGGATGTGACGATCGGCGCAACCCCGCCCTCAGCTCTGCAAGATTGGCGTTATTTGGCGGTCAGCACCGCGGCCGGAATGCTGACCTTCTACAACATCGCGACCTGGTCTAAATTGCGACGGCCGCTCTTGATCTTCGATGCGGCTGGCCTGGGTCTCTTCTGCGGTGCAGGAGCCAGTAAGGCTCTGGCCTTCGGGCTTTCCCCCTGGGCGGCGATCCTGATAGGGGTGCTGACCGGGATCGGCGGGGGGGTGGTTCGCGACGTTGTGATGAGCGAGGTACCGACGGTTTTTCAAAGCGAAATTTATGCCACCGCGGCGCTGGCCGGTGCGGCTCTGGTCGTGGTCGGGTCGAATCAGAATTGGCTCCCATTTTTGACCACCTTTGCCGGAGCCTTTTTATGTTTTGGGCTTCGATGCATAGCTATCTGGAGGTCATGGAGCCTGCCGGTTGCTTCGGGCTGCCCGGAGCCACCGCCCAAATAAAAAAGTCTCGGGCGCCGATCTTGTCGACACCCGAGACTTTTCGCTCAGAATTTGAGTCTTCAGGCCTGGCTCATGCCGGACACGGGTTCGGGGGCGGAGTGCTCCTTCACCCTCTGCTCGATGCGCCGGCCGATCTCAGGATCGACCGATTTCCAGTACTCGAAGGCCCGCTCCAGGACCGGGCTGCGCACCCCGCCCAGCAGGGCTCCGGACACCGTTTCCACCAGTCCGGTCCGCTCTTCGTCGCTAAACACCTCGCGCACCAGGGTACCAGGTTGGATGAAGTCGCTGTCGTCGGCCCGCAGGTTGTAGGCGCTGCGCACCAACTCGCCGTCGACCTCCCATCCGTCGTCCACCGCACCGGTCTCATCCGACCAGGCCCGGCCCCCGCTGTTGGGGGCGTACACCGGAGCCGCTCCGCTGTGGTGGTAAGTCATCTGTCCGTCGAACATGTAGGTATTGACGGGGACCTTGGGCTGGTTCACCGGTAACTGATGGAAGTTGGTGCCGATGCGGTTTCGCTGAGCGTCGGCGTAAGCAAAGGCGCGACCCAGC
>Ga0172382_10006856_pt1 | contig 16367 bp, 10 predicted proteins | sample Leawel138RmetaG_FD_122245 | JGI IMG/M metagenome (GOLD analysis project Ga0172382, IMG submission 122245) | Leachate microbial communities from a municipal landfill in Southern Ontario, Canada - Leachate well 138R metaG | ecosystem: Engineered > Solid waste > Landfill > Unclassified | place...
CCATGGTGGATTGACATCACCAGAACCTAACATGTAAAAAACAATTGCAATCCATGGTGCAATACCAGCGATTGATCCCCAAACGAATGGACCCCAATGGACTTTTTCACCTTCACTGCGTTTGGAATTGATTATTTCCATGTCAAGTCCAAATAAATTCATTGCTGCATTGACGATAAAAATGAGAATTAGAGATCCAATATCATAAATACCAAAAAGGGTAGCAATCAACACGATCATAACAGATGAAGATAAGGCATACTCAAACCATCTTAGTTTATTAATTCCTTTGAGTAAATCCCTATTATATATCTCATTTATCTTTTTAGGAAATGAGATTAAAGCATGTGCTACCGCAGAAAGTAGTAGAAAGACACCAACCAAAATACCAAAAGGCAGATCAAACAATGCTTTTTGATCTAAGAAGAGACGTTGCAAAACGACATCATAATTGAGAAAGTTTTGTGTAATCGTAATTTTAAATGCTGGATTGATATCACCTAACACAGTGATTGCAAAAACAATCATGAGCAATCCCTGAATGAGGTGAAACGCTCCCATTATCATGTTGAAGCGTCTAAGCTTTTGAAACTGAATATTTTCCATACATTTCCTCCTTATATGTTTAGCATTATTATATAGCATATTTATGATAATCATCAATGAAAAAGATTAAAAATCCTTATAAATGAAACAAATAATAAAATGAACCTAAATAGGCAATCGAGATAATCTGTTAAAAAAGCAAGTTGAAATGATATAATGACATTATATCCATAAGATGTGTGAGGAACAAATATGCAACCTATAGAAATCATTCGAATTGTTTTAATAGCAATCATTGTAGTGTCCGCAATTTATTTGTTATTTATCTATTATTATCGAGAAAAGCATGATATGAGAACATATGAAGATTTATTGAAAACAAGCGATTATGTCCTCTATGATGCCATTACAAAAATTGAGGATAAAAAACTAAAAAAAGCACTTCTCGTATTAGCATCATTTTATCAATCGATTGGACGTATGTTGGAAGATGAAAAGGATGTTCAAACGATTGATGAGATAGGTCGTTCACTCAAACAGTTAAGTGAGGGGCATGTTCCCCGTGCAAAATACTACCGTGCACTGAATACATATGTTTTTATACCTCATCCTAAAAGATTTCATGTTGAGCAACTTTTGGAACTGATAGCATCCTATCAAGATAATCGATTTGTAGAAAACTATAAACTTGATCAATATCTTTATGCTATGTTTATTAGAAAACATGGTTATTTCACACTTTTAGCACAACCGCTGATGTATGAAGTTGTCTTAACGCTTAGTTATGGTATAGAAACGACTAAACTTTTGAATCATCTCCTATACAACAAGTTAAATAAAAAAAGTAACTTGATGTTGGACCTGATTCAACAATCTTCAAAAGAATCTTTGGAACCTAGAGTGTTAAGATATCTATATGATAAAGCAACTCATTATTTTGATCGTGTTCATAACGAGTTGTACCGTTTTGGTAAAGATATCGAGATAGCACTCAAACACTATATTGAACACTATAGAGATGATCTAGAAACTTATAAAAATATGATAAAAGAAACTTCAAAAGAGCAAGCTAAGGATGAATAAACTACGCGTTACTACACTTCAACAAAAACTGGATACATCAGGTGATTACGTCATCTACTGGATGTCTCAGTCTCAACGCGTTCACTACAATCATGCGCTGAAAAGAGCCATCGATATAGCCAATCAGATGAACTTACCATTGATGGTATTTTTTGGCTTGACCAAAGGATATCCAGAAGCTAATAAAAGACATTATCAGTTTATGCTTGAGGGATTAAAAGAAGTTGAAGTGCTACTTAAAAAATTGCACATCACTTTTGTTTTGCGCATAAGTTCACCCAATGTTGGTATACGTAAGCATCTACAACAATCAGCTTATTTAGTCATGGATGTAGGCTACTTAAAACATCAGCTGCATTGGAGAGAAGATGTGGTTGATTACATTCAAAAAAATTACTTATCTATAGGTGTTGATCTCGTTGAAACAGATGTGATTGTTCCTGTTAAAATCGCATCTGATCATGAAGAGTATGGAGCGTATACATTGCGTCCAAAACTGATGAAACTCTATCCTTCTTTTCGAGATTACTCATCGCTACCAGTCATCATGAATCAAAAAGTACTGTCCATAGAATCTGAATCACTTGATGATATTCAAAGTATTTTAAATAGACTAGATTTAAGTGATGACGTCAAACCTTCCCCCATCTATCATGGAGGATATCTTCAAGCAAGCAGACTGCTATCACTATTTATTGAACATAAAGCAAACATGTACGATGAAAGTAACGATCCCTCCAAGGATTTGACATCCAAAATGTCAATGTATTTACACTTTGGGCAAATATCAAGTCTTGATATACTTGAACGCATGTATTTAGCACAGAGTCAGGGTCAAGTTGATGGGATCGCATTTGATCAATACATAGAACAACTTTTGATTCGAAGAGAACTAGCATTTAATTTTGTCACCTATAACTTAGGTTATGACCAATTTGAACACATCACAGAAAATTGGGCGTATCAAACCATGCGTGAGCATCAACAAGATCAAAGAACGTATATCTATCGTATCGAGGACTATATTACTTTTAAGACACATGATACATATTTTAATGCTGCGATGATAGAAATGGTAAAAACTGGTTATATGCATAACTATATGCGGATGTACTGGGCGAAAAAGATTATCGAATGGAGTCCTGATTATAAACAGGCTTTTGAAACAATTAAATACTTAAACAACACCTATTTCATCGATGGTAGAGATTCCAATTCCTATGCAGGTATTGCATGGTGTTTTGGTAAACATGATCGAGCATGGACCAATAGGGAAATCTTTGGTAAATTAAGGTATATGAACGCAGCAGGTTTGGAGCGAAAATTTGATATCCAAACATACGTATCGAATATGCAAAAGTATTTATAAAGTAAAGTATTGTTAAATCAAAGATTTAGCAGTATGATAAAACTAAAGAGCGTAACTATATACATTGGTGCAACAAGGGAAGTCTCTTGTTGCATTTTTTAACTTCATCGGCTCTAATATGAGGAGGAACATTTATGCGAAAATTATTGATGATTTTGGCTGTTTTATTGCTTTCCTTTGGTATATTCTCTTGTACTGGAAAAAATGAAATCGATCTAATTTTTGAAGAAAATGGGGGTAGCGAGGTTGAAGATATAACCATAAGTACGAATTCAACCAGTATTGAGTTACCCGAACCAACAAAGGATGGATTCATATTTGATGGCTGGTTTTTGGATGAAGATTTATCTGAACCATTTACCATCGCAGCTTTGTTAACTCAAACAGGGGAACTCAAGCTATATGCAAAATGGACATCTCAGATTGTGCAGTATACGATCACATTTGAATCCAATGGAGGAAGTGTTGTTTCTGCAATTACACAAGCTCCAGGTACTGATGTGACAGAGCCAACAGCACCGACAAAAACAGATTTTACGTTTGTAGGCTGGTATAGTGATATCGGTTTAACAACTGCATACACATTCACAACGATGCCTGAAGAAAATATCACACTTTATGCTAAATGGAATCCTGTGATTCTCAATCAGACGATCACATTTGAAGTTAACGGAGGAAGTGCAGTTGCTGCGATTACGCAAGCTGTTGGTAGTGCAGTCACGGCACCAACTCCACCGACAAAGACAGGATATACGTTTGTAGGCTGGTATAGTGATAGTGGATTAACCACTGCATATAGTTTCACAACCATGCCATCTGCCGCGATTACTCTTTATGCGAAGTGGGCAGTAAATTCCTACACGATTACCTTTAATGAAAACGGTGGAACAGCAGTTGTGGATATAACAGAGGACTATAATGAAGTTGTAACTGCACCACCTGCACCAACAAAAACAGGATATACCTTTGCGGGCTGGTACAGTGATAGTGGTTTAACAAATGCTTATACGTTTGTAACCATGCCAGCTCAAAATACGACCTTATATGCTAAGTGGATAGCTAACAACTATACCATCTCCTTTGAAGAAAACGGTGGAACCATAGTCTCTGACATAACACAGGTGTATATGACAGCAGTCACAGCACCTACACCACCAACAAAAGATGGTTATGTATTTGTTGGTTGGTTCAGCGAAGTCGGATTAGTGACACCTTATACATTTACGACCATACCTGCAGAAAATATCACTCTTTATGCTAAATGGGATTATCAGAATTACACCATTACCTTTGTAGATGCACCTAATCTTGAACCGATGAATGTTAAAGCTTATACTACCATTACGCTACCAACAGCACTTAAGGAAGGCTACAATCACATCGGTTGGTTTGAAGACGAATTTTTCCTTCAAGCTTTTGAATTAGAGATCATGCCAGAAGAAAATATTACACTTTATGCCAAGTGGTCTCTTGCAAACTATGTAGTTACTTATGAAACCAATGGTGGAACAGCAATAGAACCATCACAGGCATTCTTTGCATCAGAAATTCCTGTTCCATCAGATCCATCTAAAACGGGTCATACCTTTGCAGGATGGTTCTTAGATATTGATCTAACCGAGCTTCTGACTGATCAACCCATGCCAGCACATGCTATCACACTCTATGCAAAATGGGTTGCTGTTGATTCAACTTGGACACTTCATGATATTCTCTTATATCAACCAGCTCATGTCAAAGTCAGCGGTACCATCATTTATAAATTCCCTGACCCAATGAATCCAGGCTTCTACTTAACCGATGGTACAGCCACTATGTTTGTTTTATCAGGCATACAACATAACGTTGGTGACATGTTATCCTTTGAAGCTGATTTTGGTTTCTTTGAATATAATCCACAATTAACAAATATGACCAATAAAGTATTGATTACAGAAGGTACGCCTATTGTTGCGACATATACTGCTAAAACGATTGCTGAGATTGTTGAAGAAGATCCAGACAATGCGTTTGCAATGAGTCAAACGATACTTATCCAAGGCGTCATTCAATCAGGTGGAACCAGTCCATTTGGTCTTGTTGAAGTGGGTTCTGGCAATCGGATAGATATTAATATTAAATCGATTACACCTGGTAGCAATCCATTTGAAGGTCACGTTGGAGAACTGATTACGATACGCGCGATTGTTTATGGATATAATGAAATGTCTGAAATGTGGCATATTCTCTATGATCCAAGTGTGACTGTACAATATACCGAGCAGACTGTTGCTGAAAAAATAGAAGCGATTCTTGATTTTGGTGAAATGATGCTTGATGGACAAGTCTTCTACTCAACACAAACATTGATGTTACCAGAAACCGAAGAAGTCTATACAGCAGCGTTATCGTTTGTAACATCAGGAGAAAATGCTGCTTATTACAATCCAATTACGGGTATCTTCCAACCTACATCAATTGATAGACAGATCACACTTCGTATGACGGTCACCATTGGTGAAGAGAGTGCATATCGTGATGTTACCTTGATTTTAAGACCTACAGAGATATTGACTATCAGTGAATTTTTAGAACTTGAAGATGAAAGTTACGGTATAGTAGAAGGCATCGTGGTATTCATGATTGATATTGGCGACATGAAGTTAACGATTTTAGCTGACGAAACAGGAGCTATTCTTCCGATCGAAGCGGAAGTCACCATTGAAGTAGGTAAACATGTTACCGTACAAGGATATCATTATCAGATGATGGATCTTGTCATCATGACAGGTATCGAAGATCCACTTGTTTCTACAATAGCAACAGGTGTAGCTAATCCCTTAACTCCTCTTGTGGTTAATGCTGATCAATTCATGGAACTTGATCCCTATGAGTCGATATACTGGGCAAGATACTTTGAAGTATTCGGAGAACTTAAATGGAATGACCTAAATCATTACTTTGAGTTGGTAACAGATGAAGTTATCCTTCCTGTGATGGTTTTTGACATGGATGACATGGAAACGTTAAACTCACTGACTGGTTTAGATGTTGCTATTAGAGGATATGCACTGCCCAATTTCGATGATGAACCGTATCTCATGTTTATCTTTAGTGGACAATCTGAGGATATTATCATTGATTATACCGATCAGGAACTAGTCGATCATATTGCAACCATACTCAAGGAATATCTAGAAAGCAATACATATTTACCTGGAACAGCTTTAGATCTTCCTGAAACACATGATATATTCGATATGATAGTCACTTATGAAGTTGATGTTATTGACGCAACCAAAGTAGTTGAAGGTATGATAGTCAATCCTAATATTGAAGTTGAAACAACCATTACACTTCATGCGACTTTGAATATGAATGAAGCATCAAGTAATGTAGATATTATTCTTAATGTTGTTCCTTTAGAACTACTTACGATTGCCGAAATCTTAGCACTTGATGATGAACAACTGCATTTTGTTAAAGTGGTTATTATGTTTATCTCACCTCTAGAAATCATGATTGTCGCTGATGAATCAGGTGTTTCATTGACTAACTCACCACAAGGTGATTATAGTGTTGGGGATCTCGTCATTCTTCAAGCTACCAAAATGGAAGCTTCTGGTATGACACTTTTAGCTAACGATCCTACAAAACTTGTTCATTTTGTCATTGCTCACGATCAAGATATACCAATCGATCCAGCATTCTACACCGTGAATGAACTGCATAACATAGGATCTGTTGATCCAGATATTACCTTAAAATATGTAACAGTCATGGGTCAATTGATTGGAGAACAACCTTCATCACTGATATTGACAGATGGTGAACATCAGGTTTATATTTTTTCACCGCTTGGTTTAGTACCTTCGACCGATTTTACACCATTCATGAACAAAGCAGTTAAGATGACCGGTTTCTGGATGAATCAAGGACCACTTGTTGAAAATCAAGTTATCATATTCAGTGATCGACCAGGTGACGTTGTCCTGTTTGATGGTCAAGAACTTGTTGACTATTTAGCTGATGAGCTCACCGATGAATTTGATCAAAAGATTGTCAGACCAGGAAGCACTCATCTACTACCTTATACTTACCCACCTTTTGAATTTGATGTTGTTTATGAAGTTACAACAGATCCTAGCGATATTTATAATGTTATGACAGGCTTTGTATCAGCTGATATAACTGAAGAAACAATTGTCACGCTAAGTGCAACCATATCATCAGGTGAATATACAGCTATTGCTGAGTTTAGTGTGATTGTTCAACCGATTGAAACGGACACTATTGCAGAATTTTTGGCAGGAGACGATGGTGAATCCTTCATGGTTCGTGGTATCGTCGTGACGTTACCATTCAACGATGGTCCAATGATTATCGCTGATGATACTGGATATATGTTCATCTTAAAACCTTTTGATGTCGCTTTAGGTGATGATGTTGTTATTGAAGGAATGGTTGATGATAGTATGGGTTTGAATATGATGGAGAATGTTGAATCAACACAACTGATTGAGATTATATCCATCAATGAAGAAAACCCATTAACACCGACACCGTATTCGATTACTGATATCAATAGTCTAGATATGGAAGTTTATTTCAATTGGGGCAAGTATGTTGAAACAACGGGTTACTACACAATGATAGAAGATTCATACTTCCCACTCTTACAAATTGAAATTACACCATCAGAATTTGTACCAATCATTCCACTATACCTCTTTACAGATGAATTGTTCATGGATCCTTCTGTTTTCTATGAACTACAAGGTTTACGTGTGAATATAAAAGGTTATCTCATGCCTAATATAGGTGAAGAAGATCCTGAGGCACCTGATCGCTTATTAGTGATTGCAAGTGAAGATGACATAGAACTTGATTATGATACAGAAGATGAAATGATTGATGCATTGATTTTGTTAGCACAAACCTCTTTAGAAAGTGACTACTTTAGACCAGGTGACACGCTTGATTTACCAGACTATTACGCACCATTCGATGCAGAACTTTCATGGGAGTTTACAAGTGACATAACAGATATCTTTGATGAAGCAACGATGACTTTCCTTGATGTTATTGTAACAACTGAGGTTAGCTTGTCCCTAACAATGACCATCGGAGAGACAACCGATGGTACAGGTCTTACGTTAACAGTTGCACCATATGAACCAATTACGATTGAAGATTTCTTTAATCTAGATGATAATGAATTTGCCAAACTCAATCTGGTTGTTGCTGTAGAAATAAGTGGTTATCACTATATTCTACAAGAACCAGGAAGCCAGTATTACCTTGTTGCTTATTGGAATGAAGGCTTAACAGTTGGAGATCAAATCACCATTTTTGGTAGAAAACAAACATATTCTGGCTTAGCTGTAATTACAGATTATGATGAGGAAGCATATTATTTAGTAACTGATACAGAGGTAACTGTACCATTGTTTGTCACACAAAGTACACTTCAAGAGGTTGCTAGAAGAGATATTACTAAGTCATATCCCATGTATTACTGTGAAGTTACCGGCAGATTGATTTATGACGATTTTGGAGAGTATTACTTAACCGACGGTATAAACTATATTGCACTTAGAACAGCAGATTATGGTACCACACTTGAATTGGATAGCTATCTTGATCAAGATATTAAGGTGTTGATGTTCAATCACGAAACTGTATGGTCAACGCAAGGAGATGTATGGAGCGCTTATATTATTGGTACAGAGGCATCCATTACTGAATACACATACACTGATGAGCAAATACTCGGTTTACTTGATGACTATATTCAACAGTATTTGATGATTGAATTTAAAGATGGTCTGACCTATCAGTTACCAGAAACACATCCTATTTACGGTGGAACTTATGGTTATGAAGTTGGTGCAACTTACGAATCTGATGCAACCATAAATAACTACATCATCACATTTGTTGATTCTCTAACAGACTATTCAATAGCCATTGATATTGATATGGAATATAATGAACAAATGCTCGAAAAACAAATCCCCATCAATGTTACAGTTTATGATGCTCCTGAATTAATGTTTACCCCGGGAGAAGGAGTCCTTCCTACTGTCTCAGGCACATTACCACCTAACACGTTTGCTGGACTTTATGTTCATCAGATTGACCGAAACTATGACTTCATGTTTGACACATATAATACCGAAGCTTGGCTGATGTTTCCAGAACCATTCTATGCAGGTGCATCCTATTATTACTTGCAGTTCTACAATGAGGTGACCACGACTTGGGAAAACTATGAGAATTTCGAAGGACCCATTCAGTTTACCTATAATAATGCTGTTATTGAGATCAATCAAAATGTAAGAGTTCGACTTTTGTCTGATGTGGGAAGTGTTTCAAATGAAGTATTGCTTGAATATACTAACATCAACACACGTTTCGACAGTTGGGGTTATGATCAAAGTGTTAATTTCTTCGAAGTCATGATGCCCTTTGTTGGCTATCAAATCTTGCTTGATAATGTTACCATTTATGATGATGAAGATCAGTTGATGGAAACGGGTTACACGATTCAATGGTATCGCATCAATCCCATAACCTTTGAAGAAACACTAATTGATGGGGCGACAAATGAACTTTATACCACAACACTCGCTGATGTAGGATATTATTTACTCATCGAAATTGAAGGTGATGAAGAATCCGTTGGTGGTATACTCAGAATTTTGATTGAGGACCGAACCAAAATTGACAATTTGGGGGTTATCTATAATGTAACAAATGCTGGTTTTGATTTAGCATGTGAATATTTGCTTGATCTATTGACTCTACAAGAATTCATGTACATTAATAGTAACTTTGATTCAGTCGAAATTTTAGGTATTACTGAAACAGAAACAGAAGGTGTTTATCACATTGAAGCAGATTTAAATCCAAAGATAACATATTTTGTAAATTTAGAAAACGATGTGATGATATTGACATCCTTAGGTGAATACCATACAATGAAAAGTATATCGTTCACTTTAGAAAATTAACATAATCAATAATTAAAGTAAAAAACCTTCTTTCACAATCGAAAGAGGGTTTTTTATATCCATTTGGCACCTTATTTATAATGTCTTATAACTTCGTTTGACTCTACTAGGTAAATCCATATAATGAAGGTGAATAAACGATTATAGGAGTTTTGTCGATGAAAATAAGCAAAAGGGTAAATCGTGGCGAAGAGACACGTTTATCTCAGTTAAAAAAGGGGCAACACGCCAAGGTTACCAAAATAAACACACAAGATAAGAGCCTTAGAAGACGTCTTTTAGATATGGGGATCACCGAGGGTGTTCATGTACAGGTTAAAAAGATTGCACCACTTGGAGATCCCGTTGATATAGCGCTAAGAGGTTATGAACTTTGTTTAAGACGACATGATTTAGATACGATTGATGTTGAGGTGCTTTCATGAGGATAGCACTCGTTGGAAATCAAAACTCTGGTAAAACAACACTTTTTAACCAGTTAACAGGAACTAATCAAAAAGTAGGTAACTGGCCAGGTGTGACAGTTGAACGTAAAGTAGGTATCATTAGAGGAACAGACTTTGAATTGATTGATTTACCAGGAATTTACTCACTTTCGCCTTATAGTTTAGAAGAGAATATCTCAAGAACTTTTCTATTTGAAGAGCATGTTGATGTCATCCTAAATATTATCGATGCAACTTCGATCGAACGAAGTCTTTATTTAACAACGCAATTACTCGAATTAAACATCCCCGTTATAGTTGCACTCAACATGATGGATATCGCTGATAAAAGGGGAATCAAGTTTGATTTAGCAACACTGGAAAAAAGACTTGATACATCGATACTACCGATATCTGCACTCAAGAAAACGAATATTTTCAACTTGATTCAAACACTCAAATTAGGTGATTATCGACGCAATCTCTATCAACATATCTACGATCATGAACTGGAAAAAGCTATCGATTCACTCATGCCGATTGTTGACACAAAGCATTCCCGCTTTTTAGCTGTAAAAGTCATTGAAAGAGATCCACTCTTTGAAGATTATGTGAATACAGAAGTTCAAGGGATTATCGATGATATTTCAAAAAAATATCAACGCGATATGGAACAGATTATTGCTGATGAAAGGTATCGCTACATTGAAACCATCAGAGATGAAGCTATTTCCATCAAGAAACAGAATTTAACTATAACCGATCGACTTGACAACATTTTCTTGAATCGCTATTTAGCTATCCCCATATTTATCATCATCATGTTTGGAGTTTATTATCTTGCAGCTGGACCCTTTGGAAGTTGGACAGTTGATCTTGTCGATGGTGTTATCACTCAACTCAAAGAATGGATGGAAGTTTTTCTCATTGATGTTAATGCATCACCCTGGGCTGTATCACTCATTGTCGATGGTATCTTAGCAGGAGTTGGTGCTATCCTCAATTTTTTACCACAACTCATCATCTTGTTCATTCTTATATCACTCCTTGAGACAACCGGATATATGGCGCGAATCGCTTTCTTTTTAGACCGTATTTTTCAGAAAGTTGGTTTATCCGGTAAATCTCTCATTCCCTTTATTGTAGGTTCTGGATGTAGTGTGCCAGCGATCATGTCTGCTAGAACGATCAATGATGAGACTGAAAAGAAAATGACGATCATGCTGACCCCATTTATTCCTTGTAGTGCTAAACTACCCATTGTTACACTCTTTGCTGGATATTTCTTTAATGATCGATCAGGTTTCATTTCGGCATCACTCTATTTTCTAGCTATCATCATCATATTGGTTTCTGCATATACCATGAAAAAAATCCTCTTTAGAGGAAAGCAATCCAGTTTTATACTTGAACTACCCGAATACAAAAGACCTAGCTTGCGCTATCTTTGGTTTGATGTTAGCTCGAAAGCCTTAGCATTTATCGAGCGTGCAGGTTCTATTATTTTAATGGCATCAATAGTTATTTGGTTCTTGCTTTCGTTCAACTTTAGGATGCAATACGGTATAGCGGTTGACGATTCTATTTTGGCATCGATTGGACGACTTATCTCATGGCTCTTTTATCCTATGTTAGGTGAACTTTCATGGGCTGCAAGTGTATCAGCCATTCAAGGGCTCATCGCAAAAGAACAAGTCATTGGATCGATGGCAATCATCGCTGGTTATTCTTCAGATATATCCGAGGGAACACTTCTTTTCACCAGTGGAATCTTTAGTTTCTTTACCGCATCATCAGCATATGCATTCATGATTTTCAACCTTTTTTCAGCCCCATGTTTCGGTGCTATAGGTGCGATGCGAGAAGAACTAGGAACGACAAAACGCATGTGGAAAGCCGTGATATTTCAAACGGGGCTTGCTTGGCTTCTGGCAGTTTTTGTTTTCCAAATATCAAGACTCATTGAGGTGATTTTATGACACTAACTGATATCGTTATACTCCTTTTGGTAGGTAGCATCGTAGGACTTATTTTATGGCGCATGTTTAGAAAAAAAGATGAAGGAGTTTGTGTGCGCTGCTCATACAACAAATCATGTGCAAAAAATGATTGTTTTCCTCACATAAAGAAAACCGATATCGATTGATGATATCGGTTTTTTATCTTGTTTATTTAGGCTGATTAACAACGATTTGAGGATAGGGAATTTCGATATTATTTGCATCAAGTATTTCCTTAATTCTTTTACGAATTTCACGTTCAATGCCATAGTGCTGTTCATTGAGTGTTCTACAGGTTACACGCATGTCAACACTGCTTGAATTAAGGTTTGTTACACCAATCACTTTAGGATCTTCAATAATCTCAGAAAATTGTTTTTTGATATTTGGCAATTCAGCATTAAGTAAATCAATCACTTTTTGCATATCTTCTTTGTAGGAAATACCAAAATCGACAACAGCAAGCGACGTATCCTTTGAGAAATTGATGAGTGAAGAGATTTCACCATTGGACAAAATGAGTATCTCATTTTTCCAGTTTTTGATACGTGTGGTCTTTAGACCAATATCGATGACCTCACCTTTGAAACCTTTGACCTCAACCTTATCACCGACATCGAAGTGATGTTCGAAGATGATAAAGAAACCAGCAATCAGATCATTGATAAACTTTTGAGCTCCAAGACCGATGACAAGACCTAATATACCTAAACCAGCAAGTGCTGGACCAACGTTGACACCCCAAACTGCTAGAACAACCAAAATCGATACGATACCAACGGTGTAGCGAATAATACTACGAATGACTTTAGCTACCGTCTTTTTTCTTCGCTGTCCAGGCCCCTGTTTTGAACCGATTGGTTTCAACGTGATTTTAGCGATGCGTAAGATGAGAAAAGCAATAAAAAATACGATGAGAGAAGTTATAATTCGACCAATGGACTCACCCAAAGATACCAGCAAACCAGACCATGTCTCATTTAAAAAAGTGATAAAATCAAAATCCCAAATAAAGAGGATAAAAGCAGCTGAAGCTATTAATAGGACAAAAGAAAAGAAATAGATTAAAATGATAACCCACTTCCTGAGTGAATCCTCTCGTTTTTTAATATATCTATTTTCGAAAATGAGAATAATTATCAAGGCGACAACCGTGACAATGGTAAGTGTTATATTCAATCCTGTTGAGGCAAAAAAAAGATGATTGATCATAGCATAAACCCCTTTCTTTTAAAAATATTATATCATAATTATTGGTGTCTTTTGGAACTTGGAATCCATTCAAAAGGAAATACATCAAAATCATTTAAAAAAAGGGATAAAAGTGTTAAAATGTATTTGCATTTTGGAAAGGTGGGTCATACATGGAAAAAGATCACGATCTCACACCGTTTTTCACAAAATTGGTCGAATATGCTAACAGCAACACGATATCTCACGATGTACCAGGACATAAACTTGGCCAAATTCAAAATGATTTAATGGATTATACAGGATCACCCATGTTTAAACTCGACGCAAATGCACCTCGTGGTCTTGATAATTTAAATCGTCCCACAGGTGTGATTATGGAAGCTGCCGAATTAATGGCAGATGCATTTGGTGCCGAGAAGGCTTATTTTTTAACAGGTGGTACCACGATGGGCATTCTATCGATGATTATGAGTGTCTGCCGTGCCAAAGAAAAAATTATTTTACCAAGAAACGTCCATAAATCAGCGATCAACGCTCTCATTTTGAGTGGTGCTGTTCCTGTATTTGTAAAACCATATATCGATGAAGAACTAGGTATCGCTAATCACATGGATTATGCAGATGTTGAACAAGCTATCTTAGATAATCCCGAAGCCAAGGCTGTCTTTGTCATCAACCCTACCTATTTCGGCGTAACGAGCAATTTACAAAGAATCGTCGAATTAGCACACGAAAAGGATATGCTCGTCCTCGTAGATGAGGCTCATGGCTCTCATTTACCCTTCTCACCATTACTTCCAGTATCAAGTATGGAAGCTGGAGCTGATATGAGTTCCTGCTCACTTCATAAAACGGTTGGCTCTCTGACGCAGAGTTCCATACTGATTACCCAAGGTCCAAGAATCGATCACTTAAGACTTCGTTCAACGATTAACATGATACAGAGTACATCGCCATCAAGTCTATTATTATCGAGTCTCGATGTTGCTAGAAAACATATCTACTTTGAAGGTCCAAGACAGATACCCATATTGATAGAAATGGCGAAGCAAACACGGGAAAGAATCAATATGATTCCAGGTCTTAGAGCTATGGATGATGCTTATTTTGTTAAACATAACTCCTTTGACTATGATGAAACAAAACTGCTTGTCAAAGTCTCCGATTTAGGTATCAGCGGATTTGATGTTTATAAAGAACTCTTTGATGAACATAAGATTCAAGTAGAACTTGCTGAGACACATCTCATTTTAGCCGTTCTATCCATTGGAACAAGAGCTTTTGACTTAGACGCTTTAGTCAAAGCACTAGAAAAAATATCCAATAAGTATTATCCGCTCAATTTGCCAAGACTAGAACCGAAGGTAAAGGTGACCTTTCCTGAAGCTTACACGAGACCACGTGAAGCATATCATGCACCTAAAAAAATTGTCACACTCAATCAAGCGGTTGATGAGATTGCAGCTGAATCTATCATGATTTACCCACCAGGTATTCCCATTGTGATACCGGGAGAAATAATTAGCCAAGATATCTTAGATGATCTTGAATTTTATCAGCGTAGTGGCTCAGTTATCTTAAGCGATACTGAAGGTGGCTATGTCAAAATAATTGATAAAGAATACTGGGAAAAATGGAGCGAAGTTTATGAAGATGAATAAAGTCGATTTATCATTTCAGAGTTGTAAAAGTACCTATGAGGAAGCAGATGTTGTCATCTTTAGTGTACCGATGGACGCGACGACATCCTTTCGACCAGGCACAAGATTTGCAGGAAACGCGATACGTGTAGATTCTTTTGGTGTTGAGTGGTATTCACCTTATCGCGAACGCGATTTAAATGAATTTAAAACAGCAGATATTGGAGATCTTGATTTGCCTATTGGAGCTGTTGATGATGCACTTGATATCATCTATCAGACGACAAAACAAATCCTAAAAGATGGAAAAACACCCATGATGGTTGGTGGTGAACATTTGGTGAGCTATCCAGTCATTAAAGCTGTATTTGAAAAATACCCTAACCTTCATATCATTCATTTGGATGCACATACCGATTTAAGAACAGCGTTTTTTGGTCGAAAGTTGTCTCATGCAACATTTATGCGACATGTCCATGGTTTTGTAGGCGATGGAAAGATTTATCAATTTGGAATACGCAGTGGTGAAAAACCAGAATTTGATTGGGCTAAAGAAGGACACGTTCACATGCGTAAATTTGATTTTGATGGACTCGATCAAGTTGTTGAAAAATTAAAGGATGTACCAGTATACATTACCATTGATTTAGATGTTTTAGATCCTGCAGTCTTTCCAGGTACAGGTACACCTGAACCAGGTGGAATGCAATATAAGGATTTATTGTGGGCATTTGATCAATTTGAAAAGTTGAATCACTTGGTTGCAGCTGACTTTGTTGAACTTGCACCGATGCTAGATCCATCAGGAGCATCCACAGCGGTTGCTGCAAAGACACTTAGAGAAATGGTTTTGATTCTACAAAAGAATTTAGAGAAACGATCATAAACATAAGGAATTCCAGTCAGGAATTCCTTTTTTTATGCTCAATCCATCATCTAACAAATATGTGAACTTATGTGTCTATTTATGAGCCTAACAAAGCGAAATAATCACCATATTACATTTTATATAATTAGTAAACATTTGGCTATAAGCAAAGCTTTTGAATATATTCTAGGCATCAAGTATAATGGTAGTGCAAATGAAGGAGGAATGAATCATGTTATTTAAAAAC
>Ga0172382_10006859_pt1 | contig 16365 bp, 15 predicted proteins | sample Leawel138RmetaG_FD_122245 | JGI IMG/M metagenome (GOLD analysis project Ga0172382, IMG submission 122245) | Leachate microbial communities from a municipal landfill in Southern Ontario, Canada - Leachate well 138R metaG | ecosystem: Engineered > Solid waste > Landfill > Unclassified | place...
CCAGGCCTTGGTTATCCTCGCCAGAAAGCTGGCCCGCGTTGCCTTCGCCTTACTCAAGAACCAAGCCGACTATCGGCCAAAATCACTTCAGGAGGCTTGTCCGCAGACATAGAATCTCCTACGAAAAGGCATCAGGCCATCAACTGCTTCACCAGCGCCTGCTTGGCGGCCGTCGCCGCGCCGGTGAGGGCGAAGCCGCGCAGTTGCGCGCCGTCGGTGAACTCCGCCCGCACGCCGTCGGCATCCGCCTGCACCCGCCACTCGCCCAGTGCACCCGGTGCCGGCGGTGCCACCACCACCGGACAGGCCGGCGTCTTCACCGCCACCGGCATGGGCGGATAGTTCACCGCCGCCTCACGCCCCGCCAGCACCGCCGCCAGGGTGCGCGCCTGCTCCATCAGCGGCAGCACGAAGGGCAACACCATGCCGTTGACCTCGGCGCAGTCACCCAGCGCGTACACATCCGCTGCACTGGCGCGCAGCTGCGCATCCACCACGATGCCGCGGTTGACGACGAGCCCTGCCTGCTGTGCCAGGCGGGTGTCGGCCTGCAGGCCGATGGCGGACAACACCACGTCGGCATTCACTTCATTGCCGTCGGCCAGCGCCAGGCGATAGGCGCCACCATCGCGTTCGATGCGTGACACCACGGTGCCGAGATGCCACTCAATGCCGATGGCACTCAATGCGCTACGCACCGCGTTGCCCGCCTCACTCGGCAGCAGCCGCCCCAGCGGATGCGGATCGGGGCCGATAATGCTGACCTTGTGGCCGGCGCCGGCGAGGTCGTTGGCAAACTCGCAACCGATGAGGCCGGGGCCGATCACCGCCACGCGCCGCGGGCCCTGCAACTGCGCATGGAACTGCGCATAGTCGTCCAGGCTGTTCACCGTCAGCACATCGGCCGCACCGTCGCCTTCCAGCGGCAGACGGATGGGGCGCGCGCCCACCGCCAGCACCAGGCGCGAGTAGGCGATCACCTCGCCATTGGCGGTCACGGTATGCGCCGCGGTGTCAATGGCCTCCACGCGCGTCCGCACCTTGATCACGGCATCGATGTCGGCCGCCATCTTCGCGGCATCGGCGCTGACCAGCTGCGCCGGCGTCTTGCCGCGCAGCAAGGCGTTGGACAGCATGGGCTTGGAATAGAAGCCGCCATCGTCTGCGGTGATCATGACCAGCGGAGTGACGCTGTCCAGCTTGCGCAGCTCGCGCGCCAGGGTGTAACCGGCGAGGCCGGTACCGATGATGACGATGGGTTGCATGTCGTTCTCCTGTATCAATCCACGCTGTCTACAGCCGTCTCACGCTCGTTCGCGGATACGATCCGCTCCTACGAAGCTCGGCCCCGCAGGAGCGGATCGGATCCGCGATGCAAGGCTCAGATTTCCACCATCTCGAAGTCGGCCTTGGCCACGCCGCACTCCGGACACTCCCAGTCTTCCGGAATGTCTTCCCAGCGGGTGCCGGGGGCGATGCCTTCGGCCGGGTCGCCGGCCGCTTCGTCGTAGATGTAGCCGCAAACGATGCACTGATACTTTTTCATGTCGTCTCTCCTGAAATATTGAATACGGGTTCGTTATCGGGCTCAGGCGTTAACGCGTGCCAGGGCCTCGCGGTAATGGTTGGCATGGCGTTCTTCCACCTTGGCCAGCGCGGCGAAGCGCTTGGCTGCCTTCTCCAGCACCGCCTTGAACTGTTCGGCGTGTTCCTGCGATTCGGCGATCTGCTCGTCGAATTCGCGCACCGCGTCGGAACGCTGCTCTTCCAGCGCCGTATGGCGGAAGCTCGGGTACATCTCGGTGTACTCGTAGGTCTCGCCCTCGATGGCCAGTTCCAGGCAGCGCGCCGGGTTCAGGGTGGCCTTGGGGAACAGCAGGTCCATGTGGCCGAAGGCGTGCTGCACCTCCTGCGCGGCGGTGGCCTCAAAGGCCTGGGCGCTCTCTTCGTCGCCCATGGCGCGGCAGATGCGGGCGAAGTACATGTACTTGATGTGGGCCATGGATTCGCCGGCCAGGGCGGCTTCCAGGTTGGCTATGGTCTTGATGTCTTTGGGCTGCATTTCCGGTTCTCCGTTTTTGGTTGAATCCGCTGGGCGGCGGCACGGAGAGAAGGTTACGGAAACGCGATAAATAGCTCTAATCGTTTGTTGCTATAAAATCGATAGGCTGCGGCTATTGATATCAGACCATGATCCAGCGCTCTCCCAGCACCGGCGCGACCGCCTCGCGCACCGCCTGTGCCACCGCGGCAAAGGCCTCGGTGCGATAGCTGCCGCTGCGATGGAGCAGGCCGACGCGCCGCGTCGGCACCGGGTCGGCGAAGGGGATATAGCGGATGGTCTTCTCCTTGCCCTGGGCCAGCTGCGGCATCAGGGTGATGCCGATGCCCTCGGCCACCATCTGGCGCACCGTCTCCAGGCTGGTGCCGCGGAAGCCGCTGTATTCGCTCGCCCCGCCCAGCAGGCAGACATCCAGCGCTTGGCCGCGCAGGCAGTGGCCCTCCTCCAGCAGCAGCACCTCCTGGCCGTGAAGATGCTCCAGTCCCGCCGCCTTCACCCTGGCGAGGTCGGGATGCCCGGTGGGCACGCTGAGCAGGAAGGGCTCCTGATACAGATCGATCTCTGCGAATTCATCGGTCTCCACCGGCAGGGCCAGCAGCAGCAGGTCGAGGTCGCCGTTGCGCAGCTTGTCCAGCAGCACGGCGGTCTGGTGTTCGTGCAGGAACAGCTGCAGGCGCGGATGGCGCTTGTGCAGGCGCGGCACGAACAGCGGCAGCAGGTAGGGGGCGATGGTGGGGATCACGCCCAGCTGCAGCCGCCCGGCCATGGGGTCGCGGAAGGTGGTGGCGATCTCCTTCACCCCGCGCGCCTCGGTGAGCACCCGGCGCGCCTGCGCCGCCACCAGCTTTCCGGCCTCGGTCATGCGTACCTGGCGGCCGCGCTCCACCAGCATCACGCCGAGATATTCCTCCAGCTTCTTGATCTGGCCGCTCAGGGTCGGCTGGCTGACGAAGCAGCGCTCGGCGGCGCGGTGGAAGTGCTGCTCCTCGTCCAGGGCCACCAGATATTCCAGGTCACGCAGGTTCATCGCTGCTTTCCCAATTCATAGTCGATGCCTATCAATCTAATACAAACACAAGGCTGCAGCCATGTCAGGAACGGATCGCTGCATGCCGTGCACCGGCGCAAGGGTTAAGTCAGAACAATGAGAGGGGAACTGCCAAATGTGCGGCAGGGAGACATCAGCCCTTGGGCACCAGCTGCCAGCTGGTGTCGCCCTGCTCGCTGGTGACCTCGCGTTCCTCCAGCCAGAGCAGCTTCTTGTCCTCGGACAGGCGCACCTCGCTGTGCAGCGCGCGGATCACCGTGCCCTGATGGGTGGCCTTCTGCACCTTGAGCTCCGGCTTGGCCGCCGTGTCGTTCATCCATTCGCGCAGACGCGCGATCTCCGCCTGCAGGGCCGCTATCTGCTCCTGCGCCGCCGCCTGCCTGTGCTGCAACTCTGCCAGGGCGGCATCGGCGGCGTCCTCCGCGGCAAACAGCGTGTTGAGCTCCTGCTCGGTACTGGCCGCCTGCGCACCAAGCATCTCCAGCAGATGGCGCGCCTGGTCATCGCCGGCACGCGCCGCCTGCTCCAGCTCGCGCTGGCGTACCAGCGCCTTGTCCTGCACCTGCGCCAGCGCGCCGATGCGCGATTCCAGTTCCTCGCGCTCGTGGCGCCGCGCCGTCATCTCGCCGTCCAGTGCCGCCAGCGCCTGTTCCTGCTCCGCCATCGCCGCCCCATGCTGCTCGATCTGGTGCAGCACGCGCTCGTCGACACCGACGGTGATGTGACAGGGCGGCGAGGAGGGCGAGCCGATCTCCTGCACCACGGCGCCGCCCTTGGCCGATACCGTGGAGGCGAGCAGGGTGCAGGCCTCGCCGTGAAACACACCGCTGGTTTCGATGGTGGATTCCACCACCTCACGCTGCGCCAGCACGTCACCCAGCGCCTCGACATGACTGGTGTGAAAGTACTTGGCCTTTACCGCGCCATCGGCGCGGATGCGTGCGCCGATGACGCCGCCGGCAATCACCACGTCGCCACTGGCCTCCACCTCGCCGCCCTCGATCTCCTTGGCCACCAGTTCGCCGCACTTGACGCGAAAGCCCTGCTGCACGGTGCCGCTGACGATGACGCGGCCGGCAAAGTCCACGTGGCCGGTGCTGTAGCCGAGATCGCCATTGATGCGGTATTCCGGATGCACGGCGACCACGCCCGAGGCGGTCAGCGCCGGGTGGCCGGCCACCTGGGCCGTCACTGCCAGGCGATCGGGCGCCAGCTGCGTGCCGTTGCCGGCCTGCAGGCGCGCGTCCTTCACCTTGCCCACCTTGAGCACGCGGCCATGCACGTCGCGTCCCGGCACGCCATCCACCACGGGCTGCTTGCGCGCCAGGACTGCGCCGACCTCCACCTGCGGAATGTCGCCGCGGTCCCTGAAATCGATGGCGTCGTCGATCTCGCGCCCGGCCTTGAGCGGGTGCAGCTCGAACAGGTATTCGATGCTGGCATCCTGCCCCGGCTGCGGCGCGAGGCCATGGGCCAGCGGCAGGGGCTGCCCAGTGGGCGCGGCGGGGTCGCAGGCCTGCTGCAGCGCGTCTTCGTCGATACCGTACTCCACATGGGCCAGACGCAGGGCCTGGCGCAGGGCCTCGGCGCTCGGCCGTGCCGCCGCCGCGGTCAGGGTCACATAGGCGGTGAGATGGTCGGGTGAGATGCTGATGGCGTAGGCGCCGGCCGGGGCCGCCGTGCGCGCGGCGGCAGGGGCGGGGGTTGCTGCTGGCGCCTCGACCGCTGTGACGATTTCTCCCTGCGCAACGACAGGCGGCGATTCCACCGCCGTGGGCGCGGCAACGGGCGCCGGGGCCTGGCCGGCCGCCACCTCCTGGCGTGCGCGGTGCTGCACCTTGAGCAGGATGTCGCGTTGCTCGGCGGTGAGCACATGCTGGTGCACCAGCATCTCGCCGATCATCACCTCCTTGTGCTCCTTCATGAACAGGATCTTCTGCACCTCCATGGCCGCATTGACCTGTTCCCAGCTCGCCCAGCCGCGGGCGATGGCGAGGTCGCCGAAACGCTTTTCCGCGATGCGCACCGACTTGAAGCGACGCACCGTTTCCACGTAGTCGAGCTGGGCGCGGCTGAGCAGTCCTTCCTCGACGAATACCAGGCCGGGGTCATGCGCGTCGTCCAGCGCCTTGGCGGCGCGCGCGGCCAGCGCCGCCTCTGCCTGCGCCGCGGTGAGCAGATGCAGGCGCACGGCCACCGCGCCGATCTCGCGCGTCAATTCCAGGGCGATGTGATCCATGCTGCTCCCCGCGGGTTAATTCCGTACGCTCCTCGCGTCTTATAGCAGAAATGCCCCACGGTCGCCCTTGGCCTAAACTTGACGGAAACACCACGGGGATTAATGCATGAGCGACAAGATACGCAAGAGCGATGCCGAATGGCAGGCGCTGCTCGGCCCGGAGCGCTACCGCGTGCTGCGCCGGGCCGGCACCGAAATGGCCTTCAGCGGCGCGCTGTACCACCACAAGGAGGCCGGCGTGTACCGCTGCGCCGCCTGCGGCACGCCGCTGTTCCGCTCCGAGCAGAAATATGACTCCGGCAGCGGCTGGCCCAGCTTCTGGGCGCCCATCGACGGCGCGCTGGAGACCCGTACCGACAGCAGCCACGGCATGGTGCGGGTGGAGGTGCACTGCGCCCACTGCGAAGGCCACCTCGGCCACGTGTTCGAGGACGGCCCGCCGCCCACCGGCCTGCGCTATTGCATCAACTCCCTGGCGCTGGAGTTCACGCCGGAGGACTGAGCCATGAGCGCGGAGGCCGCCCGCCACATCGTCAACACGGCGCTGCACCTGGCCGACCAGGGCTCATGGGAGACGCTGCGGCTGCACGAAGTGGCCCGGGCCGCGGGGATCAGCCTGGAGGACATCCGGCACCACTTCCGCGAAAAGGACGCCCTCATCGACGCCTGGTTCGACCGTGCCGACGCCGCCATGCTGGAGACGGCGGCTGCCGCCGGGTTCCGCCACCTGCCGGTGCGCCAGCGTCTCGAACACGCCCTGCTCGCCTGGCTGGGGGCGCTGCAGCCCTACCAGCGCGTCACCCGCGAGATGATCCTGGCCAAGTGCGAGCCGGGACACCTCCACATCCAGTTTCCCGCCCTGATGCGCATCAGCCGCACGGTGCAGTGGCTGCGCGAGGCGGCCGGCCTGGAGGACGCCTTCCTGCACCGCGCCCTGGCGGAGACCGCGCTGACCGGCATCTATCTGGCGGTGTTCGTGCGCTGGCTGAACGACACATCCGCCGATGCCGCCCACAGCCGCCGTCTGCTCAGCCAGCTGCTGACGCAGGCGGAACGGCTCGCCCTGGCCCTGCCCGGCTTCGGCGCAGCGCGTCGTTCCATCTGACGGGCATGGACTATAGTTGAGAACAGGAGTCGGACAAGGGAGGGTTCATCATGCCCAGGTTCACCATGTTGCTCATGACGGCACTGCTGCTCGCCACCGCCCCGGTGCGGGCCGACAACGCGGAACGTTTCGACGGTTATACCGTGCACTACAACGCCTTTAACGCCAACCTGCTCGACCAGCGCGTGGCCGAGGCCTACAAGCTGCGCAAGGGCTGCGGCGACGGCGTCCTCACCGTGGCCTTGCGCCGCGACGACGGCACCGCCGCCGCCGCTGCGGTGCGGGTGAGCGCCGTCACCCTGGTGGGGCAGCGCAGTGCGATCGCCATGCGGGAAGTGCGGGACGGCCGGAGCATCTATTACGTCGGCGGCTTCGCCATCACCACCGCTGCCGAGCCGCTGAAATTTGTCGTCACCCTCCGTGCGGAGGACGGCACACGCGACCACGGTTTCGAATTCACCCGCCAGCTGTACCGTTGCTAGCGGGCGTGGCGGCCGCCACGGGCGCGATCAGCGCTTCTTCACCGGGGCATAATTGCCATAGCCACGGCTGACCAGCTTGCCGGCGCGCACCATCTGATCCAGCACCTTGCCCAGCTCGGCGGAGCTGTGACCGCGTGTGCGCAGTTGCTCCTTGAGCAGGCTTTCGCTGATGGACTGGCGCCCGGCCATGATCTCCATGATCACCTCCGTGAGGCCATCGCCGCCCTTGTCGCTGCGGCGGGCCGGCTCCGGCGCGGGCTCCGCTACAGGTTCCGGCGCGGGCGCGGCAGCCTTGGCCGGGGCAGCGGCCTTGGCCGGCGTGACGGGCTTGGCCGGGGCAGCGGGTTTGGCGGGGGCCGGCGCCTCGTCGCCCGGCAGGTCCTGCTCCAGTTCGGCCAGATTCTTGTCGATCACCGCCAGCGCGGCCTGATGCTTGGTGATGAGCTGCTCGCGCTGCTTCTGCAGCGCCTGCATCTCCTTGTCGGAGGCCGCCAGGGCCTGCTCGAACTCGCGCATCAGCTGCTCGCGGCGCTTGCGCACCTCGCCGACGCGCTCCAGCGCCGCAGCGCGCTTGGCGGCCTCTTGCTCCGCCTGCTTCTTCTTGTTGGCCAGCTCGAACAGCTCCTCGGCCGACATGTTCTCGATATTCACCAGCATATGAACAGTCCTTGGTTCCCGTGCCGCCCCCTGCCGCATGGGCGGCAGGCCGGCGATTGACCACGATGATTGCGCCGCCGATTCTACTCCAGGGCCACGGGCCACAGAACGGCACAAGGCCACAGTCTGCGGCTTTGTCCTTGATCAAGGAACAAAATCCGCCCCAGCGGATATAGTAGGCGGCAAACGCCTACTCTGCCCTGTAAACCAACCCTCTGCCGGATGACGTATCCCCGATGATGAAACGGTTCTGCCTCCTGGCCGGACTGCTGGCAGGGCTGCTGGCCGCGGCGCCCGGCCACTGCCTGCCGCCCCTGCAGATGTTTGTCGACGTCACCCCGCCCGGCGGGGTGCTGCGGCCGCCGCCGGGCAGCTATGCCGGTCCGGTGGTGATCCGCCGTCCGCTCACCCTGGATGGCGAGGGCCGCATCACCATCGACGGCGGCGGCCACGGCACGGTGCTCAGCGTCATCGCCGACGGCGTCACCGTGCGCGGCCTGCGCCTGACCAATTCCGGCGAGTCGCACGACACGGTGGACGCCGGCATCCTGGTGGAGGGCAACAACAATGTCATCGAGGACAACACCATCGACGGCAGCCTGTTCGGGATCCACCTGCGCCAGGCACGCGACAACACCCTGCGCCACAACCGCATCAGCTCCAAACCCTTCGACGTCAACATGCGCGGCGACGGCATCCGCCTGTGGTACAGCCGCGGCAACCTCATCGAGGGCAACGTGCTGCGCGAGGTGCGCGACATCTTCCTGATCAATTCGCCGGACAACCGCCTCATCGGCAACGACACGCGCCACAGCGGCGTCGGCATCCAGCTGGTCTATGCCCCGGGCAACCTGCTGGAGGACAACACCGTCGAGGCCAACACCACCGGCATCGTGCTGGTCTACTCCGACGACAACACCATCCGCCGCAACCGCCTGCACCACCTGCGCAGCGCCTCCGGCTCCGCCCTGGCGGTGAAGGAGAGCTCCGGCATCCTGATCGAGGACAACGACATCCTGCACTGCGGCATCGGCATCCTCGCCAACTCCCCGCTGCATCCCGAGAACACCCTGGAGCTGAAGAACAACCGCTTCACCTACAACGATGTCGCCATGTACTTCTACGGCGAGAAGGGCGGCCATACCATCCAGGGCAACCGCTTCGAGCAGAACCTGCAGGACATCGCGGTCACCGCTGCGACCAGCGCGCGCGACAACCACTGGGGCAAAAACTACTGGGACAAATACGAAGGCTTCGATCGGGACGGCGACGGCATCGGCGACCAGCCGCACGAAATCCATCTCTATTCCGACCGCCTCTGGATGGACCGCCCGATGACCCGCTTCTTCCGCGGCGCGCCGATGCTCGAACTCATCGACTTCATCGAACAGCTCGCCCCCTTCAGCGAACCACCGCTGGTTCTGCGCGACCCGACGCCGCGGGTGCGCTGAACGGCGCATACCCCGCCTCACTCGATGCACCCAAAGCACGGCTGCTGTCGGTGGCAGCGGCTGATTTACCTTTGCGCTCTTTGCGGCCTGGGCGTCTTTGCGTTGAAGGCCTTTGGTTGACAAAGGCTCAGCGCAGCAGCGGCTCCAGCACCGGCCACACCGTATCGAGCAGCAGCGGCTGCGCCTGTGCGTTGGGGTGCAGCTGATCGGCCTGGATCAGGGTCGGGTCGAGGGCCACCTTTTCCATCAGGAAGGGCACGAAGGGCAGACGGTGTCGTGTCGCCAGCTCACGGTACACGGCCGTGAAGCGCTCGGTATACACGCGGCCGTAGTTGGGCGGGATCTGGATGCCTATCAGCACCACCTTGATCCCGCGCGCCGTGGCCCGCATCACCATCTCATTCAGGTTGTCGTGCATGGCCGTGAGCGACAGCCCGCGCAGGCCGTCATTGGCCCCCAGCTCCAGCAGCAACCAATCGGGCCGGTGCTGGTCCAACACCGCGTCGAGACGGGCCAGCCCGCCGGCGGTGGTGTCGCCGCTGATGCTGGCATTCACCACGGCATGCTCCAGGCCACGCTGCTCCAGCCGCTGCTGCAGCAGGCTCACCCAGCCCTCACCGGCCGCCAGGCCGTAACCGGCGCTGAGGCTGTCGCCCAGCACCAGCACTGTCCCGGCCTGGGCGTAACAGGCGACAATGAACAACAGAATGACCGACAGGAATTTGCGCATGATGGAAACGATTGTCTCCGCCGAGCAGGTGGGCAAGCAAGTGGCGGTGGCCAGCGGCACGCTCACCATCCTGCAGGACGTGAGCTTCAGCGTCGCTGCCGGCGAGAGCCTGGCCATCGTCGGCGTGTCCGGTTCCGGCAAGTCGACCCTGCTCGGCCTGCTCGCCGGGCTCGACCTGCCGAGCAGCGGCCGCATCCGGCTGGCCGGCGAGGAGCTGAACGCGCTGGACGAGGACGGCCGCGCGTGCCTGCGCGGACAGAAGGTCGGCTTCGTGTTCCAGACCTTTCAGCTGCTGCCCGGCCTCACCGCGCTGGAGAACGTGATGCTGCCGCTGGAACTGGCCGGCAATCCGGCCGCCATGGCGCAGGCCACCGCCCTGCTGGAGCGCGTCGGCCTCGGCCAGCGCCTCGCCCACTATCCCAAGCAGTTGTCCGGCGGCGAACAGCAGCGCGTGGCCATCGCCCGCGCCTTTGCCATCGGCCCGGCGCTGCTGTTCGCCGACGAGCCCACCGGCAACCTCGACGCCGCCACCGGCGGGCGCATCATCGACCTGCTGTTCGCACTCAACGCCGAACAAGGCACCACCCTGATCCTGGTCACCCACGACGACAAGCTGGCCGCCCGCTGCGGCCGCCGCCTGCACCTCGACGCCGGCCGCGTGGTGGCGGATGAATGACATCCTCATGGGTAGGGTGCGCACCCTGCGGTCCTGAAAGGTTTAAGCGATGAATCGACTGAAACTGGCCTGGCGTCTTCTGCTGCGCGACTGGCGTGCCGGTGAGCTGCGCATCCTGTTCGCCGCCCTGGTGATCGCCGTGGGCGCCACCTCGGCGATCGGCTTCTTCACCGATCGCCTGCAGCGCGCCATGGGCAGCCAGTCGGCGGAACTGCTCGGCGCCGATCTGATCCTGCAGTCGCCGCGCCCGCTCGCCGCGGGCTGGCTGCAACAGGCCGGCACGCTGGGCCTGCGCCAGGGCGAGGCGCTGGAATTTCCCAGCATGGTGCTGCGCGGCACCGAGATGCGCCTCGCCGGGATCAAGGCGGTACAGGATGGCTATCCGCTGCGCGGCAGCCTGCGCATCAGCGACACCCCCTACGGCGTGGAGCGCGACAGCCCCACCATCCCGCCGCCCGGCGAGGCCTGGGCCGAGGCGCGCCTGTTGCCGCTGCTCGACATGGAGGTGGGGCAGACGCTCGCCCTGGGCGACATCGAACTCAGGGTGACGCAGATCGTCGCCTTCGAACCGGGCAGCGGCGGCAATTTCGCGGCCCTGGCGCCGCGCCTGCTCATCAACGCCAGCGACGTGGCGCGCGCCGGCATCCTCGGCCCCGGCAGCCGCATCACCCGGCACTATCTGTTCGCCGGCGAAACCGCCGCGCTGGAGCGTTACGCGCGCTGGCTGAAGCCGCGGCTGGAACCCAGCCACCGCCTCATCGATGTCCGTGAGGGACGCCCCACGGTGGGGGCGGCACTGGAACGGGCCGAGCGCTATCTGGGGCTGGCCAGTCTCGCCGCGGTGCTGCTCGCCGGCGTGGCCATCGCCATGGGCGCGCGCCGCTACAGCGAGCGCCACTTCGATGTCAGCGCGATGCTGCGCTGCCTCGGCGCCAGCCAGCGCGACATCCTCGCCCTCTACCTGCCGCAACTGCTGCTGCTCGGCCTGCTCGGCAGCGGTCTGGGCGTCGCCATCGGCGCCGCGGTGCAGGCCGGGCTGTTCGCCCTGCTGCATGAGCTGCTGCCGGTGCGGCTGCCACCGCCCGGTCTCCTGCCGGCACTGCTCGGCCTGCTCACCGGCCTGGTGGTGCTGGCCGGCTTCGCCCTGCCGCCGATCCTGCGCCTGCGCCAGGTACCGGCGCTGCGCGTGCTGCGCCGCGACCTCACCCCCATGCCGCTGCGCGCCTGGCTGGTGTACGGCGCCGCCATCGGCGCCATGACCCTGCTGATGGGGCGCTACACCGGCAGCACCGCCCTCACCCTCAGCCTACTGGGCGGCACGCTGGCGGCACTGCTGCTGCTCGGCGTGCTGGCCTGGCTGCTGCTGCGCGCCAGCCGCGCCCTGCGCCACGGCGCCGGGGTGGCCTGGCGCTATGGTCTCAACAACCTGTGGCGCCGGCCGTGGGCGGCCAGCGGCCAGATCCTCGCCTTCGGCCTGACCCTGATGGCCATGGCCCTCATCGCCCTGCTGCGCAACGACCTGCTCGCCACCTGGCAGGCGCAGCTGCCGGAACGGGCGCCCAATCATTTCGTGGTCAACGTGCTGCCGGCCGAGGTGGCGCGCTTCGAGGGTTTTCTGCGTGAACACCGCATCGACAGCGCCCAGCTCTATCCGCTGGTGCGCGGCCGTCTCACCGCGGTCAACGGCACGCCGGTGGAGCAGGTGCTGGCGCCGGGCGACGATGGCGGCGGCGCGGTGAATCGCGAGCTGAACCTCACCTGGAGCGCCACCTTGCAGGCGGACAATGCCATCGTCGCCGGCCGCTGGTGGGAGGCGCAGGACGCCGGCCAGGCGCTGGTGTCACTGGAGGCGAGACTGGCACAGCGGCTCGGCGCGCAGGTGGGCGATACGCTGCTGTTCAACTTCGGCGGCAGCGAGCTGGCGGCGCGCGTGGCCAGCCTGCGCACGGTGAAGTGGGACTCCTTCAAACCCAATTTCTTCGTCATCTTTCCGCCCGGCGTGCTGGATGCCCAGCCCGCCACCTGGATGACCAGCCTGTATGCCGCACCGGGACAGCGGGCGGCAATGGCGCAGATGGCGCGCGAGTTTCCGGCGGTGACGGTGATCGATCTGGAACGGCTGATGGACCAGGTGCGCCGCATCATGGAGCAGGTGACCCTGGCGGTGGAGTACGTGCTGATCTTTGTCCTGCTGGCCGGCTTTGCCGTGCTCTACGCCGCCCTGCAGGCCAGCCTGGACGAGCGCCTGTACGAAGGCGCGCTGCTGCGCACGCTGGGCGCCAGCCGCTACCAGCTGCGCGCCGGTCATCTGGCCGAATACACCCTGCTCGGCCTGCTCGCCGGCCTGTTCGCCGCGGCCGGCAGCGAGCTGATCGCCTGGCAGCTGTACAGCCGTGTGTTCCAGCTCGACTACGCCTTCCAATGGCCGCTGTGGCTCCTGCTGCCGCCCATCGGCGCACTGCTCATCGGCGCGGCCGGCTACTGGGGCACGCGCCACGTGGTGCGCCGCAGCCCGCTCGCGGTGCTGCGCGCGCTGTAGCGGGAGAAGGGGGAAAACGCGGCGGCGAACCTGTATACTTCCCGCGCCGGTACATTCCCATGCATGCCCTTTTCTCCTTGCCCCTTTGCGCCTGTATCTGACCCCATGAAACACCACCTGCAACAGATCATCACCGCCGCCCTCGACACCCTGCGCGCCAACGGTTCGCTGGACTGCGCCCTGCCCGAATCCATCGTCATCGAGCACACCCGCGACAAGAGCCACGGCGACTTCGCCTGCAACGTGGCGATGCCGCTGGCGAAGGCTGCGCGCCGCAAGCCGCGCGAACTGGCGGAGCTGATCACCGGCGCGCTGCCGGCCTCCGGCAAGGTGAGCAAGGTGGAGATCGCCGGTCCCGGCTTCATCAACTTCTTCATGAGCAGCGACGCCTTCACCGCCGTGGTGGGCGAGGTGCTGGAGCGCGGCGAGGCCTTCGGCCGCTCCACCCTCGGCAACGGCAAGCGCGTGCAGGTGGAGTTCGTCTCTGCCAACCCGACGGGCCCGCTGCACGTGGGCCACGGCCGCGGCGCGGCCTACGGCGCCACCGTCGCCGACCTGCTCGCCGCCGTCGGCTTCAATGTGCACCGCGAGTATTACGTCAACGACGCCGGCCGCCAGATGGACATCCTCGGCACCTCGGTGTGGCTGCGCTATCTCGACCTGTGCGGCGAGACCATCCCCTTCCCGGCCAACGGCTACAAGGGCGACTATGTGTGGGACATCGCCGCCACCCTGCACCGCGACAACGGTGACGCCTTCCGCCGGCCCGCCAGCGCGGTGTTCCAGGACATCTCCCCCGACGAGCCCGCCGGCGGCGACAAGGAAGTGCATATCGACGAGCTGATCGCCCGCGCCAAGCAGCTGCTCGGCGCCGACGCCTACCGCCAGGTGTTCGACCTCGGCCTCAACGTGATCCTCGCCGACATCAAACAGGACCTGGAGGAGTTCGGCGTCGCCTACGAGGAGTGGTATTCCGAGCGCACCCTGGTGGAAACGGGCAAGGTGGACGAGGCGATCCGTCGCCTGCAGGCCGCCGGGCATGTCTACGAGCAGGAAGGCGCGCTGTGGTTCCGCTCCACCGCCTTCGGCGACGAGAAGGATCGCGTGGTGGTGCGCGATAACGGCGTGAAGACCTACTTCGCCTCCGACATCGCCTACCACATGGAGAAGCTCGAGCGCGGCTTCGAGCGCGTCATCGACGTGTGGGGCGCCGACCATCACGGCTACGTGCCGCGCGTGAAGGCCGCCCTCACCGCCATGGGCGATGACCCCTCGAAACTCGACGTGCTGCTGGTGCAGTTCGCCATCCTCTACCGCGGCGGCGAACGCGTGCAGATGTCCACCCGCTCCGGCTCCTTCGTCACCCTGCGCGAACTGCGCGACGAGGTGGGCAACGACGCGGCGCGCTTCTTCTACGTGCTGCGCAAGTGCGAACAGCACATGGACTTCGACCTCGACCTCGCCAAATCGCAGTCAGCCGACAACCCGGTGTACTACATCCAGTACGCCCACGCCCGCGTCTGTTCCGTGATGCGCCAGCTGGGCGAGAAGGGCCTGTCCTACGATCAGGCGGCGGGACTCAAGCACCTGCACCTGCTCACCGAGTCCCACGAGCAGGAACTGATCCAGTCGCTGACCCGTTACCCCGAGGTGGTGGAGGCCGCCGCACTGGCCCACGAGCCGCACCAGCTGGCGCACTACCTGCGCGAACTGGCCAACGGCTTCCACACCTACTACAACGCCCACCAGTTCCTGGTCGACGACAGCGGCCTGCGCGATGCGCGCCTGGCCCTGATCAGCGCCGTGCGCCAGGTGCTGCGCAACGGCCTGTCCCTGCTCGGCGTGTCCGCACCGGAGACCATGTAAGTACATGGCCACCCGCGACTACAAGAAACGGGTGCCGGCCAAACGCGCCCCGGCCCGGAAGGGCGGACTGCCCGGCTGGATCTGGTTGCTGGCCGGCCTGGCCGTCGGCCTGCTGGTGGCCTTCCTGATCTGGCTGGACAAGCTGCCGGCCAAGCCGGCCCCCGCCAGGAGCGCGGTGGAAAAGACCGCCCCCGCCAAGGCCGCGCCCAAGGACACGCGCAGCGTGAAGAAGGAAACGCCGCCCAAGGCGCCGGCAGCCCCGGAAGAGCGCAAGGGCATCGCCTACGACTTCTACACCCTGCTGCCGGAGATGGAGGTGCCGGTCCCCGACAGCGAACCGGCCGCGGCCGGCCTGCCGCCCGCCCCGGTCGCCCCCGGCAGCTACGTGGTGCAGGTGGGCGCCTTCCGCACCCTGAAGGACGCCGATGCGCGCAAGGCGGAGCTGGCCCTGCTCGGCCTGGTCTCCGCCATCCAGGTGATCACCATCGACAGCAACACCCTGCACCGGGTGCGCATCGGCCCCATCAGCGACCTGAACCGCCTGGACCAGGTGCGCAACACCCTGCGCCAGAACGATATTCCCTTCATGTTGCTACGGGAAAAGAGCTGACGCCGACAGGGCCGGCCCTGTCGGCGTGAACCCCGTCACAGTATTGCGGAAACCCCCGACTTCACTCCGGTTAATCAATAATTTACCGGCATTTGCCAAGTTTTCCCCCTTGTTCCTATTCCTTAACGGGACTATAAAGATTCCACTTACCCGGCCGTCCACCAGAAGACGTACCTCATTCGGGTAACAAGGGCTGACGCCGCCAACGGCGCCGTAGAATTCAGGGGGAAAATTATGAACATGGTGTTCAAGCCCGGCATCGGGCTGCTCAATCGTCTGCGCTATCCGCACAAGTTCCTGCTCATCGGCGTGATCTTTCTGGCACCGCTGATCGTGATGGGTTATTTCCTCATCGACGAGGTCAACCAGCGCATCCGCTTCATGGAGCAGGAAAGGCTTGGCGTCGAATATATCGCCCAGCTGCGCAAGCCCATCGCCGAGATCCAGCAGCACCGCGGCATGAGCGCGGCCTTCCTCAATGGCGATGCCAGCTTCCGCGAACGCATGATGGAGCGCCAGGCGGCCATCGACAGCCAGTTCGCCACCCTGCGCAGCGTGGACAGCCGCCTGGGCAGCGCACTCAAGACCGGCGACAAGCTCGCCAGCCTGGAACGCGACTGGTCCGCCCTGAAGCGCGAGGTGACCAGCTATACCGCGCCGCAAAGCTTTGAGCGCCACACCGCGATCATCGAGGGCCTGGGCGACTTCATCACCTATGTCGCCGACAGCTCCAACCTGATCCTCGACCCGGAGCTGGACAGCTACTACCTGATGGATCTGATGGTGGCACGCCTGCCGGCGCTCACCGAAGGCATGGGCCAGTCGCGCGCCATCGGTTCCGGCGTCGCGGCCAAGGGCAGCTTCACGCCGCAGTCCTGGGCCCAGCTGGCGATCCGCGTC
>Ga0172382_10006860_pt1 | contig 16364 bp, 17 predicted proteins | sample Leawel138RmetaG_FD_122245 | JGI IMG/M metagenome (GOLD analysis project Ga0172382, IMG submission 122245) | Leachate microbial communities from a municipal landfill in Southern Ontario, Canada - Leachate well 138R metaG | ecosystem: Engineered > Solid waste > Landfill > Unclassified | place...
AGAATATACCGGGCCAGGTCCTGGTCTGTTGCGGTCTCCTCAAGCTGCTCGTTCACATAGGCGGCATCGATGGTCAGCGTGGCGGTGCCTTTGCTGCCCGCATCAAATGACAGCTTTTCCAGCAACTTTTCCATCACCGTGTACAAACGGCGCGCGCCGATGTTCTCGGTTTTCTCGTTGACGTCCTGGGCAATCTCAGCAAGGCGTTCGATCCCCTCCGGCGTGAACGTCAGGTGAACGTCCTCGGTGGCCAGCAATGCCGTGTATTGCTTGATCAGCGAAGCATCCGTGTCTGACAGGATACGCACGAAGTCCTGCTTGCTCAGCGAATCGAGTTCGACCCGGATCGGCAAACGGCCCTGCAACTCGGGGATCAGATCCGACGGGCGGGCCAGGTGGAAGGCGCCGGACGCCACGAACAGAATGTGGTCTGTCTTGACCACGCCATACTTGGTGTTGACCGTCGTGCCTTCAATCAGCGGCAGCAGGTCGCGCTGCACACCCTGGCGGGACACATCGGAACCGCTCGCTTCCTGGCGCGTGGCGATTTTGTCGATCTCATCAAGGAAGACAATGCCGTTCTGTTCCACGGCGGCAACCGCCTTGGTCCGCAGATCTTCCTCATTGATCCGGCGCGCGCACTCTTCGTCCACCAGCTGCTTGAAGGCGTCCTTGATCTTGAGTTTGCGCTTTTTCTGCTTACCCTGCGATAGTCCCGCAAACATGCCGCGGATCTGCTCGGTCATTTCCTCCATGCCCGGCGGCGCCATGATTTCCATTTGCGGCATGGCTTGCGCCAGATCAATTTCAATCTCCAGATCGTCGATCTGGCCTTCACGCAGTTTCTTTCGGAAGGACTGGCGCGCAGCGTTTTCTTCGCGCACTGGATTGCCATGCGCATCGCGGGGCGGCGTGACCAAGACATCGAGGATGCGGTCTTCGGCCGCGTCTTCCGCCTGGGTACGGACGCGGCGGAACTCCTGTTCCCGCACCTGCTTGACCGCGCTTTCGGTCAGATCGCGGATGATGGTGTCAACGTCGCGTCCCACATAGCCCACCTCGGTGAACTTCGTGGCTTCCACTTTGATGAACGGCGCATCGGCCAGCTTGGCCACCCGCCGCGCAATCTCGGTCTTGCCCACGCCGGTGGGCCCGATCATCAGGATGTTCTTCGGATGGATTTCAGTGCGCAGGGGCTCGGCCACCTGCTGCCGACGCCAACGGTTGCGCAGCGCCACGGCAACGGAGCGCTTGGCCTTATCCTGGCCGACAATGTATTTGTCCAGTTCTGAGACGATTTCGGCTGGCGTCATCATTGTCATTCCAGTACCTCGAGCGTGTGATTCTGATTGGTGTAAATACAGAGGTCGCCGGCAATCTCCAACGACTTCTTCACAATGTCCTGCGGCGCCAGGTCCGTGTTTTTCAGCAGCGCCAACCCGGCTGACTGCGCGTAACTGCCACCCGAACCGATAGCGGCCAGGCCATGCTCGGGCTCGAGCACGTCGCCATTGCCGGTCAGGATCAGCGTGGTGTCTTTATCCGCCACGATCATCATGGCTTCCAACCTGCGCAGCACGCGGTCCGTGCGCCAATCGCGCGTCAGTTCGACGGCGGCGCGCAGCAAATGGCCTTGGTGTTTTTCCAGCTTGCCTTCAAAGCGTTCAATCAACGTAAAGGCATCCGCCGTCGCTCCGGCAAAGCCTGCCAGGACCAAATCTTTATACAGGCGCCGAACCTTGCGGGCCGTGCCTTTCATGACGACGTGCCCCAACGTCACCTGTCCATCTCCGCCCATGGCGACTTGATTGCCGCGGCGGACACTGACAATCGTGGTTCCGTGGAACTGTTCCATATGTGCTTTCTTCCCTAAACGATCTATATGGGGACAAGGTCCGGCCAACGCAAGAGTCTTAGCGCCGCAACATCAAGGACGCTTTTCAAGCAGCCGCGCCACCCTGGCCCGCAATGCGGGCGCCACCGCTTCCTCAAACCAGGGATTCCTTGCAAACCAGCGGTTATTGGCCGGGCTGGGGTGCGGCAACGGGATGATTTTCTCTTGAGCCACATCAACCTGCCTGACGGCTTCCGTCAATCCCAAGGCATCCGGCAAATGCCAATTCATTGCATATTTGCCCACAATCAACATCAATTCAACTTGGTACAAGGGCGTAAGTAACTGCGAATGCCAGCGCGGCGCGCATTCAGAACGCGGCGGCAGGTCGCCGGACTTGCCTTTGCCCGGATAACACAAGCCCATGGGCAGAATGGCAAAATGTTGCGGGTCGTAGAGTTGCGCTCGCGTGACACCGAGCCAGGCGCGCAGACGTTCGCCGCTGGCATCGTTGAACGGGACGCCGGTTTCATGGACTTTTCGGCCCGGCGCCTGGGAAACGATGACGATTTTCGCCTCGGGATGGAGCTGGAAGACAGGGCGGGGGCTGACCGGCATACAGGCGGCGCAGAGCTGGCACGCCCGGGCTTCCGCCACAAGCTGCTCGAACGCAATCACCGCTGCGTGCCCTTGGCCAGCAGATCACGAAGCACAACGGCATTGTTGTGACGCTCGTCATGCGCCGCATAGATCAGCGTGACGCGCCCCTCACCGGCCAGGGCCTTCAACGCATCCAGGCACGGGTTTTCCTGCAATTCCGCCAGATACCGACGCTGAAACTCAGGCCACTTCGCTTCCTCATGCTGAAACCATTGCCGCAATGCCGTGGACGGCGCGATGTCCTTGAGCCAGACATCGATCTTTCCGTGCGCCTTGGACAAGCCGCGCGGCCACAGGCGATCCACCAGCACCCGCTTCCCATCCTGGTCCTCAGGGGGTTCGTAGGCTCTTTTGATCAATAAGGGCATGATCTCTCCAAAGCAAAAAGGACTGGCGGCGGGGTGAGAGAAAGGTTTAGAGAAAGGAAGAAAACGGCGCACAAGGCGCCGTTTGATTGAAAAGGTGGACGCCCGGGCAGGCGCCCTTTTGCGTCAGTCTGACGGGCTCAATCCCCGTACAATTTCTGACGCAGTTCCCGCCGTTGCTGGGCCTCCAGCGACAAGGTGGCGGTGGGTCGGGCCAACAGTCGGGCGACGCCGATCGGCTCGCCGGTTTCTTCACACCAGCCGTAGTCACCGGCATCAATGTGAGCCAGGGCCTGCTGGACTTTCTTCAGCAGCTTGCGCTCACGGTCACGGGTGCGCAATTCCAGCGCGTGCTCTTCTTCAATGGTGGCTCGGTCCGCGGGATCCGGAACAAACGGCGTTTCCCGCAGATTTTCTGTGGTTTTTCCGGCATTTTGCAGCAACTCTTGCTCGATCTCCTGCAACCGGACTTTAAAGAACGCCAACTGAGCCTCGTTCATATAGTCGGACTCGGGCATGGCCAACAACTCTGCTTCGGTGAGCACGGAACCAGCCGGCTTATTCGTCACGCTTTTCAACGCGTCCTCCTGGATAACTTCGGGGGTTGAGGCTTTGGTTGCCATAAACGCTTTGCTGCGGTGCTGGCCTTACGCGGCCAGGCACTGCTCCAAGCCATGCATAAACACATCACGCGGCAGATTCCGGCCGATGAAGACCATTTTGCTGCCTTTCTGCTCATTCGGCGCCCACGCCCGGCCCACGTCAGCGCCCATCAGCATGTGAACACCCTGGAACAGCATCCGGCGGTTCACACCCTTCATGTAGAGAATACCCTTGTACCGCAATAAGTCCGTACCGTATACCTGAACCACGCCGCCCAGAAACTCTTCCAGCTTCATCGGGTCGAACGGCTTGTCGGACTTGAAGACGAAAGCGCTGATCGCGTCATCATGCGGCTTCGCGCCGTGATGATGGCTGGGGTCCGAGCAATGCTCATCATGACAGTGGTCATGCCCATGGTCGTGGCTGGGATCCGTGCAGTGCTCATCGTGACAATGCTCATCATGATCATGGTGATGATGATCGTGCTCGTCTTCTTTCAGGAAGTCCGGATCAATGTCCAGGATAGAGTTCAGGTTGAAGCCATTGATGTCAATGATCTGCTTCAAGTCAACTTCACCGAAGTTGACCGGCGTGATCGGCGCGCGCGGGTTGATCTTGACCAGTCGGCGGCGCAGCGCCTCGAACTCGTCTTCGCTGACCAGGTCCACCTTGGAAATCAGAATGCGGTCCGCAAAACCAACCTGGTTCAGCGCTTCAGGCTGCTCATCCAGCGTTTGCTGGCCGTGCTTGGCGTCCACCACCGTCACCACCGCGTCCAGACGATAGTACGAGGCCACCATGTCATCCATGAAGAAAGTCTGGCAGACCGGACCCGGATTGGCCATGCCGGTGGTTTCAATGATCACGCGCTCGAAGTTCAGCAGGCCTTTTTCACGCTTGGCTTTCAAATCCACCAAGGTCCGCAGCAAATCACCGCGAACCGTGCAGCAGATGCAGCCGTTGTTCATTTCGATGATTTCTTCGTTGCTGTCCTGGACCAGCAAGTCATTATCAATGCCTTCCGGTCCGAACTCGTTCTCGATCACGGCCACACGGCGGCCATGGAACTCAGTCAGGATGCGATTCAGCAGCGTGGTCTTGCCCGCCCCTAAGAATCCAGTCAGCACGGTTACGGGGACTACTTTGCTCAGGCTCTCAGCAGCCATTGTTTCCACTCCTTCCTGACGCCCCGCCAGGGGCGCTACGTTCGACAGCTCGGGCACAAGCCTCGAACCAACACTTCCACATCCCGGCCATCGAATCCTTCCGGCAACCGGGCCAAATTTTCTTGCGTCCCGACGGGCGCATCAATGCAGAACATCCGATTGCAGGCATCGCATTGGAAGTGCCCATGCGCCTCGTGATGCGTATGCTGGTGGGCCGGTCCCGCTTCGCAGTCGTGGCCACAGGGCTGCCCCACGCTGAAGCGCCAAACCCGGTCCTCACCGGCAATGCGGTGCGCCAGGCCGGATTGCACCAGCCACTCCAGCACCCGATAGGCGGTCACGCGGTCAATGGACGTGGCCGGACTCAGCCGATCGAGCAATTCTTGATGAGACAGTGCGCTGCTTGAACGCATCAAGGTAGCAAGTACATTCACCCGGGCGGCGGTAACGCGTGCCCCTTGAGCGCGAATGGCCGTGCGTGCTTGATCTTCCACAATATCTCCCAATTACCTGGCAAGATGGCGCAGGATTAGAGCATGAGCGCTTCTTGGCGGTAAACCCGTACTAACCCCTGCCACGCCGCGCGGACTCAAACCAACCAGTGTGTGTAACACAAAACCACCGCCCTGGGCAGTTTAAGTGGGGTTGGTTAACATTTTTTCAAGTTTTAGCAATCTCAAGCCAGTGATCCGGGAGCGGGAGCGGTGTGAGTCAGGGCTTTTTAGTGCGGCGCTGGGCGCGGGGATGGGCCTGGTCATACGCCTGGGCCAGGTGCTGAAAGTCCAGACGCGTGTAAATCTGCGTGCTGGCAATGCTGGCATGGCCCAGCAGCTCCTGGACCGCGCGCAAGTCCTGCGCCGACTGTAACAAATGGCTGGCAAAACTATGGCGCAAGACGTGGGGATGAACGTGGGCGGGCACGCCGGCGCGCTGGCTCCATTGTGTCAGCCGCTGCTGCACGACGCGATGCGCGATGCGGCCGCCGCGCACCCCCAAAAACAGCGCATGCGGATCCGCCTCCGGCTTGGCCGCCAGAAAAGCCGCCCGCAACGGGAGCCACGCCCGCACGGCGTCCAGGGCTTTGCGTCCGACCGGCACGCTGCGGGTCTTGCCGCCCTTGCCGGTGATCAGGACTTCCTGCGCATCCAGAGCAATCCACGACAGGGAAACATGGTCCGGCTGCTGGATGAACTGCGTATCCAGCGACACCAGCTCGGCAAGCCGCAAGCCGCTGGAATAGAGCAGCTCGAACATGGCACGATCCCGCGCCGCCCCGAAACCCGGCACCGGATCACGTTCGGCCCCGGCGGCGCCTTGGTCAAGCAAGGCCTGGGCCTGTTCGACAGCGAGGGCTTTGGGCAAGCCCCGGGGGCGGCGCGGCGCCTTGATGCCATCCACCGGATTGGCGCGCAGGCCAGCCTGCGGCGCCCACCATTGGTAAAACCCGCGCCAGCTGGCCAGCGCCCGTGCCAACGAGCGCGGGGCCAGCCCTTCCGCATGCAATTGTCCGAGCGCTTCGCGCAGCGTTTGCGTGGTCACGCTTTCCAGCGGTTGATCACCCAACAGCCGCAGCAGATGGACAAGATCCCGGCCGTAAGCGGCCAGCGTGTGCGCCGCATAACGGCGCTGTTGGCCCAGGTGGGCCAGCCAGGCGCGCATGGGGGGAGGCAGATGCTGGCACGATGGCGGCAACGACGAAAGCGGGGCCGCCATGACCGGAACCTCAGACGATCGAGGTTTCAGTCTCGGCGCTGACACGAGACAGCGCCGCGCTGGCCAGTTCACCGATATGCATCAGAAAATCCGTACCCATATTGTTCGTGTAGCGGGTCGGATCCGGCGAGCCCAGCGCCAGCAGGCCAAAGGCTTGCGGCGCCATGCCGACGCGCAGGGCGATCAAGGCCACGGACTGGATCGGCGTGTCAAACCAGTCCGCCGCCTCCAGCGCTTCGCTGGGACCGCAGAAAGGGGTATTCAGGCCATCGGCAAACCGGCGTGAGCTGTCACTGACCGCTTGCGCCCAAGGCTTGTCCGCCAATTCGGGCGGGACTTTGTCCCACAGGCGCAGCGTGACTTGCGGAATAGTGAAGACTTCCTGAAGGCTGGCGCACACGACCTCGGGCAACAAGCCAAAATCCCGCACCGCCAGCAGACCGCGGCTCCATACCAGCAGACGCTCGCCAATGAAGGCGTTTTCTTCAGCGCGGCGCAGCAGCTCCGCCAGCTTGGCTTCCAGGCCCTTGTTGCGCTCGCGCAAGGCCAGCACTTGCCTCTCGGTCAATGAAATGGCGCGCCCATCATAAGGGTGCGGCACTTTCATGAAAGCAAAGACATCGGCGTGCTGCGAAAAAAAATCGCTGTTATCGCGCAAAAATCGAGCGATTTCGTGGGCTTCCATACCTTCTCGTTTCCCGTTAAAGAACTTTCACTGATCCACTGATGTGGAGGCCATCAGCCGTTCAATATTCAACACCCCGTCAAACACGGTTTCAGCGGGGCCTGTCATGGAGAGCTGCTCTCCATCCCAGGTAATGGTCAGCACGCCGCCCCGGGTATGGACCTGCACCGGCGAGTCCAGCAGCCCCCGGCGAATCCCGGCCGCCGCCGCCGCACAGGCGCCCGTGCCGCAGGCCAAGGTTTCCCCGGCGCCGCGTTCATGGACGCGCAGCTTGATCGTATGCCGATCCAGTACCTGCATGAAGCCCGCATTGACCCGACGGGGAAAGCGGTCATGTTTTTCAATACGCGGCCCCAACACCGCCACCGGGGCTTCGTCAACGTCATCAACCACGCACACCGCGTGCGGGTTGGAAATGCCGACCACCGATACCCACACGGGCTTGTCCGCAAGGCGGGGGGCGCCCAGCTCCAGCGGCCACAGCTGGTCCTGCCCGGCTTCTCGGGGCGTCAAGCCAGCGGCATCAAAAGGGATGGCGACGGGATCAAAGCTGCTGCGGCCCATTTCCACCGTGACTTCACCGTTGCTTTGCTCGGTCAGGACGATAATGCCGGTGCAGATCTCAGCCCGGACGGGGTTCTTGGCGGTCAGGCCTTTTTCGTGGACAAAGCGGACAAAGCAACGGGCGCCGTTGCCGCAATGCTCCACTTCGCCGCCGTCAGCGTTGAAAACGCGGTAGCGAAAATCCGCGTCGGCCCGTTGCGCGGGCTCTACAACGAGGAGTTGATCCGCCCCGACGCCGAATTGACGGTGCGCGATCCGGCGCACCCGTTCGGGTGTCAGGTCCAAGGTTTGCCGCACGCCGTCCAGCACGACGAAGTCATTGCCAGCCCCGTGCATTTTTGTGAAATGCCAGTCCATACGGGCATTATCTCATTACTTCCGCACTTCCTCGTATCGCCGGGGCGGGCAGCGCCCGCGCCCAGGGCGGCGCAAACGAAAAAGCGCGGTCCCCCTTGTGAGAGGCCGCGCCGCCATGATCTCCGCTGGAGAACCGGAGACGATGGAAACTTAACGCTTGATCTGCGCCAGCGGATCGTTGGGGCGGTAGGTCGGCGTCACCGGGCGGGGCGAACCGACCATCACGCACATCAGCGCCTCTTCATCGCCAACGTTGGTTTCACCGCGATACACATTGGGCGGGACCGAGATCAGGTCGCGCTCGCCAACCACGGCTTCCCAGTACTCGCCGTCCTTGGACTCGCACATGATTTTCACTTTGCCGCGCAGCACGAAGAAGACTTCTTCCGTGTCATCGTGCCAATGCAGTGGGCCGGTGTGCCCAACAGGAATCTTCATCGTTGAAAACGTGAAGTGAACGGCCGGCACCACGTTCGTGTCGGCAGCCACGCCGGTGGCGCCGGTGCCGAGGTAGCGCATCTGCGCACGGGCATAGGTCGGGTCGGCTTCCGTCTGGAACTTCAGCGCATCCCAATCATATTTGCGCGTCGAGCGCAGCACACATCGGGATTCCATCCATTCGGCAAAGGTTTTGTCGGCCGGACGCTCAAGCGTTTTCATCGCCGCTTCAAACTTTGGATTCAACTCTTCGTGCATTGCCTGCACCGTCTTTTCTTGGCTCATCATTCCCTCACTCGTCTTTAGGCCCCAAGGCCGCCATCGATGTCTTCACTATAGGGTCGAGCAGGAGTGAGCCACTTTGATGTAGATCAAAATTGTTTTATATATGATACGATGATTTATATATGAAACGCTATTGTGGGGGATTCTCCACGCCCGCAGGGACTTTGTAGCGGTTGTAGCTCCACAGATACTGCTCGGGGAAGCGCTGGATAATGGCTTCCAACTGCTGGTTGAGCCACGCGGCCTGGGCCTCCGGCGTCTCAGGCAGGTCCGTATTGAGCCGGATGCAGTGCACTTTCCAGCCTTGCGATTGCGGCAGGCGCTCACCGGCCGCCAGGATCACGGCTGTGCCGGTCTGCTTGGCCAGACGACCCGGCAAGACCATCGTGAAGGCGGGTTTGCCAAAGAAAGGCGCCCAGACGCCCTCGCCGGTGCTCGGCACCTGGTCCGGCAAAATGCCGATGGTTTCGTTGCGCCGCAAGGCACGCACCAGTTGCCGGACGCCCTGCAGATTGGCGGGCGCGGTGTCAACACGCTCCGAACGGCGTCCCCGCTCCACCACCTCGCGCATCCAGGCCTTGCGCGGCGGCCGGTACAGCACGGTCATCCGGCCGTTGCGCTCGGCCACATAGCGGGCGGCAACCTCAAAGCAGCCAATGTGCGGCGTCAGGAACAGGATGCCCTTGCCCTCGGCCATCGCCGTTTCAACCACCGCCCAGTCATCCGTGCCGCACTTGGCCAGCGCCGCCGCCGGACGGAACCAGACATGGGGCACTTCAAAAATGGACTCGCCGGCGGCCATCGCGGTCCGGCGGCCGAAGGCCAATGAGTCATGGCCCGCCAGGCGCGCATTTTCCAGCGTGCGCCGCCGGTAGCGTGAAGAACAGGTAAACAGCAGCCAACCCACGCCGCGCCCCAAGCCATGAAGCACGCTCAAGGGCAGGCAGGCCAGCATCCGATAAACGAAAAGAAGCATAAGACCTCGGTAACAAGTCCGTGAACGGCGCCAACGCGGCCGTCTTCACGAAAGAACAATCCCCATGCCGTGCATTTTCCCCTAAAATGCACGGGATCGCTGAGTTAACACGACAACTTGCGGGGCGATCACGGGTTGCGCAAGCAACCCCGTCAAATGCCGCTAAAGCGTCGCGCTCGAGTCAAAAAACTGACTGTGCACACGCCGCGGAAACCCCTGACCGGCCTGTTGCCGGTCGTTTTATAAGGACTTTCGAGTGGCCCACACCTATCTCTTTACTTCGGAATCCGTCTCCGAAGGTCATCCCGACAAAGTTTCCGATCAAATCTCCGACGCCATCCTGGACGCGCTGCTGGAGCAGGATCCGTATTCGCGCGTTGCCGCCGAGACCTTGTGCAATACCGGCCTCGTGGTACTGGCAGGCGAAATTACGTCAAAGGCGAACGTGGATTACATCCAGGTCGCCCGGGACACGATCAAACGTATTGGCTATGACAACACCGACTACGGGATCGACTACAAAGGTTGCGCCGTACTCGTTGCCTATGACAAACAATCGCCGGACATCGCCCAGGGCGTGGACCGCGCCTCGGACGATTACCTGAACCAGGGCGCCGGCGACCAGGGCCTGATGTTCGGCTATGCCTGCTCGGAAACCCCGGACCTGATGCCCGCGCCGATCTGGTATGCGCACCGGCTGATGCAGCGCCAGAGCGAACTGCGCAAAGACGGCCGCCTGCCCTGGCTGCGTCCCGATGCCAAGGCCCAGGTCACGTTCCGCTACGTTGACGGACAGCCCACCGAAGTCCATACCGTCGTGCTGTCCACCCAGCATGCGCCGGAAATCACCCAGGAGACCATCCGCGAAGCGGTGATCGAGGAAATCATCAAGAAAAGCTTCCCGGAAGGCATGCTGACCGCCAATACCCGCTATTTCGTGAACCCCACCGGGCGCTTCGTGATTGGCGGACCGCAAGGCGACAGCGGCCTGACCGGCCGCAAGATCATTGTTGACACCTACGGCGGCTCATGCCCGCACGGCGGCGGCGCTTTCTCGGGCAAGGACCCGTCCAAGGTCGACCGCTCCGCCGCCTATGCGGCCCGCTACGTGGCAAAGAACATTGTTGCCGCCGGTTTAGCCAAACGCGCGCAGATCCAGGTCAGCTACGCCATCGGCGTGGCCCAGCCGATCAACATCACGGTGGACACCTTCGGCACCGGCGTCATTGCCGATGACAAGATTGCCGAGCTGGTGCAGCAGCACTTTGATCTGCGCCCGAAAGGCATTGTGCAGATGCTGGACCTGCTCCGCCCGATCTACACCAAGACCGCCGCCTACGGTCACTTTGGGCGCTCGGAGCCCGAATTTTCGTGGGAAGCCACGGACAAGGCCGGTGTATTGCGGGACGCCGCTGGCCTATAATCGGAGCCATGACGACTGACCGCAACACCACCGCTGACAATCATTCGCTGGCCGCCACGGACTCTCCGTGCGTGGCCGTCTGCACCACGCTTTACGATGATATCTGCCGGGGTTGCGGCCGTACCGCCATGGAAGTCGCAAACTGGGTGTTCCTGACGGAGGCCGAAAAAGCCGACATCTGGAAACGCATCAAGGCGCAGGGCTACCCGCGGCGGAACAATAAATAAAGTAGCGCCCCCGTCTCGCGGCGGGACACGCTACAATTCGAGCACCTGAGGAGCGTTGCGACGTGGCCAGCCCACGCCAGGCTCAGGTAAGCAGGCTTCATACGCGGCCTGCTGGCAACGGCGCTCGCCTTTTATTCCGTCTGGCTGATGGAAAGGCGAGCCGCCCGGCCACCGCCACCAGCAGGCCAGACTCATCCGGAGTCAATATGAACGCTGTCACTGCTGCTGATTACAAGATTGCCGACCTCGCCCTCGCTGACTGGGGCCGTCGTGAAATTCGCATCGCCGAAACTGAAATGCCCGGACTGATGGCCATCCGCCATGAGTATGCCGCGTCCCAGCCCTTGAAAGGCGCACGGATTGCCGGCAGCCTGCACATGACCATCCAGACCGCCGTCCTGATTGAAACGCTGACCGCGTTGGGCGCCGACGTCCGCTGGGCCTCGTGCAACATCTATTCCACGCAAGACCATGCGGCCGCGGCCATTGCCGCCACCGGCACACCGGTATTCGCCATCAAGGGCGAAACGCTGGACGACTACTGGGCCTACACGCACCAGATCTTCGATTGGCCCGGCAATGAGCAGGCCAACCTGATCCTCGACGACGGCGGCGACGCCACGCTGCTGCTGCACCTGGGCACCAAGGCCGAAAAAGATCCGTCCGTGCTGGACAACCCAGGCTCTGAGGAAGAAACCGCGCTGTACGCTTCCATTCGCGCCAAACTCGCACAGAGCCCGGACTGGTACTCGACCCGCCTGGCGCAGATCCGCGGTGTCACCGAAGAAACCACCACCGGCGTGCACCGTCTCTATCAGATGTCGCAAAAAGGCGAGTTGGCCTTTGCCGCCATCAACGTCAACGACTCCGTGACCAAGTCGAAGTTCGACAACCTCTACGGTTGCCGCGAATCACTGGTTGACGGCATCAAGCGCGCCACGGATGTGATGGTGGCCGGCAAAGTCGCGGTGGTGTGCGGCTATGGCGACGTGGGCAAAGGCTGCGCCCAGGCGCTGCGCGCGCTCAGCGCCCAGGTCTGGATCACGGAGATTGATCCGATCTGCGCCCTGCAGGCCGCGATGGAAGGCTACAAAGTGGTCACAATGGACTACGCGGCAGACAAAGCCGACATCTTCGTCACCGCCACCGGCAACTTCCACGTCATCACCCATGAGCACCTGGTCAAGATGAAGGATCAGGCCATTGTTTGCAACATCGGCCACTTCGACAATGAAATCGACGTCGCCTCACTGCAAAAATACGAGTGGGAAGAAATCAAGCCGCAGGTCGATCACATCGTGCTGCCGTCCGGCAACCGCATCATCCTGCTGGCCCAGGGCCGACTGGTCAACCTCGGCTGCGCCACCGGCCACCCGTCCTTCGTGATGTCGTCATCGTTCGCCAACCAGACCATTGCCCAGATCGAACTCTGGAAGAACAATGACCGCTACGTCTCCGGACAAGTCTATGTGCTGCCGAAGCACCTGGACGAAAAAGTCGCCCGCCTTCACCTGACCAAGCTTGGCGTCGAATTGACCACCTTGCGCGACGACCAGGCCAAGTACATCAACGTGCCGGTCGCCGGCCCGTACAAACCCGAGCACTATCGCTATTAACCGAGAACCTGGGCCGGACCGGTCCGGCCCCTCGAACAGGAGCCCATCATGACCTTGTTACTCGTTTGGTTGCTGAATGCTGTTTCCCTGCTGGTTGTCGCCTACGTGCTGCCCGGCATTTCCTTGACCAGTTTTGGAGCGGCCCTGATCGCCGCGCTGGTCCTGGGCTTGCTGAACACCTTGGTCAAGCCCGTCTTGATTCTGCTGACCCTGCCGATCACCATCGTCACGCTGGGCCTGTTCCTGCTCATTCTGAACGCCCTGATGTTCTGGCTGGCGGGCTCCATCCTGAAAGGATTCAGCGTCAACGGCTTCTGGTGGGCCTGCGCTGGCGCCCTGCTGTACAGCCTGATTTCGGGCCTGTTGTCCCGGCTCGTCCAGATTTAATTTCTCTTCAGAAGGTCGATAGTGTCTCAGCAGCCACAACTGACTCATTTTTCTCCCCCACGTCCGTCAATCAGCATCGAGTTTTTTCCTCCCCGCGACGAGGCGGCCTCAGCGCGGATGCTGCAAGCGGCCACCGAACTCAAAAGTCTGAACCCGGAATACGTCAGCGTCACCTATGGCGCGGGCGGTTCCACCCAGCAAGGCACGCTGACCGCCGTCAAGCAGTTGATCGCCGAAGGCTATGACGTGGCGCCGCATTTGTCGTGCATCGGCTCAAGCGCCGAGGCGCTGCGCGGCGTGCTGACGAGCTTTCAGCAGCTCGGCATCAAGCGCATCGTTGCCCTGCGCGGCGACATGCCGTCCGGCATGGTTGATCTCGGCCCGTTCCGCCACGCCACCGACCTGGTCCGCTTCATCCGCGAAGAAACCGGCGCGGCGTTCAACATCCAAGTGGCGGCCTATCCGGAGGTCCATCCGCAATCCAATTCGCCGGATGCGGATCTTACCCACTTCGTGGCAAAAATGGCGGCAGGCGCCGATGGCGCCATCACGCAGTACTTCTTCAATGCCGACGCCTATTTTGACTTTGTTGACCGGAGCACGGCCAAGGGCGTGATCGCGCCGATCGTGCCGGGCATCATGCCGATCACCAACTACTACCAGCTGGCCCGTTTTTCGGAAATGTGCGGCACGGAAATCCCGCGCTGGATCCGCTTGCGCCTGTTGTCCATGGGCGATGATCGCGCCTCGATCCGCGCCTTCGGCCAGGACGTCGTGACCCAGCTTTGCCAGACGCTGCTCGACGGCGGCGCGCCCGGCCTGCACTTCTACAGCATGAATCAGTCCGAACCCACCGCATCCATCTACCACGATCTCGACTTCTGATCGTTCTGCATTCTGCCGGGCAAGCCCCGGCAGAACTCACTCCCCCCGGCGCTGCGCGCGCAGGGTTTCATTTTCCGTCACCACCCAATCCAGAGCCTGATCATGCGCCTGCGGCTGGTAGCCGAGCGCGTCGATCTCACTGCACGCAAACATCACCCCCACCTTGACGACATCCACGCCCGCACGCGCCCAGTGCGCCAGCGTCCGGTCGTAAAAACCGCCGCCATAGCCGATCCGGTCCCCGAAGCGCGTAAATCCCAGTCCCGGCGTCAAGACCACCGTCGGCTGCAGCGTCTCCGTCCCCACAGGCTCCTGGATGCCGTAACACGCTGAACGCATTGGCGTAGTCGGCGTCCAGGCATGAAACAGCAGCGGCTGGGCCGGGGCCGCCACGCACGGCAGCGCCAGGCGCCAGCCCGGCCGTTGCGCCCAGCGCGTCATCCCCGCCCGCAGGTCCGGCTCATCCGCCAACGGCCAGAAAGCGGCAATGACTGGCGCGGTAAAGCCCGCCTGCTCCGCCTGCAGCGCGATCAGCAACGCTTCAATATGTTGGCAAATCGCCTCGCTGGCGCACTGCCGATCGACGGCCGACATCGTCCGGCGCCTGGCCTTCAGCGCAGCGCGATCCAAGGTGTTGGCGAGGGTGGGTGCTCCCGATGCTATGCTTGTTCTCATGGCTACCTATACATTTTTTACCCGCTTACGTCGTATCGGGCTGGCTGGTCTGGGTGCCTTGGCCGTTTTTGCAGGCAGTTTCCCCGCCCTCGCCCATGCTCAGGCAGACGAGCTGCTGCGCGCCGCCCGAACGGCGGTGCAAGCCCGGAACTGGACCACGCTGGCGGACCTTTCCTCGCAATTGCAGCAGCATCCGCTGGCGGCCTACCCCGATTACTGGCGTTTGAGCTGGATGCTCTCACGTAAGGACGAGCTGCCGCCGGAAGCCGAGCTGCGCGCTTTCATCCAACAGCACGCGGGCAGCTATCTGGCCGAGCGCCTGAAGAACGACTGGCTGCTTGCCGCCGCGCGACAACGCGACTATAACGCAGTGCTCGGCTTGCAGGACAACCACGCGCTGACCCCGCAAGCCCGCTGCGGGATCCTGAGCGCACGCCTGTCGCGCGGGGAAACCGTGGATCCCGAGCAGGCGCTCAGCACCTTTCGCACCGGCGATACCTGCTGGCAAATGGTGGAGGACCTGGTGGCAACGGACGTCCTGACCGCCGTACATCTGGCCGCGCCCTTTCGCGATGCGCTCGAACTCAACAACCTGAAACTGGCGCAGCAGTGGGGCGGCTACCTGTTCGCGCGGCCGCAGCAGAAAATGCTCAGCGCGGCGCTGGATCAGCCGATGCGCTGGCTGGCCCAGCAAAGCCAAGTCCCGCAGGATCCGGTGGAACGCTTCATCCTGACCGTTGCGCTGAGCCGCCTGTCGCGCAGCGGGGATCCCGCCGCTGGCTACACCTACTTCGAACGCAATTGGGCCAATCGCCTGCCGCTGGCCGACACCCTGTGGATCCGTAATCAGTATGCGCTGACCGAGGCGCTGCGCCTCTCACCGCAGGCCACCACGCTCTACCAAATGGGTGAAGGGGCCGAACTGACGGATTACAACCACGCCTGGCGCGTCCGGACCACGCTGCGCCAGCAGCCCACGGACTGGGCGGCGGTGGCGCGCTATATAGACTTGATGCCTGCCTCGTTGCAGGCCGAACCCGCCTGGCAATTCTGGCGCGCGCGCGCGCTCACCGAGCAAGGCCAGCCGGACGCCGCACACCCCATTTTGAGCGCACTGGCCACGCAATTCCATTTCTATGGGCAGTTGGCGGCGGAAACACTCGGCCAGAAAATCACGGTCCCCCCGCCAACCCCGATTCCAGACCCGTCCATTGCCCGGATTTCCAGCCATCCCGGCTTGCAGCGCGCACTCGAATTGTTCAAGCTGAATTGGCGTACCGAAGCCGTACGCGAATGGAATTACGCCTTGCGCGGCATGGATGACCAACAGTTGCTGGCCGCCGCCCACCTCGCGCATCGGCATCAAGTCTTTGACCGCGCCATCAATACGGCGGAACTGACGGAGCGGCAGCACGATTTCCGCTTGCGCTTCATTGCCCCGTTCTATGACGACATGGTGCCCAAGGCCCGGGTCGCGGGCATCGAACCGAGCTGGGCCTACGGCT
>Ga0172382_10006862_pt1 | contig 16363 bp, 10 predicted proteins | sample Leawel138RmetaG_FD_122245 | JGI IMG/M metagenome (GOLD analysis project Ga0172382, IMG submission 122245) | Leachate microbial communities from a municipal landfill in Southern Ontario, Canada - Leachate well 138R metaG | ecosystem: Engineered > Solid waste > Landfill > Unclassified | place...
CCTGCCGGACTGTCGGCGATGGGGATCCAGGCTCACCGCGACAAGCACCACGCTATCGCCCTCGGCACTGTGGCGCGAATAAAAAAGAATCTGTTCGTTGTCCACGGCATGAAAGCGCACGCCCAAGTGGCTTTGCAAGGCAGGATGGCTGCGCCGTATGCGATTGAGCCGGGTGATTTCCTCAATGATGTTGCCCGGCGCATTCATGTCCCACTGACGCAGCTGGTATTTCTCCGAGTCCAGATACTCCTCCTTGCCCGGCACCGCGTCGGCAACGCACAGCTCGAAGCCGTTATACATGCCCCAGGATCCAGAGAGAGTGCCGGCGAGCACGGCCCGTATCAGAAAGCCTGCACGCCCTGAAGTCTGCAGAAACCACGGGTTGATATCGGGTGTATTGACGAAAAAATTGGGACGGAAGTAATCCCTCACGGGTTCACTGTTCAACTCCGTCAGATAGTCGCTGAGTTCCTGCTTGGTATTGCGCCAGGTAAAGTAGGTATAGGATTGCGAAAACCCGAGTTTGGCGAGCCGGTACATCATGGCCGGGCGGGTAAAGGCTTCGGACAGGAAGATGGTGTCGGGATGCCGGTCGCGCACTTCGCGCAGCATCCACTCCCAGAAGGGCAAGGGCTTGGTGTGCGGGTTGTCGACCCGGAAGATGCGTACGCCCTGATGAACCCAGAAGATCACGATGTCACGCAGGGCGCGCCACAGCGCCGCCTGGCGCGGCGTGCTGGCCAAGGGACTGTAGAAGTCCGGATTGACGATGTCTTCATAGCGCTTCGGGGGGTTTTCGGCATACTTGAGGGAGCCGTCCACCCGCCAGTTGAACCAGTCCGGGTGCTCGCGCAGCCACGGGTGATCCGGAGAACACTGAATGGCGAAATCCAGGGCGATCTCCATGCCATGATGATGCGCGGCAGCCACCAGATCGCGGAAGTCACTGAGCGTACCCAGTTCCGGATGAATGCTATCGTGGCCGCCCTGCGCCGAACCAATGGCATAAGGACTCCCCGGGTCGCCTGGTTCCGCGCGCAGGGCATTGTTGCGACCCTTGCGGTTGCGCTCGCCAATCGGGTGTATGGGCGGGAAATACAGCACGTCGAAACCCATACGACGTATCTCAGGCAGACGGCCAATGACATCGCGCAGCGTGCCATGCTTGCCCGGCTCCGGGCTTTGAGAGCGGGGAAACAGCTCATACCAGCTGGAGAACATGGCCTCGTTGCGTTCCATGCTCAACGGATACTCCATCGGAACCCGCGTCTCGAAGGCGCGCTCATCCACCCGGCTGACAGCCTTGGCGAGGCCGGCGTCCAGCAACGCCTCCACCTGCGCCGTTGTGGCAGGAGGAATGTCCACCGCTCCCTGCATCTCGGGCGGCTGCTGGCGCGACGCACCGGATCGCGGTCGCAGCTTGCGGGCCGGCCCTTCATCAAGTGGGGGACCGACAAGCTCCAGTGCGGCCGCAATCGCTGCGGCAGCCTCCTTGTCTTCGTCTCGGGCGCGCTCCAGGCAGGCCTGCAGCAGGCGCCGCCCTTCCTCGACCTCCAGACTCACGTCATTGCCCGCTGCCGCCTTCTTCTCCAGTTGCACACAATAGCTGCGCCAGCTGTCCAGCCAGGCGCGTACCGTATAGACATAGCGGCCCAGCTTGCGAGGGCGGATTCGGGCCTCCCAGGCATCGTTGCCCAGGGGTCGCATGGCGGTATGCAACCAGTCCGTCTGGTTAACGGGGCGCCACAACAGCTCGGCCGCCAATTCTTCGTGCCCGTCCTTGAAGATATTGGCACGCAGCACCACAGTCTCGCCCAGCGTCCGTTTGACCGCGAACATGCCGCCATCAATCGCCGGATGTACCGATTCAATGGCAATGCGTGGGCTGCGTACGGCGTTGGCCAGACTGCTGCGTTGCTGTCGGGAGCTGGTGCCGTACTTGGCGATCCAGTCGGCATAGACCAATGGCAGAAACGTCCAGCCTCCGCCAGCCACCTCAAAATTCTCAAGCTCGTGGCCAGGCGCCTGGTCCAGCACGAAACCATTGGGCAGACGGCGTTCAATCAACGCACGGGAAATCCGCCCAGACTGCTGTCGGTCGGGATTCATCAACAGCAGGCGGCTGCCGTCGTCGCTACGGAATAACGCTGTCAGCGGCGCCAAAGAGCCGGTGAGTCGGCGCAGGCCTCTTCCGCCAGGGGTCATTCGGGCCGCGTGAAACTCGCAGGCCGCCAGGCTGTCCTTCTCCAACTGCCCCACTAGCCATTCGGGCACCAACAAGGCCTCACCCGCCAGCGAAGCCGCCGCCAGCCGGCAACCGGCTTCCGTCACATCCATTACAGGCCCCGGTGCTTCCCTGGGATCGGCCAGTGGCGCAATAATGGGCGCCACGGCGTGCAGGCGTTCGTATTCCTCCACCAGCCAGGCATGTCGGAAATCCCACCATGGCAGCGAAGAATAAACACCATCAATGGGCAAACCTTCCAGTGCTGCAATCTGAGCGGGCGTCATCCCGGACGTCCAGATCGTCAGCAGAACAGCTTGATGGCGCTCACGCAGTCCGAAGAGCAGCTCGCGGCAAGCCTGCGTATCCAGTCGTGCCAGGCCGCGCAATAGCAAGGCGGTTTCTGAATGGTTCTCTGGCACGCGGTCCAGGATGTTTTTCAGGTTCGCAGGCAGGCTGCCATCGCCAGCAACGACTGAGCAGTCAATGACCAGGCGCAGCCCGGCAGCCTGGCAGGCCTGCATACACGCCCAGGCAGCGGACTCCTCGACAAGACGTTCAATGGGGATGGACAGTGCGTCGAAGCTCAGTTCGGCTGCGGTGGAGCAGACCTCCGTCCAATTGTCGCCGGCCAACGATGGAGGCCCATCCGCTGCGGAAAGACCATATATGCGCCAGCCGGTCATTGAGCGGCGGGACTTCAGAGGCGTCTCAGTGTGCTGCATGATGGGGGTGTCAACCAAAGCGCCGAGACCATTCACGGCGGGTACCATGAGCAAGCCTCATGCCGTGAAAGACGCCGCATACGCAGGGCATGTCAATTGCTATCGATTGGCCGCCGACTCAGCGCATGCTTGAAGGAGAAGGACATGAACCTTGGCGAACACCTCTTGCGGCTACACGTACCGGAGCCGCCCGGCCACGAACCCAACTCGCCGCCAACCACGCCACCGGGCAGAGAACCGGGCAGGGAAATTGACCTGCCACCCCTGGACCAGCCCGATGAAATCCACGAACCCAATGATTTGCCGCCTGATGATGCGCCGGAGCCCGACCCCGGCGCACCTCCCGCTCCTGTCCACTGAGACTGACGCCTGCCGCGAGTCGTCCATGACGCGTCACACCATGGAGCGTCGTGACGCCTGCGCAGGCTGCTCATCGGCGGCCGATACAGCTTGCTGGTACAGGCTCGCCCACATGGCCGCCACGCGGGGCGTGATGACGTGACGTCGCTGCAAGACGCGCGCCATGCCGGCAGTGGCTGACACCAGAACCGGCTGCAACTGCTGAACACCTGCAGCACGGTGCAACTGTTCAAACGTCGTTTGCCACGCCATTTTTACGGGCAGACGCATCCAGGCCACCCAGATTGCGTTACGTATTTCGCAACGCAGCCTGGCAGCGGCGTTACGCGGACAAGAAGGCGCACGCATGGTGACCACATCGTCGATGTAGACCATGCGCCAGCCTCGATCAGCCATATCAAGCGCCAGCAGAGTCTCTTCACCACCGATGAACAAGGGCGGCCAGAACCCCCCTGCTTCATAGAAAGCACGCGTGCGGATGACGCTCGCTTCGGTTCTGAAACCCAGAATTTGCGGCCCTGGAAGATTTTCCCGATCGAGTGGACTTCTTGCCATTTGGACACATGCCGGGTCAATACGGCCCGACTCGTCCTCCACCACACAGCCGCTCAGCACGCCGACTCTGGGATCCTCGTCCAGGATACGGGCGGCGCGCTGCAATGCGCCGGGCTGCCAGCGCGTATCATCATCACAAAAAGCAATATAGGGAGTATGTGCATAAGCCACGGCGATGTTGCGCGCGGCAGCCCCGATATTCCTGCGGCTCCGTATCAGCATGACGGACGGAAATTCCTGACTCACCGCCTCTGCAGTCCCGTCGCTTGAACCGTTATCCACAACGATGACAGGCCAGCGTTCAGGTAATTTCTGCAGAGCCCGGAGTGTCTGCAACAGGCGCGCTCGACGGTTGTAGGTCAACACCACGACCGTGCCCCTTTCGATAGCTTTCATCAGATTTTTTGGCGAAACATGAGAGACATGCTTCGCGGCAGCATATTCCGTGCCACAGATGAAACTATGGAGAAACCGTCTTCAAGGGCTCCTCCAGCCAACGCTGGTCGAATCAGCGCAGGCTGGAGGAGGATTCGTCGATATCCCCTAGGGCATCGTACTCGTCAAGTCGGTTGTAAAGTGTCTTGAGGCTGATACCTAGCATCTCGGCAGCGGCTTTCTTGACGCCGCCGCATTGCTTGAGTGTGGCGAGGATCAACTGCCGGTTTGCATCCGCCAGAGGCACGCCGACCGGCACGGTGATCTCGGTGCCCCAGCCCGCGGAATGGGAATCCAGCGAGAAGGAGTTGAAGTCTCCCTTGATCACATCATCGGCCAGGATATAACTGCGATACACATAATTACGCAGTTCGCGAATATTCCCAGGCCAGGAATAGGAGAGCATGGCCTGACGGGCTTCATCCGAGAAACGCTTGGAGGTGCCGTATTCCTGGTTGAGTGCGTCCAGGAAATGATTGCCGATCAACAGGATGTCGTCTTCGCGTTCGCGCAGCGGCGGCAAAATCAGTGGAAACACACTCAGGCGATGGTAGAGGTCCTCGCGCAGCGTACCCTTGGCGACCGCCTGTTCGGGATTGCGGTTGGTGGCGGCCACCACACGGACATCGGTGGTGATTTCCTCGTGAGTTCCTACCCGCATGAAGCGTCCCGTTTCCAGCACGCGCAATAGCCGCACTTGCAGTTCCATGGACATCTCGGTGATTTCGTCGAGGAACAAGGTGCCGCCATCTGCACGTTCAAAATAGCCCTTGTGCTGCCGGTCGGCGCCAGTGAAGCTGCCTTTCTCGTGGCCAAAGAGCTCACTTTCGATCAGATTGGGGGAGATCGCGCCGCAGTTCACCGCCATGAAAGGCTTTTTATGGCGGGTGCTGGCCAGATGGATCGCCTCGGCGGCCAGTTCCTTTCCTGTACCGCTTTCCCCCACCAGCAGCACGGTGGCCTGCGTCGGAGCGACCTTCTCGATGTGGGCGCAGAGCAGCTGAATGGCAGGCGACTTTCCCACAATGCGGGCAAAGGGATCCTGACCGGTTCCGTTGGTCGCCTGGGGCCTGTTGGGGCTCATGGTCTTGAGCTCTCCCAGGATACCCCGCAGGCGGCGCAGGGAGAGGGGTTTGGTCAGATAATCAACAGCGCCGCAGCGCAGTGCTTCAATGGCGCTGTCCACACTGGAGTGACCGGTGATGAACACCACCTGGCAGTCGGTGAGGGCGAGTCGCTTCCACAGGTCCATCCCATTGCCGTCAGGCAACTGCATATCCAGCAGCATGACGTCTGGCTTCTGACGTTCGACCTGGATGCGGGCTTGACGCACATCGCCGGCCTGGGCGACGGTGTACCCTTCTTCGGCTGCTATCTCGGCAATGAGCTCCCGGGTCGCGGGCTCGTCGTCGGTAATCAATAAATGCGGCATAGTGCCTCTGAGGTTGGATTAACCACGACTCATGTTACAGGCTTTTCGGCGTAACGCGAGGTAAGGGACCGTCTCAATTGAAACGAGATGCCAGTGCGGGGTGGCGAATTTTCCTGTCGCACGGGTGGATGCAAGGTATACACGCTGATGTTCACGACCGCCATCCGTTGAGAGATACTTGTTCATCAACGCGACTGACGCTAGACTTTCGTCCATGATCCCATCATCCAAGTTTCTTGGTCGGTCGTCCGCCGCATTCGAGCTGGCACGTGCGGTTGTCAAGGCCGCTCCTACCGATGCCAACGTGCTGATCGTGGGCGAAAGCGGCACGGGCAAGGAAGTCGTTGCCCGTACCGTGCACAGCCGCAGCCAGCGTGCGCAAGCCCCTTTCGTTGCCATCAATTGCGGTGCCATTTCACCCTCATTGGCAGAAAGCGAGCTCTTTGGCCATGAGAAAGGCAGCTTCACAGGCGCAGTGGCGCGCAGCAAGGGATGCTTCGAGCAGGCACATACGGGCACACTGTTTCTGGATGAAGTAACAGAAATGCCCATGTCCATACAGGTCCAGCTGTTGCGAGTGCTGGAAACCGGTACCTTTCACAGAGTCGGCGGCAGCGAGCTGGTGAAGGTGGATGTGCGGGTGATTGCCGCCACCAATCGCGATCTCAACGACACCGTCAAGGGTGGTACGCTGCGTTCCGATCTGCTCTACCGTCTGGCTGTCTTTCCCATCAAGGTGCCACCGTTGCGGGAACGCAAATCGGATATTGCCTATCTGGCGAATAAGTTCCTTGACGAACTCAATGCCCAGGAAGGCACGAAGAAAACACTGTCCTCCTCGTCCCTCGCCAATCTGCAGCAATATAACTGGCCCGGCAACATTCGCGAGCTCAAGAACACGATCACGCGCGCTTACATCCTGGCCGATGATACTGAGATCGATATCCCGCCCATGCGGCCGTTCTTTCGCGATGCTGCCCCCATTCGTCAATCCGACATGCTGCGGATTCCCGTGGGCACCTCACTGGCGGCCGCCGAGCGCTCCATCATTCTGGCCACGCTCGACCACTACGGTGGCGATAGAAAACGTAGCGCTCAGGCACTGGGCATCAGCCCCAAGACGCTTTACAACCGGATTGAGCAACTCAAGCGCAAGCCGGCCGACTTATCCTTTCAAGATGGCGAAACCGGCCTTCACCGTTCCGCCTGATTCAACAGTCTGCAAAGCTCAGTTGTGTTCGCGCGGCGTGGGCCGGTCCTCTGCCCGCTCGCCGGGACGCTTGGGCAACTGCTCGTTGTCACGCCGCTGAGGCGCCGGCTGCTCACCATGCTCAGTCAGCTCTTCGTGTACCTGACGGCTGGCGATCTCGCCCGTTTCCCCATATTGATTCCCTCGCCCTAGCTCGCGCTCATCCGGTTCTGGCGGCGGCTGACCGGGGGTTTCGCCACGGGTGCCACTGCCTTGCCAGTGCCGCGGCATATGCAGCACATCCTGCTCCACGTCACGCTGCTTATCGTGAGTTTGCGCCTCGCCGGCACCAATTCCCCTGTCCGGGTTGCGCGTCTCTTCCCTGTCGGTCCGTCGCATATCCTTCTCCTTGAGCATGCGGCACCACTATGTCGGCAGCCGCTCGTGGAAGGCAGAGCAAGCCATATGCCGCTGGCTGGCCAGCGTGGCGTGGCGCCGCGTAGTTCTTACAAACAACGGCACGGAACGCCCAATCCTTCCGACTGTGGAAACCGCTAGCAAGAAGAAATTCTGCGCATAAAAGGCGGTCCGGGGTGGCCGAAAAACCTTGGCAAGCCGCGTATACCGTGGCCTTACATGGGTTGAAACAATCACATAAGTCCATTTACGTCGAGTTGGCACAGCTATTGCGTCCATCCTCTTTGCTGAATCAACCTTCAAAAAGGAGACGTTGTGGCACAGCTTATTCATGAAATGAGGGTCAAACAGCAAACCACGCTGACACCCCGACTTCAACAATCCGTCAAGCTTCTGCAAATGTCCACGCTGGACTTCAGCCGGGAAGTCGCGGAGGCCATCGCCAACAATCCCTTTCTGGAAGAAGAAGACGGCCAGCCGGCGGAAGACGCCATGGGCGAGTTCCCTTCAGGGGGCGCCCAAGCAGACACGGCGCAAGAACCCGTGATGGAGACGCTTCCCAGCTCCCCGGAAGTCAGCGAAATGACGGATTACGACAATGTCGTCACCGCCGACTATGACACCAGCGCGGAAAGCACAACAGGCTATTCCGGCGACTACCCCACTTCACGCAACAACGATCAGCCGGAGACGGATATCGGCCAGTGGGCCCGTAGCGAGACATCCCTGCAGGACTCTCTGCGCATGGATCTTTGCAGCTATCCGCTCAATCCCCGGGATCTTTGTCTGGTGGAACTGATTATCGAGGCCTTAGACAACGACGGCTATCTGCGCATTCCCATGGATGAACTGGTGCAGCCAGGCCAGCTGGAGCCCATGCCACAGGAAGCGGAATGGGAAATGGCGCTGAAGCTGGTCCAGCATCTTGGTGCTCCCGGCATTGGCGCGCGCGACCTGCGGGAATGTTTGTTATTGCAGTTGGCCGCTCTGCCACCCGAAACCGAAGGGCGTGAAATCGCCACGAGAATCATCAAGGATGCGCTGGAGCGCCTGGGCCGCTGCGACTATGCGGGACTGGCACGCACCCTGAATGTGGACGAGTCAGAAATAAACCAGGCCTGCCTCCTCATCCGCAGCCTTGAGCCAAGGCCCGGCGCACGCTTCAGCAGTGTGGATCCGTCCTGCTACGTCGTGCCCGATGTGTACGTGCGCAAGGTCGGGGATCTGTGGGTCGCTGTGCCCAATGACAGCGCCACGCCTCGCGCCAGACTTAACAGCGTATATACACAACTGTTTCGTCAGACCCGCTACGATGACCGTCCGCTCATGGCTCAGGCTTTGCAGGAAGCACGCTGGCTGATGCGCAGCCTGGAGCAGCGCAGCAACACGATTGCCCGTGTCGCACAGGCCATCGTCGCCCGCCAGCAGACGTTCTTCGACTATGGCGACGTCGCCCTGCGCCCCATGATGCTCAGCGAGATCGCGGAAGAACTGGGCATGCACGAATCCACCGTGTCGCGGGCCACCAGCAATAAGTATCTGGCATCTCCGCGTGGCATCTTCGAGTTCAAGTATTTCTTCTCGCGTGAGCTCTCGACGCAATCGGGGGGCACTTGCTCGGCAGTGGCCGTCCGGGCCCTGATTCAGGAGATGATCGAAGCCGAGGACCCCAACGAGCCGCTGTCAGACGTCATGCTGGCCCAGCGCCTGGCTCAGGAAGGCGTCCAGGTCGCTCGTCGCACCGTCTCCAAGTACCGCGCGCAAATTAAATTCCCGCCTGCGGAGCAGCGCCGCCGCCCCGTCGCGGCATAGGCTTTCGGAAAGAAGCCTTGACTCTGCCTGCCGAGGCTTCAGCAGGCAGAGTTCATTGCGATCACGAGAAAGCCAGCGCACAGCCAGACGGTATCTAAGGTCAGCCGTTGATGATCTCGCCTCCGTTGGGGTGGAGAATCTGTCCTGTCATGTAGCTGCCGTCCTCCGAGGCGAGCAACACATAGCAGGGCGCCACCTCTTCGGGCTGACCGGGTCGCCCCAGCGGCGTGTCCGCGCCGAACGTCTGCACCTCCTCCGCAGGGAAACTGGCGGGAATCAACGGCGTCCAGATCGGCCCAGGGGCGACGCCGTTGACGCGAATACCCCGCTGCGCCAATGCCTTGGACAGGGAGCGCGTGAACGCGACGATAGCCCCTTTGGTTGCGGAATAGTCAATCAGACCCGGGCTCCCCCGGTAAGCGGTGACGGACGTCGTATTGACAATGGCTGCACCTGCGCGAAGATGGGGCAGCGTGGCACGGGTCAGCAGGAACATGCCGAAAAAATTCGTACGGAATGTGCGTTCCAGCTGTCCGCTATCAATATCTTCCATGCGTTGACTGACATGTTGCTCGGCGGCATTGTTCACCAGGATGTCGATGTGCCCGCAGGTGTCCAGCGCCCGCTTGACGATGGCGTCGCAATGGGCTTCGTCCCCGATATCGCCGCACATCAAGGTACAGCGTCTGCCCTCGGCCTCCACCAGTCGCCGGGTTTCCTCTGCATCCTCATGCTCGTCGTAATAGCACACCACCAGATCTGCGCCTTCCTTGGCAAAGGCAAGCGCCACCGCTCGCCCGATGCCACTGTCACCGCCGGTGATGATAGCGACCTTGCCCTTGAGCTTGCCCGCCGCCAGATAGCGATGCTCACCACTGCGCGGTGGCGGGTCCATCATGCTCTGTTGTCCGGGTTGCCTGGGCTGTTCCTGAGGCGGCAGAGTGGTCTGTGCTTTGTCCGACATGGCGTTTCTCCCGAAAATGCAGGAGTGGCAGCAAAGTCCATGCCTTCAAGCCGACGCTCACGCCATGCTTTTCGCTGCCTGGACGCACAGCAGGCTGCGACGACTCTCGAAACGGCGCTGACGCCCGTCCACGGGATCGCGAAACTCGATGGCACGCGCCAGCAGCTGCAAGGGCCGCTCGAAGTCATCCTCTGTGCGTGTTTCGATCGTTTCGTCGTAGGGCGCAGGTGGATAGAAACCGTCGTTCAATATGGGCATGCCCAGTGCGCTCATATGTACCCGCAACTGATGCTTGCGCCCGGTAATGGGCTGCAGACGCAGATGGGCCCAGCCATTCACATCCAGCCAGTCCAGCAGTTCGATACGGGTTTCGCTATTGGCTTCGCCTGGCACTTCGTGCATGAGAAAGCGTCCCGGCATCTCTTCGAGACGGCTGCGGTACACCAGGGGGAAGTCCAGATCAGCCGGCGCAGCAGCCACGGCCTCATATTCCTTGTGCACCTCCCGCGCCTGGAACAGCGCCTGATAGCGACCCCGGCAGGCAGGGTCGACACAGAACAGCAGAACGCCGGCCGTTTCGCGATCGAGCCTGTGGATGGGGGACAGCGTCGATAACCCCAGCTGCTTGCGCAGCCGCACCAGAGCGGTATGGCGCAGGTAACGGCCCGCCGGCGTGGTGGCCATGAAATGCGGCTTGTCCACCACCACCAGACGTTCATCACGATGCAGCACCGGCAAATCGAAAGGAACCGGGATTTCGTCGGGGACGTCGCGGTAGTACCACAACCAGCCCCCGGGCCGGTACGGAGCGTCAGGCGGTGGAGCGACGCCGCGCGCATCGACAATCTCGCCCGCTACCAGCCGGCTGTGCAGAAACTCGCGAGACAGGCGCGGGAAGCGCTCGCTGAGAAAATCCAGCAAGCTCTCCCACGGCCCTTCCGGCAAGTAAACGCGGCTGGGCGGTATACCGTCGCGCTCAGGCAGCGGCATCTAAGCCACCGCCTGCTTCGCTCCCGAACCGCTGCCGCGCATCCGGCGTCCCTGCATCGCCCAGATCAAGGCCAGCAAGGCCAACGCAGGCAGGTATACCCAGAACTCCGACGGGCGACTGGTGTTCGGCACGAGGATTTCCTCGATATCCCAGCCCTGCTCCCAGCCCGCACGCAGCGCCGGGCTGCCAAAGCGAACCGAGGCAATCTGCACCATGTCGCCCATGGCCATGATGGTCAGGCCGGAGCCGGACAGGCGCTGGCGCCCCGCGTCATCCCCCTTGGCCTCGCTGTCTTCGGGAAGATCGGATATTGCCACTGCCACAGTCTTGCGCAGCTCATCGCCTTCGATGTTCATCCCCGACAGCACTGCGACGAAGCGGCCACTGTCGGGCAGTTCGGCAGCAATGCTGTAGACCTCCGAAGCAGGACGAGCCTCGTACTTGGGCGCCACGTAGTTCATGAACCAGTCGGGGCGGAACAGTGCAAATGTGACCACCAGCAGCAACACCACTTCGATCCATGAGCATTTGCTGCGGAACCACGCCATGGTGGCCGCCGAAAAAACCATGGAAGCCAGCGTGGCGCCGCCCACCACAAGCAACAGCTCGACCCATCCCGTCACATCAATCAGCAGCAGCATGGGATTGAAGATGAACATGAAGGGCAGTACCGCCGTACGCATGGCGTAGGTGACTCCCTGCACTCCGGTTGCCAGCGGACTTTCGCCCGAAATAGCGGCCGCCGCGAAGGTGGCGAGCCCCACCGGCGGCGTGATGTCCGCCATGATGCCGTAATAGAACACAAACATGTGCACGGCGATCAGGGGGATGACCAGACCGCTCTGGGCACCCAGTTCCACCACCACAGGTGCCATCAGGGTAGCCATCAGGATGTAGTTGGCCGTGGTTGGCATGCCCAGGCCGAGCACCAGGCAGACTCCGGCTGTGAAGAACAGCATCATCAGCACGTTGCCCATGGAAACCAGCTCGACGAACGCTGTCATGCGCAGGCCCAGGCCCGTCAGCGTAATGGCGCCAACGATCAGCCCGGCCGTACCGCAAGCGATGGCAATCCCCACCATGTTGCGAGCGCCTTCCTGCAAGCCCACAATCGCTTCATCGATGCCCTGCTTCACCGGTGCGGCCACAGGCTCACCCCTGAAGAAGGCGATCAAGGGACGCTGGGTGACCATCTGGAACAGCATGGCCATCACGGCCCAGAAGGCCGACAAGCCGGCCGAAAGCTGATCGACCGCCAGGCACCACACCAGAATGCCGATGGGAATCAGGTAGTACAGACCGGCGCGTACCGTAGGCCAGGCTTCGGGACGCACCGGATTGGTGATGTTGATGTCAGTGGGCAGGTCCGGATGTCGCGCCGCTATACGCAGCAGCCATACATACAAAGCCAGCAGCACCACCAGAAGAATGGGTGTGGCGGCTTCGCCCGCCACTGCGCGCACGCCCATACCCACCCAATACACCAGCCCCATGACCACCAGGGTGCCGGCAATGGCCATGCCCCAGCCTGCCATCCTTTGCAACGGCGTCTTGGGCTGACCTGAGGACATCATGGGCTGGATGCCCAGCTTGAGCGCTTCGAGGTGAACGATGTAGAACAGCGCCACGTAGGAAATACTTGCCGGCAACAAAGCGTGCTTGATGATGTCGGTATAGGGAATGCCCACATACTCGATCATCAGGAAGGCCGCCGCCCCCATCACAGGCGGCATGATCTGCCCGTTCACTGAAGAGGCCGTTTCAATGGCCCCTGCCCGCACCCCGCCATAACCCGCCTTCTTCATGAGAGGGATGGTAAAGATGCCGCCTGTCACCACGTTGGCGACCGACGAGGCCGACACAATGCCGTTGACGGCCGAACTGACCACAGCCACCTTGGCCGGCCCGCCCCGCAGGTGGCCCAGCAGGGCGAAGGACACCTGCATCATGTAATTACCTGCTCCGCAGCGGTCCAGCAGCGAGCCCAGCAGCACGAAAATGAAGATGTAGGAAACCGACACGCCCACCGCCACACCGAAGACCCCTTCGGTGGTCAGCCACATGTGCGAGACCAGGCGCTCGATCGAGGCGCCACGGTGTGCCAGCGCTTCGGGCAGCCAGGGCCCCAGAAAGACGTAAGCAACGAACACGGTCCCCAATATGGCCATGGGCGCGCCCAGGGCACGGCGGGTGACCTCGAGCAGCAATACCAGGCCGATAGCGGCACACACCACGTCCATGGTGGTGGGTATGCCCGGGCGCATTGCCAGCTCATTGTAGAAAATGTAGAGATACGAAGCGCAGAACCCGCCAATGATGGCAAGCACCCAGTCATGCACGGGCATCACATCGCGACGTGAGCGTTTGCTGAAGGGATAGGCAAGATACCCCAGGAATACGGCTATGCCCACGTGCAGCGCGCGCGCCTCAGTATCGTTGAATATGCCGAAATTCAATGTAAAGGGCAGCGGCGAGGCATACCAAAGCTGGAACAATGACCACAGTACGGCGCCCAGGAACAGGACACCGCCGGTAAAACCGCCTACCGTCCTTCCTCCGCGGTCAACATCAGCAACCAGCTGTTCAAGTTCGGCGTTAGCAGCCAGTTGTTCCGGCGTCAGCTCGGGTTTCGAGGTCATTCATATTCCCCAAAAGAGAATCAGGACCGATGCTTCCCTCAACAGTGGTTCATGAAGAACTCCGTCCGTGCCGGCCGGAACTTCTCCGCCACCATGCAGGGGCGCCTGCAGCGCAGCATGTTGAGATTGCCCTGCTTGACCTCGCCTTGAGGGGCGAGGCTCGCGCATAGGCGTGTGGGTCAACGACCATGAGCGGGCATCGGATAAAACAGAAAACGGCGCTTTTGGCGCCGGCTCCGGCCCTGCCTGGATACAGCAGGGTATTGAACAAAAATGGCATGCCACCGGTATAAGGTCCTGTGGCATGCCTGCAGAGCCGCTCGAGTATGGGTTGAAGCGGCTCTCACAGCGCCTCTGACAGAGTGCTCAGGCCCGCATTACAGCAGACCTTTTTCCTTGAAGTATTTTTCTGCGCCCGGATGCAATGGGGCCGACAGACCGTTCTTGACCATGTCTTCTTTTTCAAGAATACCGAAAGCCGGGTGCAGCCTCTTGAAATCGTCGAAGTTCTCGAACACGGCCTTCACCACAGTGTAGATGACGTCTTCAGACACATCGGCCGACGTGACGAAGGTGGCCAGCACACCGTAGGATTCGGTTTCCTGAGGGTTATTGGGATACAGACCCGCCGGGATGGTGACCTTGGCGTAATACGGGTAGGTATCCACCAGTTGATCGATTACCGGACCGGTGAGCGAAACCAGTTGCGCACCGCAGCTGGTAGTGGGGTCCTGGATGTTGGCGGAGGGGTGGCCCACACCGTAGAAGAAGCCGTCGATCTTGCCGTCGCACAGTGCGCTGCCATGCTCGTCGGGGCGCAGCTCGGAGGCCAGCGAGAAGAAGCTCATGTCACGCTTCTGAGCTGTCAACAATTGCTCCATGGATGCGCGCGTGCCCGAACCGGGGTTGCCGACGTTGAAGCGCTTGCCCTGCAGGTCATCGAAGCTCTTGATGTTGGCTTCTTTGCGTGTCACCACAGTGAAGGGCTCCGGATGCAGCGAGAAGACCGAGCGCAGTTTTTCGAACTTGCCAGAATCCTTGAACTGGCCTTCGCCGTTATAGGCATTGAAACCCACATCGGACTGCACCACGCCCAGGTCGAGCTCGCCCGCCTTGATCGTGTTGACGTTGAAGACCGAACCGCCCGTGGATTCGACTGAGCAGCGGATACCGTGATCGGCGCGGTCCTTGTTCACCAGGCGGCAGATAGCGCCGCCCGCCGCGTAGTAAACACCCGTGACGCCGCCCGTGCCAATGCTGACGAACTGCTGTTGCGCCGCGGCGGGCAAGGGTGCCACCAAGGCGGCAAACATGGCTGCGGCACCGGCGCTCACTGCGAGCTGCTTGCCGAAACGAACCTTGAACTTCTTCTGCATACCTGACTCCTTGGGTTGAACCCGTTTTATTTCAGAGCGTCCCCCAGTGTGCTGTCTCACTTGCCTGTGGCCCGGAGCGACCCCGAAGGACTTGCTGTCTGGCGAGTCCTCGCGCTGGCACCGCAGCGGTGGACAAGCGTTGCAATAGGCAGACGCCCACTGTAATGAACCTGAATATCCTACCGCCTGCCAGCTAATGGAGAATGTCTTTTTTCTTGGGGTTTGCCCCTAGAAACGTGGGGTTTTTAGCGATTTTGCCTCGTATCATACGCATTTTCCGCAACATATCCGGATTTCTTGACGTCACCCCCTCCCCCTTCTACGATGCAACAAACCATAGGAATACGTTCTCAAACCTTTAGTGGTGCAAAGTTACATCTAGCCGCTCGCCGCCCGGTCACTTCATCGAGTGAAGCAGTATGTATAGGTATACGAAAGGCAAAGCATCCTTGTACGCATTGGCCGCAATGCTTGTCATCAGCATGCCGCTACACCACGTCGGGGCGCAGCAGTTACCGGTACCGCCTGCCAGCGAAACCGCAGCGCAGCAGCCTGCCTCGCCCGGGCCGCCCACCGCGACTGCTGTATCGAGTCGGCCCCTTCCCGCCATGTTCTGGTGGGTCGGCGGGTCCTTGGTGCTCCTGCTGGTGCTCAGCAGTCTCATGGCCGTCACCCTGAAGGCTCAGGTCAGACGACAGACCCGGCACCTGCAGGAAAACGAGGCCCGTCTCAAGACCATCCTGGACAGCGTAGACGCCTGCATCTACATCAAGGATACGCAACTGCGCTACATCTATGGCAACCGGCAGACATGCGAGCGCTTCCAGCGCAGTGCCGAAGATCTGGTCGGCACCACGGATTCCGTTTATCTGCCTGCTGCGGTTGCCAATCGGATGCGCGCTTCCGATCTCCGCGTCATCCGGCACGGACAGCGGGAGGTGTGTGAAGAAGAAATTCCCAATCCCAGCGGCATGGACATGGATATCTTCCTCTCCATAAAGATACCTCTGCGTTCGTCCAGCGGCGACATCACAGCCCTTTGCGGCATATCCACCGATATCACTGAATTGCATCGGAACCGGGCGGCCATCCAGCGCCTGGCCTACTACGACGCGCTGACTGAGCTGCCCAACCGTCGCATGCTCCAGGAACGTATGGAACAGGCACTGCTGGCCCAGAAAGAAACCGGAGTCATCGCCGGCATTCTGTTCATCGACCTGGACCAGTTCAAGAACATCAACGAC
>Ga0172382_10006863_pt1 | contig 16363 bp, 15 predicted proteins | sample Leawel138RmetaG_FD_122245 | JGI IMG/M metagenome (GOLD analysis project Ga0172382, IMG submission 122245) | Leachate microbial communities from a municipal landfill in Southern Ontario, Canada - Leachate well 138R metaG | ecosystem: Engineered > Solid waste > Landfill > Unclassified | place...
GCCGTACACGTGGGCGACAGTTCGCCTGTGGCGATGTCGCGGTTCTCGCGCCACAGCGCAAGCTTCACGCGCTTGCCGGACTTCTATCAGCGCCCCGAGGAGTACGTTGATGCGCTGGCCCGTGCGATGGACGCCACTGGCGCAGAGGTTCTGTTGCCCTGTTTCGAAGATATCGAGGTGGTGGTTCGACACCGTGACCGATTACCGGATCATGCCCTGATGGCACTGCCGGCATTGCATGACTGGGAGCGAGCAGAAGACAAGTTTGATTACATCCAGGCACTGGCAACCACCGGTTGCCCGACGCCACGAACGCGGCGGATCGAATCACGCGATGAACTGGCAGACGTACACCGGGAGTTCGATTTTCCAGTGGTCGTGAAGATTCGCACGGGCAACGGAGCGCGAGGTGTAGCCATCGTCGAGCGTCCGTCGGAGCTGGAGGCAACATTCTTCAAGATTGTCGAGATGTTTCAGTTGCCGCCCCATCGCTGGCCGGTGGTCCAGGAGCGGCTGACCGGCGAAAAATTCAAGGAAGAGGGGATATTCTGCGGGGGAAAGAGCCTCGCGAGCGTCGTCTATCGAATTCTTCGCTGCAAGGAACCCAACCTTTTCGGAACATCGACGTTGCGCGAAACCGTGGAACATCCACAACTGGTCGGCTTCGCGGCAGAAGCCCTGTCGGCATTGAACTGGAATGGGGTCTACAACACCGACTGGATCTGTGATGAAAAGGGCGTGCCCCACCTGATCGACATCAACGGTCGATTGAGCGGCGCGCTGGCCATCTGCTACGCCGCCGGAGCGGATATCCCCTGGATGTGGTACCAGATGTCGATCGGGCAGACGCCCGAGGCCGCGTCGTACAGACCGGGGACACGAGCCCGGTGGCTGCTTGGCGACATGATCGGTCTGGTTCAACACCTGCGCGCCGGTGCGCTGAGGCAGATGCCGGGGATTCTGCGGCCCCAGTTCTGCTATACGGACGATTTTTCGTGGACCGACCCTGTTCCACTCTTTGCCGAAGCGGGCGACTATCTATACAAGTTCGTCGCTTCGGGTGGCTCGTTCACCCCGACCACCCAGGGCATGGTGAAGTAGCGCGGCGGTGAGCACGTTGTTTTACGAACTGACCAAACTGCTTTCCCTGCTGATCTATCCGCTGGGTCTGACCCTACTGCTGCTCGGGGCCGCGATCGTGCTGCTGCTGTGCCGGCGGCGCCGTGCCGGTTTCGCGCTATTGGGCCTGAATCTGGTGAGTCTTTGCGTGTTCTCCAGTCCCGTCGTGGCAGATCGCCTGGTTGGGAGCCTTGAGCGTGATTGGCCGGACGTGCCGGTGGAGGCGTGGCCTGCGGCCGACGCGATCCTGGTGCTCGGCGGTGCGTTCGGGACCGGGAACGGACAGTTCGTGTACCCATCAACGGGCGGCGCAGTCGACCGGTATTGGCACGCGGCCAGGCTCTATCGCGCAGGCCGGGCGCACCGCGTGATCCTGAGCGGTGGGCGCGAACCGCATCGCACCGGCGGCCTGACGGAGGCGGAGGCAGGCGCTCTGTTCCTTGCGGATATGGGTGTTCCCGAAAGCGCGCTTGTACTGGAACCTCGCGCATTGACGACGCATGCGCACGCCATCGAACTGGGTCCCCTGTTGAACCGTGAAGGCATCTCGTCCGTGTTGGTCGTGACCTCAGCCCTGCATATGCGGCGCGCGATGGCCGCGCTTTCCGGGCTGGATGCAAAGCTGATCCCGGTTGCCACCGGCTTCACGGTGATTGATGAGCCGACATTTCGCCTCAGACGGTTGCTGCCGAGCGTTGGCGCGCTGTCCCGTAGCACCGTGGCCATGCACGAATACGTCGGCCTGCTTTACTACCGTGCGAGGGGCTGGGCGTGAAGCCAGTCCCACGCGAATCCGACCCAAAGGAAGCATCCAAGAACATGCACAAGCGAGCTTTGTTGACCGGGATAACCGGACAGGACGGTGCCTATCTGACCGAATTCCTGCTGAGCAAGGACTATCAGGTTCACGGCATCAAGCGCCGGGCCTCACAGTTCAACACCCAGCGCATCGATCACCTGTATCAGGATCCGCACGAGCATGACCCGCGTCTGGTGCTGCACTACGGCGACCTGACCGACTCGACCAATCTGATCCGGGTGATCCAGGAAGTGCAGCCCGACGAGATCTACAACCTCGGCGCCCAGAGCCACGTGGCGGTTTCCTTCGAGAGCCCGGAGTACACCGCCAACAGCGACGCGATGGGCGCGCTGCGGCTGCTTGAGGCCATCCGAATCCTGGGCATGGGCGAGCGGGTGCGGTTCTACCAGGCATCCACCTCGGAGATGTTCGGCAAGGTGCAGGAGGTGCCGCAGCGCGAGACCACGCCGTTCTACCCACGTTCCCCCTATGGCGTGGCCAAGCTCTACGGGCACTGGATCACGGTGAACTATCGGGAGTCCTACGGGATGTACGCCTGCAGCGGCATCCTGTTCAACCATGAGTCCCCACGTCGCGGCGAGACCTTCGTGACCCGCAAGATCACGCGCGCGCTGGCCCGCGTTTTTCTCGGGCTGGATGACTGCCTGTATCTGGGCAATCTGAATGCCCGCCGCGATTGGGGACACGCGCGAGATTACGTCGAGGCGCAATGGCTGATGCTGCAGCAGGACGAGCCCGATGACTACGTGATCGCGACCGGGGTGCAACATTCGGTGCGCGAGTTCGTCGAACTGGCGGCATCCAGGCTGGGCATGCAGATCAAGTGGCACGGAGAAGGCGAACAGGAGCGGGGCGTGCTCGCCAGCGCGCCGGCGGAGTGCGCGGCCCAGCCCGGAACGATGATCGTGGCCGTGGACCCGCGCTACTTCAGGCCGGCCGAAGTCGAAACGCTTCTGGGCGACCCTAGCAAGGCGCGGGCAAAGCTGGGCTGGAAGCCTCGAACCAGTTTTGATGATCTGGTTTCCGAGATGGTCGAAAGCGACATGCAGCAGGCTCGCCGCGATGCGCTGATCGAGCGAAGCGGATACCGCGCATACCGATTCAGGGAATGACGATGGACAGGCAGAGCCGAATTTTTGTTGCGGGTGGGCGCGGGATGGTCGGCAGCGCAATCTGTCGGACACTGGCCAGGCGGGGTTTCACCGAGGTGCTGGCACCAGGCCGTGAAACGCTGGATCTCGGAAGTCAGACAGCGGTCGACAGTTGGTTTGCCGCGCATGAACCCGGATACGTATTCCTCGCGGCGGCAAAAGTTGGCGGAATACACGCCAACGACACATTTCCGGCCGAGTTCATTCACGACAATCTGGTGATCGAGACCAATGTCATCCATTCGGCCTGGAAGCATGGCGTCCGAAAGCTGTGCTTTCTGGGTTCGTCGTGCATCTATCCGAAGCATGCACCGCAGCCGCTGAAGGAGGAATACCTGCTCACCGGGCCACTGGAACCCACCAACGAGTGGTACGCGGTGGCGAAGATTGCCGGGATCAAACTGTGCCAGGCCTACCGACGGCAATACGGATTCGATGCCATCAGCCTGATGCCGACCAATCTCTACGGCCCGGGCGACAACTTCCATCCGGAAAACTCGCACGTGATGCCCGCGCTGATCCGCCGCTTTCACGAAGCGAAGGAAAACGGCCTGGGCGAAGTCGTGATCTGGGGTACCGGCAGCCCGCGGCGCGAGTTCCTGCACGTGGACGACCTGGCGGATGCATGTGTTTTCCTTATGAAGAACTACTCCGGCGAGCAATTCGTCAACGTTGGTGTGGGTGAGGATTTGCCCATCATCGACCTTGCTCGGCTGATTGCACGTATCGTGGGCTTCGAGGGCCGTGTCAGTACGGACCCGACCAAACCGGACGGCACGCCGCGCAAACTGCTGGACGTGTCGCGCCTGCACGCGCTGGGATGGGAGGCATCAATCGGGCTCGAAGAGGGCCTCCGGGGAGCGTACGAGTGGTTCTTGAACCATCAGCACAGCGCGCGGCTTTGAAGAACGCCCGATGAGCGATGCTGCCATCCAACTCGCCGCGGCAACCGTCGCACTGGTGCGTGAAGTGTTCGGAAACGGGACGATTCCGCTTCATCGCCCTGTTTTCGAAGGCAACGAACGTCAGTATCTGATCGATTGCATCGACTCCAATTTCGTGTCATCGGTAGGTGCCAGGGTCACCGAGTTCGAGCAGCGGATCGCCGAGTTCACCGGCGCTCGTCATGCCGTGGCCACGGTCAACGGCACGGCGGCGCTCCACGTCGCACTGCAGCTCGCCGGGGTGCGTCGCGGTGACGAAGTCCTGACTCAGGCGCTGAGCTTCATCGCAACCTGCAATGCCCTGAGTTATACCGGTGCGCATCCGGTATTCATCGATGTGGACCTTGACACGCTCGGCATGAGCCCGACGGCCCTGCGGCGCTGGCTTTCCGAACATGTTGAGCTACGGAACGGACGTGCGTTCAACCGCGTGACGGGTCGCCCGATCAGCGCCTGCGTGCCAATGCACACCTTCGGCTTGCCGCTGCGAATTGAGCAAATCGTGGCAGTCTGCAACGAGTACGGCATTGAAGTGGTGGAAGATGCCGCCGAGTCACTCGGCAGCCATGTCGGCGAACGCCACACCGGCACATTCGGTTGCCTGGGGGTGCTGAGTTTCAACGGTAACAAAGTCATTACCACCGGCGGTGGCGGGATGATCGTGACGAACGACGAGTCGCTTGCCAAGCGTGCCAAGCATCTGACTACCACGGCCAAGATCCCGCATCCTTACGAATTCGTGCACGATGAGATCGGCTACAACTACCGTCTACCCAACCTCAACGCAGCTCTGGGCTGTGCCCAGATGGAGCGCCTTGAGCAGATGCTGGCGATCAAGCGCGAGGTGGCGCACCACTACGCCGAATTCTTCGCCGGCACCGGCACGCGCTTCATCGCCCCGATCAGCGGCGCACAGACCAACTGGTGGCTCAATGCCATCGTGCTGGATTCTGAAGAGGACCGCGATGCATTTCTCCAATACACCAATGCACGGGAAGTGATGACGAGGCCCATCTGGCGCTTGATGTCGCGCCTTGCCATGTACAGCCAGTGCCAGCACGACGGTTTGGAGAACTCATGCTGGCTGGAGCGCAGGGTGGTGAACCTGCCCTCCAGCGTTCCCGATGGGGCAATGCCGGGGAGCCGCAATGAACGCACTTGAGTTCATTGGGCGGAGCTATAACTTGGCTGCGATGTCGTGAAGTACCGCCCGGAGATTGATGGCCTTCGCGCACTGGCCGTCGTCCCCGTGATGCTCTTTCATGCGGGAATCCCCCACTTCGAGGGCGGCTTCATTGGGGTAGACGTTTTTTTTGTGATAAGTGGATACCTCATTACCACCATTATTCTGGAAGATCTTAAAAAAGACAGATTCAGTTTGATCACATTCTATGAGCGACGAGCTCGTCGAATTCTGCCTGCATTGTTCCTGGTCATTGCGTGCTCCCTGCCGTTCGCCTGGTCCCTGATGTTGCCAACACAGTTGCGCGACTTCTCAACTGGAACGATAGCAGTTATTTTATTTGTGTCCAACGTGCTGTTCTGGAGGACCACAAATTATTTTTCCCCTGCTTCCGAAATAAACCCCTTGCTTCACACGTGGAGCCTCGCGGTCGAAGAACAATTCTACCTGATTTTTCCGGTTTTTTTATTCGTCATGTGGAGATATCTCAGGACATGGGCCCCATGGGCCGTCGCCCTTGTTGCCTTTTCGAGCCTGTTGCTATGCGAATGGGCTGTCCGCGAGGTGCCCACTGCGGCTTTCTATCTGTCTCCTTCACGCGCGTGGGAGCTTCTTGCAGGATCACTGGTCGCGTTTTCGGCCGGACGCACTGAGTTCAAGAAGAGCGAGCTTTTTTCCTTGCTGGGCTTGTCCGCGATAGTAATTCCAATATTTGCATTCAAGACCAACACGCCGTTCCCGGGACACTTCGCGCTTTTCCCGGTCGTGGGGACCGCATTGCTAATACTCTTCGCTGGTTCCACCAGCACTTTGGGGCAGCTACTGGCATCCCGCCCACTCGTCTGGACAGGGCTGATCAGTTATAGCGCATATCTCTGGCACCAGCCCCTGTTGGCTTTTGCGAGACTGTGGGACCCATCGTCAAGCCCATCACCCCTGGTGATGATCACCTTGTGCGCAATAGCGCTGGTGTTAGCGGCCCTCAGCTGGCGCTATGTCGAGCAACCGTTTCGGACCAAGGGTCGGATCTCAAGGACACAGGTGTTTACGTTCGCGACAGCTGGCGCAGTGCTGTTCCTTGCATTGGGAGTTTCCGGGATTCTGACAAACGGCTACAACAAGGCGCGGTTCAGTGCGAACGACAGAGCTTATCTTGACACCCTTCTGGAAGATAACCCTTCCTATGTAAGAAAGCGCTTCAACGAGAGGTTAAGCGCCGAATTGAAGAACGAAAGGTCCGAGAGAAGGGTTTTACTTGTTGGCGACAGCTACGCGCAGGACCTAATGAACGCGCTAAGTGAGGCCGGGCTATCAAAGCTGTACGAAATAAGTACCTTCACTGTGGACTTTGAGTGTGGGAATCTTTTTGTTGACAGCGCCAGGCTGCTTCCACACCAGCCTTCGAGTATTCGCGCACGATGTGCTCGGCAAGTGCTCATTGGGAATGAGCATATCCAACGGCAATTGAAGAACGCCGATGAGGTTTGGTTGGCAAGTGCGTGGCAAGACTGGCAGATTGCTTTCATACCCGAGAGTCTGAGATACCTTGCAGCACATACCGAAGGGCAGGTTCTGTTGTTCGGAAGGAAGAAGTTTCCGGCATTTATCCCCACAAAGTTCAAGGGCTTGTCAGCCAAGGAGCGCGCGGAAAGCACGGGCGACATCGACGAGGCGACCGGCAACCAATTGGCGCTTGCGATGAGGATCGTCCCCGCGGCAACATATGTTGATGTCCAAGCAATGCTTTGCAATGGGAGCCACAAGACGTGCTCACTCTTCGATGAAAATGGAATGCTTAAGACATTTGATGGTTCACATCTCACGCATTATGGCGCAAGCGTTCTCGGGGAAGGGCTAAAAGGACGCCTTCTCGATCACCATGGCTCAAGCCTTAACTAAGCAAAATTCGCCCTGCATTCCGTGAAAGCCCGATAGATCGATACAAGCGTGTCGCAAAAATAAGCTACTTAAAATCGAAGGGGGCAAATGAACATATTGAATCTGATCGGTCGAGATCGCTCTCTTTTGGACAGCGACATCGAACGCCAGGAGGCTGGATTATCGCGCTTGGTGCAATCAAGCCGTTTCCTGGTGATCGGCGGTGCCGGTTCCATCGGCCAGGCTGTCGTGCGGGAAATATTCCGCCGCAAGCCGCTGGCCCTGCATGTGGTGGACATCAGCGAGAACAACATGGTTGAACTGGTGCGCGACATCCGCAGCACGCTCGGTTACATCGATGGCGATTTTCGTACGTTTGCGATCGATGCGGGGCACCGCGAGTTTGCTGCGCTGATGCACGTCGAGGGCGGCTACGACTGCGTGCTCAATCTGTCGGCACTCAAACATGTACGCAGCGAAAAGGACCCGTTCACCCTGATGCGCATGATCGAGGTGAACGTGCTGAACACGATTTCGACCATTGCACAAGCACAGGCGAGCGGTGCGCGCAAGTATTTCTGCGTATCGACCGACAAGGCGGCCAATCCGGTCAACATGATGGGTGCCAGCAAGCGCATCATGGAGATGTTCCTGATGCGCGCAAGCGAATCTCTGCCGATCTCCACCGCCCGTTTTGCCAACGTTGCCTTCTCTGATGGTTCGCTCCTGCATGGTTTCAACCAGCGCTTTGCCAAGCGCCAGCCGATTTCCGCACCCCGGGATGTGCGCCGGTATTTCGTGACGCCGCAGGAATCCGGCGAGCTGTGTCTGGCGTCTTGCCTGCTGGGCGAGAATCGTGACATCTTCTTTCCCAAGCTGAGCGAACAGCTGGATCTGGCGCGCTTCTCGGATATCGCCATACGCTATCTGGAGGCACTCGGCTTCGAGCCTTTCGAATGCGACAGCGAGGATGAGGCGCGGGATCGCGCAGCGGAGTTGATTGCGACAAAACGCTGGCCGGTCTATTTCTTCGACAGCGATACCACCGGCGAGAAGGATTTCGAGGAGTTCCACACGGATAGAGAAGTGCTGGATCTCGATCGCTTCGATACCATCGGAGTGATAAAGAATGCGCCCGTGTACGAAAATGAAAAGCTGCAACATTTCCTGGAGACCATTGAGCGACTGCGCGCCGGGGATGCCTGGAGCAAGGCGGACCTCGTGGCACTGTTCAATCACATGATCCCGGAGTTCCATCATAAGGACACCGGGAAATATCTCGACTCCCGAATGTAGACCATGCAGAGACTATTTGACATTGTGTTTTCTGGATTCGCGCTGTTGGCGTTGGCTCCCTTGCTGTTGCCCATCATGCTGATGCTGCGGTTGACCGGCGAGGGCGAGGTGTTCTTTCGCCAGCAGCGAGTTGGCCGCGGCGAAAAGCTGTTCGGCCTCTACAAATTCGCCTCGATGCTCAAAGACAGCCCCAACCTTGGCACCGGCACGGTCACGGTGAAGGATGATCCACGCGTGCTGCCGCTTGGTCGCTTTCTGCGCAAAACCAAGCTCAACGAGTTGCCGCAGCTCCTCAACATCCTCAAAGGCGACATGAGCATCATCGGCCCACGGCCACAGACGCGGCGCTGCTTCGACGCCTTTCCGACGGAGGCGCAGAGAGAGATCGGACGCGTGCGGCCGGGTCTTTCCGGGATCGGCTCCATCGTATTCCGCGATGAGGAGAGGCTGATGCACGCGAGCGCCGATCCAGAGCACTTCTACGACACAGTGATCATGCCGTACAAGGGGCAGTTGGAAATGTGGTACGTGGCACACCAGGGGCTGTGGACCTACTTCGCCTGCATTTTCGTGACCGCTTGGGTGGTGGTGTTCCCGAGATCGACATTGGTGTGGCGCGCATTCCGAAGACTTCCGCCGCCCCCGCAAGATTTGGCTTGCCTGCGTCCGGAAGCAAACCAGGAGCCCGAGGCATGCTGATCGACGTGATTGCAGGCGCACGCCCCAATTTCATGAAGATTGCGCCAATCCTGCAGGCCATGCGGGAACGCAAGGACGCGGGAGGCCCGTTGCATTGGCGCCTGGTGCATACCGGGCAACATTACGATCCGCGCATGTCCGGCGACTTCTTCGAGCAACTCGATATTCCGGCACCGGATGCGAATCTGGGTGTAGGTTCCGGGACGCAGGCCGAGCAGACTGCCGCAATCATGCTGGGTTACGAGAAACTGCTGCTGAGCAAGCGCAGCGCCTGCTGCGTGGTGGTGGGTGACGTGACCTCTACCATGGCTTGCGCCATCACGGCCCAGAAACTGTGCGTGCCGGTGGCCCATGTGGAGGGAGGAATTCGCTCGGGCGACTGGAGCATGCCGGAGGAGATCAACCGCCTGGCCACCGATGCCGTGACCAACTGGTTTTTTACCACCAGCGAACACGCCAATGCGAACTTGCGCCGCGCCGGCGTGGGTGACGAGCGCATCTTCTTCGTCGGCAATACCATGATCGATACGCTGCTGGCGAACCTGGAGCGATTGCAGGCACCAGAATTCGTGACGGCCCTGGGCTTGCGACCCGGCGAATACTTCGTCGCTACCCTGCATCGCCCGGCCAATGTGGACCACGCTGAAGACTTTGCCAGGATGCTGCAGGCGATCGGGCAAGGGACGCGCGGGCTGCCCGTGGTGTTTCCGGTGCATCCGCGGACGGCAAAGACCCTGCGTGGACTACCGGACTTTCCCTCCAGCATCCACGTGGTTGATCCGCAACCCTACCTGGAATTCAACTGGTTGGTGAGGCATGCCAAGGCCGTGATCACCGATTCGGGTGGCATTACCGAAGAAGCCACGGTGATGGGCGTGCCCTGCCTGACCATGCGCGACAGCACTGAGCGACCTGAAACCATCGAGCTGGGCACCAATGAACTGATCGGCATCGATCCGGAAAGGCTGGGGCCGGGGCTGGATCGCGTGTTCGCCGGCGAGTGGAAGCGTGGCCGCATACCGCCATTGTGGGACGGGCAGAGCGGAGCGCGAATCGTGGTGCAACTTGAACGGCTATTGCACCCCGTGCCGGAGTCGCAGCCAGCTTCGTCCTGATTGTGGCTCGGACCCGGCCCGACTATCGGGATCGCCTGGCAAGCAGCCAAGGCACCATCCGCCGCGCCAATCTCGCGGCCTGCATTCCGACCAAACCAATGACCGAGCTGTCTGTCTTGTCGAAATGCCGCAAGTAGCTCATGTCGGGAAGGATCCGTTCTAAAACCCAGGAGGCGCGTTGTTGCCATGGCAGCGCCATCAGGTTGCGAAGTTGCATGTACTTCCAGTCGCCCATGCGTGTCGCGTCCAGCGATTCGCTTTTGGCATGTCGCTGCAACTCGGTGAGGACAACTTCGGGCACGCTTGAGTTCAAATCCCGGATCGCGGCCTCCAGGGCAGATCGAACGACGCCGCAAAGCCGCGTGTCGATTGCAAGCTCGACCAGGTTGTGCCAGTCCTTCGAGTCAAGGCGACCGGCCAGGAGATGAACGTCATACAGCCAGTGCAGACGGTCTCCGAGTCCGTTGTAGATGTTGACGACGCGATTCATGGCGGCATGGGTTATGGCATGCACCGGACCCAGCCCGCGAACCGAAGGATGCAGCCCGATTAGCGGCACGGATGCGGCCCACAAGGTCTCGAAGTCCAACGTATCGGCGAACAGTGGCGCGTTCTGGATGCGCCAGTGCAAATCAACTTCCAGATGACGCAAAGCGCCGCGCCCGGGCCTGCACGTCACCTCATAAGCATGTCGCCCCGAAACATAATGGTCCGGGTATCCGGCATCGGCCAGAAGATCGCGCGCCAGTTCGGCGTCGCTCCGGGAATTGAGCAGGAGATCGAGGTCTCCCGATGGTCGCAGGTAGGCCGCTGGATACAACCACTGTGCCAGTGCCATCCCCTTCAATACCAGTACGCGCAGACCGGCTCCATGGAAGATGTCAAGCAACCGTGATGCCTCCGCCTGCATCACCAGTGATCTTGCTGCCTCCTGGCGCACGCATGAAGCAAAAGCCGAGCGCAGTGGTGCATCATGCTCCGGCGCGATGGCTGGATCGGATGCCCAGCGTGCGAAGATCAACCCAAGCACGCCCTCACGGCGCGAAGCGGCGACCAGACGTGACACGTCGGTTGGCTCACAAGGCATGGTGGCGCGGGCATTCTCGTCCGCGCGGAGAGTCTGAGTCATCCAGAGGCGATCAGCAGCTTCCGTTGTCGACATGCCTTGATTGTAGATTGAACGCAGCTTGTCTGCGCGAAGTTAAACCGAGCTCGACCATGCGAACTGGTATCAACATGTTTGCCAGGCCTCTTGCGTCACTGATCTTGAGAACAATGGAGTGACATGAAAATCCTCGTCACCGGCACCGCCGGCTTCATCGGCTCGCATGTCGCCCAGCGCCTCCTGGCGCGTGGCGACGAGGTCGTGGGCATCGACAACCTCAACGACTACTACGATGTCAGCCTGAAACAGGCACGGCTGGCGCGCTTTGCCGATGATCCGCGCTACACCCACGTCCACGCGGACCTGGCCGACCGCGCCGCGATCGAGGCGGCGTTCAAGCAGCATCGACCGCAGCGCGTCATCAACCTCGCTGCGCAGGCGGGCGTGCGTTACGCCGCGGAGAACCCGCACGTGTACGTGTCCAGCAACGTCACCGGCTTCCTGCATGTGCTCGAAGGCTGCCGTCATCACTGCATCGAGCATCTGGTCTATGCCTCCACCAGTTCGGTGTACGGTGCCAACCGCGCGATGCCGTTTTCCGAACATCACGCCACCGAGCATCCGTTGACCCTGTACGCGGCGAGCAAGAAAGCCAACGAGATGATGGCGCACAGCTATGCGCACCTGTACGGCCTGCCTTGCACGGGACTGCGATTTTTCACCGTGTACGGGCCATGGGGGCGGCCGGACATGGCCTTGTTCCTGTTCACCCGGGCGATCCTGGCGGGCGAGCCGATCCAGGTGTTCAACCACGGCCGGCACAAGCGCAGCTTCACCTACATCGACGACATCGCCGAAGGCGTGGTGCGCGCGCTCGACCGCGTGCCGGGCAAGGACGCGGGCTGGGACGCAATGCATCCGGATCCGGCCAGCAGCGCGGTGGCACCCTACCGGCTCTACAACATCGGCAACGAGGAGATGGTGGATCTGTTGCGCTACATCGAGGTGCTGGAAGCCTGCCTGGGGCGCAAGGCGCAGATGCAGATGCTGCCGCTGCAGCCAGGCGATGTGCCCGACACCGAGGCCGACGTCTCCGCCCTCATCGCGCGGGTGGGCTACCGCCCAAAGGTGACGGTGGAAGAAGGCGTGGCGCGCTTCGTGGACTGGTATCGGGAGTATTACGGCGTGTGAGGGTCAGGTTGTGGGGCACTTGGGGCGCTGTCGAAATCTGCCCTTGTGGGTTACGGACTTTCAGCGCTGAAATGGCACGTCCATCCGGGTCCAGCGCTCCGCGCCTGCGCGAGTTTCATCGAACAGGTGACCGTCGCACTCGACCCAGGCGTGGCCCTCCAGGATGCCCGCGGCTCGATCCACGCCGATGCGCAACTGCGGTGCCAATCCCTCCATGCGCATCCACCACCAGAGAGTGAGGCTGCGAGCCAGGCAACGGGTTGCGGGCAGGTGCCGGGATATACGTTGCAGGGCGCGCAGGCGGGCTTGCCAGGCATCGGGGTGTTCCATCGTTCGGGTACTGGCGGGGCTGCTGCGAGCCAGTCTCGCCTGGCTCGCCTTCAGCCCACGCGTGGCCAGCAACAGGCGCACGCAGGCCAGCCGCCAGCTCGCCGGCCACATGGCACGTCGATCCGCGACGGGCAATCGGTACCAGCGCGCGAACGGGTTCAAGCTCATGGCATCCTGATGAAGGTGGATTACAGGGTATTGATTCGGCCTTCGAATTGTCCAACCTGAGGCCTGGTTAGCCCTGACTGTAGGCGAACTCACGCAATCAAAAAGGAGATTGAGGGCATGGCCATGAGCGATTTCGTGCGGCGCCACCGGGCAGGCGAATTCAGCATCACCAGCTTGCCAGATGGCAGCGGGGTCCTGCTGGATCTGGAGCGCGAGGTGCTGTTGAACTTCAATGCCACCGGTGCCTTCATGCTGGCGTGCCTCGCGCAGGGCTTGAGCGAGGACGAGGTCGTGGAACGGGTATGGGAGCGCTATGCCGTCGACCCGGCCACGGCACGCGCAGACGTGGCGCAGTTTGCCGAAAAGTTGCTGCAGGCGATCGCGCCGGGATGACGGTGTTGGAATGATCCACTTTGCGTGCAGCGTCACGCAGGTGCCGTCCTGCCATGGGCGTGGCCGGTGCCCCCGCGCACCTACGCAAGCAGGCGCTGCCAGGCAGCGCGGGATTCGAGGACGATGTCCTGTCCGGTCTCCAGCCGCATCGGTCGAGCGCGGCTGGCTAGACGCGTGAACAGGTGGGTCAGCCGCCTGCGTTCGTGGGCAAAATCGGGGCCGAGCAGGAGCGGCTGGGTCGCGCCGACGAGAGCGGAAAACAACGCCGCCTGCGAGATCGGCTCCAGGCTCGACTCCTGCCGCCGGCCAGCGCGGGGCCGGACGAGTACCCAGACGCGGTCGATGCGGCTGTGCGTGGGAAAGCGCGGATCGCTCGTGTCCACCTGCAAGAAGGCGCGGGTGCCGCCACGGTTGGGGCGCCAGCCGTCTTTGGACGCGGCAAACAGGGTGCGCGCGGCCCAGGACTGGCGCAGCGACATGAATGCACGAATCCGCTCACCCAGAAGCACACCATCGCGCTCGCCGGCCAGCAGATAGTCGTCGCTGACAATGCCGCCGCCGGCAATCAGAGCGCTGGTGGCAAGCACCGACTTGCCGGCCCCGCGTTGCCCCAGCACCAGCACGCCGCAGCCGTCCACCGTCAGCAGGGCACCGTGGACGCAGGCGTGTCCGAGTCGCGCCCACTGCTGGGCGAAGGCAAAGCTCATCGCGGCAGGAAGATGGCGGGGATCGCCCGGATGGTGCGTGGGCAGGATCGAGCAGGTGGCTGGGGCGTTGCTGGCACCGTGCACTAGGCTGTCGCCGAAGTCGCGCTGGAACGGCTCGACATGGGTCTGGCCCTGGCTGATCGGTTCGGCCTCGTAACGGGTCGGGCCCAGTTTCCTGATGGCCTCCCAGCTGGGCCGGCCCTTGGCACCCAGGTGGAGCGCGGCCAGTGCCGATGAGGCCGGACCATGCACCCGCACCCGGCCGGCGAAGGTGGTGCTGATCAGCTGATCATCCGTGGCGATCATGACGCTTGCGGCAGACGATCATGGGCTGGGCGGGCGTTTGGAAATCCGAAGGGGCCGACACGAAAACGCCAGAGCGGCAGGCGCTCTGGCGTTGGGAAAGCAACAGCGATCTCGGACTTAGAAGGAGAGCTCGAGCAGGCCTTTGCAGACACTGTTTTCCTGGGCCGTGAAGCCGAGTGCCTTATTCTCGAACAACGCCATCCGGACGTCGATTCTACTGGGAACGACGCCGGCCGCGCCGATCAATGCAGCAAGATCGACCAGTCCGATGTAGCTGGCTTGTTCATACTGATTCGTGGTGTTCACATCGCCCAGAATCGTCCCTGCATAGCCGAAGCTGGCATTTTGCCACGTGCCCCCTTCGGGGCGCACCTGCAGCATCCCGAAACTGCCCCCTGCGCCGGCTGGGCCGCCTTTGAACTTGGCTTCGAGCGTGACCGAAAGGGAGGCGTGCGTGGTTCCGAGCGGGACATCAATGGATTCCGCCTTGATGTATTCGTACGGGTTTCCACTGCTCGTGCCGATGATTGTTTGGCACGCAGGATAACCCGCGCCCTGCCAAAGCAGGCGCTGCCCTGCCGGAGGGGCAATGACGACGGGTATGGGGTTGGCGACCTGAGGTGCCGGCCCCGTACCAAGACGCACCCGTTCAGAGACGGCCCAGCACGAGGTGGCGCTACATATAATTTCCGGCAGTTGACCGCTTTCACTGGCGATCGTCGGCAGGCTCTGTGCCGTGGCAGCGGGCAGTGCCAGCACCGCCCCCAGCGACAGCATCCAAGCGAAATTGGTTTTCATCGCAAACCCCTGTCAACAACAATCTTTAACAATCTCTCTGGCTATACTCGACTTGCGCCAAAGTCATCCATTTCTACACCACTCGCACCGGTGACGATCATCGCCAAGGGCGAACATGTGAGAGTAGGTGCCTCATAGTCGAGGCGACTCGGGTAACCCCCGGCCTCAAGAGCCGAATCGCAAACTTCACCACCCGCACCATTCATGCGACAGCCCCCCTGTTTTTCGGGACAAGCTTTCATCGGAGCTTGCCAATTGACTTTTCCAATCGCGATACATCACGTTGGCAGCATAGAGCGACCCGGGCGATCCGTCAACTGTGTCACTGTTGCGGTGGGCGTGGAACAGGAACTCGTTGACCGGCGCACCGAACGCGACCTTGCGACTTGTGACCGCTGCCACCTCGGTGGCGTGTGTCCTCATGTAGGCGTGGGCGATTTCCTTGCCGTGCCGCCTTCGAGCAAAGCGTGGAAAGGTGGGGTCCATCCGCATCAGGAACGGGCCACGCAGGAGTGGTATATCGGTGCACATCGAGTACCGAGCCGTCGTGTGCGAGACCATCTCATAGCCACAGCCGCGGGCCAGGACCAATCGTCGCCCGAGGCGGTGGGCATGAAGCGAGCGGCCTGGAAGCGCGTGCAAGGCCAGCAGGCGGCGTACACCACGCAAGGAATAACGTCCGGCCACGATCCGAACAGCCGCCTTGAGTGAGTCCTTCCAACTGTCCGTGCCCCACAGGGTTTCGACCGCAAGCGCGTTTTGTATGCGGGCCACCAGCGGGTGTCCCATCAGATCGAGCAGGTTATAGTCGAACAGCTCATCGCCACCGTGGCCGGTCAGCAACAGGTCGGCATCGCGTCGATGCGCCTCCTGCGCACACAACACCCCCATGAAGCTGGTCGGGAAAGGCGGGGTCGGCAAGCTCAGGCAGTGTTGGTGGGCATCCCGCATGGTGTCGGCCGTGGCCTCGACGCCGACCCATTCGAAGCCACTCAACTCGACAATGCGCCGGATGACCGGGCCCTCATCACACTCGAAGCCGGGAAACAGCACGCTGGTGCACAGCACCTGGTCGCGCTGCAGGATGCCCTGGCGCACCGCATCCATCAGGCCCACCAGCAGCACGCGCGAATCCGCGCCGCCGCTCAGGCGCAGGGCGA
>Ga0172382_10006865_pt1 | contig 16362 bp, 19 predicted proteins | sample Leawel138RmetaG_FD_122245 | JGI IMG/M metagenome (GOLD analysis project Ga0172382, IMG submission 122245) | Leachate microbial communities from a municipal landfill in Southern Ontario, Canada - Leachate well 138R metaG | ecosystem: Engineered > Solid waste > Landfill > Unclassified | place...
ATTTTCTTTTTTATGATGGATAACCAGTGCAGTCAGTGCTACAGGTAGAAATACAACCAAGTTTACTCCCTGTGCCTCCTGTTGCTCAATCCCGTGCAATATAACTAGGGCAGGAATGAGAATAGCACCACCGCCTATACCCATACCGCCAATCATCCCAGAAAAAAAACCTATTAGAGCCAAAATCATTTAAATATCATCCTTATGGCTGTATATACAATCACAACACCAAATATTTTCCTAAGAATATTAATAGGAATTTTGTTTAAAAGTTTAGCTCCCAAATAGGAGCCCAGGACACCGCCTATGGTCACGGGAACTACAATATTAAAGGGTATAGAACCCTTTGTAAGGTATATAATAGTGCTGATTATTGAAAGTGGTAGTATTATGGAAATAGCAGTAGCATGAGCCTTGTAATCGTCAATTCCCATAATAAATACTAGGGATGGGACAACAATCGTACCTCCGCCCGAGCCGAATAATCCATTGATTAACCCAGTCCCTATACCTATGGCTAGTAATTTTATCTTTTTTTTGTCCATTAGCTACTCCTTTGTGTTATAATCATTATGATTAATTTTTCCAAATAAGTAGAAGATATACATGAGGAAGAAAGATAGTAGATATATCAAATTTTACAATAGTGGACTTGGAGGTAGGAAATGGAAAAGGTAGACAAGGTAGTTGAAGAGCTAGTAGCATGGTTGAGAAAACAGGTAGAAGATGCCCAGGCAGAGGGGCTAGTATTTGGTCTCAGTGGCGGCATCGATTCTGCCCTAGTGGCTGCACTGGCAAAAAAGGCATTTCCAGATAGTTCCCTTGGGATAATCATGCCCTGTTACAGTGATCCCATAGATGAAGAACATGGACGATTGGTATCAGATAGCCTAGATTTACAGGTCAAGAAGGTTGATTTATCTGATACATTTGATCTTCTCTTGGGTGCAATCAAGGAAGAAAACAGGAATAGACTAGCCATATCAAATTTAAAGCCAAGATTAAGGATGACAACCCTTTATTACTTTGCTCAAAATAATAAGTATTTAGTAGTTGGACCAAGTAACAAGTCAGAATTTACTGTGGGCTATTTTACAAAACATGGGGATAGCGGTGTAGATATACTGCCCCTAGCATCCTTTGTCAAATCTGAAATAGTTGAGCTGGCTAGGTATTTAAAGCTGCCTGAAGTAATAATTGAGAAAGCTCCAACAGCAGGCCTTTGGACCAATCAAACTGATGAAGAGGAACTAGGATTCTCATATGATACATTGGATAGGTTTATAAAAACTGGAGATGGGCCAAGGGATATAGTAGGCAAAATAGAAAAAATGAATGAAAACAGCAAACACAAAAGAAGTTTTCCGCCCATATTTAGGGGTTAAAGGGAGCCAATTCAGAAAGAAATTGTATTATGTGCTAAAATTAGATAGTAATAGATTAGGGGAGTGAAATAAATGGCAGGACATTCAAAATGGAATAATATTAAGAATAAGAAGGGAAAAGAAGATGCCAAAAGGGCAAAGGTATTTACTAAACTAGGCAGATATATTATGGTGGCTGCAAAAGAAGGTGGGGCTGACCCAGATTACAATCCAGCACTTAAGGCTGCAATAGAAAAGGCTAAGGCTGAAAATATGCCCAATGACAATATTGAGAGGGCCATAAAAAAAGGTTCAGGTGAGCTGGGGGCAGATAATTTCGAAGAAATCATATACGAAGGCTATGGACCCAACGGAATAGCAGTATTCGTGGAATGTCTTACAGATAACAGGAATAGAACGGCTCCAGATGTGAGACATGCCTTCGACAGAGGCGGCGGAAACTTAGGACAGTCGGGCTGTGTGAAATTTATGTTTGATAGAAAGGGTCTAGTTGCCATAGAGAGAACTGACTCCATTGACGAAGACGAACTTACTATGCTGGCAATAGATTTGGGTGCAGAAGATTTTATTTCTGAAGAAGAAGGCTTTGAGATAATAACAGCACCAGAAGATTTTAATGACCTAAGGGACGGCCTATCTGAGGCAGGATATAGCTTTGCCATGGCAGAACTATCCTACATTCCTCAAAATACCATAAGGCTTACAAATCCAGAAGACATAAAAAACATGGAAAAATTAATAGACCTCCTTGAAGATAACGATGACGTCCAAGAAGTCTACCACAACTGGGAGATGGATGAGGAAGAGTAGATTTGATATACAGACAAAACACCCTTTATTAATTTGTAAGATTAAAATAATAAGGGGTGTTTTTATGTATCTTGGATGCTGTTTTTCAAATCATCTGGGATGCGGAGCCAGGTGGGTCATGCCTGTATCGCATTTATTTTTTCCAGTGTAGATTTAATTGCATTAGATATTTCTTCATATCCTGTGCAACGGCAAATGTTGGATTGCAACCACTCCTCTATTGTAGCCTCATTAGCATCTGGATGAATATTGGCAAGGGCATGGCAGACCATTAAAAAACCAGATGTACAATAGCCGCACTGAAAGGCAAAGTTTTCTACAAAGGCTTTTTGAATAGGCGTGTCTTTTAAGCCCTCCACAGTTACTATGGATTTTCCAATTGCCTCAACTGCCAGCATTAGACAGGATTTAACTGGCCAACCGTCAACTAGAACAGTGCAGGCACCGCAGTCGCCATTTTCGCAACCTGGCTTTGCCCCTGTCAGCCCCAGTTCATTTCTCAGGGTAAAGAGTAGGGTATCAGAAGGTTTGACCAGTACATCTCTGTTTTTACCATTGACATTCAAGGTCAGCATTTTTTGCCCCAATATTTCTATCATTTAGCACACCTCCTCAAATTTATCAAATACCTGTGACAATAGTTCATTCAAGATAAATTTCCTAAATTGTGAAGAAGCTCCTAAATCGTCCAATATTCCTTCAGGTAAAATTTCAATAGCCCTTTCGACCTTTTTTTTCTCGGGCATAGAGCTATCATTAATTATTTTTTCCATTTCTAAAGATCTATTGGGATACTGGTAGAGTCCGCTAAATGCTAGAGATATATTATCTCCATCCTTAATTGCCGCCATGGTAATCAGCGGATAGTCGATTTTTTCTAATTTTGTCCTCTTTACATGGCGAAAGGGCAGGCCCGTAATTCTCTCATCCACGATAATTTGTAGCAAAAGTTCCCCTTCCTCTAGCCTTAGTCCCTGGTCATACATATCTAAAATTGGAACTGTTCTCTTGCCATCCCTGCCATAAATAACTAACTTGCTATTTGATAGCAAGAGGGCTAGGCAGGCTTCCTTATAGATTATTGTCCCTAGGAGATTTCCCCCTAGGGTAATCTTACCTTGAATAGTGTGGTCTGCAATTCTTCTGGCTATATAAGCCATTAGTGGAAAGAGATTTGATTCAGCTATTTTGCTCAGGCTAAGGGCCGATCCCATAATGAGTTCTCCACCCACAATTTTATTTACATTACATTCCTCTATAGCCTTGATGTCTATCACAGCTCCAGCGTATCGATTATTCATTCTGGCCATGGAAATAAATTCAGTACCGCCACCATAGTAAATAGGTTTTTTACCTCCTAAATTTAATTGTTTATATAGTTTAAAGGCTTCCTCAACTGTATCCGGTTTATAATACTCAAAATCAAAAGCTATCATTTTTACCTCCAGTCTTCTTTTTCCAAATATCCTCTTGAGAAACTGGTATAGAATCAAATTCATCGTCTGCAGCCAGTGAGATTGCATTTGCAAAGGCCGCTGGAATTCCAAGAATTCCATGCTCTGCAATGCCTCTTGCACCAAAGGGACCGTCAATTTGCGGAGTTTCAACAAATTCCACACTGTATTCCGGATTTTCCCCGAATCTAATCAGCTTATAGGTCCTTAGGGATGTGTTTAACAATATTGCATCGGTATCGTATACAAATTCTTCTCTGGTGGCAATACCCAATCCCATGCTCATTCCACCCATTACTACCCCTCTGGCAGCCTTGGGGTTAATGACCTTACCTGCGTCTATTACTGTTGCAGCCTTTAATAGCCTATAAGAATAAGATTTAGGGTTGTATTCTATTTCTACGGCCTGGGCACCAAGGGTCCAAGAAACAGCGGGCTTGCCTTTGCCAGTTTCCCTATCCAAGGGGGTTAGTCTACTCATTATATAGCTTCCTTTTGCTATTATCTGTCCGTAGATAGACATTCCACTCGTATATTGATAGCCGTGAACTAAATCTTTAAAGCTAATAAAGATATCCGGCCTATGGCTGATGAAGATTTTTTGTTCAGCTATATCCAGCTCATCCTGTGAACACTCAAGGGCTATTCCACCAAGTTCCTTTAATTGGGATATTAAATCATTTGCAGCACCTAGTACAGCATTTCCAGCCATGAATGTAGTCATACTTGCTACTGTCTTCCAATGTTTTGGGCTAAGTTGTGTATTTACATCCATAAAGACGTGAATCTTAGATATATCCATCTTCATTCTTTCGGCTAATATTTGTGCCATAGTTGTTTTCATGCTTGGGCCAATCTCCACAGCTCCAAAATTTAAATTTATACTGCCATCGTCATTTAATGTCAGCACCACGCCAGTACTGGCATTTGTAGGGGAATTGGAGGTTTTCCAAAAGGCAGATATCCCCTTGGCCACAATGGTACCTTTTTCAGTCCTTTTTAAATTTCCTTCTTTCCAATTGACAATATTTTTCAACTTCTCTAGGCAGGATATTAGGTTACCAGAATTGCTAAAGGTGATTTTTTCTTGTGTAGGTGAGCTATTTCCTTCGCTAATTGCATTTTTTATTCTAATATCAAAGGAATCCATCTTTAACTTTTTTGCCAGCTTTTCAATGGCCCTTTCTATGCCAAAACTAGAGGCAGTATGGCCAAAGCCACGGAAGGAGGTGGTATAACCGTGATTTGTATATATGGAGATAGCATCACAATGTATGTTTTCAATATTATATGGGCCACTACAGTCTATGGCAATGGATTTGGCCATTCTCGGGCCCGTATCTGCATATGCACCGCAGTCCACATAGTAGGTGCACTCTAAGGCCTTGATTAGACCATCCTTTGTAGCCCCTAGTTTGATAATTGCCTCAGTAGATATCTTTGATGGAGATGTAACTATATCTTCTTCCCTGGTGTTTGACAAAACAACCATTTTGCCACCTACTGCGAAAGAGGCTAGATAGACTAAGGATTCCAATTGTACAGCAGCTTTTCCCCCAAAACCTCCGCCTACCAAGGGTGTATGAACAACTATATTGCCCTCTGATATTTGATAGTTTTTACTTAATTCTTCCTTGACAGCAAATGGACCCTGGGAAGAGGTGAATATATTTACAGTACCACTCGGCAATATCTGGGCCCTGGCAACTCTTGTTTCCATGGACAGATGGTCCGAACTAGGCAAACTGACTTTTGCTTCAACTACAAGGTCGCTTTGTGACCAGGCAAACTCCATGTTCCCCTTGCGAATCTTCACATGGTCGGCTATATTCGTATGAGCCCTAGGGTATACTGTAGAATCAGGGCAATAGTATGCCCCTAAATTTTCATGAACTAGGGTTGCATTTGCCTTTAAGGCTTGGGATATGCTATTAACCACTGGCAAGGGCTGGTATTCAACTTCAATTAGCTTGACACCCATCATGGCCTCTTGCTCAGTAGTTGCCACGACCAGGGCGACAGGCTCCCCAAAGTATCTTACCTTGTCTCTGGCAATGGGTGGGTGATCTTTTATAATTGAACCTGTTAGGGCAGGCAGATAATCTCCAGTAATTACTGCCTCTACCCCTTTGGATTTTTTAGCCTTTTCTATATCCAGCCTGCTAATAAGACCGTGGGCACAAGTGCTAGTTAATAGTCTTGCATGGAGTGTTCCAACTTCTATCATATCACCCGTATATTTTGCAGTCCCAGTAACCTTATCCCAGGCTTCCTTCCTCAAGCTGCTTACTCCGATTTGTTTTGTTTCATCCACAGTTTTTCCTCCTATCTATAGTAGTACACATCCTTCATATTATTACCATAGGGGTCTAAAATATTCTAAATAATGGAATTGTAATAGGTCAAATAGTTTATTGCACATTGAATAAAAGAAAGTCTATGAAACATAATAAATGTAGGCCCAATTTAGGAGGTATTGAATGGAAGCTAACAGTAATTTTCAGGAGATTAAGGAAAGATTTATTTCAGCTGATCTAGATACTAAGATTGAAATATACACGACAGTACAAGGTTTGTCAGTAGAACAATACAAGGAGTTGCTAAGCGTTTTCCCAATTAAATATTTAGATAAGCTAGAAAAGGCAATGGCCTAGGGTTAAGATATATCTTAACCCTAATTTTATGCAAGGGAGGGTTTTATATGGTAAAATATAATTAGCAAATTATTGGGGGTGCAGCTTTGAAAAAAATACTATATATACTTTTGGTCCTATCTTTATCTCTTTTTAGTCTACTCATAGCTACTGAAAAAAACGTCTTTGATATGTCCCATTATAGGAAAAATATTATAATGAATGACATAGAAAGGGTAACGGGAAAAGACAGCTTTGAGCTAAAGGGCATCTACTATGATATACATGGTTATTTAAAGGATAAGGGCGATGAAAGCCTTTTGGAGTCAAATTTCAATGAAAGGGAAATCCTCCATATGAAGGATGTCAAGGTCTTATTTCGCCTTGGTTTTACCTTAAAATATATATCAATAATTGCTTCTTTAGGAATTATATATATTCTAACCAGAATAGAAAACATAGAGAAGGTTGGCAGGATAATATTTAAGGGACTTTTAGCAAATTGGCTTTTGCTTGGGATTTTAGCTATCATGGTTTATTACGACTTTAATAAATACTTTACATATTTTCATGAGATATTTTTTAGTAACGACCTATGGATACTAGACCCAAGGACCGACTTATTGATTCAAATGTTGCCTGAGAGCTTTTTTAGTTCAATAGCAACTGATATAGGGGTATCTTTTCTGATGAATGTGGCAACTATACAAGGTATAGGCTATGTCACTTCTAAGAAGGGAAGGTTAAAGGATGAGAAGGGTCCTGGAATATTTAAAGGGAAAAAGCAGGGATAGGGAAAGACAAAGGGTTCTAGAAAACTTCTATACCAAGAGAATAAAGAAGGGTAAGACCAGTGGGGCAGATACTTTAGATAAAATATCCTTTGCTTTCCTATTCTTTTTTCTCTTGTCACTATTCATAAATAAATTTTTAGAAAACTTAATCGTATCCCTAGTCTTGAGTTTTTCTATCCTAATCGCTATAATCATACTTTTAAAGAGACATAGTTTGAATACTAGGGAAAAAAAGATTTTAGCGATTAAAAAGGAGTATAGGAAAAAACTAGAAGAAGAGAAAATCCTACTGCACGACGAGGATATTGAGGACTATATAGTGGGTAAATACTATGAAAGAAAAGGGGAACTTAGAAAAAGTATAAAACTTCTTGGCAAAGATAAGATAATTAAGTTATATCTGCTATTTGCAGTATTTTTTACCTTGTCCTATTTCTCGCCCTATCCTAATTACTATAAGGTCATGGGCATCATATCTTTTTCCCTTGCATCTTATATAGGAGCATTCAATTTTACCGAGTATTTAAAAAATAAGGACAATAGGGATTTACATAATAAGGATATTGATATATAATGTATTTGTTACAAAGACAGAGTAGGTAAAGAGCGTCAAGTGTTAAGGGATGGGAAGTTGCTCTTAAACGAAGGATGTTATTCTGCGATTCTTTACCGCATCCGCTGGATCATTAAAGAAACTCCTTATCTTTAGTGTGACAGTCGACTGTCAATAATAAAGAAAGGAGGAAGACCATGATGAATAATAGAATTTCGACTGGAACCCTTACCCAAGCAGGGTTTTTAACAGCTATATCTATTGTATTAACTAGATTTGTATCTGTTATGGTTCCCCTAGCCGGAGGACTACCAGCCCTACGATTGGGCTTTGGGGAGATTCCTATCATGATGGCTGGACTACTATTTGGCCCAGTTGTTGGTGGAATCAGTGGAATGATTGCAGACTTAATAGGTGCATTTACCTTTCCCCAAGGGCCATATTTCCCAGGATTTACCTTAAGCTCTATTCTCTGGGGAGTTTTGCCGGGAATTTATAGTCTATATCTAGCAAAGAAGTCTGACAGCGGCAATATATTTACCTTTAAAAGAGTCTTGTTTATTGCTATTGCAGTGACAATTCCCGTATCCTTGATATTGAATACCTATTGGTTGTCAATAATGATGGGAAAGGGATTTTTAGTACTATTGCCGGGAAGGCTGCTATCTGATATAGTAAAAGTTCCCCTAGAAAGCTATTTTATAGCTATTCTTATAAAGCATTTAAGAACAAGGGTGGCATTGTAATTATTATTACGATTAAAATTAAATGGGCTTCTGCTAAAGTAGCAGGAGTCCCTTTGTTTTAAAGGGTAAATCTTAATATACTTTGATTTTTATCCATCAAAGAATTATAATATACATAAATATAATTTGATACGGAGGTCGTAAAAATGAAAACAGAATTACCGATAGCACTATCCAACCGACATATCCACCTAAGCCAAGAAGATTTGGATATATTATTTGGTCAAGGCTATGAACTAACAAAGATGAAGGACCTATCCCAACCGGGCCAATATGCATGTGATGAGAAGGTCGATGTCATCGGTCCAAAAAATACTATCAAGGGAGTTAGAATACTGGGTCCAGTAAGATCAAAAAGTCAATTTGAATTGTCAGTTTCCGATGCATTTGCCTTGGGTGTAAAGCCTATAGTCAGGAATTCCGGCGATATAGTCGGTACTCCCGGAGCTAAGTTGGTTGGACCCAAAGGAGAGATAGACCTATCCGAGGGATTAATTGTTGCTGCTAGGCATATCCATATGCATACAAGTGATGCTGAAGAATTTGGCGTTGAGGATAAGGATGTAGTCAATATAAAGGTCAAGGGAGAAAGAGGATTAATTTTTAATAATGTCTTAGTAAGGGTATCAAAGGATTATCAATTAGAAATGCATGTTGACGTGGAAGAGGGAAATGCCGCTGGATTAAGAAATGGAGATTTGGGAGAATTGATTAAATAATTGGAGGGGATTGGTATAAATATTTTATCTATGATTGATCATACCCTTTTGAAGCCAGAGGCTACAAGGGATATGATTGAAAAACTTTGCATGGAAGCCATAGAGTATAAGTTTGCAGCCGTATGTGTGAATCCCTACTATGTCAAACCTGCATATGAAATATTGAAGAATTCAGATGTAAAGATAGCCACAGTAATTGGATTTCCCTTAGGGGCAAATACAAAGGAAGTAAAGGCACTAGAGACCCTAGATGCCATTAAAAACGGAGCCAATGAAATAGATATGGTAATAAATATTGGAGCCCTTAAAAACAAGGATTACCATATTGTTAAAGAGGATATAGAAGCAGTAGTAGCTGCGGCAAAGGGCAAGGCCAAGGTGAAAGTAATCATAGAAACATGTCTTTTAACTGAAGAAGAAAAGATTAAGGCTTGTGAATTGTCCCTGGAGGCTGGTGCAGACTTTGTAAAGACCTCAACGGGATTTTCTACCGGCGGTGCTACCATAGAAGATATTAGATTAATGAAATCTGTGGTCGGAGATAAAATGGAAATTAAGGCCTCAGGCGGAGTAAGGGATTTGGATACCGCCAGGAAGATGGTCCAGGCAGGTGCCAGTAGACTAGGTACAAGCTCAGGAGTAAAAATAGCCTCAGAAATATAATTATTTACCTTCTCTTGTTATAAAATTCGGCAATATTGTAAAACTATAGTAAGAGGAGGGATAAATTGAAAAAGTATATAATTATCATACTCGTATTTGCCCTAGGTTTTCAAATAGGCTGTGAACCAATTATGAGGAATCAAATATCAGTTGATGAGCCAGAGGAAATTCTAGTGGAGGTTTCATCTGAGGATAGGGCCATAATTGACAGATCAGAGAGTCTTTCTGATTATGTAGTTGAACTATTCGGCATTGATGATACGGCTACCATTATCCTGAACGATACTGCCCTAGTATCAGTTATTATGGCCTATGACAAGAAGTTGACCTCTGATGTTAGGGAAATGATCACGGAGACTGTTATTAACACAGACGCCGGGATAAAAGAGGTATTGATATCCGATGATGAAAAAATGTTTTTCAAGACAGTGGATATAATAGGCAGCCTGATGAGTGGAACACCCTATGACAAACACGTAGGTGAGATAGGTAAAATGATGGAAAAAATGAACAGAAGAAATTAAATTGAAACCCATTCTTTTGAGTGGGTTTTTTGAATTAATTTGTGGCATATACAATATTAATATTAGTAACCCATATAAATTTGGGTATAGTAAAATTAATATCTGAAAAAGGAGGAGTAAATTTGAGCTTAAAATCTGAAAGAATAAATATTGGAAATGGAATACATTTGAATTTAATTAAAACAAGTAAATTCAAATCCAACCTTTTGAGTTTTTATTTTCTTAGGCCCCTGTCAAAGGAGGAAGTAACTAGGAATGCCCTAATTCCTTTAATCCTTAAGAGGGGCAGTAAAGAGTTTCCAAATAATCTGTCAATACAAAAGAAGTTAGAAGAGAGCTATGGGGCAGACTTGAGCATAGCTATAAATAAAAGAGGAGAGAAACATGTGCTTCGCTTTACAGTTGAAAGCATAAACGGAGATTATATTGGAGATAAAAACTATATTTATGGTGTAATGGAATTATTGAAATCGATTATCTATAATCCTGTACTAGAGAACGGTTATTTTAAGAAAGATTATGTAGAACAGGAAAAAGAAAACCTGAGAAGGAGAATAGAAGGTCGAATAAATGAAAAGAGATCATATGCCTTAGATAGATGTATTGAGGAAATGTGTAAAAACGAAAAATATAGCATTTATCCCCTAGGAAGTATTGAAGATTTAAACATCTTAGATGAAAAAGCCTTATATGAGCATTACTTAAGTGTAGTCAAGACAAGTCCAGTCGAAATATTTTTTGTCGGAGACTATGACCATAATATTATCTCTTATATAAAGGAAATACCGGATTTAAATAGGGGTGAAATACTTAGTCTGCCAAGAGAGCAGATTACAAGCGGAGTCAAAACTAAAAACATGGTAAGTGAAGACCTAGATGTGACCCAGGGAAAATTTGTTCTTGGCTTCAGGACGGGAATACCGTATGAGGATAAACTATACAGGGGGCTTATTGTAGGAAGCGACATACTAGGTGGAGGTCCAAATTCTAAGCTATTTAAAAATGTTAGGGAGAAGGAAAGCCTTGCATATTATATCACATCTACAATTCATAAATATAAGTCATTGATGCTTGTTGATGGAGGTATAGACTTTGGCAACTTTGAAAGGGCCATAGACATAGTAAAAGAACAAATAGCTGAAGTGCAAAAGGGGAATTTTAGTGAAGACGATATGGAGATTTCCAAAAAATCTATTACATCTTCAACAGAATCTATCAGGGATAGTATATTTCTTATTTCTGAATACTTTTTTAGCCAGAAGCTATCAAATGACTATAGAAGTCTGACAGAGATTGTAGATGATATCAATTCCGTAACAAAAGAAGAGGTAGTAGAGGCAATGTCCAAGCTGGCTTTAGATACGATTTATTTTATGAAAAACTCTAAGATGATGGGCTAGGAACGATTGCAGGGATGATTTTGAGAAGGAGGACAAAATTTGGATACTAAAACTTACATGAATGAGAGGATAAAAGAGAAGTTAGACTACAAAAAGATGGAATCAGGTTTAAAGGTTTATTTTATCCCAAAGAAGGGATATACAAAACAGTATGCCATATTTGCGACAGATTATGGCAGCATAGACAATATGTTTACACCTGTGGGAGAGAAGGGGAAGATAGAGTTACCGGAAGGAATTGCACACTTTTTAGAACATAAGCTATTTGAAAGTCCGGATAATAGTATATTTGATAGGTTTTCCCAGCTAGGAGCAGATGTCAATGCCTATACAAATTTCAACAGAACAGCCTATTTATTTTCATCCACAGAAAACTTTTATGAAAGCCTTGGCTTGCTAATAGACTTTGTACAGAGCCCTTACTTTACAGATGAAAACGTGAATAAGGAAAAGGGAATCATAGGCCAGGAGATAAATATGTATCTGGACAATCCCGGGTGGAGGGTATATTTTAACTGCCTCAAGGCCATGTATCATAAGCATCCTGTAAGGATAGATATAGCAGGTACAGTGGACAGTATAGAGGGAATTACAAAGGAACTCCTATATAAATGCTACAACACCTTTTACAATCCTAGCAACATGGTTTTATTTGTAATAGGCGATTTAGATTTTGAGGAAATTCTAAAAGTTGTAGATAAGGCAGAGAAGAAAAAGAGCAATGAAACTAATAATATTGAAAGATTTTTCCCAAAAGAGCCAAGGGAAATAAGGGAAAAACTCATCGAGGAAAATATGCTGACCTCTACGCCTATATTTTATATAGGATTTAAGGACTCCGATATTGGTTACTCCGGAGAGAAGTCAGTAAAAAAAGATCTAGTTACAGATCTAGTACTGGATATATTATTTGGAACCAGCAGCAAGTTCTATAATGATTTATATGAAGAAGGTCTTATAGATAGTAGTTTTGGGGCTATCTATACAGGAGATAAAACATATGGCCATTCTCTAATTGTAGGGGAATCTAAGGAAGCTAAGAAGGTATATGAAAGAGTGGTCCAGCTAATAAAAAGACCCTCAGAAGAATTGTTTACTGAAATAGATTTTGAAAGAATAAAGAATAAGGCTATGGGAGAATTTCTCATGGGGCTAAATTCCGTAGAATTCATAGGAAACACCTTTATAGATCTTTATTTCAGCGATTTTTTAATTGTAGACTATTTGGATTTGTTGGAATCCATAAGCTACGGAGATGTAATAGAACGTTTTACTGAACATTTAGTAGAAGATAGCATGGTTTTATCCATAATTAATCCACTGGCAAAATAGAAAACTAGCATTATTTATGGTATACTAATCAAATGAAGAATTTTGAAAGGTGGTTTTATAATGGATCCAATAGCATTTCGAATATTTGGACTTGATATTAGGTGGTATGGAATTTTAATAGCAACAGGAGTTTTGATTGGAACCTTTATCGCACTTAAAGAGGCTAAGAGGGTGGGATTTGACCAAGAAACCCTCTTAGATTTACTAATATGGGCAGTACCCCTTTCCCTAATAGGGGCGAGGGTCTATTATGTTATCTTTAGCTGGGACCTATATAGGGACAATCCAATAGAAGCCCTAAACATTAGAAATGGAGGCCTAGCCATTCACGGTACCATAATCACAGCCATAATCGTTGCACTTGTATTTGCAAGGCTGAGGAAGGTAAATTTTTGGACCATGACTGACATCACTGCTCCAAGCCTAATACTGGCTCAGTCCATAGGGCGATGGGGGAACTTCGCTAACCAGGAGGCCCATGGAGGCCCTACCAACTTACCTTGGGGAATAATGGTAAAGGGGGTAAAGGTTCATCCAACCTTTTTATATGAATCCATATGGAATTTCTTAGTCTTCGTCTTTCTCCTCTGGTATAGCAGGAAGAAACAAAAATTCCAAGGTGAAATATTTTTGCTATACCTATCCCTATATTCCTTTATTAGATTTTTTGTCGAAGGCTTAAGAACAGATAGCCTAATGATGGGGCAAATCAGGGTAGCACAACTGGTGAGTTTAATAGGCTTTGTCATACCCCTGGTAATCTTATACATTAAGAAAAAGAAAATAGCAGAGTAGAAAATAGTAGAGTAGAAAATAGCTGTTGGAGAAATCCAGCGGCTATTTATTTGTTTGACGCCGTCGATTTATGTCGATATACGACTAAAGTCCTGATTAAAATATTTTCAAAAAAGGGTGGAAGGATTTGTAAATTTAGTATAGAATAGTAGTATAAGTGGTAGATAGTGGTGAGAAGTGGTAAATATTCTTTAAAAGTGAGTGGTAATCATGTTCATTGGGGAATATCAACATTCATTGGATAACAAGGGAAGAATAATCATACCCTCTAAATTCAGGACAGAATTGGGAGAGGAGTTTGTCATGACCAAGGGGCTTGACAACTGTTTATTTGTTTATCCCAAGGATGAATGGGAGATACTAGAAGGGAAATTAAAGACCTTACCACTTACCAATCGAGATGCAAGGGCCTTTGTTAGATTTTTCTTTTCAGGGGCCAGTGAATGCGAATTAGACAAACAGGGAAGGGCATTGATTCCAACTAATCTAAGGGAGCATTCCAGACTAGACAAGGATGTAGTAGTAATAGGGGTTTCTAGCAGAATAGAGATTTGGAGTAAGGAAGAATGGAATTCATACAATAGCGATGATAGCCTAAGCTACGACAGCATAGCAGAAAAGATGGCAGAACTAGGTATATAGCAGGAGGAGATAATATGGATTTTGAGCATATATCAGTTCTATTAAATGAAACAATAGATGGCTTAAAAATCAAAGAAGATGGAATATATGTCGATGGCACCTTAGGGGGAGGGGGTCACTCCAGGGAAATTGCAAAAAGACTTAAGAAGGGGAAGTTGATTGGGATAGATCAGGATTTAAGGGCCCTAGAAAAGGCAAGGGAGGTCCTAAAGGACTTTGAAGATAGGGTAATCCTTGTCCATGACAACTATGCCAATTTGGACAGGGTACTAGAAGGACTCCAAATAGATAAGGTGGATGGAATACTACTTGATTTGGGTGTTTCGTCTCACCAATTGGATCAAGGAGATAGGGGGTTTTCCCACAATAAAGATGCCCCATTAGATATGAGAATGGACGAAACAAGCTCTTTTTCTGCCTGGGACTTGGTAAACAAATACAGCGAAAAGGAATTGGAAAGGGTTATTTGGGATTATGGAGAGGAGAGATGGGCAAGAAGAATTGCAAAATTCATAGTAGAGGAAAGAAAAGAAAAGCCCATCGATACTACACTTGAACTAGTCTCAATAGTTAAAAAGGCAATCCCAAAAGACCTAAGGAGGGAGGGTCATCATCCAGCAAAAAAAACATTTCAAGGGATTAGGATTGAAGTTAATGGGGAACTGGATGTACTGAAAGACTCTATACCAAAGATGGTCAAATTGTTGAATACTGGGGCCAGACTAGCTATAATTACCTTTCATTCCTTGGAGGATAGAATTGTAAAGGATAGCTTTAAAGAACTATATAAGGACTGTATATGTCCGCCTAACCTACCCCTATGCGTATGCGATAAGGTTAGGGAAATAAAGATAATTACTAGAAAACCTATTGTAGCAAGCAAAGAGGAAGTGGATTCAAACCCTAGATCTAGGTCAGCAAAGCTTAGAATAGGAGAGAAACTTGGAGTTCTAAATGTAAAAGGGGGAGAATAAATTGTTAGCAAGAGAGCTTAGTTATTATCCCGAGCAAACTTATGAACCAAAGAAAAAGATCAGAAAGACAAAAAGAAAAGTACATAAGAAAAACACAGATAATATTTTTAAGTATGCTGCCCTAATAGTGGCTCTTGTCGTCTTGGCTATTTCCATACTAATATTGTCCAGATATGCAAATATCACTGCTATCAGGCAGGAGATAACCCAATTGGAAAGGGAAAAGTTAGAACTTGAAAAGGTTAAGATGAATCTAATAGCGGATTTGGAAGGGATTAAATCCTCTGTAAAAATCGAGGAAGATGCAATCAATAAGCTTGGAATGAACTATCCGACTGAAGAGCAGATTGTATATGTATCTATAGGGGAAGATATTATTGAAAGAGCAGGAGGAACAGATAGGGGAGCTAGGTTTAGGAATATATTTTCTATATTTTCCAAGTTTTTATAGGGGGAATTTTTCTTGATTAAACCCACTTATTCATCAAAAAAGAGGCTATTATTTATTTTTATTGTGGTTATGATAATTTTCATTTCGTTAATAGGCAGGTTGGGCTTCTTACAGATAGTAAAAGGCGAGGAATTAAAAAAAGGTGCATTAGAACAATGGACTAAAGGTATTACCATCAAATCTAAAAGAGGAATAATATACGATAGGAATGGAAAAAAACTAGCTGTCAGTGTGAGTGCATCAACTGTTTGGGCCAGCCCACCAGACATAAAGGATCCAGACAAGACAGCAAAAGAAGTCGCAAGGGTCTTAAATCTGGATGAAAAACTTGTATATGAAAAGATTAGCAAAAGGCTTGGAAGTGAAAGGATAAAACAGTGGATCAGCAAGGAAGAAGCCGCAGAACTAAGAAAGTTAAAGTTACCAGGCATAGACATAGTTGACGACAATAAGAGGTATTATCCATACGGGAATTTTGCTTCCTTTG
>Ga0172382_10006866_pt1 | contig 16361 bp, 11 predicted proteins | sample Leawel138RmetaG_FD_122245 | JGI IMG/M metagenome (GOLD analysis project Ga0172382, IMG submission 122245) | Leachate microbial communities from a municipal landfill in Southern Ontario, Canada - Leachate well 138R metaG | ecosystem: Engineered > Solid waste > Landfill > Unclassified | place...
ATGGAAGTCTCGCTGATCGCGCCGATCGCCATGGACGAAGGCCTGCGGTTCGCCATCCGTGAAGGCGGTCGTACCGTCGGCGCCGGCGTGGTGGCCAAGATCGTTAAGTAAGACTGCCGTCCGGCTCGTGCGCCTGCGGTTCGCCGCATTGGAAAAGGCGTGCACAAAGAGCTTGATATCCCGGGGCAGGGCGGCTATACCGTCCTGCCCCGGCCGGTCCTCGGACCGGGCGATAAGCTGCCGCTGTCCATGGCTGGTTCCCTAGGGGTGTAGCTCAATTGGTAGAGCACCGGTCTCCAAAACCGGGGGTTGCGGGTTCGATCCCTGCCACCCCTGCCAGCCAGCCGGATTGACCGCCGCAGCCCGTCGACTGGGTCCCGTATCGTTGCGGGGGAGTTCGACGGGATGTTGGCGCCTTTTTCGTTTTCGCCGTAGTGGCGACTCGGGAAGATATGCGGTGGTGACGCAGGGCAGTTGTGCCACAGAATTTTTGAAGAGACGGAAACGGAACGTCATGGCCAAAACTAATCCGGGACAGTTCGTGCGGCAGGTCCGCCAAGAGGTGTCCAAGGTCACCTGGCCGACCCGGAAGGAAACCGTGATCTCGACGATCATGGTGTTCATCATGGTGGTTTTGGCGTCGCTGTTTTTTCTCTTTGTAGACTGGATTCTCGCGCTCGGCGTGAGGCTCGTCTTCGGACTGGGGGGGTAAACCGGCGATGGCCGCGCGTTGGTACGTTCTGCACGTCTACTCCGGTTTCGAGAACAAGGTCGCCCAGTCGATCCGCGAACAGGCTGCCCAGCAGGGCATGGAAGACCTGTTCGAGCAGATCCTGGTCCCCACCGAGGAGGTGGTGGAAATGCGCCGCGGCTCCAAGGTGCAGGCTGAGCGCAAGTTCTTTCCGGGCTATGTCCTTCTCAAGATGGACATGACGGACGAAAGTTGGCATTTGGTCAAGAATACGCCGAAGGTGACGGGTTTCCTGGGTGGCCGTGGTCGCCCGGTGCCGATCTCCGAGCGTGAGGCCGAGCGCATCATGCATCAGGTCCAGGAGGGGATTGAACGGCCCAAGCCGTCGATTACCTTCGAGGTGGGTGAGCAGGTGCGGGTTGCCGATGGTCCGTTCGCGTCGTTCAACGGCATGGTCGAGGAAGTCGACGAAGAAAAGGCACGCCTGAAGGTTTCGGTGTCCATCTTCGGGCGCTCGACCCCGGTCGATCTCGAATTTTCGCAGGTCGAAAAGCTTTAACGTTTCAATTGGGTCCGGCTCCGGGGCACTCATCCGGTAGCCGGTTTTCCGCGGGAGGCGCGACACCAAAGTCCTGGTGCGGCCGTACCGCGGGCCTCTCACAACCGAGGTAGAGAAATGGCAAAGAAAGTCGCTGGCTACGTCAAGCTGCAGGTTGCAGCCGGTAAGGCCAACCCGTCACCGCCGATCGGTCCCGCGCTGGGTCAGCGCGGCCTGAACATCATGGAATTCTGCAAGGCGTTCAATGCCGCCACGCAGAACCTGGAAGCGGGCGTGCCCATTCCCGTGGTGATCACCGCTTACACCGACCGTACCTTCACGTTCGTCACCAAGACCCCGCCCATCAGCTACTTCCTCAAGAAGGCTTCGGGCATCTCCAAGGGTTCGGCCACCCCTGGCAAGGGCGCCCCGGTCGGTAAGGTCACCATGGCCCAGGTGCGCGACATCGCCACCCAGAAGATGGCCGACCTGAACTGCACCGAAATCGAGGCCGCCATGTCCATGGTGATCGGCTCGGCGCGTTCCATGAGCCTGGAAGTGGTGGAGTAGTCCGATGGCGAAGCTTGGTAAGCGACTGAAGAACGCGTATGAGGGCATCGACCGCAACGCGTTCTACGAGATTTCCGAGGCGGTGAAGGTCATCAAGGCCGGCGCCAAGGCGAAGTTTGATGAAACCATCGAAGTTGCCCTGAACCTCGGCGTTGACCCGCGTCACGCCGACCAGATGGTCCGCGGCGTGGTCGAACTGCCGCACGGCACGGGCAAGACCCTGCGCGTTGCGGTGTTCGCCAAGGGCGACAAGGTCAAGGAAGCTTTGGACGCCGGGGCCGACATCGTTGGGGCCGAAGACCTGATGGAAAAGATCCAGGGCGGTGAGATGAACTTCGACCGTTGCATCGCCACCCCCGACATGATGGGTGTGGTCGGTCGCCTCGGTAAGGTTCTCGGCCCGCGCGGCCTGATGCCGAACCCCAAGCTCGGCACCGTCACCATGGACGTGGCCGGCGCCGTTCGCGCCGCCAAGGCCGGTCAGGTGCAGTTCCGCGTTGAGAAGGCCGGTATCGTCCATGCCGGTGTCGGCAAGGCCTCGTTCTCCGACGAGCAGCTCGTTGAGAACGTGAAGGCCTTCGTGGAAGCCCTGGTCAAGGCCAAGCCGGCCGGCGCCAAGGGTGTCTACCTGCAGAAGGTTTCGGTCAGCTCCACCATGGGCGCTGGCGTAAAGGTCAACCTCGGCTCCGTCCAGGGCTGAGGGTGAGCGGGGGGCTTCGGCCTCCCGGATGGGACGGAGGGTTCGTGTTCGCACTGACCCTCCGGGCGTACCTGTCCAAGACCGCAGGCGCCCCCGCAAGGGCGGGGGTTTAAGGGACGGCAGTCCACCTGCGCAGACGGGAGTTGCAAGGTCCGTCGATCTGGTTGGTCCCCTGGGACCGGTTCAGGAAACGGCTTTCGACTTCCGGGGCAGGGCGCAGCCTCGCCGGGGCCTTCGGGCTTCATGACCATTTTGGTCTTCAGGCGGGGTGCGTTCGCAACCGGCCCGGTGCTTCACGAGGAGAGCCGGGCGAAGAGCGGAGACGAAGGTGAACCGAGAGCAGAAGCAGGAGTTGGTTGCTGAACTCCATCAGATGTTCGGTGAAGCCACCACCGTCGTGGTTGCCCACTACAAGGGGCTGACCGTGGCGCAGATGGGGGCTCTCCGGCAGAAGATGCGGGAGAACGGCGCCAGCTTCCAGGTGACCAAGAATCGGCTCACGCGGATTGCCCTTGAAGGCACGAAGTTCGAAGGCATTGGTGATCTGTTCACCGGCCCGACCGGCATTGCCGTGTCGGCCGACCCGGTGGGCGCAGCCAAGGCCATGGCGGACTTCGCCAAGACCAACGACAAGCTGGTTATCCTCGGCGGCGCGATGAACGCCACCGTTCTGGATACCAACGGCGTGAAGGCTCTGGCGGCGATGCCGTCGCTGGACGAACTGCGCGGTCGCATCGTTGGCATGATCAGCACTCCGGCCACCCGTATTGCTGGGATTCTCCAGCAGCCGGGCGCTTCGGTCGCGCGTGTGCTGAACGCTTATGCCTCCAAGGACCAGGCCGCTTAAGCCTGACCAACCAACCAAAACTTGCCGCGTGACCTTTTGAACCGCACGCGGCCTGATGATCGACGGAGTTGAAGAGAAATGGCTGATCTGCAGAAGCTGGTTGACGACCTGTCGGCCCTGACCGTCATGGAAGCCGCCGAGCTGTCCAAGTTGCTGGAAGAGAAGTGGGGCGTTTCCGCCGCTGCTCCGGTGGCCGTTGCCGCCGCTGCTCCGGGTGCCGCCGCTGGTCCGGCCGCTGAAGAGAAGACCGAGTTCGACGTGATCCTCGCCGACGCCGGCGAGAAGAAGATCAACGTCATCAAGGAAGTCCGCGCCATCACCGGCCTGGGCCTGAAGGAAGCCAAGGACCTCGTCGAAGGCGCTCCGAAGGCCGTTAAGGAAGGCTGCAGCAAGGACGAAGCCAACGAGCTGAAGAAGAAGCTCGAAGAAGCTGGCGCCAAGGTCGAGCTGAAGTAGTCTCGATCACTGCGTGCGGTTTTAGGCCGGAGGACGCCCTGCGCGCCCTCCGGCCTGCCGACGTTTTCCGGAGGGGCCGCCAGAGTGGTCCTGACGGCGTCTTCCAAGGCCGTCGGACCGTTGGAAGGCAAAGAATTGAGGTCCTGGTGCCGGGCGCCCGTCGGATTTGACGCGTTGGACGCCCCGCAGCAGGACCGGACACGGTGGCTTGCTCCACGACGTGGGGGGCCGATGTGCCGGGGAGTTGTGTCGTGCGCCAAGGAACGCACGGTGCGGCATCGAAGTTTCCATGGCGGGATGGGGGGCGCGAACCCCAGGCCCGCCGAGCAGCGCCGCCGCGACGGAAGCCCCGTCGGTCGGTGGCGCGCCTAGGCCCGTACACGGCGCCGTCGCGGAGCGCCGCGAACCGTGGAGCGGGCGGACATGGCAGAATGAGGAGCGGCAATGGCTAAGTCCTTCACTGGTCGGAAACGTGTGCGGAAGAACTTTGGGCGCATTCCGACGGTCGCCCCCATGCCCAATCTGATCGAGGTCCAAAAGGCCTCCTACGATCAGTTTTTGCAGACGGGGGTGCCGGCCGAGAAGCGGACCGATTCGGGACTTCAGGAAGTCTTCAAATCCGTCTTTCCGATTAAGGACTTCGCCGGAAAGGGTGAGCTTGAGTTCGTGCGCTACGAGCTTGAGGAACCCAAGTACGACGTTGATGAATGCCAACAGCGCGGCATGACCTTTGCCGCGCCGTTGAAGGTGACGTTGCGTCTCGTGGTGTGGGACGTGGACGAAGACACCGGTGCCCGCTCTGTGCGCGACATCAAGGAGCAGGACGTGTACATGGGCGACATGCCGCTCATGACGCGGAATGGTACCTTTGTCATCAATGGCACCGAACGCGTCATCGTCTCCCAGATGCACCGCAGCCCCGGCGTGTTCTTCGACCACGACAAGGGTAAGACGCACAGCTCGGGCAAGTATCTGTTCGCCGCCCGCGTCATTCCCTATCGCGGCTCCTGGCTGGACTTCGAGTTCGACGCCAAGGATCTGGTGTACGTGCGTATCGACCGCCGTCGCAAGCTGCCGGTCACCACGCTGCTGTATGCTCTGGAGTCCGAGGCTTCGCAGGCCATCCGTGCGCAGCGCGTGGCGGCCGGCCAGTCCATGGACGCGGCCGACATCACCGGCATGACCGCCGAGGATATCCTCGACTACTTCTACGGCCAGATCACCTATTCGCGTGACGCCGAAGGCTGGAAGACCGACTTCGTTCCCGACCGTCTGAAGGGCATGAAGCTGGCCTATGATCTGGTCGACGCGGCCACCGGTGAAGTGAAGCTGGAAGCCGGTCAGAAGGTCACTGTCCGCACCGGCAAGAAGATCCTCGACAGCGGCACCACCGAAATGCGGGTGCAGATCGAAGACCTGCTGGGCCGCTATGCCGGCGTCGATCTGATCAACGAACAGACCGGCGAAATCTTCATGGAAGCCGGTGAGGAGATCACCGAGGACACCCTGAAGGGCCTGGAAGCCGCGGGCATCACTCGGCTGCCGACCCTGCACATCGACCATGTTAACATCGGCGCCTACATTCGCAACACGCTGTTCGTCGATAAGAACAGCTGCCGCGAAGAAGCCCTGATCGACATCTATCGTGTCATGCGCCCCGGTGAGCCGCCGACCCTGGAGACGGCAGAGGCCCTGTTCCGTGGCCTGTTCTTCGACAGCGAGCGGTATGACCTGTCGGCGGTCGGTCGCGTCAAGATGAACGCTCGCCTGGGTCTGACCCTGGACGAAGTGCCCGACACCCAGCGGGTGCTGCGCAAGGACGATATCCTGCGCATCATCAAGATGCTGGTCGAGCTGAAGGACGGTCGCGGCGAAATCGATGACATCGACCACTTGGGTAACCGTCGCGTCCGCTCGGTCGGCGAACTGATGGAAAACCAGTACCGCGTCGGCTTGCTGCGCATGGAGCGCGCGATCCGGGAACGCATGTCCTCCGTGGACATCGACACCGTGATGCCGCACGACCTGATCAACGCCAAGCCGGCGGCGGCCGCCGTGCGCGAGTTCTTCGGGTCGTCGCAGCTGTCGCAGTTCATGGACCAGACCAACCCGCTGTCGGAAGTCACCCACAAGCGTCGTCTTTCGGCGCTTGGGCCGGGCGGTCTGACCCGTGAGCGCGCGGGTTTCGAAGTCCGCGACGTGCACCCGACCCACTATGGCCGTATCTGCCCGATCGAGACGCCGGAAGGCCCGAACATCGGTCTGATCAACAGCCTGGCGACCTATGCCCGCGTCAACCCTTACGGCTTCATTGAAAGCCCGTATCGCAAGGTGGCCGAGGGCAAGGTGACCGACGACGTCGTCTATATGTCGGCCATGGTCGAGGGCAAATACACCATCGCCCAGGCCAATGCCGAATTGGACGGCGAGGGTCGTTTCGTGGGCGACCTGATATCGTGCCGCAAGGCCGGCGACTTCGTGATGGTCCACCCGACCGAGATCGACTACGTCGACGTTTCGCCCAAGCAGCTTGTCTCGGTCGCCGCGGCGCTGATCCCGTTCCTTGAGAACGACGACGCCAACCGCGCCCTCATGGGTTCGAACATGCAGCGTCAGGCGGTGCCGCTGATCAAGGCCGAGGCTCCGTTCGTCGGCACCGGCATGGAAGCGACCGTGGCCCGTGACTCCGGCGCCGCCATTGCCGCCCGCCGTACCGGCGTGGTCCAGCAGGTGGACGCAACCCGCGTCGTCATCCGCGCCACCGAAGAAGTGGAAGCGGCGGCCTCGGGCGTGGACATCTACCGTCTCGCCAAGTTCCAGCGCTCCAACCAGAACACCTGTATCACTCAGCGTCCGCTGGTGAAGGTGGGCGACTTGGTGCGCAAGGGCGACATCATCGCCGACGGTCCGTCCACGGACCTCGGGGAACTGGCGCTCGGCCGCAACGTGCTGGTCGCGTTCATGCCGTGGAACGGCTACAACTTCGAAGACTCCATCCTGATCTCCGAGCGCATCGTCCGTGACGACGTGTTCACCTCGATCCATATCGAGGAGTTCGAGGTCATGGCCCGTGACACCAAGCTGGGCCAGGAAGAAATCACCCGCGACATTCCGAACGTCGGTGAAGACGCCCTGAAGAACCTCGACGAGGCGGGCATCGTCTACATCGGCGCCGAAGTGAAGGCGGGCGACATTCTGGTCGGCAAGGTCACGCCGAAGGGGGAAAGCCCGGTCACGCCGGAAGAAAAACTGCTGCGCGCCATCTTCGGCGAAAAGGCCTCCGACGTGCGCGACACGTCGCTGCGCCTGCCGCCGGGCGTCACCGGCACCATCGTCGAAGTGCGCCTGTTCAACCGCCGTGGGGTTGAAAAGGACGAGCGTTCGCTGGCCATCGAACGGGCCGAGATCGAACGTCTGGCCAAGGACCGCGACGACGAACGCGCCATTCTCGAAGGTTCGTTCAGCGCCCGTCTCAAGGAACGCCTGCTCGGCCAGAAGGCCGTGTCCGGTCCCAAGGGCTTCCGCTCCGGTGTGGTCCTGGACGATGCCGTGCTGGCCGAGTGGACTCCCGGCCAGTGGCGTCAGTTCGCGGTCGAGGACGATGCCGTCATGTCCCACATCGAGGACATGAAGAAGGCGTTCGAAGAAAGCATCGAACAGCTCCAGCAGCGCTTCGAGAACAAGGTCGAGAAGCTGCAGCGCGGCGACGAGATGCCTCCGGGCGTGCTGAAGATGGTCAAGGTCTTCGTGGCCGTGAAGCGCAAGCTTCAGCCGGGCGACAAGATGGCCGGCCGTCACGGCAACAAGGGCGTGATCTCGCGCATCGTGCCGATCGAGGACATGCCGTACCTTGCCGACGGTACCCAGGTGGACATCGTGCTGAACCCGCTGGGCGTGCCGTCGCGCATGAACGTGGGGCAGATCCTGGAGACTCACCTGGGGTGGGCCTGCCGTGGTCTGGGCGTGCAGGTCGGCGAAATGCTCGACGCGGTGCGCTACAACAACAAGACCATGGCCGATTTGCGCGGCAAGCTGCGTGAAGTCTACGGTGAGCGTCACTATGTGGACGACATCGAGGATCTCAGCGATGCCGAGGTTCTCGAACTGGCCGGCAACCTTCGCGGCGGTATCCCGATGGCGACCCCGGTGTTCGATGGTGCCCGCGAAAGCGACATCTCCGAGCATCTGGGTATGGCTGGTTTGGACTCCTCCGGGCAGGTCACCCTGCACGATGGGCGCACCGGCGAGCCGTTCGACCGTCAGGTGACGGTGGGCTACATCTACATGCTGAAGCTCCACCACTTGGTCGACGACAAGATCCACGCCCGCTCCATCGGCCCGTACTCGCTGGTCACCCAGCAGCCGCTGGGCGGTAAGGCACAGTTCGGCGGACAGCGTTTCGGTGAAATGGAAGTGTGGGCGCTGGAAGCTTATGGCGCCGCTTACACCTTGCAGGAAATGCTGACCGTGAAGTCGGACGACGTGTCGGGTCGTACCAAGGTGTACGAAGCCATCGTGCGCGGCGACGATACCTTCGAGGCCGGTATCCCCGAGTCCTTCAACGTGTTGGTGAAGGAAATGCGGTCGCTGGGCCTCGACGTCGAGTTGCTGCAGGGCGAAGTCTGACGCGGCGCGGCCCCGAGGCACTCCTTGGGGCCGGTACCGCATGAGCATTGAAAGGTTGGGGCGGACTCTGGAAGTGGGCGGCGGACGCGCGCGCCCCCGGAGGCCGCAACGGGAGAGACGGCATGAACGAGCTTATGAAAATCTTCGGTCAGGTCAGCGGCAATCAGACGTTTGACCAGATCAAGATCTCCATCGCCAGCCCTGAAAAGATCCGGTCGTGGTCCTTCGGCGAGATCAAGAAGCCCGAAACCATCAACTACCGCACGTTCAAGCCCGAGCGCGACGGCCTGTTCTGCGCCCGCATCTTCGGGCCGGTGAAGGACTACGAGTGCCTGTGCGGCAAGTACAAGCGCATGAAGTATCGCGGCATCATCTGCGAGAAGTGCGGCGTTGAAGTCACCCTGTCCAAGGTGCGCCGCGAGCGCATGGGCCACATCGAACTGGCCGCGCCCGTCGCCCACATCTGGTTCCTGAAGTCGCTGCCCAGCCGCATCGGTCTGCTGCTGGACATGACGCTGAAGGATCTGGAACGGGTCCTGTATTTCGAAAACTACGTCGTGACCGAACCTGGTCTGACCCCGCTCAAGCAGTTCGAAATGCTGACCGAGGAAGGCTATCAGCGCGCCGTCGAGGAATACGGCGAGGACAGCTTCCAGGCCGGTATCGGCGCCGAAGCCATCCGCGAGCTGATGAAGGCCATCGACCTCGACGACCTGCGCGCTGAAATGCGCGTGGACCTGCGCGAGACGACGTCCGAGGCCAAGCGCAAGAAGCTGGTCAAGCGTCTGAAGCTGGTCGAGGCGTTCCAGGAATCCGGCGCCCGCCCGGAGTGGATGATCCTCGAAGTCATTCCGGTCATTCCGCCGGAACTGCGCCCGCTGGTCCCCTTGGACGGCGGCCGCTTTGCGACGTCCGACCTGAACGACCTCTACCGCCGTGTCATCAACCGCAACAACCGTCTGAAGCGGCTGATCGAACTGCGCGCGCCGGAAATCATCATCCGCAACGAAAAGCGCATGCTGCAGGAAGCGGTTGACGCCCTGTTTGACAACGGCCGCCGTGGCCGTGCCATCACTGGCGCCAACAAGCGTCCGCTGAAGTCGCTGGCCGACATGCTCAAGGGCAAGCAGGGCCGCTTCCGTCAGAACCTGCTCGGCAAGCGCGTCGACTACTCCGGCCGTTCGGTCATCGTGGTCGGCCCGGAACTCAAGCTGCACCAGTGCGGTCTTCCCAAGAAGATGGCGCTGGAGCTGTTCAAGCCGTTCATCTACTCCAAGCTCGAACTGTACGGCATGGCGACCACCATCAAGGCCGCCAAGCGCATGGTCGAGAAGGAGCGTCCGGAGGTTTGGGACATCCTCGAAGAGGTGATCCGCGAACACCCGGTCATGCTGAACCGCGCCCCGACCCTGCACCGTCTGGGCATCCAGGCGTTCGAGCCGGTGCTGATCGAAGGCAAGGCCATCCAGCTTCATCCGCTGGTCTGCACGGCGTTCAACGCTGACTTCGACGGCGACCAGATGGCCGTTCACGTGCCCCTCTCGCTGGAAGCCCAGCTTGAAGCCCGCGTGCTGATGATGTCGACCAACAACATCCTCAGCCCGGCCAACGGCAAGCCCATCATCGTGCCGACCCAGGACATGGTTCTGGGTATCTATTACATGACGATGGAGCAGGAAGGCGAAGTCGGCGAGGGCAGCATTTTTGGTGATCTGGCCGAGATGGAGCACGCCCTGAACGCCAAGACGGTGACCCTGCACGCCAAGATCCGGGCGCGCCGTCACACCGTCGACGAGAACTTCCAGCCCAAGGTCGAAGTGGTGGAAACCACCGTCGGCCGCATGCTGCTCGATTACCTGCTGCCCAAGCATCCCAACGTGCCCTTCAGCCTGATCAACCGCCTGCTGCGGAAGAAGGACATCCAGGACGTCATCGATATCGTCTACCGCCACTGCGGTCAGAAAGAGACGGTGATTTTCTGCGATCGCATCATGGCGATGGGTTTCAAGCACGCTGCGCGGGCCGGTATCTCCTTCGGCAAGGACGACATGGTCATCCCCGCCGCCAAGCAAGTGCTGGTTGGCGCGACCGAAAAGCAGGTCAAGGAATTCGAGCAGCAGTACCAGGACGGCCTGATCACCCAAGGCGAAAAGTACAACAAGGTTGTTGACGCCTGGGCGCAGTGTACCGACCGCGTCGCCGACGAGATGATGAAGGAAATCTCGCGTTTCGAGGTGGGCAAGAAGGTCAACTCGGTCTACATGATGGCGCACTCCGGCGCCCGCGGCTCGACCGCTCAGATGAAGCAGCTAGCCGGCATGCGCGGCCTGATGGCCAAGCCGGACGGCTCGATCATCGAGACGCCGATCATCTCGAACTTCAAGGAAGGCCTGTCCGTGCTGGAGTACTTCAACTCCACCCACGGCGCCCGCAAGGGGCTGGCCGACACCGCTTTGAAGACCGCGAACTCGGGGTACCTGACGCGTCGTCTGGTGGACGTTGCGCAGGACGCGATCATCTGCGAAGAGGATTGCGGCACCGAACGCGGCCTGACGGCGACTCCGGTCGTCGACGGGGGCGAGGTCGTGGTGTCCCTGGGCGAACGAGTCCTGGGCCGCACCGCTGCCGAAGACATCGTCGACTCGGTCAACAACAAGGTGCTGGTCAAGAAGGGCGACCTGATCGACGAGGCGGCCGTTGAGCAGATCGAATTGGCTGGTGTGGAGTCGATCTTCATCCGGTCGGTTCTGACTTGCGAGGCGCAGAACGGGGTGTGCGGCAAGTGCTATGGTCGTGACCTGGCGCGCGGCACGGCGGTCAATGCCGGCGAAGCGGTCGGTGTTATCGCTGCTCAGTCAATCGGCGAGCCTGGCACCCAGCTCACCATGCGCACGTTCCACATCGGCGGCGCGGCCCAGCGTGGTGCCGAGCAATCGAGTATCGAAGCTGCGTTCGACTCCAAGGTTGCCGTGGAAAACCGCAACGTCGTACTCAACTCCGATGGGGTTTCGGTGGTCATGGCTCGCAACTGCGAGATCCTGCTGCTGGACATCAACGGCCGCGAGAAGGCCCGCCACCGGGTTCCCTACGGCGCCAAGCTGTACGTCGACAGCAACCAGGACGTCGTCAAGGGCTTCAAGATGGCCGAGTGGGACCCGTACACCCTCCCGATCCTCACGGAGAAGGAAGGAACGGTCCACTACGTCGATCTGGTCGAAGGCGTGTCCATGCGCGAAGTGATGGACGAAGCCACCGGCATCAGCTCGCGCGTCGTAGTCGATTGGAAGTCCCAGCCGCGCGCGTCCGAACTGCGTCCGCGCATCACCCTGCGGGATGACAAGGGCGAGTTGCTCATGCTCCCCAACGGCATGGAAGCGCGCTACTACATGTCGGTTGACGCCGTTCTGTCGGTCGAGCCGGGCCAGAAGGTGTTCGCTGGCGACGTGCTGGCCCGAATCCCGCGCGAAGGCTCCAAGACTCGCGACATCACCGGCGGTCTGCCGCGCGTGGCCGAACTGTTCGAAGCTCGTAAGCCGAAGGATCATGCGGTTATTGCGGAAATCGACGGTCGGGTGGAATTCGGCAAGGACTACAAGAACAAGCGCCGTGTTCTGGTGCTGCCCGAAGATGGCGATCCGGTCGAGTACCTGGTGCCCAAGGGCAAGCATCTGGCCGTGCAGGAAGGCGACTACGTCAAGAAGGGCGATGCCCTGATGGACGGCAACCCGGTCCCGCACGACATCCTGCGCGTCATGGGCGTCGAGGCGTTGTCGAATTACCTGACCAAGGAAATTCAGGACGTCTATCGTCTCCAGGGCGTGAAGATCAACGACAAGCACATCGAGGTGATCGTTCGCCAGATGCTGCAGAAGGTCGAGATCATGGAGCCGGGCGATACCACCTTCCTGGTCGGCGAGCAGGTCGATCGCATGGACTTCCTCAACGAGAACGAGAAGACCATCAAGGAAGGGGGCCGCGAGGCGCACGGGATGCCGGTACTCCAGGGCATCACCAAGGCCAGCCTGCAGACGCATTCGTTCGTGTCGGCGGCGTCGTTCCAGGAAACCACACGCGTGCTGACCGAAGCCTCGGTTTCGGGCAAGGTCGATACGCTGGTTGGCCTGAAGGAAAACGTCATTGTGGGCCGCCTGATCCCGGCTGGTACGGGCGCCATGATGAATCGCTTCCGTCAGGTTGCGGCCAAGCGCGACCGTGAATTGGCCGTGGTTACTGGTGAACCCGAGTCCCAGCCGCTTCCGGGGATGGACTCCGGGGCGGCGGCCGGGACTTCGGTTCCCGACCACCCGGCAGAGTGAACCGCTGCCCCGCCGGGGTAATGATATGATGTTTTAGGGCGCGTCCAGGTAATATTCTTTCGGGAGTGTCCTGGGCGCGTCCGATTTCCAAGGTGTGTCAAGGGTTGCTCGGGGCCTAACACGGTTTCGCTTGACGCTCCTGCGGGGCGCCCCTAGTATGCGCCCCTCAATCGAGGTGCCAGCGGTCGGTCTTTGCGGCCGAGACGCGGATATCCTTGGTTAAGCTGCTTTTACATACGGCCCGCGGGACTTGCAGCCCAACCGGCCGACGTGGAAAGGGCGCCCGGTCGGACTTCTCCGCAAGGAGATGTGCCACAGGGGCCTTTTCATGGTCGAACAGGAATAGCACGCCGCAAGTTCACCGGGCGGTTCCAGGCAGGTCGGGTTCGGCCCCCCTGGCCAGGTGTCTGGGGAAAATAAGCGCCTTGGCGCGCAGGCGATTGGAAAACGCGAGAGCGTAGGAAGAAGGAACGGTAATGCCCACGATCAATCAGCTGGTCCGCAGCGGGCGTAAGCCGGTGGTCAACCGGAACAAGGTTCCGGCCATGCAGGCGTGTCCGCAAAAGCGCGGCGTCTGCACGCGCGTCTACACCACCACCCCGAAGAAGCCGAACTCGGCCCTTCGTAAGGTGGCGCGTGTGCGCCTGACCAACGGCTTCGAGGTGACCTCCTACATCGGCGGTGAGGGTCATAACCTCCAGGAGCACTCGGTGGTCATGATTCGCGGCGGCCGCGTCAAGGACTTGCCGGGCGTACGCTACCACATCATCCGCGGCACGCTTGACACCCAGGGCGTCAAGGACCGGAAGCAGCGTCGGTCGAAGTACGGCGCGAAGCGTCCGAAGTAAGTCTTATAGGGAAACACGACCATGTCTCGTCGCCACCGCGCGGAGAAACGCGAGATCCTGCCCGATGCCAAGTTTGGCGATCAGGTGCTGGCTAAGTTCATCAACTCCATTATGCTCGACGGTAAGAAGGGCACGGCGGAGATGATCGTCTATGGCGCGCTCGAAAAGATCGGCGCCAAGGCCGGCGGGGATCCGATTAAGATGTTCCATGACGCCGTCGATAACGTGAAGCCGGCCGTCGAAGTGCGTTCGCGCCGCGTCGGTGGTGCCACCTATCAGGTGCCCGTTGAAGTCCGTGTTGATCGCCGGCAGGCCCTGGCCTTCCGTTGGCTGGTTGATTTCGCGCGCAAGCGGTCCGAAACGACCATGATTGATCGTCTGTCCGGCGAATTGCTGGATGCGTCGAACAATCGTGGCGGGGCGGTGAAGAAGCGTGAAGACACGCACCGCATGGCGGACGCCAACAAGGCGTTCTCGCATTACCGCTGGTAGTCAACCGGCCACCGTTTAACGCCCAGACGCGAAGAGTACGCCATGAAACGCGAGACCCCGCTCGAGCGATATCGCAACATCGGCATCATGGCTCACATTGATGCCGGTAAGACCACCACGACCGAGCGAATCCTGTACTACACCGGGAAGTCGCACAAGATCGGTGAAACCCATGATGGCGCTGCCACCATGGACTGGATGGAACAGGAACAGGAGCGGGGTATCACCATTACCTCCGCTGCGACGACCTGCTTCTGGAAAGAGCACCGCATCAATATTATCGACACCCCCGGCCACGTGGATTTCACCATCGAGGTGGAGCGTAGCCTTCGTGTTCTGGACGGCGCGATCACGGTGTTTGACTCGGTTGCCGGCGTTGAGCCGCAATCCGAGACGGTGTGGCGCCAAGCTGACAAGTATCATGTTCCGCGCATGTGCTTCGTCAACAAGATGGACCGCATCGGGGCGAACTTCTATCGCTGCGTGAGTATGATTGTCGATCGTCTGGGCGCCGTGCCGCTGGTCATCAATCTGCCCATCGGGTCCGAGGCGGAATTCACCGGAGTTATCGATCTGGTGAAGATGAAGGCCGTGGTGTGGCGTGGCGATGATCTGGGCGCCGCGTTCGAATATCTCGACATCCCGGCGGATCTAGCCGATAAGGCTGCCGAGTACCGCGAGAAGCTGGTTGAAATTGCCGTCGAAGTCGATGATGCGGCGATGGAAGCCTATCTCGAGGGGAATGAGCCCGACGAAGAGACGCTGAAGAAGTGCATCCGCAAGGGCACTATTGCGCGTGCGTTCGTGCCGGTTCTGTGTGGCTCGTCCTTCAAGAATAAGGGCGTCCAGACGATGCTGGATGCGGTGGTCGATTATTTGCCGTCGCCGCTCGACGTCCCCTCGATCAAAGGCATCCTGCCGGGTACCGAGGAAGAAGTGAAGCGGCTGTCGTCGGATGACGAGCCGTTCTCCGGTTTGGCGTTCAAGATCATGAACGACCCGTTTGTCGGCTCACTGACCTTCGTGCGTGTCTACTCGGGCGTCGTCGAGTCCGGGTCCTACGTGATGAACACGGTTAAGGAAAAGCGCGAGCGCATTGGCCGCATGCTGCTCATGCACGCCAACAACCGTGAAGAAGTCAAGCGGGCCTCTGCCGGCGACATCGTGGCCGTGGTGGGTCTGAAGGACAGCACCACTGGCGACACCCTGTGCGATCCGCTGAAGCCGGTCATTCTGGAGCGGATGGAATTCCCCGAACCAGTGATTGAAGTTGCCGTCGAGCCGAAGACCAAGGCCGACATGGAAAGGATGGGTATGGCCTTGGCGCGTCTGGCCGCCGAGGATCCCTCGTTCCGTGTTGCCACCGACCAGGAATCCGGTCAGACGGTGATCAAGGGCATGGGTGAACTGCACTTGGAAATTCTCGTTGACCGCATGCGTCGCGAGTTCAAGGTCGATGCCAACGTGGGCGCCCCTCAGGTGGCTTACCGCGAGACGATCTCCAAGACGATCACCCACGACTACACTCACAAGAAGCAGACCGGCGGTTCCGGCCAGTTCGCGAAGGTGTCTCTACGCTTTGAGCCGCAGGAGCCGGGAACCGGGTTCGTCTTCCAGAATGCCTGCGTTGGTGGTTCGGTGCCGAAGGAATACGTTCCGGGCGTTGAAAAGGGCCTCAAGTCCGCCATCGATACCGGTGTCATTGCGGGCTTCCCCTGCACCGACCTGAAGATCACTCTGGTCGATGGTCAGTACCACGACGTGGACTCCAGCGTCATGGCGTTCGAAATCGCGGCCCGCGCCGCGTTCCGCGAAGCCATGCCGAAGGCCGGTCCGAAGCTGCTCGAGCCCATGATGAAGGTCGAAGTGGTGACGCCCGACGAATACATGGGCGACATCATCGGTGACCTGAACAGCCGCCGGGGCAACGTGTCGGGTATGGACCAGCGCGGCAATGCCCGTGTCATCGATGCCCAGGTGCCGCTGGCCAACATGTTTGGCTATGTGAACACCCTGCGCTCGATGTCTCAGGGTCGTGCTCAGTACACAATGCACTTCGAGAGCTACTCGGAAGTGCCGAACAATGTGTCCGAAGAACTCAAGGCCAAGCTCGCCGGCTGAGGCTGAGCGGTGTAAGCGAACGGAGTATTAGGTATGGGTAAGGAAAAGTTCAATCGCGACAAGCCGCATTGCAACGTGGGCACCATTGGCCACGTCGACCACGGCAAGACGACGCTGACCGCTGCGATCACCAAGGTCCTGGCCGAGAGCGGCGGG
>Ga0172382_10006867_pt1 | contig 16361 bp, 8 predicted proteins | sample Leawel138RmetaG_FD_122245 | JGI IMG/M metagenome (GOLD analysis project Ga0172382, IMG submission 122245) | Leachate microbial communities from a municipal landfill in Southern Ontario, Canada - Leachate well 138R metaG | ecosystem: Engineered > Solid waste > Landfill > Unclassified | place...
ATTCCTGCAAAATTACAAGGGTCGGTAATGGTTTTTATACAAATGGTAAAGCTATAGGTTGAATTATGTTCTCCATCAAGAACAACACGGATTTTGTATGTACTGCCCACTGTAAGCTCTGTTGAATACAACGTTGCCATAGCATTGTTGTAGGAGCAAGCGATTTCTTCCAAATCTCCGTTTTCAAGCTCTTCATAAAGCACCAATGTGATTTTAGCGTGAGGCTCATTTCCTGCTGAATAATAATAATCTCCTGAAAAGCCGTCTAAATCAATCAGGTGTGTTGTTGAAGTTGCTGTAAATTCATACCAGATATCGCCTCCGTTCAATCCTGAACACGACATTGCATCAGCAGAAGCAGACGAACTGTGTAATGTAGCCACAGCACCTGTTTCACACTCATCTCCCATACTCGGTTGAAGAACAATAGCGGTTGTTATATCATCGTTTACAACAAAAACATAAGGACCTGACCAGAAACTTGCATCGCCTTCTCCACAGATTGCTCTCACAAAATACTCATAAGTATTTGAAGTTCCCAAAGCAAAATCTGATGCCTGAGGTATATAAGAATTTGTATCTACGATAGTGCCTGATTGTGGCAGTGTTCCGTTGTTGTATGGCTGTACGGCTACTTCCCACTGTGTTTCTGTTCCTCCTGCTGTCCACGAAAATTCCTGAGTTGCACTCACGGCCAAATCTGTCGGTTGCGGACAAGTGATTACTCCACAGGAAACAATTCCTGTGAAGAACGTTGACCTCGGAGCAGGAAGCAATCCTAAATCTGTTGAAGAAACAACTACTCCTTCTGAATTTTTAACCTCGACCATTGCACCCGGATATTGTCCCGGAGCTGTTCCGATAGAATCCCAGAATAGCGAAAATTCAACACCATTGCACAAATACAGAACAAAATCCACAGGTTCCATTTCTTCATTCCAGGCTCCGGTAGGGAAGTCAAGCGTCTGAAGGACAACACCATTCTGAATGACATTGATACCTCCGCCAATACCCATTGACCCTGCACCACTAAGCGTTATGGTATATTCACACAGGTTTTCAAAAGAACAAAATGTGTTGAAACTGACCGGTGCTGTCCAGCTGCCGTCACTTGCACAGACAGCCCTTACATATACATCATATTTTGTAGCAGGATCTAAGCCTTCTACCGTAAAAGGGTGAGCTGTAGCTGTATGTGTATATTCAGTTATTGAAGTTACTCCCGGAGCTTCTGTTCCGTATGGCTGAACCACCACTTCCCACGAAGTTTCCGTTCCGGCAACCTCCCAATCAACCGATACCGAAGTATCTGTTATGTTGGATATTGTTACATTGTAAGGCACTGCACAAGCAGGAATATCCTCTACAATAACATTATCTATCATAATGATTTGACCTCTGTAGCCTTGCGGCCCTCCGGGCATTGTCGGAATATGCCAGGCAAAATTCACCGGACCGGTAACACCTGCAGGCAGGTTGATTATCATTTCCTTATAATAATCATTATTAAGGGTAAATGATGCTGTTTCCGTATCAAAAAGAGTTGTCGTAAATGCACTCGGGTCAATTCCCGTAGTTGACATTTTTACTATCATATCTTCTGCATACCATTCGCTGAACGTTCTGTAATAGAAACGTAACCGCTGCCCTTCGGTAATATTGATAGTCGGAGAAATCAGGTAGTCATCATTCGCTCCGTTTGAACCGGTAAACATACCTGCTGACTGGTCACCTTCGTAAGGATACGAAGTTACATTGGTAAGGAACGTATAATTGTCGTTATTTACGTTTAATATTCTCCAGCAGTATTCTGTTGCAGAATCTGTATTGAATGTTTCTGTAAACGGAGTATCAAAAGCATTACACAACGTGGTGAACGTAACAGGGCCTATCCACTCACTGAATACATCAGTATCACAAGCTGCTCTTACATAAACCTCATATTGTGTTCCCGCAGTAAGCGAAGTATCCTGATAAGCTGCTGTTCCGTTTACAGGAGTTCCGTTTCCTGTCGGAGTTCCCGTTCCTGCAGGCTGAACTGCAATTTCCCATTCGGTTTCTACAAACCCCTGAGTCCAGCTAAAATCGGCACTGTTGGCAAGAACATTGCTGACTGCCAAACCGGAAGGATTAGGACAATCAGGAGCATCATTGATATAAACATCGTCAATATTAAGTATAGATGTTCCCGGGTCTATCACAAAATCAGGCGGAATTCTGAAAGCTATATAGAATGTTCCCGTTGCTTCAAAATAAATTGATTTTTCCACATAATCGGTATTGGTAAAATCCTCAAGCGGAGCCAGTTCGACAAAACTTGAAGGATCTGTATCCGTATGTGATATCAGCACCTGAAGACCATATCTTGACACAAGGAAGAATGGTGTTTGTTGTGCTCTGTAGCTGTATTTCAGCTCTTTTATTCCCGTTCCTGAAATAGCAGGAGAAATTACCCAGTCATCATATCCTAAAGTCGGGTTAAACCAGAACATACTTCCCTGAATAGTCGGGTTTTCTTCTGCCATTGACCATTCGGTTCCGTCTCCGTTGGCATTGAGAAATGTCCAGCAGAATTTCTGGGTGTTATCATCTGCATCATTAAAACTTTCGTAGAAAGGAGTCGGGAAAACAATACAATCTGTTATAAAGTTTACCGGTCCTACCCACTGACTTTGATAGTTATCACTACAATAAGCTCTTACATAGAATTTATATCGTTTTGCAGGGTCTAAGTTTTCATAAGTATATGGATTGTTTGAGCTTGTCAATAAACCTTCCGTATTTTCATCGGGTTCCGGAGCATTGAAAGGAACCGCAATTACTTCCCATTGGGTTTCTTCATCACCCGTTACCCAGGTAAACTGAGCCGAAGTGGTAGTAATACTTCCGTCAACCAAAGCAGGCGACAACGGGTCAGGACACATCGGTTTGTCTTCGATATATACGTTAGTCAGTGATATTCTCGTAGTATTCTGCCCTGAACCTACAGGCGAAACTTTCCAGGCGATATTCACATCACCCGTAATGGTTTGAGGAATATTATAGATTACTTCCTGCCATGCCGTGTTAGTTATAACCGTTTCGGGCAGCAATTCATACGTAAAGTTGTCTTCGCCTATACCCGTAGTGGAAATTCTGATGCTGTAACTGCTGGAAGTTCCTCCGGTAATCTGGTGAGAATAACGTAATCTTTTCTGAGTTACACCGTCAAAAGTAACCTGAGGAGAAACCAGATAATCGTTATTGAAATTTTGATTGGTATTGGTCTGCAAAGTAGCATAAGCCATATAGCCTTCCTGCCAACCTGCCATATAAGTCCATTTTACACCGTCTGTGTTGGCATCAACAGATGTCCAGCACGGCTCCGGATTGGTAGCGTTACTTCCTACGAAATCAGTAGAATAAGGAGTAGAAAAAACCTCACACTGAGTGGTGAAAGAAAAAGGCGTACCCCAAACCCCCGGAGTTCCGTTACATACCGGTCTTACATATAAATTATAAGCCGTACCTGCTGTAAGTCCTGTAATGGCAACATCTTCATTGGTAGAAGTCGCTGTTCCTGCACCGGTCGGAGCAGGGTCTGCAACAGGTAAAACCACATATTCCCAAGAATCTGCTATACTAACAGGATTGTTCCACGAAAAAGTAACACTTTCCTGTAATAAATTCTCATAACTGAATATAGAAGGAGCAGGACAAGTCGTAAAAGACAAACTAAAATCAAAACAGATACTTGTTGTAGTTCCCGAATAGTTCGAAGACATAACAATGGTATATTCTGTTCCTGCTGTTACAGGGAAATTCTCTATCTTTTTAGGCTGGTTGGTTGCTGAGGTATATAATCCTGCCAGACATTCGATACCTACTTGTGTACAGTCTTCATAAATAAAAACTCCTGAGGCAGCATTCCCCCAACATTGCGTACCCGATATCCAAGGTTTTGTCATCTGGCTGATAGTGATTACTCCGTCTTCAGTAGGCGTATAGGTGAAGAAAATCTTATTCCCCAACAAATAATTCTGAGTTACAGAAGCAGGCAAACAATTTGTTCCCTGAGTCGTATAAGTTATAGTATCTGCATTAGGATAATCCATAAGGTTAGCACTAAACAAATAAGGAGAACTCGCTGTGGCAGTGATAACAATCGGGCTGTCACAAGCCATACCGAACATTTCTGTCGTAAAATTGAACGGACCTGCCCATGGGCTGTCAATACCGTCTGTACATAACGATTTTATATAAACGCTGTACTGCGTATCATCATCAAGACTTTCCTGTGTATGTGAAGTTCCCGTTACCGCAGTTCCCGATGCAGCAGGCGTATCTCCCGCAGGAATCACCTGGATTTCAAAATCGGTAGCTGACGGATGTGTCCAGTTAACAATAACCGAAGCCGTTGTAACAGTCGGGAAACTCACGTTGGCAGCTTCCACTTCGATACATCCTTCCACCAATCTTGCTTCATCTACAAACCACGAAACTCCGGTCGGAGTTCCCGTTTGGGTAGTTGCCACAAAAGCCAGATACACGTTGAACCCAACAGGAATCCCTGCTGGAAGTTCTACCACTACTTCCTGATAACCCGAAGTAGAAAGCCCTGTAAGAGTAGCAATAGTAGTTGTAAACCCTACGATATCCGGCTGAGTTGAGGTCGAAGCCATAATCGTGTAGGTAGTGTCAGGGTCTGCCGTAGCAGATAATTTAGAATAAAACCGCAGCTCTCCGTTTGACGGAACAACGATTTGAGGTGTTATCAGATAATAACCTTGCCCTGCCTCTGCAGGATTGATGACTGCTGCACCGCCTGTGCCTGCTGCATAACCGTCAGCAGTGTGTGCCCAATCAGTAGTTGCTCCTGTGGTAGAAGCCACTGTCCAGGTAGCGGGAATAGCTGTGTTGAATGTTTCGGTTGCCATTTGTCCGAATCCGAAAAAACTGAAAAATGACAATAGAAGCACCACTATCCCTTTGTTCAGAAATCTGAAATTCTGAACATTCCCTCTGTCATTTCGCGAAAAAACAGTTTTCGCATCAGATAGTTTTTGTTCCATAGTTTTAGCTGTATTAATTTGAATTATTTCGCCAAAACTATGTATAAAAAACATACAATAAAGGGAGTACACTTTCAAAATTCACGAAATTTAAAAGCCTAAATAAGGGTGTAAATAACTGTGAAAAAGAAAGTTAAAGACGTTGAAGCTCTTTTATGAAGGATTTTTCTTTTGGAGGATTTCGATTTGTTTTTGGAGCGAATTGACCTTTTTTCGGGTTCGTTTTTCGTTAAAAACTATCAGACCAAGCAGTAAAAAACAACCCAACAACACTGCTGTAACCCCATAGACAAAACGGGGTTTGTCTTGTTGCAATTGTGTTTGTAGCGTTTCCTCATACACCCGGATGGAATCATCGACAGACTGTCTTTCGGAAGTTCTGATTTCGTCTTGGGTTTCCGCAAATTTGGCATTATACAACTGGTATTTTTCCATATTGTCGATGGCGAGATAACTCTGCGAAAGCCCTTCATAAATCCCCCGGTTGAGCACCAAATCACCTACATTATCAGAAATTTCCAGAGCATGGTCAAGTAATTCTATCGCCTGAGTATAGCTGCCTTCGAGGGTATAAACCTCTGCCAGACCTTTGTAGGCAAAGGCTTTAAGGCTTTTTGCCAAAACTTTATCTGCAAAATCTGCCGATTCCGTAAAATTTGCTTTTGCCTCCTGATAATCAGAAAGCATTATGTAACAATTCCCTTTATTATAGGTAGCTATGCTTAAATTGGCATTGATTTGTTTGGTGTTTATTTTGAGGTATTCCGAAATGCTTTTGTTGAAATAACCAATGGCAATCTCACAATTCAGCTGATTTTTATACACAAACCCCCGAACCAGATAATTATTCCCCAAATACCTCCGTACAGAATCTGCCACCGGATATTCCAGACACAAACTCTCATATTCGTTAAGCGTTTCAAAAGCCTTGTCATAAATACCCAACTGCTCATATTGAATGGCTATTCTGTCCATCACTTTGATGTAGGAAAGCACATTATCGGTTTTTGACAAAAGCGATTTTGCCTCAAGGGCATATTCCAGTGATTTTTGGTAATCTCTTTTGGAAGAATAAGCCCGGGAAATCAAAATCAGTCCTTCAATCCGGGTGGTGACATCGGGGTTTTCGAGCATGCGATTTCCTTTTTCGATAACTTTGTCGGGAGCTTCATAAATGCTCTGAGCCCCCAGATTCCAAGCGAAAAAAGTTATAAAAACCAGACTATATGTTCTGAAAAAGGCTCTCATAGGGTTTGTTGCTGATTGTTTTGTTCGTTTTGCATCAGTTCGATAAAGGTAGTCGGGGCAATGCCCGTTACCGATTTAAAAACCGTGGCAAAGCTGCTGTGTGACGAAAAACCACATTGGTCTGCCAGATAACTGATTTTATAGTTCAGATAATTTGGGTCTGATTTGAGTTTTTCAATAATAAAACCCACCCGAAGCCTGTTGATATAACTGTTGAAATTCTCGTTGTAATGGGTATTGATAATTTCCGACAGATATTTCGTATTGGTGTCAAACTGCGATGCCAAAAGAGCCAGCGACATTTCTTTGTTGGTAAACTTAACCGATGATTCAAAGCGTTTGAGTTTTGTTAGAATGGCTTGTTCGGTTTCGGTCGGGATGTTGTTTTTCCGGGAAATCTCACTCTTTGGAGTGCTTTTCTTCTTCTGACTCCAAAGGTTGTTGCTTGCCTCCAGATATTTGATGATTTCGTTTCTGCCCTTGAGTTTCAGGCTGTTTTTGACAAAAAAGAAAACGGTTGTAAGTGCCATTACTATCAGAATTCCTATGGAGATTCTGAGGTTTTTGGAATAGCTGTTTTTTTGAAGCTGATAGTGTTCTTCTTCTTCCTGACTAATCAGATTATAAGCCATGTTCAGGGCACTGTTTTCTAAATTCTGACTTTTGGTTTTCAGCACCAGAAATTCTCTATGGGCTACATTTTGATTTTCTTTGTCTTTGAGAATCAAATAATTGGGAATCATTTTGCTCTTTATACTCAAAAGCAGAAAAGTATTGTCAAGTTTTTGGGCTGCCTGCTGTGATTGCAGCAACAATGCTATTGCCTTTTCGTATTGTTTTTTGTCGAAATAAATCGAACTCAACTCATTCAAAGCCATGCTTTTGTTACTCAAATCGGGAGTGTGCTGTTCGGCTTCCAGCATTTTCTGATAATAAAAAACTGCGGAATCAACCACTGCAATTTTCTTATAAATTTCTGCCCTGTTCAGGCACCACTGTTGGTACAGTCGGGGAGATTCGGTAAAAATATGGGGGTAGTTTACAAGGCTGTCCGAAAGGCTGAGTGCCTGCTTAAATTCTTTTTGCTGAAGAGCTCTTCGGGTTTTTTCGGTCATAAACAAAGCCTGTAAAAAGTCTTTTTCACCCGTTGCCGATTGGAGGATTTTTCCTGCCTGAGCAAAATATTTCTCCGCTTGTTCATTCAGGTGGAGTTTTCGGGTTAATTCCGCTTTTAGCAACAGAATTTTAACCTGATTCTCCCAAGGAAGATTCTGATTTTTTCCGGCCTCAAAGAGGATTTTCAAAGCGTGATCATAGGCTCCTTTCCTATAATAACCTTGGGCTATCAACAGTAATGTTTGGCTCTTTTCGCTCTCGGTTACTTCCCGTTTGAGCAAATGTTCGCCTATTTTTATAGCCTCATCAGGGTTTGCTCCGACAAACTCATAGCCTTTTTCGAGCAATGTTTGTTGCTGAGCCCAAACCCCAGTCCCAAAGGTTGCCCAGATTACAAAAAAACAGATTTTAATATAGTGTATAAAAAGCCTCATCTACAGGTGAAATTTCCTTAACAAATATAGTATTTTGATTCCATATTCCGTTTGGGTCGGGTTATTTTTTTCCGTATCAAAAAAACAAAAGCTCTTTTTCTGAAAAAAAAGAGCTTTATAGGGCTGGATATGACTATTTTATCAGAACTCTAAGATTTTCGTAAAATCGGGTTTAAAATAGTTTGGTCCTTTCATTACTTTTCCGTCTTCTCTGTAAATCGGTTTTCCGTCTTCTCCGAGTTTGCTCATATTACTGCGTTGAATTTCGTCAAAAACTTCTTCGATTTTGTGTTGTAATCCGTGTTCGAGAATGGTTCCACACAAAATATAAAGCATATCTCCCAAAGCATCTGCCACTTCTACGATGTCTTTGTTCTGAACGGCTTCGAGGTATTCTTCGTTTTCCTCTTTCATCAGATTAAAGCGAAGCTGGTTTTTTTCTGCTCCCAAATCTGCTTTTGGAGTGGGGCTTACTCCCAATCCGTATGTTGTGTGGAATATTTCCACTGCTTTGAGTTGTTTTTCCATTGTAAAAAAATAGGTTTCAAATATAAGGGTTTTGCCAAAAGTAGTAAACAAAACCCTCTCAGAATTTTGAAGCTCTGAAAGGGTTTGTCTGTTTTCTGTATTCTATTCTTTATTTAGATAGACCCAACCTGTTTTGGCTGTCCCGTTTTGGAAAATTATATTATAGTAATACGTTCCGCTCGGAAGCTCTTTTCCATTATTGGTCTGACCTTTCCATTGGTTTGTGTAATTCGATTGAGAATAGACACTTTTTCCGTAGCGGTTGAAAATCTCTAATTTATTAACCGTTCCGAATCCCGACAAATCAAATTCGTCATTCAAAAAGTCTCCGTTTGGCGAAATTCCTTTCGGAATCATACAAGGAATAGCATCTACATCAATAAAAAATTCCTCCGAACAATTATCCAAAGAAACAATTACAGAATATGTTCCCGTTCTGTCAATCTCAATAACAGGAGTCGTTTCGCCTGTATTCCATACATACTGATAATTTTCCTCTGTTTCGGCTTTTAGTACAAAACGGTTTTCGTTTTCGCATATCGCAATAAGATTGATAGCTATTTCGGGTAATTCATCAATAATTACTTCAACAGATTCAGAGACACAACCACTCATCAGATGTCTTACCGTAACGTAATAAAACCCGCTTGAGAGATTTTCGAATACTGTAAATTCATAATAATCCACTCCGTTGATGCTGTATTCATAATTCGGTGTAAACTCGTGTCCTTCATCTACGGGACTTACAACCTCAATACTTCCGAAAAGATTATGACAATCAGGCTGAAGTATTATTACGGTTGGAGTTTCAGGAATTACAGGCGGAAAATGGATATTCACTTCCAAAGGCTCAGAAGGACAACCTCCTGTAAGAAGTTGAGCTGTAAGCTGATAAATACCGGGAGAAAGGTTCTCAAAAAAAGGACTAACCTGATAATCTTCTCCGTTTATGCTATACATATAAGGAGGAAAATCCATAAGCGGACTTGTAACTTCAATACTTCCGAAAGGGTTATCGCAAGTGGGTTGGGTTATGATTGCTGTTGGAATCTCAGGGATATCCAAAGCAAAAATACTTACCTCAAACGGGTCGGAAACGCAAAATTCACTCTCATAATATCTGAAAGTAAGCTGATAGGTATCAGGGAGAAGATTCTCAAAAACAGGACTGTCCTGATAGTTTTCTCCGTCTATGCTATACTGAAATAAATCTCCTAACGGAAAAGTTACCGTAATCGCTCCAAGTTGTCCGCTTTCGGGAATATCAGTGCAATCGGGTTGCATAACATCTGCCTCGGGAACAGTACTCTGTTCAAAATTACTAAATTCCAAAGGCTCGGAAATACAATCTCCCTGTCTTACCGTAAGCTCAAACGTTTCGAAACCCCAAACATTCGGAAACACAGGCGAACTCTGATAATTTACTCCGCCAATGCTGTATTCATATTCATCTCCCAACGGATAAGTTACGACAAGTGTACCCGCATCTTCGGGAATAAGACTGCAAATTATAGGAATAAGAGTTGCCTGGGGAGTTGGTACAGTCGGAACAGGATTGATTGTTACTTCCATAATTTCGGTAACGCAAATTCCATAACCTGATTTGAATATTACCTGATACGTTCCGGGTAAAAGATTTTCAAACATCGGACTATATTGGTAATCCTCTCCACCATTAATGCTATATGTGCCAGCGGGAAAAGTAAAAGTTAAAACCTCAATACTTCCGTAGGGATTATTACAAGTTGGTTGAACAACTTCTACTTCTAATGGTTCGGGAAAAATGGGAGCAAAATTTATCACAACTTCCAAAGGTTCAGAAATACAACACCCCTCTTTAACGGTTACCTGATACGTTCCGGGAGGAAGATTATTGAAATCTGTATTTTCTTGATAATCTATTCCGTTTATACTATACTGATATTGGTTCCCCAAAGGATTTGTAACAATAATATTACCTGATTCAGTAGGCGAATAGCAATTCGGATGATACACCTCTACGGTTGGAGTAGGAGGAATGATTTCACAAACAAGTTCTTGCAACCGGGTAATCCTGTTTTGAGTTGTTCCATTATATTTTGTAAAAAACCCTCCAACCAAAATTTTCCCATCAGGTTGTAAGGCTATTGATTCAACCCAAGAAGCATAATCACCACCGTAAAATCCCCCTCCAGTGATAAAGCAGGTATCTAAAGTTCCGTTCGGGTTCAACCTAACAATTTGGCTTTGGTTAGTGCCATTAAAGGATGGAAATGAACCACCAACCAAAATTTTCCCATCAGGTTGTAAGACAATTGAATTAACACCACTATCCGAAAACCCTGTCCCTGTATTAAAGGAAGTATCTAAAGTCCCGTCAGAATTTAACCGTGTAATCCTGTTTTGAGTTGTGCCATTAAAGGTTGTGAAATTTCCACCAACCAAAATTTTCCCGTCAGGTTGTAAGGCAATTGAGCGAACAGAATAACCATTAACCCCTCCCCATATTCCTATGTTAAAAGAAGTATCTAAAGTCCCGTCAGAATGTAACCGTGTAATCGTGTTTTGAGTTGTGCCATTAAAGGTTGCGAAAAATCCTCCAACCAAAATTTTCCCGTCAGGTTGTAAGGCAATTGACGCAACAGCATAACTAAATCCCGTCCCTAAATCAAAGGAAGTATCTAAAGTCCCATTAGAATTCAACCGTACAAGCCTGTTTTGAGCTGTGCCATTAAAGGTTGTAAAAACGCCTCCAATCAAAATTTTCCCGTCAGGTTGTAGGGTAATTACGTTAACCCATTCATTAAATCCTGTCCCTATGTTAAAAGAAGTATCTAAAGTCCCATTAGGATTCAACCGTGCAATCCTGTTTTGAGCTGTGCCATTAAAGGCTGTGAAATATCCCCCAACCAAAATTTTCCCGTCAGGTTGCAAGATAACTGAGAAAACATAATCATTAAATCCCGTCCCTATGTTAAAAGAAGTATCTAAAGTTCCGTCAGAATTCAACCGTACAAGCCTGTTTCGAGTTGTGCCATTAAAGGTAGTGAATCGTCCTCCAGCCAAAATTTTTCCGTCAGGTTGTAGGGCAATTGATTCAACCGAACTATTAAACGCTGTAAATCCTGTCCCGGTGTTAAAGGAAGGGTCTATGATAATGGTTGGTTGTGCTTCGGCTTTTCCGCATACTAAAAACAAAGCAAAAAAATAAAGTAGAGAAAGGTGTAATTGTTTCATAGATATATTTTTAAGACTTATAACTATGATACAAAAATAGCCAAAAGGTTGCGTTGAAAAACAAAAAAAGCAAAAGTTTTTTAACTTTTGCTTTGTCTGTTCTGTGTTTTCTGTTCTATTTAGAAAGATATTTCTTCTCTACCCAAAAAGTTCCAAACGGAATCACAGAAGCAACCAAAATCAAAAAGAAATCTTTTCCGCTCCATTTCATTTGATCTTTAAGCATAATGGCTAAAATGATGTAAGCAATAAACAACAATCCGTGAGCCATCCCGATTGGGAATAGCAAAGTTTGGTATAATTCAGGATTATTGTGTTTGATAAAAAGCATATTTCCGAAAAGAGCCAAATAAGAAATCCCTTCGAGGACAGCAACGAGTTTAAAAATTTTAAGCATATTTTTTTGTTTAAGGTTTGATTTGTTTAAGGTTTAAAGTTTAGGGTTTACACAACTTTAAACCTTAAACTCTAAACTGAAAAAACTAAAATTTAAGTGCAGGTAACAATTTCGATGAAACCTCTCCAAATCCGATTCTTAGGTTGTCTTTTTGGCAAAAACCTCTCATAATTACCGTATCGTTATCAGCTATGAATTTCCGCTGGGTTCCGTCTTTTAAAGTGAGCGGATTTTTTCCTCCCCAGGTGAGTTCCAACATCGAGCCGAAACTATCGGGAGTAGGGCCTGAAATCGTTCCCGAACCCATCATATCTCCTGCATTTACCTGACAACCGTTGATAGTGTGGTGTGCCAATTGCTGGCTCATTGTCCAATACATATATTTGAAATTCGACTTCGAAATCGAAGTTTCCTCACCGTTTTCCGGTTTAATCAGCACTTCAAGATTGATGTCAAAAGCATGGTTTCCGGTTTGCTGCAAATAAGGAAGTGGTTTCGGATCTTCCTGTTTCGGACTTTCGCAACGGAAAGGTTCCAGAGCATCAAGCGTTACAATCCAGGGTGAAATGGACGAAGCAAAATTCTTTGCCAAAAACGGTCCAAGCGGAACATACTCCCATTTCTGAATATCTCTGGCACTCCAATCGTTAAACAAAACTATCCCGAAAATATGGTCTTCGGCTTCTTCCACCGGAATATATTCGCCCATTTTGTTGGCATCGGCTGTGATAAAAGCCGTTTCTAATTCGAAATCCACCAATTTTGACGGGCCGAAAACAGGCTGAGTCTCTCCGTTGGGAAGTGTTTGTCCGAGTGGTCTTCTCACAGCAACTCCCGAAGGAACAATTGTCGAACTTCTCCCGTGATAACCAACAGGAATATGAAGCCAGTTCGGAAGTAGTGCATTATTCGGGTCACGAAACATCATCCCGACATTGGTAGCGTGTTCTCTGCTGGAATAAAAATCAGTATAATCTCCTATCTGAACCGGAAGTTGCACCTCGATTTCGTCCACGTGAAAAAGAACTTCTTTACGGTGGGCTTCGTTGTCTCTTAGTTTCGTATTGCTGGCATCAAAAATATCTGCAATCCGGTTGCGGACTTCTCGCCAGGTTTTTCTTCCGGAAGAAATAAATGCATTGAGCGTATCATGGAGGAAAATATCATCTGTCAGGGCAATTCCCTCAAAATAACCTAGCTGATACAGAGCATTCAGGTCTATGGCATAATCGCCTATACGGGTTCCGACAGTTACGATATCGTTATTGTTTAAAAACACTCCGAAAGGAATGTTCTGAATCGGGAAATCACTGTTTTTATCTACTTCTATCCACGATTTTCTATTGGGGTTGTTGGCTGTAACGAGCATAAGTGTAATTGCTTTGGGTTGTTGGATTCATAAATCGAAGCCAAATATATTGTTTACGGTTTATCTATCAAAAAAAATCCGTATTTTTGAACTCATTTTAACGAAAATTTATCTTATGCAAAGAGATCACGAAATTTTTGATTTGATTCTTGAAGAACAAGAACGTCAAACCGAAGGTTTAGAGCTTATCGCCTCTGAAAATTATGTAAGTGACCAGGTTCTGGAAGCTGCAGGTTCTATACTAACCAATAAATATGCTGAGGGTTATCCGGCAAGACGCTATTACGGAGGCTGTGAAGTAGTCGATGTCATCGAGCAAATCGCTATTGACCGTGCCAAAGCACTTTTTGGAGCAGAATATGTAAACGTTCAGCCTCACTCAGGCTCTCAGGCGAATACGGCTGTTTATGCTGCTTGTCTGAAACCGGGCGATAAAATCTTAGGTTTTGATTTATCTCACGGAGGTCACCTCACTCACGGCTCACCCGTAAACTTTTCCGGAAAATTATACAACCCTGTTTTTTACGGAGTTGACCAGGAAACAGGACTTATCAATTATGACAAAGTTCAGGAAATTGCCGAAAGAGAAAGACCACAAATGATTATAGCCGGAGCTTCCGCCTATTCCCGTGATATGGATTTCAAGCGTTTCAGAGAAATTGCAGACAGCGTAGGAGCTATTCTTTTCGGAGATATTTCGCATCCCGCAGGGCTGATTGCCAAAGGGCTTCTGAGTGACCCGATTCCGTATTGTCATATCGTAACGACAACTACTCACAAGACTTTGAGAGGTCCAAGAGGTGGAATGATTATGATGGGTAAAGATTTTGAAAATCCATTCGGACTCAAAACTCCGAAAGGTGAAACAAGAATGATGTCATCGCTTCTTGACGGAGCAGTATTTCCGGGAAATCAGGGAGGGCCACTGATGCATATTATCGGGGCAAAAGCAGTTGCATTCGGAGAAGCCTTATCGGATAACTTTTTCCGTTATGCCTTGCAGGTTCAGAAAAATGCCAAAGCCATGGCAGCAGCTTTTGTCGAAAAAGGCTACCACCTTATTTCAGGTGGAACCGACAATCACATGATGCTGATTGACCTTCGCAACAAAGGAATTTCAGGAAAAGATGCTGAAAAAGCTCTTGGAAAAGCCGAAATTACCGTAAACAAAAATATGGTGCCGTTTGACGACAAGTCTCCGTTTGTAACTTCGGGAATCCGAATCGGAACTCCTGCCATCACTACAAGAGGACTCGTTGAAGACGATATGAAAACGATTGTCGAACTGATTGACGAAGTTATCACCAACCACGATAATGACGAAAAATTAGAAGAAATTGCAGATAAAGTCGTAGATATGATGGGAGAAAGACCGATTTTTGTTTTTTAATTTTTTGAATATTATAATGTAGAGACGCATAATTATGCGTCTCTACGGACAAACGAAATCCTCTCAATTTGAGAGGATTTTTTTATACATTTTTATTTTCGTTTCAATAATAGCTGTCGGGATAAATTCTTTGCCCGAAAATAAAAATTTTCGAGTACAGACGAAAATTTATAATTATTTATTGAAATTTTCGAGCATAAAAGAATATTTTGTACTTTTGTACAAAAGTTTCGGGTATGGAAGAAAATTTTGAATCGCTACAAAAGTACAATTTCTGGAATGGAAACGTACCACAGTTGGGTTTTTTGCGGGAGCATTACACCAACAATATCTTTAACTACATCAATAACAAGCTGATAAAAGTATTGGTCGGACAAAGACGTTCGGGCAAAAGCTATATCTTACGACAAATAGCACATCAGCTGATAACAAATGGTGTGAATCCGAAAAATATTTTTTACATCAACAAAGAATTTATCGACTTTGATTTTGTGAAAAATTACAAAGATTTGGAACAATTAGTCAAACTATACAAAGCCCAACTCAAACCCAAAGGGAAAATATATCTATTCATAGACGAAATACAAAACATAACCGAGTGGGAACGGTTGGTCAATTCCTATTCGCAGGATTTTTCAGAGAGTTATGAGCTGTTTATAAGTGGCTCTAACTCCAAAATGCTTTCGGGAGAATTGGCAACTTTGCTTTCGGGAAGATATGTAACTTTTGATGTGTTTCCGTTTAGCTTTGAGGAATATACAGGTGTTACAAATTCCGAAATCAACAAACAAAGTTATATCAGCTATATGGAAAACGGAGGTTTACCCGAACTTTTTGTATTGCCAAACGAAGACACAAAAAGGAATTATGTTACTTCCGTAAAAGATACGGTTTTACTTCGGGATATCATACAGAGATATAGCATCAAAGACCCGAAACTATTGGAAGACCTTTTTATATATCTGGTAAACAATGCCTCTAACCTGTTGTCGGTAAACAACATTGTCAATTATATGAAAAGTAGCGGAAGAAAAACAACTTATGATACGGTTGCCAATTATATCGGCTATATCGAAGATACGTTTTTGATACATAAGGCTGAACGCTACGACATCAAAGGAAAGGAAACCATATCTGGAAACAGTAAATATTACAGTAATGATTTGGCTTACAAAAATTATTTGTACAGTGGTTTTGGTTATGGAGTGGGTTATCAGTTAGAAAATTTGATTTATTTAGAGCTTAAAAGGGCAGGTTACGAAGTTTTTGTGGGAGCAATGCCTAACAAAGAAGTCGATTTTGTTGCCAAAAAAGCCGATAAAGTTATCTATCTGCAATCTGCTTATCTGATGATTGATGAACAAACCATACAAAGAGAGTATTCTTCATTGGAAGCCATAAAAGACAATTACGAAAAAATTGTCGTTTCGCTTGATGAGGTGCAGTTTCCTCAAAACAAAGGAATAAAACACATACAGGCTTGGAATCTACATAAGGTTTTGTAAAGGAATTCTCTCGAATTGAGAGGATTTTTTATTTTTTGAAACTCTGATAAATCCAAATTATGCTTGACAAAACAAAAATGACAAGAAAAGGAAGGAGTGTAATGTAA
>Ga0172382_10006869_pt1 | contig 16359 bp, 10 predicted proteins | sample Leawel138RmetaG_FD_122245 | JGI IMG/M metagenome (GOLD analysis project Ga0172382, IMG submission 122245) | Leachate microbial communities from a municipal landfill in Southern Ontario, Canada - Leachate well 138R metaG | ecosystem: Engineered > Solid waste > Landfill > Unclassified | place...
TGCTTTTCGGTGTACAAGTCGGAAACTTGTACATACGAGGTTTAGCTGATTGGGGAAGGTTTGTTTTTTTTGGTTGGTGAAGTTTGCTTTTCGGTGTACAAGTCGGAAACTTGTACATACGAGTTTATCTGATCGGGGAAGGTTTGTTTTTTTGGGTTGGTCGGTGAAGTTTGTCTGTTGGTGTACAAGTCGGAAACTTGTACATACGAGAGTACAAGTCGGAAACTTGTACATACGAGAGTACAAGTCGGAAACTTGTACATACGAGGTTTAGCTGGTCGATTAATGATACGTTTTTTGGATAAAAATGGGATTTTTATTAAGTGTGTGGTATAAATTCCTGCGAAATTTATGGCTTGATTAATATGATAAACACTACTCACTCGTACACTACTCACTTCTCACAGAACGAAGCGGCTCATGATCTCTTTACAGACTTATAGTGCGTTTAAGCTAAGTAATGGGTTTGATAATCTCATTTATGATATCAATGAATTCATCAAAAGATTGCCATAATAAATTGTAAATAAGCAATGGGTTAAGGAAATAATAATTATCATTAAGTTCATTGATCTGTATGGGTTTATTTATAGTGAGCTTAGCAATCTTTATTTCTCTTTCAATAAGTCTTTTAGCGTCTGATAATTGTTGTTGGTCAAAGTCAAAATAATGCCGATAATCAGATAATGAGATCTTTGTATTGAAGAAATATTGAGCAGCAGCAATACGCCAAATTAGAGCAAATAATTGATGGTCCGCAGGTTTTTGTTTAATGAGGGGAACAATGAATTGACCAAGACTATCATATATTGCTTTATGCAGTTTATTACTCTGTTTTTCATAGATGATATAATCAGAAATGATATTGCTATCAAATTCTTTGCAAACAAAATCAAATGGGCATTTGCTAAGTTCTGAGCATGGATAGCACTTTATTATATCATGGTTTGGGAAATAGACAATTGTATCGGTCTTGAAAGAGAGAGTTTCATATGGATATGCAGAGCCTAAAAAGATGGCAAAGACTTTGCAGCTTGTTTGGGCAGCAAGGTGCATCGTGCCAGTATCAGAGCTGATGAGATATTGTGATTGGTCGAGTATCTGGTACAGGTCTTTGAGCTTTGTTTTGCCTATCATATTATTTATATGCTCTTTTTTATCTATGAGAGTAATAAAATCATGATACAGAGGCATTTCACTTTGTACGCCTGTGAGCACAATCTGATAATTGTTGGCAATTAGTTTATTAGCGATCTTTGCAAAATCGGACATAAGTGGGTGTCGCTTAGAATTTCTTGATCCTAATTGAATAGCAACTTGTTTTTTGGCATTATTGTTTTGTGTTTTTTTAGCAGATACTATATGAGAAAAAGGGTTTAATTTGCCGAATATATCAACCAAGTTGAAGCTTGCAAGATATCTATTTTTCATAAAAGAGATGATAAAATTAAGCCATTTTTCATCATTTTTATAAGATGAAGCAAAACCTCTTTTATTTGGACAATCGATGAGCGACATAATTGAAGCAGATAGAGCAGAGCCATTGAGATTAATGACATAATCAAAGCCATTTAGTTGCTTGATAATCTGCTTTGCATACTCATTTTTCTTAAGTAAATACTGATCGTCTTTTTGTTCAGCCAAAAGGTCTAAATTGACAGGTATGGGCTTTATATTGTTTAAAAGGTTAAGAGTATCAGAGAATATTTCGCTGTGCAAGAAATATATTTCTGGTTTTTGTGAGCTGCTTAATATAGCTTTGCATAGCTGGAAGCTTTGTATTATATCGCCCATTTTTGCTAACTGTATGATCAGCACTTTCATTTAAACCTCAATAAGATATTATTTTCATAGCACATTTTTGTTATAAAACAAAAGATTGTCAAGTGTTTTTTAGCGATACGCATTTCTTTTGAGATTTTAGTTGACATACTAAATGATTGTAACAAAATAGCATTACTGTGTTGTATTTAGTAATTAAAGTGAGAAAAAGGATGAGTATAGCAAAGGTTCATAAAAAATTTATCGACTATGTACTTGAGAATAAGCTCTTTAAAAAGGGCAGCAAGATACTTGTTGGCTTTTCAGGAGGTGCAGATTCGACAGCATTAATGCGAATACTCCTTCATTTTAAGAAAGAATACAAATTAAGTATAATGGCAGCACACGTAAATTATCAATTGAGAGCAGAAGATTCTGAGCAAGATGAGCGCTTTGTTAAAGAGTTTTGTTTTGAATATAATGTGCCAATTTTTATTAAGCGAGTCAATTTGCTTGGTGTAAGTGGTATGGAAAACAAGGCACGAGAAATTAGAATGCACTATTTCAACAGTGTTAAAGAGCACAGTAAGGTTGACATTATTGCACTTGCTCACCATAAAGATGATCAAGTTGAGACCGTTATGGGCAGGTTTTTGCGAGGAGCAGCATTCAATGGTTTGGCAGGTATTAAGCCAGAATTTAATGGGATTATTCATCCTTTTCTGCTTTTTTCACGTCAAGAATTAGAGGAGTATTTACGAGCAGTAGACAGTGAATGGCGGGAAGATTTGAGTAATTATAGCAATGATTATACGCGAAATAAAATCAGAAATGTGCTTATACCATCACTTGAAAAAGACTTTAATCCCAATATTAGAGAAAAGCTTATGGATTATTCGACAATCTTTTACGAAGCAGATAAGTATTTTTCTAACGAGACCAAAAGATTGTACAAGCGGATTTTGCTCTTGGAAAGTGAAGACGAGATATATTTTGATCTAGATGGCTTTTTGCTTATCAGTCCAGTCATACAATTCTATATTTTACAATCTGCTTGGGAGAGCTTAAGTAAGTCAACACGAGACTTTTACTATTATCATTTCAAAGAGTTTTTGAGTATTTTGGAGCTTGATGGCGGGAAAGAACTTAGCCTACCAGGAAATATTATTTTGCAAAAAGACTATTATTCTATTAGATTATATAATAAATCGACTTATGCTGATAAAGTCGATTATACAAGTCGAGAAATAAGTGCAATAAGAGCAGTATTTGTGTTTAATGACAAACGAATACAGATGCAAAAGATGAAGCAGATTTCAGACAGTGATCTTAAGAAAAATGGCAATTGTGTGATAATGGATCTTGATAAGGTGAAGTTTCCTCTAACTTTGCGTTATCGAGAGCCAGGAGATAGATTTATCCCCTTTGGAATGACTGGTTTTAAGAAATTGAAAGACTTTTTTATTGACGAAAAAGTAGAGAAATTTCAAAGGGATAAAGTGGTGATCTTCTGTGATACTGAAAAAATCATCTGGGTGGCAGAACATCGAATTGATCAGCGTGTTTCAGTTGATGAGGAGACAAAATGGTATCTTATGTTGACAATCGAAAACATCAAAGAGAATAAATTAACAATGGCAAGAAAGAAAACAAAAAAGGAAAAATAAATGAATGAGATGAATCAAGACCTCTGTGCAGTTTTGCTTGATGAGTTAACGATAAAAACTCGTATTGCTGAGCTTGGTGCACAATTATCTGAAGAATATAAAGATAAATACCCTATTTTAGTTTGTATATTGAAGGGTGCATCTTTGTTTTTAAGTGATTTAATGCGTGCTATGACTATACCATTAGAGATTGACTTTATGTCTATATCAAGCTATGGAACAGGTACAAAATCAACAGGTGTGGTACAAATAAGAAAAGATATTGATGCTGATCTTCATGGTCGACATGTGATTGTAGTCGAAGATATAGTAGATAGTGGATTGTCGCTAAGCTATGTAACTAATTATTTGAGCAAGCATCACGCAGCGTCAGTAAAGATTTGTACATTATTAAATAAGCCTGCGGCACATAAGACGGCAATAAAAGTTGATTATGTAGGCTTTGATATTGGCAATGAATTTGCCGTTGGATATGGTCTTGATTTTGCCGAGAAATACAGAAACTTACCGTATATTGGAATATTAAAAGAAGAGGTATATTTATGACAGAAAATAGAAATAGGAAGCCGATAATGAAGCCGCCGACAAAGAAATCAAATAAAAAACCGCCACAAACATTATTCTTTTGGATTGTGATGATACTGTTGGTGATCGTGGTATATCAGATGGTTAACGGTCCAAAAGGCACTGTTAAAGAGAAAAGCTATAGCGAGTTTTTGACAATGATTGAGACAGATCAAATAGCTGTCGTGCGAATTGATAGACAAAACCTACACTTCAAAGATACTGCTAACAATGAATATACAACATATATGCCCTTTGAAGACCCCAATATTGTCAACACTCTTCATGATTCTAATGTGAAAATAGAGACACAAAAACCATCACGCTTTTGGGGTATTGTAATATCATGGATACCATTTATCTTGTTGATCGGTATTTGGATATTCTTGATGCGATCCATGCAAGGCGGCGGCAATAAAGCATTTCAATTTGGAAAAAGTAAAGCCAAACTCTTTATGCATGGAAAAACAAGAATTAATTTTGATGATGTTGCAGGTGTGGATGAAGCAAAAGAAGAGCTCACTGAGATAGTTGAGTATCTGAAATCACCAAAGAAATTTCAAAAGCTTGGAGGCAGAATCCCACGCGGGGTATTGCTATTAGGTAGACCTGGCACAGGTAAAACCTTGCTGGCAAAAGCGGTTGCAGGCGAAGCAAAAGTGCCTTTTTTTAGCATTAGTGGATCAGATTTTGTGGAAATGTTTGTCGGTGTTGGTGCTTCAAGAGTGAGAGATCTTTTTGAACAAGCAAAACGCAATGCACCATGTATTGCCTTTATTGATGAGATTGATGCTGTTGGTCGCTCACGCGGTGCAGGGCTTGGCGGCGGACATGATGAACGCGAACAAACTCTAAACCAGCTGCTCGTGGAAATGGATGGCTTTGAAGCTAATGACTCTGTGATAATTATTGCAGCAACTAATAGACCTGATGTGTTGGACCCCGCTTTGCTAAGACCTGGACGCTTTGACCGTCAAGTTGTGGTAGATTTACCAGATATCAAAGGTCGTAATGAAATCTTGAAAGTACATACCAAGAATCTTCCAATAAGTGATGATGTAAACCTGATGATCATAGCTCGAAGTACACCAGGATTTAGTGGAGCTGATTTGGCAAATCTGGCTAACGAAGCAGCATTGGGAGCTGCAAGAAAGAATAAAAAGATGATTGATATGTCGGACTTTGACGAAGCACGGGACAAGATTACATTGGGTAAAGAACGCAAAAATAGAGTTATCGAAGAAGATGAAAAGATCAGTACCGCTTATCATGAAGTTGGGCATGTGCTTTGCTCGATATTTCAAAATAAAACGGACCCTATACACAAGGTAACTATCATACCACGTGGCTTTACTGGCGGTGCAACTCATTATCTAATGACAGATAAAACAACATATTCACGTACATATTTGGAGCAAATATTAGTCAATCTGATGGGTGGACGTGTTGCTGAGGAAATAGTGTTTAATGAGCTGACTACAGGTGCTGGCAATGATATTCAACGTGCCACAGAGCTTGCAAAAAAGATGGTATGTAATTGGGGAATGAGCGCAAAAGTCGGTCCCATGACAGTGGGACGCGAAGAAAAACAAGTTTTTTTGGGTAAAGATATGATGCAACAAGACTTTTTTAGCGAAGATACCGCACGGCTTGTCGATAGCGAGATAAGACATTTCATCCAAGTTTCTCACGATAAAGCTACTCAGATTATCAGCTCTCATAAAGATTTATTGCATGTTCTGTCTAAAGAATTGCTGGAAAAAGAGACTTTGTCAGTCGATGAAATTTTTGACATAGTTTTGGCAAATGTAAATGATCAAGACAAAGAAATCATTGAGAAAAAGTATAATAAAGCACTTGAAATGAAAATAGATCCAAGTCCAAAAGAAAACAAAGCTGAAAAAGATAATGAAAATACAGAACTTGAAACCGAATATGATGAAGAAAATAAAATCAGCGAGCTTGATGAACTTGAAGATGCAGATGAGGTGTTTGACAAAGACGATGAAAATGACGCTAATTAGAGGTAATAATGAGTGAAATAAAAATGCATGGCACAACGATCATTGCTGTAAAAAAGGATGGTAAAGTGGCTGTCGGTGGCGATGGGCAAGTAACACTTGGTGCTACTGTTTTTAAAGCAAACTCGCAAAAAGTAAGAACTTTGCATAATGACAAAGTGCTTGCAGGCTTTGCAGGAGCGACAGCAGATGCTTTTACTCTTTTTGAAAAGTTTGAGGGCAAACTCAAAGAATATAAAGGTAATTTGAAGCGTTCAGCAGTTGAGTTGGCAAAAGATTGGCGCTCAGATAAGATATTACGCAGACTTGAAGCTATGATAATTGCGGCAGACGCAGAAAATCTTTTTATCATTACAGGCAATGGAGATATCATTGAGCCTGATGATAATATTGCATGTATTGGTTCAGGCGGCAACTATGCACTTGCGGCAGCTCGAGCAATGATCAAACATACAAATTTGACAGCAAGAGAAATAGTTGAATCTGCTTTGGAGATAAGCTCTGATATTTGTATTTATACAAATAAAAACTTCAGTATTTTGGAAATGTAAGTGGCTTATTGCCGATATTTTAAGGAGAAATAATGGATCTTAATTTTAGAGATTGTGCAGAGAAAAAGATGGGAGATTTGACCCCAAAAAAGATAGTAGAAAACTTAAATAATTATATAATTGGTCAAGATAAAGCAAAAAAAGCGGTGGCAATTGCACTTAGAAACCGCTGGAGACGACAAAAAGTGTCTGAAGATATGCAAGATGAAATCATCCCAAATAATATTATTATGATAGGACCTACAGGTGTGGGTAAGACAGAGATTGCAAAACGCCTATCACACCTTGCAAAGGCACCATTTATCAAAGTAGAAGCATCAAAGTTTACAGAAGTAGGCTATGTCGGCAGGGATGTGGAATCAATGGTGCGCGAATTGATGGATTTTGCATACAGTGAGGTGCGTGCTGAAATGGAAGAACATTATTCTGGTATTGCAAAAGAACGTGCTCTTAATAATGTTTTGGATATTGTATTGATGGAAGAATCAATATTTCCTGACATTGAAAACATGCCAGAACAGGACGATAGAAAAGCTAAGACAGAGTATAGCAATGAAGTAATTCAAACAATAAAAAACAAACTTATGAATGGTCGCCTGAATAATAAAGAAATAACGATTAGCACTACAGAAAATAAAAACCCACAAATTGAAATATTCTCCAATATTGGTTTGGAAAGCCTTGATTTTAATCTGTCTGAAATGATGTCGAATATTGTGCCCTTTAGCAAAAAAGAAAAGACTATTAAAATGAAGGTGTCAGAGGCTTTGAGCTATTTTACACAAAAAGAAGCAAGCAAACTTGTTAGTAGAGATAAGATAATTGAAGAGGCAAAATATCGCGTTGAAAATCACGGTATTATTTTTATTGATGAAATAGATAAAATCGCATCAGCAGAGAAAAAATCAACGACAGATGTCTCTCGTTCAGGTGTGCAAAGAGATTTATTGCCAATAATAGAGGGCTCAAATGTGCCAACTAAATATGGTATTATTAGCACAAATCATATTCTTTTTGTTGCAGCTGGTGCATTTCATATGTCCAAACCATCGGATTTGATACCAGAGCTGCAAGGACGTTTTCCTATTCGAGTGGAGCTTGAAAGTCTGACACAACAAGACTTTGAGAAGATATTAACAATACCCAAAAACGCTTTGCTGAAGCAATATATAGAGCTTTTTAAATCTGAAAAGGTTGAGCTTAGTTTTGAAAAAGAAGCTGTTAGCAGTATTGCAGAACTTGCAGCAAAAGCAAATACCAAAATGGAAGATATTGGTGCAAGAAGATTGCAAACTATTATGAATGCAATACTTGAAGATTATCTCTTTGAAATGCCTAAGAGAAACTTGAAACAAGTAATTATCACCAAAACAATAGTCGAAGACAAAGTAAAACCTCTCATTGAAGATGAAGATTTGTCAAAATATATCTTATAAAGATTCTTAACTGAATATGTCAGATCAAGAAAATATATTTACAGTTAGTGAAGTAAACCAGCATTTAAAAAATATCATTGAAAATATGCTTGGTAATCTCATGATTGAAGGTGAGATTTCAAACTATATCAAGCATAATTCGGGGCATATTTATTTTAATTTAAAAGACGAGTATTCAACAATTAAGTGCGTCTTTTTTAAGACATATAATCAATACATGAAGTTTTCTCCCAAGAATGGAGATAAGGTAGTTTGTGCTGGTAAAGTTACTGTTTATGAGCCACAAGGTGCTTATCAGATACAAGTGATGAATATGTATCAAGCAGGTATTGGAAAGCTGCAACAACAGTTTGAGGATTTGAAAAAGAAATTAGAAGTCGAAGGCTTATTTGCACGAGAACATAAGAAAAAAATACCACAAATGCCCAATAGAATTGGTGTTATTAGCTCTGAATCTGGTGCTGCATTTCAAGATGTCAAAAATATCATTTCAAGACGTTATCCAATGCATATCATGCTTTACCCAGCAACTGTTCAAGGCGAAAATGCAGCACGTGAGGTGAGCGAAGGCATCAAGTATTTTAATGAACAAAATAATGTTGATGTGATATTAATTACGCGTGGTGGAGGCTCTCAAGAAGACCTCTTTTGCTTTAACGATGAGGCTCTGGCTCGTGAGATATTTAAATCAAAAATACCAACAGTCTCAGCTGTGGGACATGAAATTGACTTTACAATAGCCGATTTTGTTGCTGATTTGAGAGCACCTACGCCCTCAGCTGGTGCTGAGCTATTAGTGCCCAACAGAGAAGAACTGCTTAATATGCTCAAACAAAAAGAAGCTCAACAGAAAAAGCTATGTTTGTATAAGATTAGCCAACATAAAAATATGCTGCAGCAAATGGATAAAAACCTCGAGCGTTTTCATCCAATGAAAAGGATTTTGATTTTACAACAAAGACTTGATCAGTATGCAATGACTTTGATACAAGTGCCAAATTATATCCAACAAAAAAAGACTTTGATACAGCAAATGCAAATTATGCTCAATAAGTTTGACCCTCGTAGAATACTGTTTTTGCAGAAAGAAAAGCTGATGAATGCAGAAAATACACTTTTTGGTTTTAAAGATAAGATTAGCCAAATAAAAGACGCTTTGGATACTCGACGCAATAAAATGCAGCAAATGCTTCAGATACTATACCAACAACGCTTAGTTCGGCAATATCAGAAAATTGAAAATCTAAAAAGTGAGATGCCGTTTTTGATGCAAAATAAACTTAATTCTTTTAGATTGCAATTGCAAAAATATAATAGTGTGCTTAATGAGTTTTCGCCTGAAAGAGCATTGGAAAAAGGTTATGCTTTGATAAAAAAGGAACAGAAGTTTATTTATTCAGCTAAACAATTAAAAGAAAAAGACATATTAGATATTAATTTTAAAGATGGTGTGTGTGAATGCGAAATATTATCAATAAAAGAACAGTAATTATTTTAGTTTTTATGCTCTTTACTATACTGGGTGCATTAGAGATGCGATCTGTATGGGTGACACCATGGGACCTCACTTCTGAGGAAAAGATAGATCAGCTTATCCAAGATTGCCTTTTTAATAATATTAATGAGATTCTTGCAGAAGTAAGATATCGTGGCGATGCTCTCTATCAGCCAAATAGAGTAAATAATCGCTTTACTAATAACGAAGAGAGATCTTATATTCTCGAAGATTCAAGCTTTGACCCTCTTCTATATCTGATACAAAAAGCAAAAGCACATTCAATAAAGGTTCAAGCTTGGGTAACTGTTTTTGTTATTACACCAAACAGCCCAGAACGACTATCGTTTGAACACCTCTATTTTAAAAATCGCACTTGGCTGACTTTCTCTGCAGAAGGTGAAAGAATGACGACAACGACACTTGAAGGAGCCTATCTCGACCCATATTTACCAGAAGTAAGAGACTATTTGGCAAATGTATTTGCTGATATTGCAATAAACTATGATATTGATGGAATTCACCTTGATTATATCAGATACCCAAACCACAGATGGGGCTTTCATCCCGCCTCTACTGATGAATATGAAAAAACAAGAAACGAGGATTATAGCGTTACGTGGGAGGCTTGGAAAGAAAAACAAGTTACTGAAACTGTGAGAATTATCTCTGAACGAGTCAAATCTGTTAAGCCTTATATCGAGATAAGTGCTGCTGTGAAGCCAGATCCTTTTTCTGCAGCAAAATACTATGGGCAAAATTGGGCAGACTGGCTTGATAAAAACTATGTAGATACTGTTTATTTGATGGCATACCAAACAAAAGACGCAAGCTTTAATCAATTGATGCAAAATATCCCACAAGAACATGCTAAGAAGATAATTGTCGGCTTGAGAGCATGGAGCGATACAAACTCTTATCCCTCTTATTTACTAAGAAATAAAACCGTTTCTGTTATTCAAGGTGGGTATAAAGGTGTATCCTTTTTTTCTTACGATGGCATAAAAACTCAATCATATTTTTCAACTATCAAGCCACTAATTCATTTGTTCAAAAAATATAATCCTAAACAAATTGAGACAAATTATTATAATATCTGTGGCAAAATTAAAGGCATAAATGGCAAACCAATAGCTGGCGCAAAAGTAGTACATAATAACAGCCATCAGGTAAGCTATACTGATTATGATGGAGTTTTTACCATATATCAAATAAAAGAAAATACTGATCAGATTCAAGTTGAATATTTCAATATAAACACTGTCTTTACTGCACATTTAAGTAAAAATGAGAAATTGAATTACAAAAATATCTTTATGATTGATGTTTTTCCTGAAGAATCTCAATCTCTGCATATCAAAATCATGTCAGATAATAAATCTATTTATCTTGCCTGGACAAGCGATGACGAACAAAGCTTTGCTCTATATAGAAAGAAAATATACTCGCCTAATGAGATTATTGACAATGATTTTCAGTTTATAAAGCTTGTAAATGGCACTCTAAAGCAGTCATTTAACTTTGCTGATTCAACCTTTGTAAATAGCTATAATTATAGCTATATCGATGATTCAGCTGAACCTTTTGCCCAATATGAATATCGGCTTATCAATAATGATTTGCTTGTGCAAGCCTTTGCCAGAGCTGAACTCGACTTTACTCTATATCCAATAGAGTTTTCGACGCAAAAGACAGAAGATGGTTATGAGATTACAACTCTTTCTGAAGATACTTGTCTTCTTAACTGGTCTATATTGGACATTAATGAAACCCCTCTCTTTTATGGAATTAGTCAAACAAACTCTGATAAGATTAAGTGGAATGGCAAAACTGCAGAGGACGAAAAACCAACAAGCAATCTTTTTATTTTTGAGTATCAAGTCAAACCTTTAGGCAATGAAAACATGTTTAATAAACCTGATAATAAATGGTATAGGAAATACTTTCATTAGGAGATAAAATGAGAATAGACTTATTGATGAATAAATTGTGTTTAGTTAAAACAAGAAGCATTGCAAAAAAAGCCTGTGATAATAACGCTGTAAGGGTAAATGGCAAAACAGCGAAAGCGAGTCTTGAGATAAAACCCAATGACATCATTGAATATGACCTTTTTGGATATAATACAGAGCTAAAAATCATAAAGATACCCATAGGTAATGTTGCCAAAAAAGATGCACCTGAGTATTACGAAATTAGTAGAAGAGAGTTAGTGATAAAAGATTAAAATAAGCCCAACGCTCTTTCAAAATGAATCACTCTTGAAAGCACTTCTAATAATTATAAGACGAAAATAACTAAAAATATGTCAAATACGGAACATTTATTGCTTGTAAATTAAGTGAAATAAGGAGGTCAAAATGAAAAAAAGTATTCTTTTTAGATCAAACACGTTGTTTTTAATATTACTTCTCTTTTTACTTAGCTTAAATCTTTTTGCCGAACAGCATAACACTGTAAGCGTTAGTGGCAAAGTCAAGAATGCAACAACTTACGCAGGCATACTCCATGCCAAAATACTGTTAGAGGGCGATAACTCTTATGAAACTTATTCTGATCAAAACGGCAATTTTTCATTTGACAATGTGGTCCCAACAAGTGTTTACACTTTAATTGTTAGAAAATCTTCTTATGAAGAATTCTCTCAATCAATTAATGTGGATACAAATAATGTAAACCTTCGCAATATTAGTCTTTTTAAAAGCCCTGAAAACCCAGAAGTATATATTGGTAATCTTGACTACACCGAAGATCTTTACAATTTCCCTTTTGAATGGCACTCTGCTGAAAAATATACTCAAACTTTATACTTTAAAGAAGAAATCAATAATGAATACTACATGGGTGGCGACACACCAATAACATCTATTAAATACCGTTATAATTCTTCAATGTCAGACCAATTAACCTTTCCTGTGAAAATATGGATGGCAAATAGAGAAGAAACTGAATTTACACAAGGTGACAGTTATTATTACTTTTTCTTCCCAGTTACTGAGTCAAAACTTGTTTGGGAAGGAGAAGTCGTGATTCAACCTGGCTCAGATAATGAGCTTGAAATCGTGCTTGACCAACCATTTTACTATACAGGAAATAGCCTATTAATCTCAATATATCACTCTCAGATACATACAAGCGATTATTACATTTATTTCAAAGGCACAAATCCTCCAAGTTCTAACGTTAGAACAGTTCATTCAGGAGAATACTCATCAGCTGCAGTAAACGTATATTATCCTGGCTATGGCTATTTTGATAATCGATATATTAATACCCAACTTACCTTCGGCACCGCAGGATATGCGTCAGTATTTGGTGTGGTTACAAATAACAACGAGCTTGTAACAGATGCAAAAATCTCTATTCAAGGAACAGATAGATTTGTTACAACCGATTCTAATGGAAGATATCAGCTTGATTATATAGAGCCTGGACTGACAACACTTATTGCTTCGTATGAAAACTATAATGATACACTTTATGAAGATCTTGAATTAACAGCAGATAGTAGTCAAGAGTATAATTTTGAACTTAGCCCACAAACAACCATCACCATAAGCGGACAAGTAAATGATTCTCTTACTGGGCAAGGTATTGAAAATGCCAAAATCCTCATCAGTGGCTATGAGGATTATGAAGCTATCACAAACAGTTCAGGTGCTTTCACTTTTACCAATATTAGCTCTGGTCAAGCATATGATATCAAAGTTTTGAAAACTAATTATGAGATCAGTTCTATCCAAATTCAAGCTGAAAATGACGACATTGCCTTAGGGACAATAAACCTTGTGCACGGAAGCAATATCATCGAGCAATTTATCGGAAATCCAGAGTCTGTTCTTGCAAAACACTTGTACCCAGTAAACTTATCCTATAAATACAGCCTAACTCAAACTTATTATATGCCTGAAGAAATATCAAGTGAATACCATTTTGGAGAGGGATCACTGATCACATCGTTATCTTATTATATAGATACTGATGGTGTCTTAGTTGAACCATATGCTATGAAAGTATGGCTCGCAAATGCAACAAGCTTCACTCCTAACGGCTTTGCTCTTTGGGTACCAATGGAAGAGTTTACGCTCGTTTTTGACGGCACAATTGACCTATCAAATGCAGGTACATATCCCGTTGAAATAGAGTTTAGCGAACCATTCGAATATGAAGGTAACGAGTTAATTGTTATGGTCAAAAAAAACGACCTTAATCAATATATAGGAAATGGCAAAATTGATTGGGTGAGGACTTACACACCATATTATAATGGAAGAACACATTTTTATGGGACAAATCAGCAAGATTTAGAACCTGAAGGATATTATGGTGATAAAACATCATTCGTGCCAAACACTAAGTTTAATTTTATCACTTCTGACTACTCTTCGATAAATGGCACAATCACACAAAATGGCTCTCCCATTGAAAATGTAAAAGTGGCTATAGATGGCACAAACCGCTATACTTTCAGCGATGCACAAGGCAATTACACTCTTAATTATGTGCCTACTGGCAATATAAGTATCACCGCATCAAAACATTTTTACCTTGATAATACTGCTCAACTTATTGTCAATAATGATCAAGTAACTACTCATGATTTTAATCTAAGCAACTTACCAACAGTTACTGTATCTGGCGATATTATCGGTAATGACACAGAACAAAGTCTACCATATGCAGTCATTACACTCAAAGGCTACGATAATTATCAGACAGTCAGTTCAAATATGGGCGTATTTAATATAGAAAACGTCTATATAAATCAAAACTACACAATGAATATCACCGTTAGCGGATACAATGTCTATACAGCTGAAATACAAGTTGCTGATAGCAATTTAGATTTGGGAACAATCACATTAAACAAGTATCTAAACCCACCTAAAAACATACATTATCAGATTGTGAATCATGAAGTACTACTGAATTGGCTTCCACCAGAGGAGAATCGTCAGCTCAATAAAAGAAACATAATTCATGAGAATAAACTTGCAATCAATGACAGGTTTGAAAACTTAACAGGCTATCAAATCTGGAAGTTCAAATCTGCTGATCTTGAAGACACAGACCAATGGACATTATTAGAAGATGATTACACAGAAACAACTTATACAGATATTAGCTGGCATGATGATCAAGAAAACGAGTATATGTACGCAGTTATTGCAAAGTATGATCATATTCATCTATCTGAACCATGTTTTACGAATCCAATAGAAAAAATACGATATGGACTGCTTAAGTTTATCATTAACACATTTGATGGCCAAAGCCCAGTAGGTGCAATAATTACAATCAAAAGCATTGACCAAAACTCTTCTTTCGAGCAGACAATCAAAGTGCAAGCATCAAATACTTTTATGCACTTAAACTACGGCAACTATTATATTAAAATATCAAAGCCTGGTTATGCGTTGCATATAAATGAAAACTTTGAGTTTAATCAGGAAGATGTTGCATATCCAACAATCACTCTTGGAGCTACTGGCTATTTTTTACATGAGGATTTCGATGGCAGTGAATTTCCGCCAACTGAATGGCAGTTAAAAGATGCTGATCAGGATAGTCATAACTGGTTTTTATTAAACCATGATGGCGTAGCATATTCTGGAACAGGCTGTGCCGCTTCTGCATCTTATATCAATAATATTGGTCCTATACAGGCTGACAACTACCTGATCAGCCCAGCTATTATTATTCCCGAATCTCGCTCAAGTTGCTGGCTCAAATATAGAGTTGCTGCTCAAGATGACGAATATACACAAGAGCAATACTCTGTTTTATTGGCAATTGGTAACCCATCTTTGGCTAACTTTACTGAAGTTTACTCAGAGACAATTAACAGTACAAACTATGAGTTTAGAGAAGTCAATCTCAATGTTAGCCCTGGAGAAACAATATATATTGCCTTTAGGCATCACACAGATACAGACCAATTCATAATAAAGATTGATGATATTAAACTCTCTTTCTCTCTATCCGATGACGATATCATATCACCCACAATAAAAACTGCCTTATATGCGAACTATCCAAATCCATTTAATCCTGAAACAAATATCTCATTTGACCTTGAAAACAACGCAAATGTCTCAATCAATATCTATAATATCAAAGGTCAAAAAGTCAAAACTCTCGTAAATGATAGATTCAATGCAGGCTCACACTCCATCATCTGGAATGGCAAAAACGACAATGACAAGAGTGTTGGCAGCGGCATTTACTTCTATAACATGAAATCGGGCAAATACACTTCAACACGTAAGATGATCTTAATGAAATAATGAATTAAATAAACAAATTAAAGCGGGCATATGCCCGCTTTTTTAATAAAGACAAAATAAAATTACCCCAAAAAAGAAACTAATTCAAAATCATAAAACTTTTTTCTCACACAATTCCTTAAATATAATACAAATTAAATAGCCATTAAGTAGCTATTTTTCAATAAAATACTGTTATTTATAACTTGTATAACATAAATATTTAAACATGTTTTTAAAATATTTACAAATAATTAAAAATAATTATTGACAAACAAAAATAATAGTCTATCATCAAGACAATATTATAAAAGGAGGACTTATAATGAGTTTAGCAAAGCAAATCAAAAAAAACAAGCTCCTGCTTGTTGTGCTATTGTTACTAAGCACATCATTATTGGCTCAATTCCCTGAGGGATTTGAAAGCGGCACTATTCCTTCGACATGGACTACATACGACCAAGACGGTAACGGGCGTACATTTATTCCTTATAATGCAGGGGGCGAGGCATATGATGGCTCTTGGGTTGCAAGAGAGGGCTATGATACCTCAAGACCTAATGATGACTGGCTTGTTACCCCACAAATCAACGTAACA
>Ga0172382_10006870_pt1 | contig 16359 bp, 19 predicted proteins | sample Leawel138RmetaG_FD_122245 | JGI IMG/M metagenome (GOLD analysis project Ga0172382, IMG submission 122245) | Leachate microbial communities from a municipal landfill in Southern Ontario, Canada - Leachate well 138R metaG | ecosystem: Engineered > Solid waste > Landfill > Unclassified | place...
ACAAGATCCTGTCTGCACTCAACCTTTCGCTTGATACCGTCGATGAGATCATCGCTGATCTCGGATAGCTTAATTTCCTGCTTTTTCATATGTTGCAGGGTATAATTTTCAGGAAGTTAAGGATACCCGTTAAGGATTTTTTAATATCATTGAGTCCGAAGCTACGCGCAAAGGCATATAGCGATATCCTGCTCCTTAAGAAGCTGGGCGCCAATATCCGGGAACCCTTTTCAACCGCAATCAAAGGTGAGCGCTATAAAGGATTGTATGAGTTGCGAATCAAGTTTTCATCTGATATTTCGAGGATATTCTACTTTCTATATAACAAGAACAACATCATTCTCTTGCATGGCTATTTGAAAAAAACAAACAAAACACCGAAGCGAGAACTTGAAAAAGCTTTGCGCTATAAAATCAATTATGAAAGCAGGAATCGAAATGAGTAAAGCAAGTGTAAAACTAGATGACATTCAGGCAATCCTGATGCAGGATGAGGCATTCAAGGCCGAGTACGAAAGACTGAAACCGCGGTATGCCTTGATCGCGCAGATCATCGCTGCCAGGAATCAGCTGAACATAACCCAGGAAGAGCTTGCTTTGCGCGTCGGGACACAAAAGTCCAACATATCCCGTTTCGAAAGCGGTAACTATAATCCTTCTTTGGATTCTATCACGAAAATTGTCCGCAGCCTGGGCAAGGAACTAACGATCTCGATTCGTTAGCCGTTCATCGCGCGGCGCACGCAGCTGTTTTTCTTTTGTTTCTATGGTGTTCACATTTATTCATATTTCGGTAGAAAATTGGACAAAGTCTTTTGCTATAGTTGAAGCATAGCAAGACAGGAATTGCTAACCTCCTTCTTTCATACTTTTCTCCTCCAATTTTGGAACAGTTCCGGGAGTGGTGCCCCGGAATTGTTTTTTTTCGGGCTTTTCCGGTTGTTCGTGCAGCTCCGCTACCAGGCCGGCATACTGCTCGAGCGCCTGAACGCCGTTTGCGCTTAGCCGGTAGCGGCCGGATCCGAGCCGTTCGAACCATTGATAGTGGTTATCGTAGAGAATGTTCCAGGTTTGTTCCGGTGCGCCCAGCGCTTTCAGCTGGCTCGCGGTGACATCGTCGCAGTCGGCCATCAGGGCGGCGACGCGCAGCGCCTGTTCGCGATAGACGGTCACCCGGGGAACCTTGGTGCTGCCGCCGCGGTTGTGGTCGCCGTGCCGCCCTTCAAATTCATGCTTCAGTTTGAGCATGCGGGCCTTGTTTGACCGGATCAGCTGGCTGCGGTCAACCATCTGCGGGACAAGCACGACCGAAACCGGCCTGGATGGCTTTTCAAGATCGACGATCAAAAGGCCAAGCTCAAGGCGGCGCAGCAGATGGAGCAGCTGCTGATAGCGCCGGCCGGTTTGCGCCTTGCCCGACCGCGCGACGGCGATCCAGACATCGGAAAACATGCGCTGCCTCTGCGTCGCCTGCAAGATCACGGCAAGGTTCAGCACCAGCTTCAGTTCGACCGCCATCAAGGCCTGTTCCTTCGTGCAGGCGACCAGGTCGCAGGCACCCACTTCGCCGCGCACCGTGCAGCCTGACTTGGCAAAGAACAGCCGCACGGGTTCGTAAAGGTCCTGTTCAAGATGCTTCACACCATGCCTCCGGAATAAATGATCGCCGTGACGTGCTGTTATCTATCTTAACATGACGCTTGGCGACGTGCCAGAAAGCACAAACACCGAAAAATACAAAAATGCGCAAATCGTTCTCTTGTTTCGTCCGACCGCGATGCCTAGACTGGTGTTGATCCAAGTGCCTTAACGCATCTTGCTGTCGAAAAACCCTGATGGAGGTTAATATGCGCAAGTCTCGTTCTTTCCGCTTTTTATCCGCACTGCTGGTCTTCCTGGCGGCTGGCCTGATCCTGGTTTCCTGCCAGGCTGCTCCTGCGACTTCGACCACGGCCGGCACGACATCCGCCGCACCGGACACGTTCCCGGTCAACGTGACCAACGCCGCCGGTGAGACCATCACCATCGAATCCAAGCCGCAGGCGATCATCGTGACGAATGTCTGGGCAGCGGAGATCCTGCTCGACATGGTTGACACCAGCCGGATCAAGGGGCTTTCCGCCTGGGGTGACGATCCGGTTCTGTCGGAAACGGCCGATAAAGCCGCGGCTGTCGCCACCCGGGTCAGCACCCAGGAGCCTGAAGGCATCGTCGCCCTGCAGCCGGACCTGGTCATTATCGACTCGTTTTCGGATGTCGACGGTTCACTGACCAAGACGCTGCAGGGGGCGAACATCGTCGTGCTGCAGCTGTCATCCCCGACCGACTTCGACCAGATCAAGGCCGCCATTGCCACACTGGCAGCAGCCTGCGGCGAAACAGCCAAGGGCCAGGAGCTGATCGACGGCGTCGACACCGTTCTTAACGACGTGCAAGCGAAGCTGAAAGGGTTGACCGAGGCTGAAAAGCTGAAAGTTATGTACTATGAGGATTATTACGATCCGTCCGGCTCGAGTGCCGGCATGCTGGCCGCCTATGGCGCAGGATCGCCGTTCGATGCCATCGTCCGCGCAGCCGGACTGGTCAATGTCTGCAATGTACAGAACTATTCGGCCGTCAGCAAGGAAAAGGTGGTCGGGGAATGGAAACCGGATCTGCTGATCGTCCCGGCGATCACCTATGGTCCCGATTTCAAGGCGGTCGATGACAAGGGCGCGACGATCATCGGCGCGATCAAGGCCGATCCTTTGATGCAGACCCTGCCGGCCGTGCAGAACGAGCGCGTTTTTGCCCTGGTCGAGAAGCACCGCGGCTCGACCTCGCACTACATGGTCAAGGCCGTGGCAGAACTGGCCCAACTGGCTTACCCGGACAAAATGAAATAAATGAAATAAACAGCCTGTCAGGTCACGCCCGGTTTTCTGTATAATAGGTCATGGCAGCCAACCGCCATGTGCCGGAACAGGAGCCGGGCTGTTGCCTGTTTTGGGGGTGCCGATGAGCATACAACAGGGTCATACAACGAAAAACAACACCAAGCTGCTGCCGACGCTGGCAGTCGGTACAGCGCTGCTGGCCGGAGCGATCATCCTCTCGGTAGCGCTCGGTTCTGTATCGGTCAAACCCGCCGTGATCCTGCGCGCGATTTTCAGCTGGGCCCGGCTGCCGGTTGAGGCCCCGGATCCGGCAGATTATACGGTCATCATGCTGATCCGCCTGCCCCGCGTCATGGCCGCTGTCCTGGCCGGCGCCGGACTGGCGGTGGCCGGAACCATCATGCAGGGGGTCTTTCGCAACCCGCTGGCTGAACCCGGCATCCTGGGCGTTTCGGCCGGCTCCAGTTTTGGCGCGCTGCTGGCGATCGCCGGCGGGCTTTCCACGTTTCTGACACTGCCGACCTTCGCTTTTGCCGGAGCCATGCTGGCCGTCGGCCTGATCGTCGGCGTCGCGGTCGGAAGCGGCGGCAAGTCGCGTACCGTTACGCTGATCATGAGCGGCATGGCGATCAGCGCCCTGTTCAGCGCGATGACGTCGCTGACGTTGTCGTTGGCCAACGAGTACCAGGTGTCCAGCTACATTTTCTGGACCATGGGCGGTCTGGCCAACCGGCGCTGGGCTCATGTCGGTGCCATGATCATTCCGGTCCTGGTGACGTTGGTGGTCATCATCTACAAGGCCCGCGACCTGGATATTTTGCTGCTGGGTGACGAGGAAGCGCGCGCCCTGGGTGTTTCGCCCCTCTTGACGCGCATGCTGATGATTCTGCTGGCCTCCGTCTGCACGGCGGCCATCGTCGCCGTCACCGGCCCAATCGGCTTTGTCGGCCTGATCATCCCGCACATCATGCGCATGCTGGTCGGACCGTCGCATCGCCGCCTGATCCTGGCCAGCGCGTTCGGCGGCGCGATCTTCCTGATGCTCTGCGATTTGCTGACCCGCCTGTTCGCCTGGCCGACCGGCGCGGAAATATCGGTCGGCGTCGTCACCGCCCTGGTCGGCGCGCCGTATTTCCTGTTCCTGATTTTCCGGTCCGCCCGCAAGGGCACATCCTGAGAGGGGGGTGGGATATGGAAGCGGAACTCACGCTTAACACGGCCCCTGTCCGGGTGCTATGTGAACAGCTCAGGTACAAAGTCGGCGGCCAGAACCGCTTGACGATCCTGGACCAGGTATCTTTCAGCGCGCAAAACGGCGACTTCATCGGGATTGTCGGTCCCAATGGCGCCGGCAAGACAACCTTGCTGCGCCAGATCGGCGGCTTGCTTCAACCAACCGCCGGCACGATCGCCTGCAACGGAAGACTGGTCCACCAATACCGGGCGCGGGATTATGCCCGCATCTGCAGCTACATGCATCAGGATACTGTCATGCCCTTCGATTTCCCGGTGCGCGATGTGGTCCTGATGGGCCGACATCCCTACGCGACCGCACTGGCCGCCTATTCCGCGGCGGATTACGATTATACTGAACGCTGCATGGAACGGGCCGGATGCCTGCAGGATGCCGACAAGCGTGTGACCGCCCTGTCGGGCGGCGAGCGGCAGCGGGTCATGTTCGCCCGCATCCTCGCCCAGGATACGCCGCTGGTGCTGCTGGACGAGCCGACCGCCAGCCTGGACATCCGCTATGCCCACGAGGTATTCCGCCAGATCCGGGGCCTGGCCCAAGCCGGCAAGCTGGTGATCGCCGTCATGCACGACCTGCGTGCGGCGGCTCGCTACTGCAACCGGCTGTTCTTGCTCTACAAGGGCGAGCTGGTCGCCCAGGGCGACCCGGAAGACGTGCTGCACGAAGGGCATATCAGCTATGCTTTTGACATCGCGGCCAAAACGTACCGGAACGAACTGGGACACTGGGATTTTGACCTCGTCGAATGACACGGCCGGAAACGGCCAGGAGGTGAACCATGCCACACGACGATTCCAAGGCGGTGACCATCCGTTATCTGGGGCACAGCGCCTGGCTCGTGGAAAGCCAGCGCCGCGCCTGGCTGTTTGACTACGGCCGGGTCCCCGCCCGCGGCACAGCTGACGCAGGCGCTTTTGCGTTTGCTGGCTATACGCGCCGCCCGCTTGACATCTACTTTTCACACCTTCACGGCGACCATTGCCATCCCGATCTGGCACTCGAAGCGGCCGGGCGGGAAGGCGTATCGGTTTACCTGGGCTTGGACACGCCGCCCGATGACAGCCTGCCGGCCTGGACCCGGAATGTGCGCCTTGTCTTGCCGCGCTCCTGCCAGGAGGTTTCGGATCAGACGCTGCTGGCGAGCGGTTCGACCGACCAGGGGGTCGCCTGGCTGGTCGCAACGGACGACCTGCTGCTCTATCACGGCGGGGATCTGGCGCTTTGGGATGACCTGGATATGTTTCGCCAGCCCTACAGCCAGGAGGTCGCCTGGCTGGCCGAACAGACCCGCGCGCTGGGCCGGGTGCCTGACATCGCCTTTATACCGGTCAGCACATCCGACGGCTACCAGGAAGAGGCTTTGCTCGAGGGAATTGATTTGTTGATACGAAAAATCCGGCCGCAGCGCGTTTTCCCGATGCACGCCTGGGGTTATGAACCGCTTTACGAACGCTTTGCTGGCTGGATGGCCCAAAACCATCCCGAAACTGTCGTTTGCTTGCCCGGGCCGGCCGGGCACAGCCAAACCATCAGAATATAAACTGCAGCAGGATGCCGGCCAGGCCCGCGCCCATGATCAAAATCAGTGGGTGCAGCTTGAATTTATGGTGGACGACCAGCGTGGCGGCAAAGATCAGCAGGGCGGCCGGCTGGATGGCGTCCAGCGGTTTGCGAAAGAGTGTCGCAAACCAGTCCCGAAGCGATTGATTTTCGACGAGGTGGACCAACGCGGTCTTGCCGATAAAGACAGCTGCGGATGCGATCAGGCCGACGACGACCGGCCTTAAGCCGTAAAAGACCATGGTGTAGAGCGGGTGCTTCTGGTAACGGCTGACAAAGCCGGCGACGAGCAAAATCAGAAACAGGGACGGCAGCGTCACACCGGCGGTCGCGACCATGCTGCCGAAAACGCCGGCGGTCATGTAACCGACGTAGGTGGCCGAGTTGACCGCGATCGGCCCGGGGGTCATTTCGGCGACGGCCACGATATCGGCGAACTGCTCGGCCGTCAGCCAGCCATGATGCAGGATTTCGCTTTGGATCAGCGGAATCATGGCATAGCCGCCGCCAAAGCTGAACAGGCCGATACGGAAAAACGAGTAGAAAAGTTCAAACAGCAAGCTCATGATTTAGGCCCTTTCTGCTGTTTGTCCGCCCGTCCGGTTACATGGTCGGTCAGTGCCGGGTGCAAAAAGAAGAGCCCCAGCCCGACTACGGCACCGCCCAGCAGGACCAGCAGGGCGTGGACGCGGAAAAAGGCGACCAGGATGACGGCCGCGATGGCCAGCAGCGCTGTGATCCAGTCGCGCACGACACGTCGGGCCATCTTGATGGCGGTCATCAGGATCAGGGCTGTGACGGCAGCCAGTACGCCGGTAAAAAACTGCTGGACATAAGGATTGGTTTGAAAATTGGCCGTGGTCAGGGCGATCGCCAGGATGACAAAGAACGATGGCAGGACACAGCCCAGCATGGCCGCGACCGCGCCGCTGGTTCCGGCCAGATGGCGGCCGATCAGGATCGAGGCGTTAACGGCGACCGGACCCGGCATGGACTGGGCCAGGGCGATCATGTCGATCAGTTCGTCTGCCTGCACCCATTTCTTGTGATCGGTTATCTCCCGCTCGATCAGCGGCAGCATGGCAAATCCCCCGCCGAACGTAAACAGGCCGATCCGGAAAAAGGTTCCGAACAGCTTCAGCCGGAGATAAGGAATCGGTTGTGCTGTTTTGCCTTGCATACGAGGTCTCCCTGCCTAATGGTCCGCCAGGCTTGTTTCAAGGACATAGGCGGCACAGCCAAGAGCCAGAATACCACAATCATGCGGATATTCCAAGAGAAGCGGAATCGAGGCGCCTGACGAGGCAAAATTGCCAAGTTCCTGCCGGAACAGGACGAGCAATTCGGGACACTCCTCGATCAGGCTGCCGGATAACATCAGGCGGGTGCCGCCGGCCAGCGTGTTCAGGTTGACGGCGCAGGCGGCTGCAGCCTGGGCGGCTTCCTGCAGGACACGGCCGGCTTTTTTCTTTCCTGCCAGCGCGGCTTTGCTAAAATCGGGCCAGGTCAACTCGGCATCGTGCTTGATCTGCCGGAAACGCCGCAGCATCCCGGGCCGCGCGCAGACGTGCGCCAGGCGGCAATAGCCGATGCTGTCCGGATCGGCTGTCTGCCAGGTGTCCAGTTGCTGCACATCGAGCGGTTCAGGATGCAGGGCGCCCCGCCGGACAATCGCCGCGCGGATGGCGTCGCCCAGCGACAGGTAGAGCACGTGGTCGCTGCCGGCACTGCCTTCGAGCCAAAGGGCGGCAAAAAGCGCAGGTTCGGTTCCGCTCAGGTTCATCACCGGTATGCCTAAGGCCTGCTGCAAGGCCTGGCAGGCGGCGGTCAAATCCGGTTCGAGATGCCAGGCGCTCTGGTTGAAGCCAAGGCCCAGCAATTTGTCTGGCGCCCGCTCGCCGGCCAGATCTATGACAGCCTGGCGGACCGTTTTTTCCAGCCCTTCGATCAGGATGGTTTCGATGCCAGGCAGGAGGCTGCGGCCCAACGGACGCAGCAGCAGGTCGGTCAGGACAAGCTCACCGGACTCCAGACCGAGATGCAGCCCAAGCAGGTACCTGGCATCGGCGACGACACGATACAGGCCGGGCCGCCGGCCGCCGGTTGAGTCAGCCCAGTCATACTCCTCGATCAGGCCCAGCCGGATCTGCTTGTCCAGCGCCCGGTTCAAGGTTGTCGCGGGCAGACCGAGCTGGTCGGACAGCATCTGGCGCGTGATGCCTTCCTGGCGGCGAATCGTGACATATAACGCGCGGGCCTGTTCGGCCAGCGCCTTACCGCTTTGCAGCAAACCCATACGGCACCTCCTTCTGGCGGATCTTGTCGTTGCTGCCGGTCAGGCCGGCAGGTCATCCGGCGCGGCTGCGTTTGGGTTGGCTTCGCCATGCCGAACATAGGCCATGCAGACAAACGCGATGGCAAAGGCGATGACGGAATAGAGAAAGAGCGTGGAGTAATCGTCGGTCAGGTCACGGATCCAACCAAACAACGTCGGGCTGAGGATTGCGGCGCTGAAGGAGAAAAAGTAGTAATAACCGGTAAAACTGCCGATCCGTTCCTTGCTGGCCAGCTCGACCACCATGGGCAGCGAATTGATGTTGATGCAGGCCCAGGCGGCACCGCCCAACAGCAGCAGGCCGCGCAGGATCCACAGGTTCTGGATGAAAAGCATGGGCAGAAACAGGACAACCATACCGGTCAGGCCGGTCAAGATCAGTTTTTTCCGTCCGAAACGGCCGGCCAGGATGCCGGCGGGCAGGGCGAATGCGACGAGTGACAGGGAGAACAGCGTCAAGGTCATGGTGGCGTCCCCCTTGGAAACGCCCAGTTCCTTGGTCGCGTACAAGGTGAAAAACGATTCGACCGCGTTGTAGCCGCAGAACCAGAAAAAGATGGCCAGCAGCAGCGACAGCAGGCTTCTTTTCTCAGGTCCGGACAGCCCCTTGAGCAGGTCGTTGTTAATCCGGGCCCTGGCTTTTTCCCGCAAGGACTGCCGCGGGGCATCCGCTGCCAGAACCTGCTCTCGGGCGGCCATGACCCGGGCCATGTGCCGGCTGTCGGGCTCTTTGACGAAGAAAACCAGCATCAAAAGGGCGAAGATCATGACGACCGAGCCCATCAGGAAAGGCATGTTGTCGCCGCCGACATTGGACAGGTAGCCGCCAACCAAAAACGCGATGATGCCGCCGACGCCGCCCATCAGGTTGATGATGCCGTTGGCCTTGCTGCGCTGCGCGGGGGGCGTCAGGTCCGGCATCAGGGAGACGACCGGTGAACGCCAGATCGACATGATCAGGTTGAAGAGGATAATGACGCTCATCATGCCGAGCAGGCTGGTCGTACGCGGGATGAAGAAGAAGGCGACCGCACAAAGCGGGATACCGACCAGGATATAGGGCATGCGCTTGCCGAAACGCGTCCTCGTGCGGTCGCTGAATTGACCGACCAGCGGCTGGAAGACCACGCCGAACATGTTGTCAATCGTCATGATGAACCCGATCAGGGCGGTGCTTTGCAGGTAGCGCTCTTCAAGCAGCACCGGTACAAAGCTGTTGTACAGACTCCAGGCCAGGGAGCTGGCGAAGAAACCGAACCCGATCAGGAATGTCTTGCGGTAATTCAAAGCTTGCATAAACCCTCCTTAACCGTTGCAGCCGGTTTAAGTCCGGCTGGCCATTTCCCGGTGCAGCGCCAGGGCTGTGTCCGGAACGTTGGTGATGATGGCGTCGATGCCGAGCGCGAGCGCTTGCCGGATATGGTCGGGCTGGTCGATCGTCCAGGCGTTGAGCTGGATACCGGCTGCGCGGCAGTCCTCGCCAAGGCCCGGGATTTGCAAATTGGCGTAATGCGGGTGCAGCGCCTGGACATGACAGTGCCTGGCCAGGACCCAGGGTTCGTAGATCCCGCAGCTGTAGAGCAGCCCGCAGGGCACCGCCAGCCGGCGCGCCTGTATTTCTTTGGCCGCCAGCACCATGCTGTAGTGGTTGAAGGAGGACAGGCAGATCTGGTCGGTCATGCGATGCGACGCGGCCAGGTCAAGCACGGCCAGTTCCAGGCCGGGATAAGGGATCACGCTGTTCTTGAGCTCGATGTTGATCATCAGGCCGGATGGACGCACCAGGTCGAACACCTCGGCCAGCGTCGGAATCACCTGGCGGCCGAAGCCCGGCTTGATCTGACCGAAGTCCAGCGCGCGCAGTTCAGCCAAGGTCATCTGGCTGACCTGGCCGGGATCGTTGGCGGCCCGGCGGCACGATTCGTCGTGGGTGACGACGATGGCCTTGTCGGCGGTTAGGTGGACATCCAGCTCGATGCCGTCCGCGCCTTGGCGGATCGCCAGTTCGAAGGCGGCCAGTGTGTTTTCCGGGGCTGCGGCGCTGGCACCCCGGTGGGCCCAGATTTGTGTTGGCATGGTATCCCTCCTGTTGGTTCGGGCCTAAGCCCGTTGTTGGTTCGGCGCGTTGTCCGGGTGACAGTCGCACCAGGCAAGATGGTCGTTAACCAGTCCTGCCGCCTGCATCAGGGCATAACAGATGGTCGGACCGACAAAAGAAAAGCCACGGCTCTTGAGGTCGCGGCTGAGCGTTTCGGGTAATACAGTACGGGCGGGAACCTGTTCGGGGGACGTCCAGCGGTTGATGACCGGCACATGGCCGACCGCCGACCAGAGCAGTTGGTCCAGGCTGGAGCCTTGGCGGATCAAGGCCTGCCAGGCGCGGGCGTTGATGACGGCTGCCTGGATCTTGCGCGCGTTGCGGATGATTCCGGGGCTGGCGAGCGCCTGTTGCAGATCGGCATCTGTCCAGGCGGCCAGACGGTCGGGGTCGAATCCGGCCAGCGCCGCACGGATCGCCGGACGCTTGGCCAGAACGACGGACCAGCTTAGGCCAGCCTGCATGCCTTCCAGCAGCAGCAGTTCGAAAAGCCGCCCTTCGTCGTGGAGCGGGATCCCCCATTCGTCGTCGTGGTAACGCAGGGACTGCTCGTCCTTGCCTGCCCAGGGACAGACGCGCCGTCCTGTCAGATCGATCATCGGACATGCCTCCGCAGATGCTCTCTGTCGGACATTATACCATGTCGGCTGGCAGCTGTCTTCGCGCCATGAAAGATCGCATTAACCCTATTGACGTTCAAATGAACCTATGATACAATCAAGAAAACTTAACAAAGGGAGGTGAGAACATGTTACAGCAGTGCCTGCCGGGAACCAACATCCAGATGGATCTGCAGGGAGGACAGGACTACCGCCGGGCGCTCGACGCGGCTTTTGCCATGACGGGCGGGATTTACCTCTCCCAGCTGACCGAGATCGTCGGTGTACCGCCGGCCACGTTGCAGAACTGGGTCAAGCGCGGCTACGTTTCCAGTCCGGTCGGCAAGCGCTACACGCGCCGCCAGACCTGCCGGATCATCCTGATTGCCCTGCTGCGCCACACGCTGTCGCTTGAGGAAGTGGCCGACTTGCTCAGTTGGATCAACAACAACCTGGCGGACGAGCAGGACGACCTGATCGATGACAGCGAGCTTTACCTGAATTTCTGCGATGTGGTGCAGGGCTGGCCGCCGGGCCATTGCCCCGGAGCGGACAAGCTTGCCGGGCAGATCGAACAAGTCACCAGGACTTTTCCGGATACGGTGCCGGGAAGCCGGGCCAAGCTCAACCAGGTTCTACTGGTCATGACGCTGTCATACGGAGCCTGGCTGCTGCAGACCGAGGCCAGAGGCCGTCTGGCCAGTTTGAAAGGGGGCGCTACGACGTGATTACGCAGTGGTGGAACCAAATGAACGCGACGCAGCAGGTGTTTGCTGTCTTTGCCATCCCGGCGACGGTTGCCCTGGCGATCCAGACGATCCTGCTTCTGGTTGGCCTGGGCACACACGGCACCGATGCGGATGGCGCCGACGCGGCTGCCGACAGCGGGATCGACGGCGATGTGTTCGCCGATCCCGGGCTTCGCGTGCTGACCGTGCGTGGTCTGGTCGCCTTTTTCGCCGTCGGCGGCTGGGCGGGGATCGCCCTGATCGACTGGAACGTGCCCGTTGCCCTGGCTGCTGTGCTTGCTCTGCTGTTTGGCCTGTGCGGCCTGTTCCTGGTCGCCTGGCTGTTCAAGGTGATGCTCCGGCTGCAGAGTGCGGGCAACCTCGATATCCGCAACGCCGTCGGTTCCATCGGCCGCGTCTACCTGACAGTGCCGGGCGGCGGCCGGTTCAGCGGCAAGGTGACCTTGCTCCTGCAGGAACGCACAGTCGAACTTGAGGCGCTGACCGATGAGCCGCAGCCGATTCAGACTGGCTCCGAGGTCAAGGTGACCGGTATCCGGGGCAGCCAGATTGTCGTCGAATCGCTGCCGGGAAAAGAGACATCAAGCTGAAAAAACAACATGAGCCAACAACATGAGACAAAATGAAAGGTTAGGTGAAACACATGCCTCCAAGTGCCATCGTTACCCTGGTCATCATCCTGCTCGTCGTTATGACGACCTTCCTGGTCTTGCTTTCACGCTACCGCAAGTGCCCGTCTGACAAGATCATGGTCATCTACGGCAAGGTCGGCAGCAACAAGGACGGAACGATGCGTTCCGCGCGCTGCATCCATGGCGGCGCCTCCTTTATCTGGCCGGTCGTCCAGGCCTTCGAGTACCTGGACCTGACGCCGATCTCGATCAGCGTCGACCTCAAGAACGCCCTGTCGCGCCAGAACATCCGCATCGACGTGCCATCGCGCTTCACCGTCGGCATCTCGACGGAGCAGGGCGTCATGCAAAACGCCGCCGAGCGCCTGCTGGGCCTGAAGCTTCCGGAAATCCAGGAGTTGGCCAAGGACATCATCTTCGGCCAGCTGCGCCTGATCATCGCGACCATGGACATCGAGGAGATCAACACGGACCGCGACAAGTTTCTGGAATCGGTCTCGCGCAACGTGGAAACGGAACTGAAGAAAATCGGATTGCGCCTGATCAACGTCAACGTGACCGACATCAACGACGAGTCGGGCTACATCGAGGCCCTGGGCAAAGAGGCCGCCGCCAAGGCGATCAACGACGCCAAGAAATCGGTCGCGGAGAAAGACCGCGACGGCTCGATCGGCGAGGCCAACGCCCGCCGCGACCAGCGCATCCAGGTGGCGGCAGCGGATTCGACCGCCATTCAGGGAGAGAACGAAGCCAAGGCCGCGATCGCCGCATCCAACGCCGTCCGTCGCGAAAAAGAGGCGGAAGCACTGCGCCGGGCGACAACCGCAGAGAAGACGCAAGCTGCCAAAGCGCTGGAAGAAGCCTACACAGCCGAGCAGAAAGCCGAAAGCACCCGCGCCGACCGCGAAAAAGCGACTTTGGAAGCCGATGTCCTGGTCAAGGCCGAGGTGCGCAAGCGTGAGATCGAGTTCCAGGCTGAAGCCGAAGCTGAGCGGCTGCGCCGCCAGGCCAAAGGCGAGGCCGACGCCATTTATCTGAAGATGGAAGCTGAAGCGCGCGGCTTGCAGGAAATCCTGACCAAACAGGCCCAGGGCCTGGGCCAGGTTGTCCAGTCGACCGGCGGAGACGCCAACAATGCGCTGCGATTGCTGCTGGCCGACAAGATGGAAGAACTGCTCAAGATCCAGGTCGAGGCGATCAAGAACATCAAGATCGACAAGGTGACCGTCTGGGACAGCGCCGGCGGCGACGGGAAAGCACCGGCCACCGCTAACTTCCTGTCAGGGATGCTCAAGTCGATCCCGCCGATCAACGACATGTTCAAGATGGCCGGTATGGAACTGCCCGCCTACCTGGGTCAGGAAAAAGGCGTCACACCGCCTGAAGCGCCTCAGCACTGATACCGGAGAGCCCGCAAGGCCAGAGAACCGGACCGGCTGCAAAGCCGGTCCGGTTTGTGCTGTCTGGCCGGATTTGCTACAATCAAGAGACATCAGGAGGTGGCCCATGGCTCAACTGACGCAGATGTTCATGATCACGATCGAGGAGCTGGAAGAGCAGCTTGGCGCCAGCAAGTTCCCGCGCTTCATCCGTCAGTGCGAAGGGGCGTTCCAGATGAAGATCGAGCGGGCTTGCCAGCAGATTCTCGCGCGTCATGAGGTGCAGGCGATCTTTGTCTCCGGGCCGACCGCTTCTGGCAAGACGACATTTTCCGACCGCCTGGCCAGGGCTCTGACCGGGGCCGGGCGGCCGACGCGCGTCCTGTCGCTTGACGATTATTACCATACCACCACAGTCCATCGTGACACGCAGGGCCGGCCGGATTACGAGACGATCGATATGCTGGACATCAAGGCCATGATCGATGATTTCACCGGCTTGTTCGGTGGGGAAACGGTTCGGCTGCCGACGTTCGATTTTGTCAGACGCCAGCGTGTTTTCGAGCCGCATAAGGTCTTTCGGCTGAGCGAGCAGGACCTGGTTGTCATCGAAGGCCTGCACGGCCTGTCCGACCAGATCATCGGCCATCTGCCCGAGCGGCATGTCTTCGGCATTTTCATTATGCCCTGGTGTACGTTTCTGGACGGCCGCCAGCTGCTGGGCAGCAAGGATATGCGCATGCTCCGGCGCATCGCCCGCGATGTCCTCCACAGAGGTTCGACGGCCTTGTCGACCATCGATTACTGGCCGATGATCGACCACACGGAGGAGCACTTTTTCCCGCCCTACCTGGCGCGTGCCGACCTGTATATCAACTCCTGCCTGCCTTACGAATTCTGCATCGTGCCGCCGCTGGCCGCCGCCAGGATAAAGGAGTCGCTCGAGCGCTTCGACCAGGGGACGCTGCCGCCATCTGTCTACATGCAGAGCGAACGCGGCTATGCGGATCTGCCCCAGGCCGTCAGCGAGGCCCGCGAGCTGCTGGCCGCCTGTGCGCGTCTGCCCCAGGCCGACCTTTCCCTGGTTCCGCCCCAGTCAATCCTGCAGGAGTTTATCCGCTGAGAATTGATTAGAAATAAAATTTGCAACTGCTCTTGATTATGCTATCATTGGAGCATGGATAAAGCAACAGCCAAGAGGATCCGTAACATGCTGCCCTTACTTGACGAAAGACAACGGCGCTTATATTTGGCAAACGAAGCAAAGGCAATAGGGTACGGAGGCATTTCGCAAGTCAGCAGAGTATCAGGGATCTCGAGAGTAACGATCACCCTGGGCATGGCGGAAATAAGCAGCGAGGGATACCAGCCTCAGGCACAAGCCAGGCTCCGCAGGAAAGGCGGCGGCCGGAAGCTGATCGAAACAAAAGATCCGGAGATATTGCAAGAACTTGATGAACTCCTCGAACCGTATACAAAAGGCGATCCCATGAATCCGTTAAAGTGGACAAGCAAGAGCACAAGAGCACTTGAAATGGAGCTGGAAAAGAGGGGGCACAAAATCAGCGACACAACCATAGCAGAAAAGCTAAAGACACAAGGATACTCGCTACAGGCCAACAAGAAAGACCTGGCGATAACGCCCATTCACCCGGATCGGGATGCCCAGTTTCAATATATTAATAAGACAGCAATGGCGCAAATGGCTGCAGGACAGCCTGTCATATCCATTGATACGAAAAAGAAGGAGAATATTGGCAATTTCAAAAACAATGGCGCTGAATACAGCAAAAAACACGATCCCATCAAAGTTATGGACCACGACTTTCCGATTAAGGAACTTGGCAAAGCAACCCCGTATGGGATTTATGGCATCATGAAGAAGGCAGGCTTTGTGAATGTTGGCATCAGCAGTGATACGGCAGAGTTCGCGGTAGAGAGTATCAGGAAATGGTGGTATGAGATGGGGCGGGAAGCTTATCCACAGGCAGAACGCATTTATATAACAGCAGATTCCGGCGGCAGTAATGGCGTTCGAGTCAAACTGTGGAAAGTGAAGCTGCAGGAACTTGCAAACGAGTTGGGGTTTACATTGAAAGTATCACACTTTCCTTCAGGTACGAGCAAATGGAACAAGATCGAACACAGGTTGTTTTCATTCATCAGCAAGAACTGGAGAGGAAATCCCCTTATCAGCCTCGCGGTCATCATCAATTTGATTGGTGCCACGACACCTGATGCTGGACTGAAAGTCAAATGTGTTGTAGACCATGGCGAGTACACAAAAGGAATCGAAGTGTCCGATGAGGAACTCGCAAAAGTGAATTTATGCAAAGACGAATTCCATGGCGAATGGAATTATTCCATTTCTCCAAACAATCAATGACTGCCGTATCTTGTAAAGTTTATTATTTATCAGTCCCTTAGTGCTTTGAGTCATTTTAACTGTTGTTTAAGAATAAGATATGACCAGATAACCTCAGAAAAGACCGTAACGAGGATGGTAATATAATGGATGATAAACACAGCGAAATAATCATGTATCAAACCGAGGACGGCTTGACTAAAATTAATGTTCAAATGGAAAACGATAACGTCTGGCTAACGCAAGCTCAAATGACAGAGCTTTTTCAGACGTCGAAACAAAATATCAGTCTACATGTGGGTAACGTCTTTAGTGAGGGTGAACTTGATCCCAATTCAGTTGTCAAGGATTCCTTGACAACTGCCGCTGATGGGAAAAAATACAAAACAAAAAGGCTCTTCGGTAGAATGTGTGGGTAATAAAAAGTGAATAAGGCCCTGTGCAACAGGAATTCTGCTATGATTCTTAATGTCACAAAAGAAATCAGGAAAGCAGGGTCACAAGTTGCGCATTA
>Ga0172382_10006871_pt1 | contig 16358 bp, 20 predicted proteins | sample Leawel138RmetaG_FD_122245 | JGI IMG/M metagenome (GOLD analysis project Ga0172382, IMG submission 122245) | Leachate microbial communities from a municipal landfill in Southern Ontario, Canada - Leachate well 138R metaG | ecosystem: Engineered > Solid waste > Landfill > Unclassified | place...
GGCGAGATCTCCGGGGGACGCGTCCACGGCCACAGCGGCGTGCTGACGCTGTTCGTGCGCGAAGCCCGGTGAGCGGAGCGTCCAGCCGTCGGCCGAATTCCGACCATGGTCGCCGGAAAGCCACACCGGAGCCCGGATTCCGGTAGGTTTCTTCATGGTCGCCATGGTTTCATCAAGAGCATGAGCAGCGCATTCGTCCCCTTCGAACGCAAGATCATCGATCCGGCGCACATCGAGGCCCTGCTGGCCGACCTGCCCCGGCCCCTGGTCTTCACCAACGGGGTGTTCGACATCCTGCATCGGGGCCATGTCACCTACCTGGCCGAAGCCCGCGCCCTGGGCGCCTGCCTGGTGGTCGCGATCAACAGCGACGCATCGGTGCGACGGCTCGGCAAGGATCCCGACCGGCCGATCAACGCGCTCGCCGACCGGCTGGCGGTGGTCGCCGCGCTCGAATCGGTGCAGTGCGTGACCTGGTTCGAGGACGACACGCCGCTGGCGCTGATCAAGCACATCGAGCCCGAAGTGCTGGTCAAGGGCGGCGACTGGCCGATCGAGCATATCGTCGGCGCCGATGAAGTCCGCGCCCGCGGCGGCAGCGTCCACTCGATTCCGTTTCGCTACGAACGATCGACGACCGAACTGCTCGGCCGGATCCGCAGCTAGGAGCCTGGGCGGCAGGGCGTTGCCCGGACTCCTAGACACCATGGTCGCCCACCATGACCCGGGCGACCATGGTGTCTAGGGACAGCGGGCCAGCCGGGCGCCGCGCAGGCTCGCCAGGTCGCCCATGCGGGCTTCGTCGAGCATGTCCGGTGGACCCTGGACCCGCAGGGTGATGCGCGTGGCCGCGGGATTCACGAAGCCGACCTCGGCATCCTCGACGCCTTGGGCGCGCAGGGCGTCGAGCAGCAGCTCGACACTGTCCATCCGGTTGAACACGCCGAGCGAGACCGCATGGCGATAGCTGCCGTCCCGGATCAGGTAGATGTCGCGCACGCCTCGTTCGCGGAGTTCGTCGATCCGGGCCTGGGCCTGCCCGGCCGATTCGAACGCGGGCAGGTAGACGATATAGCCGCTTCGGTTGTCGACGCGCAGCTCCTCGATGCTGGTCGCGCCCATGCCCTGGAGCTGGGTGCGCGCGGCCTCGGCCTGGACCCGGTCGAGGTCGCCCAGGTCGAAGCAGGCCGGCGGCGGCGGCGCGGCGGCGCTCGCAAGCGGGGCCGGCCAGAGTCCGGTTTCGACGCCGGCGGGAGACTGCACGCCAGGGCCGGTCGGCGCGGCAGGGGATTCGGCAGCGCCCGTGGCGGACGCGCCCCGGTCCGCGTCGTCGGCGAGTGCCGCCGTGAGCGGCGGCTCGGCGAGCCCGAAGGAAAGCGCGGGTGGCGCAGCGGCATCGGCGCTCGCGCCGGCTTGCGCGCCGGCGTCGGCCGGATCGCTCGCATCCGGGATCATCACCGATGGCTGGAGAGCCGGGGGATCATCGGCGTTGCCGCCGTCCCGATCGTTATCGCCGGGCTCGGCAGAAGCGTCGCCCATGCCGTCGCCGTCGCCCGTGCCGTCGCCGTCGCCGTCACCGAGCGGCCGCGATGCGACGCCACCGGGCACCGTCGGTCCGCTGCCCGCGGACTGCGCCGCGGATGCGGACGGCGCGGGCACCGCGCCGGCTGCCACCCGGGCCCCGGCATCGGCCCGCTCCTCGGATTCGACCCGGCCCGCCACCGCCCGCTCGGTGCCGGCGCGATCATCCGGCCCGAGCACGCGCAGGCGCTCGGGCCCGACCTGGCGACTCATGCGCTCGGGCTGGCGAACATCGCCGATGATCGGGTCGAGCCAGTCCTGCCCCCAGGCGAAAGCCAGCAGGTTGGCCACGATCAGCAACAGCAAGGCGATGCGCATCCTGCTCCCTCGTCAAGCCGTGGCGGCATCGAGGCGCAGGGACACCTCGCCGACCGCATGGACCCGCTCGCCCCCGGCCTCGCGGATGCGCAGGCCACCATGCGCATCGATGCCGAGCGCCGTGCCGCGGGCGATTTCACGATCCCCGTCGCGCAGCACGACAGGCCGACCCGCCACCGCGTCGAACTGCTCCCATCGCTCCCGGAAGGCACCCATGCCGCGCGCCACGAAATCCTCGAAGGCGACCGAGACCGCCAGCGCGCAAGCATGCAGCAGCTCGTCCGGATCGGTCGGTACGGCGTGGTCGAACAGGCCGACGGGCACGAGCGCGCCGGCGGGCCCCGCCTCGCGATCGAACTGCAGCGGTTCGAGCAGGTTCAGGCCGATGCCGGCAACGACGCGCTCGATGTGGCCGGTACGTCGCGTCTCGACGAGGATGCCGCCCGCCTTGCCCTGGCCGCGCACCAGGTCGTTGGGCCACTTCAGCCGCAGATCGGGAACCAGGCCGACGAGCGCCTCGGCGAGCGCGACGCCGACCGCGAGCGAAAAGCCCGCCAGCGGCGCATCGCTGCCGTCGATCGGGCGCTCGAATGCGATCGAGAAGGTCAGGGCACGATGCGGATCGGCAATCCAGCGGCGTCCCCGCCGGCCGCGCCCGGCCAGCTGGCGATCGGCGCGCAGCACGATCGGACCCCGCGGTCCGGCCTGGAATTCCCCGGCGAGAAGCGCATCGTTGGTGGAGCCGATCTCGGCCACCCTGCGCCACTCGATTCCCGAGCTTCTTCCCACCCCGTCGTCCGGCGAAACGTCGATTGTGGTGTTCACCGCGGAATCATATCCTGTCGCCGTTCATGTCCAACACCCGAGGCGTTGTCGGCCCGTCCAGCCTGAGTCCGCCCATGCGGTTCCCGCGCCGTCCGTCCAGCCTCGCGATCCTGGCGCTGGCCGTTGTCCTGGCCATCGTCTACGCAACGCTCCACCCCTTTTCCGGCTGGCGCCCCTGGTCCTCGCTCGGGGCGATCGGCCTGGGGTTCTTCTTCGAACCCTGGCCACGCTACTGGACGCGGTTCGACCTCCTGCTCAACATCGCGATGTACATGCCGCTCGGCCTGCTGCTCGCCCTGCTCCTGCGCCGGCACCTGCCGGCATGGCTGTGCGCGCTGCTCGCCCTGCTGGCCGCCGCCATGCTTTCGCTGCTGCTCGAATGGCTGCAGACCCTGCTTCCCGGACGAGTCCCCTCGCGCCTCGACTGGGCGGCGAATACCGCCGGAGCGCTGGCCGGCATCACGCTGGCCTTCGGTATCGAACGCCTGGCCGCGGCCGGCGCGGGCCGGTGGATCGCGACGCTTCGCCATCGACTGCCCTTCGACGAAAGCGCCGAGCTCGGCATTGCGCTGCTGCTCGCCTGGCTGGTGGCGCAGGCGGCGCCGCAGGTCATCGGCTTCGGCACGGGACGACTCGGCGATGCGGCCCTGCTCGTCGCCGGGATCGATCCGGCCCTGATCGACGCCTGGCGCATTCCCGCGAGGTTCGCGCGGCTGGCCGAAGGCGTCGGCGTGTTCATGACCGTGGTCGCGATCGGCGCACTGGTGCGCTCGATCACGCATCCCGCTGCCCCGTGCTTCGCGATCACGGTGGCAGTCCTGCTCGCCGCCGCCGCTGTGCGCGCGGCGGGCGCCCGCTGGCTGCCCGATGCGCAGGCGCCCTTCGGCTGGCTTTCGGCGGCAACCCAGGGCGGGCTGCTCGTCTCCCTGCCGGCATTGCTCGCCTGCGGCTGGCTCGCGCGTCGCCACGCGATCCTCATCGGGCTGGTCGCCCTCGTCGCCGCCACGGCGCTGCACAACCTGACGCCGGCGAACGAGTACCAGCGCAGCATGCTCGCCGCCGCCGACCAGGGCGAATGGGCGAACATCACGGCGCTCATCGGCGCGATCGGCTTCGCATGGCCCTATGCCGCGATCACCTTTCTGGCCGCGCGCATATCGGCACCCGGCGGCCCGCCGACTATAATCGACGGGCAATGAGCTACTACCAGCGCCACATCTTCTTCTGCGTCAATCAACGCGACGATGACACGCGCCCCTGCTGCGCCGCCGCCGGCGCGGCGGATCTGCAGGCCTACGCCAAGCAACGCTGCAAGGAACTCGGCCTGCTCGGCGCCGGGAAACTGCGCGTCAACAAATCGGGCTGCCTCGACCGCTGCGAACTCGGCCCGGTGGCCGTGGTCTATCCGGAAGGCGTCTGGTATCGGGTCTTCGACCGGCAGGATATCGACGAGATCGTCGAATCCCATCTCGCTGGCGGGGAACCGGTAGCACGCCTGCGACTCGAATGAACGCCGCCACCGAGACGGTGGCCATCGCCGGCGCAGCCGGCCGAATCTCGACCGCGTACGATGCGCCCCGCGACGCCCCGCGCGGCATCGCGGTGCTTGCGCATCCGCATCCGCTGTACGGTGGAACCCGTGACAACAAGGTCGTGCAGACGATCGCCCGCGCGCTCGTCGCGCAAGGCTACGCCTGCTGGCGGCCCGACTTCCGCGGCGTCGGCGAATCCGACGGCGCCCACGACGACGGCAACGGCGAGACCGAGGACCTGCTCGCGGTCGTCGCGCATGCGCGCGCGAGCGCCGGCGCCGATCTGCCGCTGGTGCTCGGCGGCTTCTCCTTCGGCTCCTTCGTCCAGACGCGCGTGGCGCGACGCCTCGCCGACGAGGGTCACCCCGCCGGCCGGCTGATCCTGGTCGGCGTGGCCGCCTCGCGCTTCGAGGTCGAAGCGGTGCCGGCCGAGAGCCTGGTGATCCATGGCGAGGAGGACGATGTCGTTCCGCTCGCCGCGGTGCTCGACTGGGCGCGTCCACTGGACCTGCCGGTCGTCGTCGTCCCGGGCTCCGGCCATTTCTTCCACGGGCGCCTCGGCCTGCTCAAGCGCCTCGTGCAGGAGTCGATCATCGGGGCCCCGCCGGGCACCGCCGATGCCGCCGCCGGAGGCCGCTGATGGACGCGACCGCCGATCGTCCGGTACGCACCCTGCTCGGCACCACCGAATTGCGCACCGGGCGGGCGGGCCTGTCGCCACGCCAGCGCCAGATCCTCATCCTGTGCGACGGCCGGCGCCAGGCCCGGGTGCTGGAGCGCTGCTTTCCGGAGCCGGGCTTCATCGAGGAACTCGCCGCACTCGAGGCGCTGGGCTTCGTGCGCCGTTCACCGCCGCCGGTGGTGCCGGCGGACATGCTCGCCAGCGCACCCGAGGATGCCGCCCTGGGCACCTTGCGCCGGCGCCTGGTGCAGGCATGCGCCGACACGCTCGGCGAGGCCGGCGAAGCCTTCGTCGAACGCATCGGCAAGGCGCGCTCGCGCGCCGAGCTGCGCCGCCTCGTACCGGCCATGATGGCCGCCGTCGCCGCGATCCGCGATGACGACACCGCGCAGGCGCTGTTGGAGAGGATCGAACCGCTGTGAGCGCCAGCCCCGCCAGCGACGGCTACGATGAACTGACCGTGTTCGAGCGCACCGAGACGGGCGACGCCGCGCTGGCCGCGCCACCGCCCGGACTTGATCGCGCGAGCCTGCGGCTGCTGACCCTGATCGATGGCCAGCGCAGCCTCGCCGACCTGCCCCGTTTCGCGCGCGCGGGCGAGCTCGATCGCATCGTCGCCATCCTGTGCGAACGCGGCCTGGTGGAACTGCGCGGCCAGGCCGATCTCCACGATGCCCAGGCCCGCCAGCAGCGCCTCGCCGACGAGCGCGCCATGCTCGAACACATGAAGCAGCAGCTGCGCGGGGTGTTCAACCGCGAGCTCGGCCATGCCGGCGAGATCTGGGAGGCACGGGTCGCCGACTGCGTCAGCATCGAGGTGCTGCGCCAGGTGCTGCGCGAGGCGATCGATGTGCTGTACTTTCGGGGCGGCGGCGAACCGGCCCGGCGCGTGGTCGCCCTGGTCAAGCCGCTGTTCCGGCAGTCGCCCGGCAGCCCGTGACCGGACCCCCGAGCGTGGCGCGGCCGATCCCTGCGCGGGTTCCGGACCCTCTCCGGGCCTGCCGGCCGCCGACATCCCTATAATGTGAGGTTTCAGAGGAGCATTGATGCACAAGCTCTTGTCTTTTATCGCAATTTTCCTGTCGGTCTCGCTCAGCATGGGAGCCGGGACCGCCCAGGCGCAGGTCAGCCCCCCGGAGATCGCGGCCAAGGCCTGGATCCTGGTCGACATGACGACCGGCCAGGTGCTCGCCGAGCACAACGCCGACGAGCGTTTCGAGCCGGCATCGCTCACCAAGGTGATGACCGCCTACGTGGTGTTCCGCTCCCTGACCGAGAAGCGGATCGATCTCGACCAGCGCCCACCGGTGTCGGAACGCGCCTACAAGGCGATCGGCTCGCGCACATTCGTCGAGCCCAACGACCCGGCGCGGATCGAGGACCTGCTGCGAGGCATGATCGTGCAGTCGGGCAACGATGCATCGATCATCCTGGCCGAAGCGGTCGCCGGCACCGAGGAGGGGTTCGCCCAGATCATGAACCAGACCGCCGAGCGGATGGGCATGACGAACACCCAGTTCCGCAATTCGACCGGCCTGCCCGATCCGGAGCACTACTCGACCGCCCGCGATCTCGCGACCTCCGCGATGAACCTGATCCGGGACTTTCCCCAGTTCTATCCGCTCTATTCCGAGAAGGAATTCACCTACAACGACATCAAGCAGGGCAACCGCAATCGCCTGCTCTACGTCGATCCGACGGTCGACGGCATGAAGACCGGCTATACCGAGGCGGCGGGCTACTGCCTGATCACCTCGGCCCAGCGTCCGCAGCCCGGCGCCAACCTGCAGCGCCGGCTCATATCGGTCGTGCTGGGCACCGCATCGATGGCGGCGCGCGCGATCGAATCCCAGAAGCTGATCAACTACGGATTCCAGAACTTCGACGCCGTCGAGCTCTATGCGGCCAGCCAGGCGGCCGGCAGCTACACGGTCTGGAAAGGCAAGGCCGACCTCATCACCGGCGGCTTCGAGGATCCGGTGCGGGTGACCGTGCCCAAGGGACAGGGCAAGAAGATCCAGGCCGAGATCGAGCATATCCAGCCGCTGGTCGCACCGATCGCCAAGGGCCAACGCATCGGCACCCTGCGCGTGCACTACGAGGGCGAGCTGCTCACCGAGCGTGCGCTCCTCGCGAACGAGGACATCGAGCCCGCCGGCATCCTGGGCCGCCTCTGGGACAGCCTGAAGATGCTGGTCCTGCGCCAGTGAGGACCCGCAGCGACGAGGGGGCAATATGAGCCCGAGCGCACGGCCGCCCGAAGCCGGGCTCGCGTCCCCCACGGGGCGACCGGCGCGCAGCGACGAGGGGGCAATATGAACGAGCAGACCGTCTACCTCGATGGCCGGTACATGCCGCTCGCCGAGGCCCGCATACCGGTGCTCGACCGGGGCTTCATCTTCGGCGACGGCGTCTACGAAGTGGTCCCGGTGTATGCCCGCCGGCCGTTTCGCTGGCCGCAGCACCGGGCCAGGCTCGGTCGCAGCCTCGCTGCCATCCGGATCGCCGACCCGCTCGGGGAAGCGGGCTGGGACGCGCTGGTGGCCGGGCTCGTCGCCCGTCATCCCTGGCCCGAGCAGTTCGTCTACATCCAGGTCACCCGCGGCGTGGCGCCGCGCGCGCACGCCTTCCCGGCCGAATCCACGCCGACCGTCTTCGCGATGAGCAGCGAGCTCAAGCCTCCCGCCGCGGAGCTGCTCGGCAAGGGCATCTCGCTCGCGTCGCTGCCCGACGAGCGCTGGCTGCATTGCGACATCAAGTCGACCTCGCTGCTCGGCAATGTGCTGGCCCGCCAGGCGGCGATCGATGCCGGTGCGAATGAATGCGTGATGTTCCGCGACGGTTTCCTGACCGAGGGCGCGGCAAGCAATGTCTGGGTCGTGCGCCACGGCGCGGTGTGCGGCGTGCCGGCCGGCCCCCTCGCCCTGGAGGGCATCCGGGTCGGGCTGATCGAGTCGCTGTGCGCCATCGAAGGCATCCCCTTCGAACGGCGCCGCATCCATCGCGACGAAGTCGTCCGCGCCGACGAACTGATGATCAGCTCGGCGACGCAGGAGATCCTGCCGGTCACCCTGCTCGATGGCGAACCGGTCGGCGATGGTCGTCCCGGACCACTGCATCGCCGCCTGCACCAGGCCTACCAGCGGGCCAAGTCCGATCCCGCCATCGCGGGCTGGTCGTGAACGACGAGACCAACAGCGACCGCGATCCGCACAACGAGCGGGCCTTCGACCGGCTCGAGCAGCTGCTCGAGTTCCCGGTCGATTTCCCCCTGAAGATCATCGGCGCCCGTGTAGACGAGTTCGCCGACACGGTGACCGGGATCGTCCTGGCGCACGCACCCGACTTCGACCCGGCCACCGCGCGGATGCGGGTCTCGTCCAAGGGCAGCTGGCTCAGCGTCTCGGTGACGATAAGGGCGCAGTCGCGCGATCAGCTGCAGGGGCTGCACGATGCCCTGGCAGCCCATCCCCTGGTGCGAATGGTGCTCTGAAGCCGGCGATCCCGCCGGTCCGGAATCAACGGCGCAACAGCGTCGCCATCACCTGCCCCTGCGCCAGCAGCTCGAGCCGATCGCGCGAAAGCCGGTAGCCGGTGGTGGAGCTCAGGGCCGCGACCATGCGTCGCTCGGCGATGCCGAGTTCGCCGTCGCAGGCCATCTTGGTCGACTGTTCGATGCGGAACTGGAGTTCCTCGTCCCGGGTGCGGAAGCGCCCACCCATGCGATTGCAGCCGACGCCGGCCGAGAAGCTGCCACGGCCATCCTGCTCGTCCTCGAAGGAGAGCAGGTTCGCCTCCGGGCGCGCATCCTTCGGCACGGGCTTGCCGAGGACCTCGACAAAGCTCCACTGGCTCCCGGCCAGGCCGCTCGAGAACAGACCGCGCAGGATACTGCCCGGGCCGCGCGAGGCGCCTTCGCCGGCGGGGCCGCCGGGCTGGGCACAACCGGCAAGCGTCGCGATGCCCAGGGCGAGGATGGCGCGACGCCGGATGCCGGGGCGGTCGGCATCGGCGAGGGACGGGATGGTGCTCATCGGCGGGAACTCCGGCTGAAACGGTCCCCGATCATGCCATGATCGGCCCCTGATTCCCGTTCCCATGCCGCGGGGCTTCCATGGATACCCCTTCGAATCCGATCCGGGTCCGCCGGCTCGGCCGCGTGCCCTACCTGCCGACGCTCGAAGCGATGCGCGAATTCACCCGGGAGCGCGACGGCGCCAGCCTCGACGAGATCTGGTTGCTCGAGCATCCTCCGGTCTTCACGCAGGGCTTCGCCGGCCAGGCGGGCTTCGTGCGCGATCCCGGATCGATTCCGCTGGTGGCGACCGAGCGTGGCGGCCAGGCTACCTATCATGGTCCCGGCCAGCTCGTCGCGTATCTCCTGGTCGACCTGCGCCGGCGCCGGCTCGGCGTTCGCGGCTTCGTCGAGGCAGTCGAGCGGGCGCTGATCGACTACCTGGGTTCGGCCGGCATCGCCGCCGGCCGACGCGAACGCGCCGCCGGCGTCTACCTGGCCGATACCGATGCGGCATCGGGCCCCAAGATCGCATCGATCGGCCTGAAGATCAGCCATGGCCGCAGCTACCACGGGCTCGCGCTGAATGTCGCGATGGATCTCGAACCCTTCGGACGCATCGACCCCTGCGGCATGCCGGGGCTCGTGATGACCGACATGCGCAGCCAGGGCGTCTCGCGAAGCGTCGCCGACGCCGGCGAGGAGCTTGCCGCCCGGCTGATCTCCCGGCTTGGGGCGGAACCCGCGACGACATCGGCGACAATGTCCTCGTCCCGATTCCCGCAGGCCGAACCATGATCGATCCGTCCCGACCGCTTCACCGCCACGATGACCCGAGGATCAAGCAGAAGGCGCAGGCCAAGACGGCACGGATCCCGATCAAGGTAGCGCCCGCCACCGAGGTCCTGCGCAAACCCGAATGGATCCGGGTCCGGCCACCCGGCGTCGGCAGTCGCTTCCACGAGATCAAGCGGATCCTGCGCGAGCATCGCCTGCATACCGTCTGCGAGGAAGCCGCCTGCCCGAACATCGGGGAGTGCTTCGGCAAGGGCACCGCGACCTTCATGATCATGGGCGACAAGTGCACCCGTCGCTGCCCCTTCTGCGACGTCGGCCATGGCCGGCCCGACGCCCTCGACCCGGACGAACCGGCCAATCTGGCGCGGACCATCGCCGCGCTGCGCCTGCGCTACGTCGTGATCACCAGCGTCGATCGCGACGACCTGCGCGACGGCGGCGCCGGACACTTCGTCGACTGCATCCGCCAGGTCCGCGAGGTTTCGCCGGCCACCCGCATCGAGGTCCTGGTGCCCGACTTCCGGGGACGACTCGAACGCGCGCTCGAGATTCTCGAAGCCGCGCCGCCCGACGTGATGAACCACAACCTGGAAACCGTGCCCAGGCTGTATCGCGAAGCCCGGCCCGGTTCGGACTATGCGCATTCACTGCGGCTGCTCCAGGAATTCAAGCGCAGGGTGCCGGGCGTGCCCACCAAGTCGGGCCTGATGGTCGGCCTTGGCGAAACCGACGACGAAATCCTCGAGGTGATGGCCGACATGCGCGATCACGACATCGACATGCTCACCATCGGCCAGTACCTCGCGCCGTCGACGGCCCACCTGCCGGTGCGCCGCTATGTCCATCCGGACGGCTTCGCCATGTTCGGCGCGCGCGCGAGGGAGATGGGCTTCACCCATGCGGCCGTCGGCGCGCTGGTGCGCTCCTCCTACCATGCCGACGAACAGGCGCGCGCCGCCGGCGTTCCGGGCGACTGAGGAGGGAAAGGGAAAGGGAAATGGGGTCAGACAGGGAAATGGGGTCAGACACGATTTGCGCATGCAAATCGTGTCTGACCCCATTTCCCTGACCCCATTTCCTTTCCCTTTCCCCGGCCCGGCCTAGGGCTGCAGCGATTCGACCAGGAAGCGCTCGGTCGCGCTGCGCGCCGCCGGCATGTTCATGACCCGCTGCGGCGCATTGCCCAGCAGCAGGACTTCGGCGCGCGGATTGTTGCGCAGGAGCGGTCCGCAATGGCCGATCGGATCGGGCAGGCCGACCCAGTCGTTGGCCGAAGAGAAAAGCGGATCGCGCGCGCTGATCACATTGAGCACCGGGCGGCCCGGGGGCAGGCGGGTGCCATGTTCCTTGACGAAGAAGTTGTTCTCGCAGCTCCAGGCGAACAGGAGCCGGGCGCTGAACTCGGGGCCGTCGTAGCGCGCCGATGCCACCGCGCCCTCCTCGACGCCGCCGAGAGCGAGCCGGCTGGTGTCGGCCCAGTCGACGGTGCCCAGGGCCTGCAGGGCGAAGACGATCTCGGTGCGGCGCAGCTCATGGATGCGTTCGTAGCTTTCCTTGTCGACGGGCGAGGTGTAGGTGAGCCGGCTCTGCAGCTGCATGCTGTCCGTGGCGATGCTGCCGATGCCGAGCGACTCGGCCAGCCAGATCTGCCATTCCTTGAGCGCCGGCGAAATCCCGGAGGCGCCATGCATCATCACGACGACCGGCACCCTCGCGACGGCGCGGCCCTGCACCTCGCCCAGCGGCCCGGCGTAGACCGGACCGCCGGTCGCACGCGACGGGATCACGACCCAGGCGTGCTCGACCACGGCCCGGGCCGAAACATTGGAGTGGCTCCACGACGAACCATGCACCACCCCGTCGGGCGCGACCGGCCGTGAGGAGCAGGCGGAGAACAGGACCGTCAGGCCGATGAGGCATGCGAGGACAGGGCGCTGCATTGAAGACTCCGAGTGATGGTGCGCCCGGGGCTCGCCGGCGCCCTTGCCGGCCGCGACCACCGCCACGCCGACGCTACCGGAATATAGCGGACATCCCGCCCCGGGCGACCCCTGTCGCATGCCGCCCGGCGGCCCGTCCGGGCCACTCGCGTTATCCTTCGTGCAGGCACCGCTTACACGAACCCAGGAGACAAGGATGATCGAACTCTACTTCGCGCCCGGCGCATGCTCGTTCGTACCGCATGTCGGGCTCGAGATCGTTCGGCAGAAGACCGGCGAGGACTTCGAGCCGAAGCTGATCAAGCTGCACAAGGGTGAGCACCAGACCCCGGAATACCTCGCCATCAACCCGCACGGGCAGGTGCCGGTCGTCACGGTCGACGGCAAGCCCCTGACCCAGATCCTCGCGATCATCGACCATCTCGACCAGCGCTTCCCCCAGGCCGGCCTGCTGCCGACGGATCCCTGGGAGCGGGCGCAGGCGCTATCGACGCTCGCCTGGTTCAACAACACGGTGCACCCGACCTTCACGCATGTGTTCATGCCGCACAAGTTCAGCGACGACAAGGATGTCCAGCAGAACATCCGCGGCCATGCGGTCGAGGCCTATCGCGGACTGCTCGAAAGGCTCCAGGAACAGATCGCTGCCGGCGGCCCGATCTGGAACCGGCCCGCGGCGACCCCGACCGATGCCTATGCCTTCACCCTGCTGCGATGGGCCGGCTATGCCGGAATCGATTCGGCATCGCTGCCCGGCCTCAAGGCCTACGTCGAGAGCCGGATGGGCCTGGAGCCGATCGCCGCCGCCCTGGCGCGCGAGCGGATCGCGCTCGACACCTACAAGCCCGCCGCCTGAACCACGAACCGGCGCGTCCTGGCCCCTTCGCAGACCCTCAGTGGGAGTGGGGCAGGACGATCCAGGCCGTGCGCCCTTCGGTCGCGAAACCGATCTCGGCGCCGTGCGGCAGGCACAGGCGCGTACTGCCATGGCCAAAGGGCAGGCCGGCGAGCACCGGCGTGCGCGTATGAGCACGCAGCCAGCGCAGCACCGCCGCCATGCCGAAGCCGCCGTCGGCTTCGGTGGTGCGATAGCCGTTGAATTCGCCGAGCAGAATCACCCGCTGGGCGTCAAGCACCCCCGCATGGAGCAGCTGGATCAGCATGCGCTCGATGCGGTAGGGATGCTCGTTGACGTCCTCGAGGAAGAGGATGCCGCGTTCGATGCGCGGAAACCAGGGCGTGCCGAGCATGGCGCACACGAGCGCGAGATTCCCGCCCCACAACACGCCGCGCTCATCGATGCCGGCCGGGCCCGAGACCCGGAAGCCGAGCACTTCGAGGCGCCCCGCCATCGCATCGTCGAAGGTGGCGACGGTGTTCTCGTCCAGCGATTCGAAACTGCCGCCGAAATCGGCGAGCAGCGACGGCCCCGACCAGGTGGTGGCGCCCACGCGCGCCAGCATCGCCAGCTGGAAGGCGGTGAAGTCGGAATATCCCACCCAGCGCTTGCCCGATTCGGCGAGTCGCGCCAGGGGCAGCCGCGGCAGGATCCGGCTCAGGCCGTAGCCACCGCGGGTGATCATCGCGATCGACTCGGGCGCCGCGGCCGCGCGCTCGAAGGCGGCCAGGCGCATCCGGTCGGTGCCCGCGAAGCGCATGCTGCGCGCGAGCGCCGCGCGATCGAGCCGGGGCGCGTAGCCGAGCCGGCGCAGGTTCGCGAGCCCCCGCTCAACGCGGGAATCGCCCTCGGGAACGGCGCCCGCCGGCGAGAAAAGGTAGATGCCGTGTGCGAGACCCGGTGTCGTCATCGCCGCAGTCTGCCACGAATCGGCCGCTGGACAGCGGCTACACTACGGCATCGGAAACGAAGCCCTGTGGCGCCCCCGGGCGGCGCCGACACGGCAGATCGAGGATTCGGATGATCCGAAACGAGGATGGCAGGCGTCTCGTCGCGCGCGTGTGGCAGATCCTGCTCTCGCCCGGCCAGGCATGGCCCGAGATCGAACGCGAGCCCGCCACGATCGGAGGCATCTACCGCGAATACCTGGTCTGGCTCGCACTGGTGCCGGCCGTCGCGGGCTTCATCGGCGCCTCCCTCATCGGCTACCAGAGCCTCGGCTTCGGGGGGCGTCTCGGCGTCGGCGCCGGCCTCGTCCAGCTCGTGGTCGGGTTCGTCCTGAGCCTCGTCGGCGTGTACCTCGTGAGCATGGTGGTCGACTGGCTCGCGCCGAAGTTCGGCGGCACGTCGAACCGGCTCGCCGCCTTCAAGCTGGTCGCCTACGGATCGACCGCGGCCCTGGTGGGCGGCATCTTCGCGATCGTTCCCCTGCTCGGCCTTCTCGGCCTGCTCGCGGCGATCTACTCGATCTACCTGGTCTACCTCGGCCTGCCGGTCCTGATGAAGAACCCGCCGGCCCGTACCCTGCTCTACACGATCACGATCGTGGTCTGCGCCATCGTGGTGAACCTGCTCATCGCGGCGATCGCCGGCTGGTTCCTGCCCGGCCCGGCGCGACCCGCCCCGACCGAAATCGGCGTCGATGCCCGCCAGGACGATGCCGCCCTGACGGCCGCCAAGGTGGAGGAGCTCAGCCGCCGCATCGAGGAGATGAGCCGTCGCCTGGAGGCCGGCGCGGGCGCCGGCGATGCCCAGGATCTCGCGCGGGCCGGTCGCGAGGCCGTCGGCGAAATGGCGCGCGGCACCGGCGGGCGGACGCCACTCGAGGCCGCCCGGCTGAAATCGGTCCTGCCCGAAACCGTGGGCGGCATGGAGCGGGGCGGCTACGAAGCCGAATCCCGCAGCATGATGGGCCTGAACATGTCGACGGCCAAGGCGAGCTACGAGGACGCCACCCGCTCGCTCAGGCTCGAGATCATCGATACCGGCAGCGCAGCCGGCCTGCTCTCGGGCGTGGTCGGCTGGGCCAACCTGCTGGTCGATCGCGAGACCGACACGATCACCGAGAAGACCTGGCGCAGCGGCGACCGGGTGATCAGCGTGCGGGCCGACAAGGACGGCAGTCGGGCCGAGTACAAGCTGCTGCTGCCCAACGGCATCGCGATCGAAGCCCGCGGCCGGCACATGAGCCTCGAGGAGGTGACCGCGGTGGTCGCCGGCCTCGATCTGCGCGAACTCGAAGCCGCCGAATGATGTGGCCGGGCCGAAGGAGACCCCATCCATGACAGGAACAACACAGCGCGCCGGTGTCGCGATCGTCACCGGCGCCGGTACGGGCATCGGACGGGCGGCCGCCCTGGCCTTGCTCGCCGATGGCTGGCGGGTCGTGCTCGCCGGGCGCCGGGCCGGACTGCTCGAGGAACTCGCGGCACAGGCCGGCGCCGAGCATGCGCTCGCCCTGCCCACCGACGTGTCCGACCCGAAGGCGGTCGCACGCCTGTTCGCCGGCGCCCGCGACGCCTTCGGCCGGGTCGACCTGCTCTTCAACAATGCCGGCATGGGAGCGCCCGCCCTGCCCCTCGAGGACCTGAGCCCGGAACAGTGGCGAGCGGTCGTCGATGTCAACCTCTCGGGCATGTTCTATTGCGTGCAGGAAGCCTTCCGCATCATGAAGGCGCAGGATCCCCGCGGCGGACGCATCATCAACAACGGCTCGATCTCGGCGCATGCGCCGCGGCCGCATTCGGCCCCCTATACCGCGACCAAGCATGCGGTGACCGGCCTGACCAAGTCCGCATCGCTCGACGGGCGACCCCACGACATCGCGGTCGGCCAGATCGACATCGGCAACGCCGCCAGCGAGCTGACCGCGCGCATGGCCAAGGGCGTGCCGCAGGCCGATGGCCGGATCGCGCCCGAGCCGCTGATGGATGTCGACCAGGTCGGCCGGGCCGTCGCGCAGATGGCCGCATTGCCGCTCGAATCGAACATCCAGTTCATGACCATCATGGCCACGAAGATGCCCTTCGTCGGCCGCGGCTGATCCGGCGGCGGCTGCGGGGGGCGTGACGCTCAGCCGGCCATGGGCGCCGGCGCCCGGTCGAGCTCCTTGCGCAGGCGGGCCCGCAAGCGCTCGATCTCGATGCCGCCGATCAGCGTTGCGGCGATCGTGCCGTCGCGCCCCACGATGAAGCGGGTCGGCGTGCCGGGGATCGGGCCGAAGGCCTCGAGCACCTCGCCCATCGGATCGAGCGCCACCACGAAGGGCAGGCGATTGCGCCTGGCGTAGGCGATCACATGGTCGGGGCGATCGTAGGGAACCGCGACCGCGATCATGCTCAGCCCCTCGGGGCCGAGTTCACGCGTGAGCGCCGCGATCCCGGGCATCTCGCGCACGCAGATCACGCATGTGGTCGCCCAGAACTCGACCATCACCACCTGCCCCCTCAACCCGGCGAGCTCGATCCGGCGCCCGTCGATGGCATTGAAGGCGATATCGGGCGCCGGCTTGCGGGTCATGAGGCCCTGCCAGCCCGCCCAGGCGGCGAGACCGGCACCGAGCACCAGCATGACGACGAGGACCGCTCGACCGCGTTTTCCTGAAAGCATTCCGATTCCGAGAAGATGCCCCGCGCAATGGGCGGCCGTACTAGTGTACCGGCGCCTCATCGGCGGCTTCGTCCCTCGCTTCGTCGGGAAGTTGCCAACGTTCGCCACCCCGTACCCGCAGCGGCGGGCAGTCGATGGCCGCCGCGACCGCGGCGAGAAA
>Ga0172382_10006873_pt1 | contig 16354 bp, 15 predicted proteins | sample Leawel138RmetaG_FD_122245 | JGI IMG/M metagenome (GOLD analysis project Ga0172382, IMG submission 122245) | Leachate microbial communities from a municipal landfill in Southern Ontario, Canada - Leachate well 138R metaG | ecosystem: Engineered > Solid waste > Landfill > Unclassified | place...
ATGAAATACCTGCCCCCGACAGGCGTGAAGTAATTCTGCACCGCGTAGGACAGGTTCTCGCGCCAGTTGATATAATCGTAGGTGTGGACGCTGATCGCGGCGCGAGCCGCAAAGTCGGCCAAGAGCGCCTGCGAGATATTCGGCTCGGTCAGCGGAGTAGCTTCACAAACCGCCTTCGCATCCTGCGTCCAAAGGAATGTCGTCTTCGGGTAAGAGTTGAACCCGAGGATCAGCGCCAGGTTGACGAGCAGCGACACGACCAGCGAAACGCCAAGCCCGACGAGCGCAATGATCGTGAAGCGCTTCTGCGAGCGCATGTGATTGTCACGAATTTCGATCTGGGCATGTGCGTCCATCGACTTCCGTCATCCTTCTATGGGAGCCAGCGGCTCCAAGACTGGTGTCTGGGGAGTGGTTGGTGCCTCGGGCGCGGCGGGCGTGAACTCCTGCGTGGCAGGTGCGCAACCGTAAGAGGAACCATCCGCGACATAGGCGACTTCCTCGATCCGCGAGAGCATCAGGGCATAGAAGCCGCCAGCGCAGATCAGGGAAATGGCGTTTGCGACAAGCAGGCCGTAGGCCCACGACCGCAACGATGCGATCTGCATGATCCGCAACGAAGGCGGAACCGGCAGCTCCGGCTGCGCAAGCGCGGGAAGCTGCAAAGAGAGCTTATCGTTCTTGCGCTTGCCGAAAAACATCACGAGCCATACGCCTCAAGGATCGTGGCAGCGTCGTCATTGTTGAAGCCGCGATAGAAGGTTGCCGTGCCATCAGAGCGCGGGATCACGAATGAGGGGACGGCAACCACGTCATTCGCCCCTTCATAGAGAGCGAACAGGATGGCCGCGTTGTCTTGCAGTTGTCCTTGCGTTTCCGTGGTGCCCGTTGCGGCGGGGATTGCCCCATCGGCCGCAGCCTGAATTGCGGCCTGCCCTTCAAGGGTCCGCATCCCTTCGATCATGTTCGATCCGCTTTGCAGATCGCCCAACAGGGAAACGGGAATCCAGTTGATATTGGCCTTGCCGTTCAGCTCCTGCATCGCTCGCTTGCAGTAGGGGCATCGCGGATCGAAGAAGGCAAAGATCGGCTGATCTTGCGCAATCTCACCCTCGACCTCGAACGCTGTTGCCTGCGACAGGGCCGCGAGCAACGGCGCAACGGACTCTGCATCTTGCAGAACCGGCGCGAGCTGCACGGGCACACCGTCTGCATTGAGTGGCGATGCAGGCGGTTGTGCCGGAATAGGGGCCGGTGCCGGTAATGTCGGCGCAGCAGCATAGGGAGCCGGGGCCGGGGCTGGTGCCGCCGCCCGCTGCGCCTCCACGATACGCTGCGCCTCAAGAAATTCCACTTTGGCGTGGAGTTGGCCCGTCAGCTGACCGGCATAGAAACCGCCTGCGCCGGTAAGGACCGCGAGGGCGGCAGCGCCCCCGACCAGCAGGCCATATTTGGTGTTGGACATGAAAAAACTCCCGTCTGACCAAGAAAACTATACTTGGCCAATCGAGAGTTTACAATCGGTTTTTAGATAGATTTAGCGTTTCGCGCTATGGGCGGAAGCCCTGCCCCGGATTGCGCTCCGGCCGAGCCTGGACGCGCTTTTCCAGCTCTGTGGAGTAGGACTTCTCGGAGATGAGCCGCTGCTTGGTTTCTGCCAGCTGGTGAGCGGATTGGCGCATTTCTTCGGGCGGCACGAACACCGAACGGTTTACCAACGTGTCAAAATGACGGGTGGCGGGTTCGTTCCAAACACGACTCTGGAATTCCGCGTTGTATTCCCGGCGAAGCCCGCGCCGCGCCTCCGAATACGCCGTCTGAAACTGCGTTTCGATTTTTGCTTGATCGCTCGCGGCGCTTTCCAGAAGCTGCGCGGCCTTGTCATAACTCTTCTCGGTAATGGCCGTTGCAGCAGCACCGACAGCCACAGATACCAGCCTGGCATTCTCGCGAGTAGCAGCAACGGCCTTCTCCCAGATGGATTCGGCCTTCATTTCCAGCTTGCGGAACACAGCTTCCGGCGTGGCCGTATGCTCAAACCCCTTAAAGGCTGCTACCTCCATACCTCCCTCCGGCCGGGGAGCCTGCAACTGCGCCAGTATCTCTTGGCGCTCTTCGCGTTCCGTGTCGGCGGCGAACAAGATCAATGCCTGTTCAACGGCGTCTCCCCGAACAGGTTCCGAACGCAGATCGTCCACTGAAAGATCACGCCGCACCAAGCCACGCTCCTGAAGGAGCTTCAAATAAGGTGACTCTGGCTGAATGGCCTGGTCAAACAGGGCCTTTAGCGACGACGACATGTGGCGCTCCGGTGTTGGGTCTCTTGCTCTCGGATGGGAGCCATTGCTCTATATGCTCTCAACTTGTGTTTAGATAAAGAGTTTAACCTGCAAGAACCCGTCGCGCTACAGGTAGATTCGTCGCGATCTCCTGTCCTTTAAGGCACCGAAGCGCTGACGAACGAGAACAAAAGCGCGTATCCGAGGGGCATGGCGATGCTTCTTTGGAAGCAGAATCGCACCGAAGCTACCGCACAACCGGCCCACAGGACCAAGGCTGCGTCCTGCTTTCGGTCCTGCCCGTTCTCAAACGTCATCTCGACCAGCTCACACCCGAACAGCGCCGCTTCGTTCTCTCGGATGGCCGCAACCGGAGCCGCTGGGTAGGAAGACGGGCGCACCCGCTCATAGAATTCACGCGCAATCGCATAATAGATCGGAGCGAAGGTTTCGTTCCGATACCAGAAGTCGTTCACGACCATTGCAGGAGAGGCTTCCCCGCCCTCTCCATCAGGGACCAGGCGAGGCGCGTTCGGCGCGATGAACTCCAAGGCGTCCATCGGTGCCAAACCATCGACAACCTCAGCAAGGCCGACCGCGACAATATCGCAGGCCGCATCGCCATCCTTGACGCTCATGATCTCGAAAACAGCCTCAAAAACCGCTGCCTCAAATACTTCTAGCGGACCAGCCATTTGTTGCCCTTCACGAACCGCGTAATCATCATACGCACCCACTCAAATGGCGTGATCTTCCACTTGGCGTTCAGGTAGTAGATCAGCCCGGCGTAGATGAGCCAGCCGAATGCGACTGGCTTGAACATGCCCAACCATGCGGCCGGAATCATTGCCGGAAGGCCCAGCAGGATTGAGGAATGCAGCCCCACAACGGTCGTCGGCACCCCCGTAAAGCGCCACCGCTCCGAGATTATCACGCTGCTGCGGTCAAATTCATATTCGTCTTTCATAGCGTTAACCCCCTTCCGGCCCAGCGTCGGCCAGTCGCTCCGGTATCCACATGAGTGAAGGTGCGGTAGCGCCCCAACCCTGAAACATTCAGCGACGATGCCATGCGGAAGACAGCATCTGGTGGAAAGCTGCGCAGGGTGAAATCGCCTGCCCGCCCCGTGACATGGTAAGAATTGCGGGCCGCACCTTCGATAGTGGCGTTGCGCCGCGCCGTCCGAAAGCCCGAATTCATGTCGATCCGGCATGGTGCCCCGGCGTTCATCGACAGATTGGTCTGGATGTTCGCCAGGAAGGTGAACAGCATCGGGTCGATGTAGACGGCAGCATCTTCGTCGCGCCAATCCCGCCAGAGCCAGGACAGAAGACGGATCGCCTGTGGCTCATAGTTGGCACCATCCCAATGTCGGACGGTAAGCTCTTCGCCTTTGGCGTTCTTCACCCAAAGACGGTCATATCCAACCTCATCCCACGGCGATGCCTCGCTGGGACTTGGAAGCGCATAGGAGCCGAGAGCGGCAACGATGCCGAATACGGCGGCTCGCCGCGTCAGATCATAGGCCATGTTCATCCTCGCCATAGGTGCGGTAAAGCGTCAGGCGCATCCGGTCATCGATCTGACCGGCGTGATACGCCTCATCGATAGAAGCCCGCATTGGGCAGGCGTTTTCGGGGTTCTTCATCAGCTCGCGCAGAACCTCGATGTGCCGGGAATATCCAGCTTCAAGCAGGCGCTGCTTGTCGGCATTCGTGAGATAAATCCAATCGCGCAACACAACCATTTCGCCGTTCGCGCCACGAATCCGCGCCTGCGACATGAACAGCCTGGACGCATTCACCTGTGCCGCAAACATGCGGTCATGCTGGTAAACCGGAAAGTTCAGCACCAAGCGCTGAATGATCTCCAGGGAGCTGTTCGCGTGGGTTGTCCCGAACAACGGGTGGCCAGCTGCCGCGACCTCATGCGCCGCTTCAATCGTCTCGGTATCCCTGATTTCACCGATCACGATAAGAGACGGGTGACGGCGCAGAGAGTTACGAACGCCAGCGGCAAAAGACGGCAGATGCGTCCCGATCTCCGTCTGGTGAACATATGAATGAGACGAGCGGATCGTGTGGAACAGGTATTCGACCGGAGCCTCATAGGTCACGATCTTACCCTTGATCGCGGTGTCGCCCTCAAGGATCTCGCGCTGGCAAGCGGCAAAGGTGGTCGATTTCCCCGATCCAGTAGGCCCGGCGATCAGGAATGATCCTTGCGTCACCGCGAACCGACTGCGCAGTGCTTGCGGGAAGCCCACCTGATCCATGGTCAGCGGCACCGAGTTGATGCGGCGCATCGTGGCGTCAAAGCCAAGCCCGCTGCCCGCGAAGCCGCCCGTGATGTTCAGACGAAAGCGGTGCTGCAAAGGCTCACCGCTTTCGTCCTTCTCAACCGGGTCGTCAACGGTGATAGCTTTGTCGAAATCGGAGCCACTTCCGACTTTCGCAATCACGTTGTCCGACCCGGTGATCTTCTTGAGAACCCGCTCGACCTGGCTCCCGTTGAGGGTGTAGCGTGTGACCGACAGCATTTCGCCCTTGTGCAGGGTGAGCACCGGCATGTCGGTGGAGATAAAAATATCATCCACCTTCATGCGGGCGAGAAATGCCAGGAGCGGGATGACCGCATCGGGATCAGACAGATGCGGCCCGCTGTAATCGATAGGGTTGCCGATCCACACGGTCAGGGCCTCCGAAACCGTGGAGCAACATTGAGCCGCAAGGTGCGCTCGTTCTGGTGTGCCCGCGTTCCGCCCTCGGTGACGCGCCACCGGCTGACTTCCGTGTTCAGGTTCGGCAAGGAAACGACGCCTTGGCGGGACAGCTCGTGATAGCGGATCATGCCGCCATAATCGCGGTTCAGGATGTTCCATCCGGTCACGAACCCGCGCCGGGCTTCGGTGATCCCAGCATACCAGCCTGTGGATGCACCCTCGCGCCATGCGGCCTCTTCCTCGGCCGTCTCGACCGAAAGCCCCTGCGGCGCGGCAATCGGCTGGATCGGCAAGGTCAGGTATGTCTGCCAGCGCGGCGGTTCCATCGCCAGGCGAGCATCCTTCACGATCTCGAAGGAGCTGTTCGAGAAGTAGAGCAGCTGGCCCGACGCCTCTTGGATATTGTTGATCCGGGTGATGACGGGCGGGATCACATAGGTCTGGATCATCAGCTGGCCGAAGTTGAACCGTTGATTCAGGTTCGACACATAGCGCCGCTGAACGATTTCGTTGATCCGGGTTGCCTCGTCAGCGTAACCGGCCCGAATACCCACGCCACGCGCAGCATCATAGATGACGCGCAACTTGGGATCGGACGGAACAAAGCTCTGCGTCCGACGATAGAAGTTGCTGTTCGGGTTAACGATGTCGTTGTAGCGCACATTCGTGGATGGCGCGTTGACGGTGTTGAGAACGAACGACGACGATTCATCCTCCATCCCTCGGCAGGCGCTTTGCCGTCTTTCGTCAGGATCGGAGCAATCCGGCGCTGGGGCGACCAGTGGCGTTCCCGGTGTCGGCAGTTGTTGTGCGGCCGCACCCCACCCGAACATGCAGGCGGCGGCGCAGGCGATAATAAGAGTGCGCTTGAGCATCATATCGGCCTCTATTTGAGTTTTGGTGTGGGCGGATTTGACAACAGCGAGTCTGCCCCCGTGCTCGCCTCTTGCTTCAAGCGAATTCGCTCGAAGACGGAAAAGTTGTGGCTTCCCTTGAAATGCCGGTCGAACTCGGCTCGGTCGAAGCCCTGCATCTGCTCCCAGGCGATGACCAGCATGGCCCGCATGGAGTGACTGCCGCGCATCCGCACCGACTTGTCGATGAACTCGCTGATAGCAGCCTCAATCTCGCTTTCAGGGTTGAGATATGTCCGAGACTGACGCAGCTCGGACTTGCGCCCCCGCTTGACCATTACGAGCGCCCTCCCCCGTTGCCATTCGACGCCCGCGCCTTGAGCAGACCACGCACAGGAGCTTGCTCCGGGTTCTCCACGGCCAAGACGGCACCGCTTGGAAGCTGATCGGCAACGATGCCGCCAAGCACTCGGGCACCCCCGCCGACAAACAGAACGTGGTCAACCTCCCCTGCCTCGACCTCTCCTTTCAGCTGGTCCAGCCCCGCCGCCAACATGTGAGAAGCGGTCTCGCGAATGGCATCATCAACGAGATCGCTCACGTCGATACGAGTGCCCGCGACCAGGATTGTGGGGTCTGTGCGCAGCTGGGGAACATCGATCACATCCCGGTAGCTATGACGCTCGACCAGGCGCTGGTCGATCTGCGAGACCACTTCCTCGGTGCCAAGGCCGAATTCGTGATAGCGGCTCACAACGAGCGTCGGCAGCAGCTCACCCGTCCACTCGACATAATGGACGCGCGTCCCTGTCGCGCCGAAATCCACGACCGCGAGAACAGCGCCGACCCTGACGCGATCCTCGGTGAACTCGACCAGATCATTTTGCGCCGCCGCTGGGGAAGTGATGGCGAGATCGTAAATGGCCCAGGCCGTCTCCACGCTCGCCGTTGCCTGATGCAATTTCCACTTCGACGCGACGGGCCGACCGGACGCCGGATCGATGGTCCCGACCGGCATTTTCAGAAGAGAAGTTTCAGCCTCGCGCACCCGGCTGGTTTGGTCATCGCCACCGGAAAAGAGGATGGGCGCGGGCTGCGTCAGAATGACGTTCGTCTTCCCCGTCACAGAGAGCTGCGCCATCGCATGTTCGATCAGCACACGGCGCTTGGCATTCGAGGGTTCGCGGAAGTTTGCAGCCCCGACCGGGAACACCCCATAGTCCTGTGCGAGCGCCGAATAGATTTGGAAATTATTCGTGGTCTTCCCGAGGCAATAGACGCCCCCGGCCTGTTCACCGATAAGCCCTCGCACCACAGAGGAAGAGAAGCTGACCCCGCGCACAGCCTGGCCGACCATCGCTGCGGCTTTCGTTGACGCCAGGCCCGTGTCGATCACGATCAGCATCAGTAGCCCACATACCCGCCAGAGCTATTGATGACGCGGTTGACGAATTGCTCCGTCGTCTCTTCCGGCTTGATCGTTGACTGCGTGGAAGCACATGCCGAGAGCGCCCCGAGGGCAAGGACGAGTGCCAGGATCTTCATGACGGATACTCCTGAATGATGCAGAGGATTCCGCCCGACGATATGCCGCACTCAATCTAAATACAATACAGAAATTTACGCTTCGACCTCGTAAACACTAGCAATTTTGCGAAGGCTACAGTATACTTTTACGACCACCACCCCCCCGTTAGTGTATGTTAACAAAATGCACGAGAATACCATTCTGGCCTACACCACAAACGCCGACCGAATTGCCGCCGAAGTCGTGGACCGCTACGGTTCAGCGACCCCGGAGAGCTACTTCGACTATCTGATGGAGAAGTCCACGGAGCTTTGCACGAACACCATCCGCATCTACAAGCGGTCAGTGTGCTTCGGCCTCGAACAAGCTGGCCGGGACGATGAGGCCGAGGAGCTGCGCGACCTTTTCGCAGAGGTGGACAATCCAGCTCGGGGCCGCAAGCTCAAGCTCGTGCGGCGGGTGCCTCATAGCATTTTTGAGCGCACCTTGCGAAACCTCCGCGACAGCAAATCGAAGACCTCACACCAAGCTGCCGACCTTCTGGTGGCAACTGCAATCACTGGCTTGCGGCCGACAGAATGGGCAACCGCCGCGATTGACGGGCGAGTCCTCCGCGTCAAGAACGCCAAGCATTCAGAGCTGCGCGGGAACGGGGAAACGCGCGAGCTTGAGCTGCTGGACACGCTCACCGAGGACGAACGATCAGCCATCGAACGGACCATGAAATTGATCCGCGACAAGGGCTATAAGACCGTGCGTCCGAACCTCTCTGTGGCCTTCAAAAAGGCGCTGGGCGATGCCATTCGACACCTTGGCGAAAGCCGCTGGTTCCTCCGGCTTCGCCTTTATGATTTCCGGCACCAATTCAGCGCGGATGCCAAGCATGAATGGGGCATCGGAACCGGCATGGTCGCGGCCGCTATGGGCCATTCGGTCGAGGATACAGCGGTGCAGCATTATGGCCGCAGAAAGCACGGAAAGGGCGGCATGAAGGTTCGTCCGACTGAGGAAAGCATCGCCAATGTGCGCCGCCTTTACCCCGTTCAAGAACCGACACCGCCAACCAATCCAGCCCCACCGGCTCTGGGGAAAATGGGCAAGGTCAAGCTGTCCTTCTAATGCGCCTCAAGGGACATATGGAACGGAGCATATGCAACATATGCCGCGATCCATATGCCCTTCCGTGACACCAATATGAACGAGAAACGGGCCGATCCGGCAACCGCCGCATGGCCCGTAATTCAGTGCCGCAGCGCATAGAAAACCTATGCTCTTCGGCTCGAAGCTGTCAACGCCCGCAAGGCGCAATCCCCGCCCCCTCTGACGATCCGCGAAGACCTCAAGTATCGCAGCGGATCGTCAGAGGATAAGCGTGAACGCCGTCCATCAGCCCGCGAGGTAGCCCTTCGCGACCAGCGCATCATAAATGAGCTTTGACACGTCAGTGTCCTTGTCCAGCGCGAGCTGTTTCAGGTGTCGCTTCTCCTTCGGAGTGCAGAGAAATCCAACGCGAGCAGTGCGGTTTTCCTTACCGTCACCCCCCTGCCCTTCCGCCTTCACGACCGGCGCTGTCGCTGCCTCCTGGACTTGCGGCGAAGCATCCTCAAGCGCGTCAAGCGCTGGCGCTTCCGCCTGCTTGGGCACATTCACCGTGCCGCCGCGCGTCACGCCCGAAGCCCTGTCCTGCCCGACCCCCATGATCGCGCTCGCCAGCTTTGCTTTATCGGTCTTTGCCGCCATTAGTTGTCCTCCGAATTCAGGGTTTCAATCACCTCGTCCGCAAAGCGCTGCATGAAAGCGGCGGCGGGCGATGTGGGCTTGTGTTTGAAGATCGAGGCCCCCATGAAAGAAGCCTCCGCTACGGCAGCATATGTGGGGATCGAATGCTCAAAGGCCCTGATTCCCTTGGCCTTTAGCGCACCCATGAACCCCGCATAGAGGTTCGTCGCAAGATTCACCCGCGAGACAAGCACCCGCACCTTCGGCTCGCGCCCCATTTGCTTCGCGATGGTGTTGATTTTGCCGTAAACTTCTTCGGTCTGCACCAGATCAAACCGCCCCGTATTGGCGGGAATGATCGTCAGATCGGCCACGGCCGCAGCTGCCAATGATGCTTGCGAGTTGTAGCCCCCACAGTCAATGATGACATAATCAAAGCCGTCGCTGGCCTCTTCGATTTTGTCGATCATTTCGCCAACCAGACGCCCCGCCGCATCTGCGTCATCGCCTCCCGATGGGTTTTCGAGGAAATGCACGGGGAACGGCAGGTTTTCAGGGGAACCCATCACCGCCTCGGTCAGCATTGCCCGTTCATCCGCATCGATCAGCGCCACCTTTGCGCCGCGCTCATGCAGATAGTCCGCAAGATGGATCGTCGTGGTCGTTTTCCCGACGCCCCCCTTCGTGGTGTAGATCGTGATTACCTTCGCATCAGCCATTCGATCTCCTGCCTCCTACATTGTGCCGCGCCTCGCCGCGCGACCAGTGTCATATGTGCCTATGTGTGTATGCGCTTATGTGTCTAGCGGCATATTGCCTTATGTGCGCAGGCAGCTATGGCCCTTCGCTCACCTGTGTTTAAGCACATAGCAGCACCTGTGTAAACCCCCTTATGTGCATATGTGTCTAAACACATATCCCACTATGCGGTTAGGTGCCTGTTGTCATATGGTGTTAGCAGTATAAGCGCACATCATCATACCCGCATATGCACATACCAACGTAGGCGCATACCACCATAACCACACATGCGGCTAAGCCATTAGCCACATAGGGCAAGCAGCGCATATGTGATTGGGCGCTTATGCTCATAGGATCATAGGTGCAGCAGCGCATCCACACATCCGCCCCCATGTGCGCATGAGCATAAGCGCGTATGTGCTGATGCACCACGACCAGCGCACATTGACCCGCACACACCAACATATGCGCTTAGACACATATGTGTTTCTGTGTCGAATTTCCCTTCACGCAGGGCAGGGGTCGTGCCAGTATCAATCTTTTTACAGTTTGACTTTTATTAGATTCGCCGCCACCCTTACGCGAAGTCGAGCACAGACCTCGGCTTTGCGGTCAAATCTCTATGGGAGACAAAGGAATGGTCGATTTCAGCTTTGGCGATGAACGCCCGAAACGAAAGCACCACGGTGATCTACTGCTTGAGGTCGAAGCGGTTCACCCAGAAGAACGCGCTATCTCCGGTGTTGATCTGCGCACCGGCGAAACCTTCAAGGTCGCGCTTGCTAGTTCCGAAGAGTTCGCGAAGCATTTTGTGAGTTCACAAGACCAGCATCGGCCCTTCGCTGAACGTGTCACAGCTGCCGAGAAGCGCTTTGAAGATCGCCCCGCGCTTGTTGAGGGCGGGGAAGAGGCCAAGACGCTTCACGTTGAAGTCGGTTCGGTGGTTTTGCTCGAAAACACGCGGACATTTCAAACCCCCGATGGCGAAGAGAAGACCGCCACCGCGTGGCCGAAGTCCGTTGTTCGCGATCCCGCACAAGAGGCCGTCCTGACGGGCACAGTGCAGGCCACTCACTACGAGACAAAGGCCGGGCAGCGTATCGATGTGACGGTTGTGCGCGAGGATGCGGCACAGCCCATCAAGGATTTCGATCTGGAAGGGGCCTTTACCGGCGCTTGGGACGATCTGCCCTTGACGCAGACCGGCGTTGTCGTTGCCTTGCGCAATCAGCGCGGAGAAGTCACGACAGCAAACCTGACGACTCCGTATCGGAAATATGAGCCGGAACCGTCACTGGAAGCTGCGTTGGACGCGCCGCAGGGCACTTATCAGCTTTTCGCCGCTGCCGTGATCGCCGCGAAAACCGGCTTGCGGGAATTCGATGACCTCAAGATCAACGAGCAGGTCAACCCGAAAAAGGTGGAAATCGCCCGGCAGATTTATGATCTGGTGGCCGAGAACCCCGACAATGCGCCCTTCGAGATCACCGTCATGCCGATGGCGAAGACGCAGTTCATCCCCGGCGACTCGCTGACCAACTTCTTGCGTGACTACCACGGCACCCGGAACGGAAAGCCAAGCGAAAGCAAGCAGCCCGATCCGAGCAAGAGCTTCCAGGGGAAGGGTTTTGTGCCTTCGGTCGTTGCCATGTCCCGCGATCCGAAAAGCCCGGATATTTCCCCGGCCTCGGCCCGCACACTCACGCCCGAGAACAAGTTCAGCTTCGGTGACATCAACGTCAAAGAGAATGTCTTGCCGCGCAAGATGCGCGAGATCGGCGCGGAAGCATCGGTTCGCGTGTTCGGTGAAACCTTCGGGGCGAACGCGGCAAAAGCCGAACTGGAAGCCAAGCCGGAGCAGGAAGCCGGTCGCAAGAAGAAATACGACGCGGCCCCCGGCCTGTAACCCCGAGGGACTGTCATGGCGTATTTTATCCCTCACGACGATGGCCGGTTTGTTTCGGCCATCGTTGAGAACAAGCACATTGATGGCAATCAGGGGCAGTCGTTAGCCGTATGGACCGGCCCTGATGAAGGGAAGGCACGGACGCGCATCCGCTCGACCCTCATGCGAACCCGCGTCAATCTTGCAGAAGTGAATGCGCCAGACGGGGGAACCGTCTTCTTGTTGCCCCTGCGCTTTGCGAACGCGCCTTTCTGGGCAGACTTCATCGACAATCCGGCCAGCAAGGGCATAGCGGCCGACCTATACGAAAGCGACAAGCTGGATGCAGCCTCGGAGCGCCTAAAAGAGGCTTCGGGCATAGCCCTTCGTGAGCCAGAGCTTATTGGGCGGAACCGCTATGGCTATTCGGTCTATGATCGCAGCTTCGGGCGCACAGCCCATAAGGTCGGCAATCATCGCGAGATCGTGCCGGAATGGCATCGCAAGGATGGGCACGTCTACGGCGACAAGCACCCGGAAATGTTTTTCCGCGCCCGCAGCGACTACGACCTGGCCGAGAATGCGCGGTCTGTTTTTATCCAGATGGCCAACGGCGATCCGCTCACCGAGGCGGATGTGGACCGCTTGGCCAGTGCCCTGACGACACCAGAATTTCGGGTCCGTCCGCGTGAGCTGATGGAACATGTGGAATCCGAGGTAAGCCGCTGCATCGCGACAGGTGAGATCGAGGGAAGGGTGGCCCTTGACGCCCTGATGGCAGCCTTCCCGAAAGCACGGGAACGCACAGCGGCGACGATCATCAACCAGCAGTATTCAACGCCCTATCCCTTCGGCCTTGCTGCATCGCAGATGTTCGACAACATCGCAGGCAAATCGATTTTGGAGCCAACCATCGGCAATGGCGCTCTGGTGGCTCCCTTTGCGGCTCTTGGTGCTGATGTGACCGGCTTCGAGATCGACCACGGCCGGTTCATGCGGGCGACCAGAGCGCTGGGCGATCACGGCGCAGCTATCGAGCAGGGAGACTTTTTGACGGCAGCGGAAGGGCTGGGGCAGGGGTCGTTTGACTTCGTGGTCGCGAACCCGCCGTTCGATGGAATGCCCGCGAGCGCGGATATTGCCATTGCGGGAACCAAGTTCACGACAGACCGTCTTCACTATGCCATTGCCGTTGAGGCTTTGCAGAGGTTGAAGGTTGGCGGCAGCGCATTCTTTGTTCTGCCAACCAATTTCATCAATCCCGAAGTCAAGGAAGGCACAGCAAAGCGCTTTCACAACCTGATGAAGCTCGCATTCGATCAGGTTGAAGAGGCCGTTGCTGATGGGCGGCTTTACCAAGGCATGGGCACCACGGTCCCCGTCCAGGTCTACGCCGCACACGGCTTTCGCGCAGAGCTGCATCCGTTCGCAAAGCTGAACGATCCCGAGTTCATGGGTGCAGTGCGCAGCCTCAAGACTTATTCGGATCTCTACGATTGGGCCGACGACTGCCGCGCCCGGTTCGGCTATGAACCCCTTGGCCTTGCAGCCCTGCCGGTGCGAGATGAGCCCGATGTGTCCGAGACGCCTACAGCGTCACCAGAGCCGTCAGAGCCGCACACTGCACCAGCCGGGCCAGCCGTTCCCGTTGGTGGTGATGGCATTGACAATGAACCAGCCCCTGCGGCTCCTGGGGCGCCAACGACCGGCTCAAGGACGCGGCGGGCCTCAAGCGGGCAGGGCGGGGCATCCCGTCCGGCACAACCGGCATCAGAAGTCCCTGCGGTTCCTTCCGTCGCGCCAGTAGCGCCAGAGCCGACGCCCGCTGCCGCGCTGGCCGAGCCGGTATTGAAGGACGATCCGCTGCCGCGCTGGCTCACGGACAGCTTGGCGAGCGACGAAAACCAGGCTTACCGGCCCTTCTCGCAAGCTGGTGCAGCTACTTCCGTGATTCCGCGTTCGCTTTCGGGCGCGATTTATGGGGCGCTTGAGAACCTGACAGCGAAGCTCAAGCGTGAACACGGCCGGGACTATGATGTGGATGCCTATGTCGCGGACGCGCTGCGCATCCAGAAGGATGATCTGCTGAAAGGGGAACGGCTCTCGCCCGAGCAGATCGACGGCGTTGCCTTGTCGCTCGACGGCATGTCTGAAGGGCGTGGCGTTCTGATTGGCGATTTGATGGGCCTTGGGAAGGGGCGCGAGCAGGGGGCTATTGTCGAGAGCGCTTTGGCTGATGGCGATCCCATCATGTTTGTGACGGTAAAGCCCTCGCTGTTTTCTGACTTCCTCGTCCGCGACCTGACTGACGTGAGCCAGCGCCCCACAGCGGAGCGGCTGGAAAGCGGCGAAATCACGGTCCACCTGGTGAACGACAACGCGATCCTTCTGGATCGGAACGAAAAGACCATCTACCGCCAGAAGGGGGGAGCGAAAGGTGAAAAGAGCTACGCAATTCCACCTGATGCCAATGTGGTGGCGAGCACCTATTCCCAATTCCAGAAGGCCGACACGGGGGCGCAGCGTCTCGAAGCGGTCAAGGAATGGGTTCAGCATCACTTCGACCAAGGCAGGAAGCCGCGCATCCTACTGGATGAGGCCCACAAAGCCGCGTCGCCGGATTCCAACACCGGCATGTATTTCGCCAACCTTTGCCGGTTCGTGGAAGAGGGCGGTGGGTCTGTAATCTGGTCATCGGCCACCGGCATCAAGACCGGCCAGCACATCGACCTCTACTACAGCGCCCTTCCAGATACCGGATTGGGTAAGGCCGAGCTGCTGGAAATCATGGCGGGTGGCGATTCCCTTTCCCTCCAAGAAGCCTTGTCGCACGAAATGGCGGCTAGTGGCTCACTCTTCGTCCGGCAACTGGCCGACCAAGGGATTGAGCGCGATCTGCCGCGCCTGGTGGACTTCGATCCCGACAAGATTACCCGTGTGCGCGAAAAGGTCGATGCGGCGACGGAGATCCTTCAAGACGTGATCGATTTTGTTCCAACGATCAAAGAGCTTGCCAAACGGATCGCGAAAGACGAATTCGGCGGATCAATCTTCCGCAATGGCGTTGATAAGCTCAAGCTGGACACCAACTCGCCGGTCACGAACCTGCACCACTTTTCGGGCTACCTGACGCTCGCGGCAAAGGGTCAGTTCATCGAAGAGCTGGTAACGGATAGTCTATCGCGTGGCGAAAAGCAGGTGTTCGCCATTGAGCACTTGGGCGCGAGCATTCTGGCATGGAAGATGGCCCAGCCGGGCGAGCTGCGAGAAGATGGCAATGGTGGCCGATTCTTCGACACGCCCCCAAACCTTGGCGACGTGCTCAAGCGCTACCTTCACGAGGCGATGAAGGTCAAAGCCACGAACGCGCTGGGCAACCAGATCATCGTGGACCTTTCCGAGGAGTTGGGCGGGTTCGTTCGCGGCCTTTCCGATCAGATCGATGAAGCGGACCTGACGGAAATGCGGGTCGATGGCGCTGACATGATCCACGCCGCTCTGGCGAAGATGGGACTAAGCAGCGGCGAGCTGACAGGCCGCACATCCAGCGGTGGACTTGGCGTCCTGGGCGAGGACAACGGCCGGTTCTATCTTTACGAATTCGAGAAGGGGGGCGCGAAGGCAAACCTGCAAGTCGCGAACAAGTTCAACAACGGTGATCTCGACGCTCTGGTTCTGAATAAGTCGGCGTCAACGGGTATCTCTCTTCATGCAGCGAAATCAGTGGGGGATGATCTTCGTCGGCGCTGCATGATTAAGATGGAGCTGCAAGGCGATATTGTGGACGAACGCCAGATCGAGGGGCGCGTCAACCGCAAGGGCCAGGTCGAAGGCCCGCGCTATGTTGCCCCTCTCACTGGATTTGTCTCGGATGACCGCCTCGCGTCCCTGTTCAACCGCAAGAACCGCTCGCTGTCTGCCTCGACCAATGCGACACGCGAGAACAGCACCAACATCGACGAGGTTGTGGATCTTCTGAACCCCGTGGGCCGAGAGGTCGTTTTTGACTATCTGACGCGCAACCCCCAGCTCGCGGCCGGGCTGGACATTGACGTTGGCAAGGACGTGACGCCCGACGACAGCTTGACGCGCAAGCTGCTGGGGCGACTGATTGTGCGGCCCCTGGACGAACAGATGCGGGTCGTTGGTGAAATCGACGTGCAGTATCAGATGCGGTCGGAGTTCCTTGATCGGCGCGGCCTCAACCCCAACAAGAACACGCGCCGGGACTGGCGGGGCCATGTCGTTGACCAGGACGTGCTTCTGACTGAAAACCGCGCATCCGGCATGGGGTCAAAGCCTGTCTACATGACGACTATCGAAGCGCCAACGGTCGTTGCGCCGCTCGCCTATGACCAGGTGGTGAAGGCGGTCAAACGCGGGCTTTCTCAAGCCCAGCTGATCGGTGATCTACCGGAGTTGATGAGCAAAGCCTTTGACGAATATGGAACCCCGAAGTTCAACGGTCGTCCGTGGCTGAAAACGGTCGGGCTAATGGATCGCTCGCATTTCGAGACCGGCGAAACGCGGGACGTGCCGAAGATGGTGGAAGAGCTTCAGCAGTTCTACTCGCGGCACAATCTGTCGCACACGGATGCGGCAAAGCTGAAACAGGAAGGCGACAGG
>Ga0172382_10006874_pt1 | contig 16349 bp, 17 predicted proteins | sample Leawel138RmetaG_FD_122245 | JGI IMG/M metagenome (GOLD analysis project Ga0172382, IMG submission 122245) | Leachate microbial communities from a municipal landfill in Southern Ontario, Canada - Leachate well 138R metaG | ecosystem: Engineered > Solid waste > Landfill > Unclassified | place...
AAAGATGCCTTTTCCAGGTTGTTTGATTTTTATTATGATAAAATTATTAACTATGTTTTTAGGCGAACACTTGATGTGGAGTATAGCAAAGACATTACCTCAAATGTATTTTTGAAAGCACTAGATAATATTAACAACTTTAAGTGGAAAAATGGGATTGATAGTTTTAATGCTTGGATATTTAAAATTGCTACAAATGAAATTAATCAATACTTTAGAAAACAAAATAGGTATAAGTTAATTATTGATGACCCAGAGATAAGATTTAATTTGAAAAGTGAAGATAATTTAGCTTTTGAAATTGAAAAAAAGATTGATAATGATAAATACTTAATAATTTTAAGTAAAGCAATTAAAGAATTAAAACCAATATATCAAGATATATTACATTTAAGATATTTTGAAGAGATGCCGTATAATGAGATATCGGAAATTCTTAATAAAAATGAGTCAACAGTTAGGGTTTATGCTAAGCGAGCGATAGAAGAACTAGAAAGAGTTTTAAAAAAAGATGCCATTAATTTTATAAACTATGGAAGAACTATTTAAAAAAGTAAAAAAAGAAAAAATATCTTTTGGTAATCACAAAAACGACTTGAGAGAATTATTATTATCAAGAGATTATTTTAATGAAAAGAAAGATTATTGGAATTGGAAGCTTGTTTTTAGTTCTCTGTCTTTTTCATGTCTATTGATTGCTTTTGTCTTTGTTTCCCCTGCTAGTAATGGTAGTATGATAAATAACCTTGATAAAAATATGAATGTTAATAATCTTGGCTCAGGTGAATGGGCTGGTCAAGATGTTAAAATATATGAAATGGTCGAAAAAGAAGCAAAAACATTATTCTATTTTGATGCTAGGAATGATGTTCTTGTCCATTCAGAAGTAAATAATAAATAATAATAAATAAAAATATGCAAATATTAGAAAACAAATTTTTTCAATTTTTATCTTTCGTTTTAATGATAGTTATGATTGTTTTTGTTGCTGTTTTGATTAATGAAAAAACAGAAGCAAATGAAAATCTTATCTCCGTTTCTGGAACAGGAGAAGTCTATGTTACTCCAGATGTTGGCTTTATAACAATTTCTGTTAAAACAGAAAATAGAGATCCTTCTGTTGCAAGTGATGAAAATAGTCAGAAGATGAATCAAGTAATAGAGTACATTAAGAGTGAAGGAGTTGAAAGCAAAGATCTTAAAACAACAGGATATAATATTAATCCAAGATATGAATGGAATAACGATACAGGAAAAAGAACATTAGCAGGCTATGAAGTAAATCAATCAGTTAGTGTAAAAATAAGAGATTTGTCTAAAGTAGGAACAATAATTTCTAATGTAACATCAAAAGGAGCTAATGATATAAGTAGCTTGTCATTTATTGTTGATAATGACGAAGAAGCTAAAGCAGAAGCAAAAGCAATGGCTATTGCAGACGCTAAAGCCAAAGCAAAGGAGCTTGAAGATTTATTAGGAATTAAAATGGTAAAAATAGTAAGTTTCTCTGAGCAGTCAGATGGATACTATCCAAGAGTTGCCTATGACCAAGTAGCAAACTTTGAAAAACAACTAAGTAGCGCAATTGCAACCCCTACTATTGAGGTGGGAGAAAATAAAATCACTTCAATGGTTACAATTACTTATTCTATAAAGTAAAGAAAGATACTCGGCAATTATTGCCGAGTTTTTCTTTCTATAATATCAAATCCTAAAAATATACTTTCACAAATAAGATCTTCTAATTGGGTGTAGTCATTTTTTACCTGTGATTTGTTCAGATAAGTATAATAGAGTTGTTTTTCTTCTTGTTTGATTATAGCTGGAGCATAATTTTCTTTAAGGAGTATAGCAGAAAGTAATATTCTTCCTGTCCTTCCATTACCATCAGAAAAAGGATGAATTTGTTCAAATTCACTGTGGACTCTAGAAGATAATGAAATTATATCTTTATCTTTTGAATTGATTTTTGTAATTAATTTAGACATCAAATTAGGTATGGATATATAATTTGCCGTTGGTACATTGGCGCCAACAATTCTTACGGTATGATTTCTATATGAGCCCGCATTAGAAATAATTCCATTCATTAAAATGCTATGTATTTTGAGAATAAAATTCTCATCTATTTTTTTATTTTGAGAAATAAAATCAAACATTTTAATTACAGCTGTTTGATGATTTTTTGCCTCTAGTTGTTCAATGAGCGTTTTATTTGGTATTGATACATTATCAAAAATAATTGATGCTGTTTCTGCTTCGCTAAGAGTACTTCCTTCTATTTTATTGGTATGGTAAGTTAATTTTAAAATAATTTCATTCTGGATATCAGGATTTTTTATTATCATCCCAATAAGATTTTTGTACTTTAAAGATTTTATTTTTAATAATTCTTTTTTTGCATTAATAATTTCATCAGGAATTATTTTTTGCCCTGTTACTTCTAAATACATTTCATTAATCTTGTTTTGCATTTTTATTCTCGGGTTACTTTTTTGATTGATCCAAGAATTAAAAGTAGCAAAAGAAACGCCAATTTCTTGAGCAATTTGAGATTGCGTTTTTCCAGTCGCTTTTTGTATGATTTTTAGTTTTTGGTGTATTTTCATAACTTTATATTTTTTTGTTATTTTACAAAACTTTATAAAGTTTGTCAATAATAAAAAAATACCACCCTATTATTTAATAGAGTGGTATTTTGAAATATAAAAGAGCAAACGAATGTTTCCCCTACTCTTATAATACTTCCCTTGAGCTCTTGACGTCAAGTAGTTATGGGTATATAATCAATATAGAAAGGTCATAAGAGTATATATAAAATAAAAAATATATGCCAAGATTTGACGGAACTGGTCCTATGGGTGTTGGTCCAATGACAGGAAGAGGATTCGGATGTTGTGGAAGGAGAAGATTTATATCTCCTAAGAACGAGCTTACAGCACTAGAAGAAGAGCAGAAAATTCTTGAAGAAGAATTAAATGCAATTCGTGAAGAGATCAAAACCTTAAAGGACGAGAAATAAAAAGAGAGCTCCTTTAATAGGGAGCTTTTTTTATAAAATAAAAAATATATGCCAAGACCAAAACTTTGTAGAAGAATAAATTTTAAACCAAGTGTTACTTATTTTAAGCCCCAGGGCATTCCAATGAGGTGTCTTGATGTTGTTGAATTAAGTATTGAAGAGATTGAAGCATACAGATTGAGATATATTGAAGATCTGGAACAAACAGAAGCTGCTAATAAAATGAATACATCTCAAAGCACATATCAGAGAATATTAAGATCTGCAAATAAAAAAATCGCTGATGCATTAATTAATGGAAAAGCGATTAAAATACGTACGCTTGTTTAATAAAATCTGACCAATTTTAGATTGTAAATTGGCGGTGGGGGTGAGATTCGAACTCACGGTGATTTTTCAACCACAACGATTTTCGAAACCGTCCCGTTTATCCACTCCGGCACCCCACCATAGAATAATAAAATTGGTTTTTGATCACAGGCAACTGGTTTCTGTTGAGCGTTTCAGCAGATCGGGAAAAGAGGTAATTTCTTCGGCTGATATATTTATTTCTTTTACTTTAGCAAAATTCCTGAAAGTTTGATACTGGTGCCCCAGACAGGACTCGAACCTGTGACCTTCAACTTAAAAGGTTGTTGCTCTACCGCCTGAGCTACTGGGGCAAGTGAGGGTTATAATCCCTCCTTTTTTAATTGTTCCAAAAGCTCTCTTTGTTTCTTCGTTAATTTTTCAGGTGTTTTAACATTAACTTGAAGATAAAGATTTCCTCTTCCTATTGATGAGAAGTGTGGTATTCCCTTCTTAGATATTTTTAATATTTTACCTGATTCAATTCCTTCTGGAATTTTAACTGTTACTTCTCCTTCTAATGTAGGTATTTTTATTTTATCTCCTAGAACTGCCTGAGAGAAAGTTATATCTTTTTTTAGATATATATCGTCTCCCGATCTTTGGAATATCTTGTGTGGTTTAATTCCTATTCTTATATACAAATCACCGGCGTCACCACCTCTCTTGCCTGCTTCACCTTTCCCTTTTACCTTAATTACTTGGTTGTTGTCAACACCAGCAGGAATATTTATCTTTATTTTTTCTTCTTTTTTAATTCTGCCTTCGCCACCACAAACATTGCATGGTTTTTCTGGTTTTAGTCCTTCACCGTTACAATCAGGACAAACAGTATTTTGACTAAAAGTTCCTAAAAATGTTTTTCTTATTTCTTTAACTACCCCTGTTCCTCTACAAGTAAAACATTCTTTGCTTTTTGTTCCTGGTTCAGCACCACTTCCATTACACCTTGAGCAGGTGCAATTTTTAACTATGCTTATTTCCTTTTCTTGATTTCTTAGGATTGATTCCAAGTCAAGTTCTAGATAAACTTCAATATCTTTTCCCCTTCTTGTGTCTTGTGTCTTTTTTCGTGATCTTCCGCCGAAAATATCAAAGATATCTTCAAGCCCACCAAAATCATCCATTATATCTTCCCAGTTCATATTCTGATAATTAAAACCACCAGCTTGACCACCACTAAAAGCACTTCCAAATCTATCGTAATTTGAACGTTTTTCTTTATCAGACAATACTTGATAGGCCTCATTTATTTCCTTAAACTTTTTTTCGTCACCTCCTTTTTTATCTGGGTGATATTGATGAGCTAGTTTGTAGTATGCCTTTTTAATATCTTCTGATGATGCGTTTTTTTCAACGCCAAGTATTTTGTAGTAATCTTTTTGTTGCATTATTCTTTTTCTACTTCAGCCTCAGGAATATCTTCTGGACCTTCTTCTTTTTTTGGTTGCTCTTGTTGTTGCTGTTGATATATTTCTGCTCCTACCTTCTGGATTGATTCAGAAAGTTTCTCTGTGGCTTTCTTAATTTCTTCAATATTATCACTATCTTTAACTTTTTTCAATTCAGCAATACTATCTTCAACTTCTTTTTTAGATCCTTCGCTTATTTTATCACCTCCTTCTTTAATAGTTTTCTCTGATTGATATATTAAATTCTCAGCAATATTTTTTGCTTCAATTAAATCTCTTTTTGCTTGGTCAGCTGCAGCATTAATTTCTGCATCTTTTTTCATTCTTTCAATTTCTTCGTCTGATATACCAATAGAGCCCTCAACTTTAATTGATTGTGATTTGTTGGTTGCTTTATCAGTTGCAGTTACAGTTAGTATTCCGTTTGCATCAATGTCAAATTTTACCTCAATCTGAGGGATGCCCCTTGGTGCAGGAGGAATGTTATCTAAAATGAATCTACCTAGAGATCTATTATCTGCCGCCATCGCTCTTTCACCTTGCAAAACATTAATTTCAACTGATGATTGACTATCTACGGCCGTTGAAAATATTTGAGAACTAGAAGTTGGAATAGTTGTGTTTTTTGTAATCATTGGAGTTGATACCCCTCCTAGAGTTTCTATTCCTAAGGTTAATGGCAAAACATCTAAAAGCAAAACACTTTTAATGTCTCCTTCAGGAGTTCTTCCCTCTTCTTTTGCAGTTAATATTTCTGCCTCAATTGCTGCTCCGATTGCAACTACTTCTTCAGGATTAATTGATTTGTTAGGTTCTTTTCCAAAATAATTTTTAACAGCATCTCTTACTGCCGGAATTAAGGTTGTTCCTCCAACTAAAACAATCTCGTCTATTTCACTTTTATCTAATTTGATATCTCCTAAAACCTCCTTAACTTTATTTAATGATTTATCAACTAAATCACTTGTCATTGAATTAAATTGTGATCTTGATATTTTGTAATCTAAGTGTTTTGGACCCTCAGAATCAGAGGTAATGAATGGAAGGTTGATATTAGTTTCCATTGTGCTTGAAAGCTCTGTTTTTGCCTTCTCAGCAGCTTCTTTTAGTCGTTGGAGAGCTAATGCGTCCTTGGATAAATCAATACCTTGGTCTTTTTTAAATTCACTTAGTAGCCAGTTAATTATTTTTTGGTCAAAATCATTTCCTCCTAAGTGTGATTCTCCTCCAGTTGCTAATACTTCTACTACGTCAGGAGATATATTAAGAATAGTAACATCAAAAGTTCCTCCACCAAAATCGTAGATTAATATTTTCTGTTCTTCTTTTTTGCCAAATCCGTAAGCAAGCGCTGCGGCAGTTGGTTCATTAATAACTCTTAAGACATTAAAACCAGCAATTTCACCAGCGGCTTTAGTTGCTTTTCTTTGAGAATCATCAAAGTTAGCTGGACAAGTAATAACAACATTTTTAACGTCTTCTCCTAGTTTTTCTTTAGCATCAGCTTTAATTTTTTGTAGGATCATCGAAGATATTTCAATTGGACTGTGCCAATTATTTCCTAATTTAACCTCAACGCCACCGTCCTCGCCCTCTCTTGTTTCGTAAGATAATAATTTTAATTCTTTTTGTATTTCCGGATCAGAATATCTTCTGCCGATAAATCTTTTTACTCCAGCAATAGTATTTTTAGGATTTGTAATAGCTTGTCTTTGGGCAAGTATACCAACTACCCTTTCACCGCTCTTAGTATGAGCGACCATAGATGGAGTTAATATAGAACCCTCTCTGTTTTCTAATGCTTTTGGTTCTCCATTTATTATTGATGCGTATTTTGTAATAGTTGTTCCTAAATCAATTCCTAATATTTTTGTCATATTATTTTATTTTTATTATTATGTGGTCATTATATCCTAATTATCACTCAAATGTCAAGAGTGATAACGCCCTATTTTGACTTTTGCAACTCTAATAATTTTATCTTGAAAAGAGTATCCTTTTTGTACTTCTTCTACAATTACTCCTGGCTCAGCCCCTTCAACTTCTTCAACTGCCTCATGCATTTTAGGATCAAATTGTTTACCAATTGTCTCTATTTCTTCTAGTCCCAATGATTTAAGAGAATCTTCAAGTTGTTTTTTTATCAACAATAATCCCTTTATGCTGTTTTTTTCTGTTTCTTCTTCAGGGATTGCTTTTTGAGCTAAATTAAAGTTATCTAAAACAGGAATTAATTCTTTAAATAAACTTTCCTTAGCTATATTGAGTGTTCCTTTCAATCTTTCAAATTCTTGTTTTTTATAATTAAGAAAATCGGCTTTCTCTCTTTGCCATCCTGAAAAGTATTCGTCTTTTTCTTTTATAATTTTTTCTAATTCTTTTTTCTTCATACAATTTCTTTTAGTGCTTTATTTAATGAATTAATTAATTTTATATTATTTTCATAGTCCATTCTTTTTGGTCCTAGAATTGATATATGAACTTTTTGTTTTGGAAAATTGCATTCTGAGCAAATTAAAGTAATGGTTTTTGTGTTTTGGACGGGATTTTCTTCTCCGATATATAATCCAGGGGCTATTTGTATTTCTTCAAATTTTTTAATAAAAGTAAGAACATCTAAAATAAAAGAAGAGTCCTTTGCTTCAGGTGTTTTGAAAATTTCTTCAAAGCCCTCTTTGATTGTGAATTCCCCTAAATTAAAAATTGTAAAACTAGAAGAGCGTGATGATAAGTATTTGCTAATTGAATAAGCAATCTTGTGATAATCCTTTACTCCTTTAATAATTTCTTCTATTTCTTCTTCTATTTTTTCTTCACTTTCTTGTTTTAGGTTATCAACAAAAAAACGATAGGCCTTATCTGTGGGCACTCTTCCAGCAGAAGTGTGAGGTTGTTCAAGAAAACCTTCCTTGATTAGATATTGAAATTCAATTCTTAATGTTGATGGACAAATTCCAAAATCATATTTTTCAGCCAAAAACTTAGAACTTATTGGTTCTGCACTTTTAATGTACTCTTTGACAAGTAATTTAATTATTTCCTCTTGTCTTTCACTTATCATATATGATTAATATATCACATATCAATTGTCAGTCAAGGTTATTGTTTGATAAAAAGTATCTTTTGAGAGGTCTTATATCTTCATCAAACTCATAGATCATAGGAATACCAACGGGGATCTCTATCTTTTCTATTTTTTCCTGAGGAGAAATTATTTTGATTAATGCTCTAATGCTATTTCCATGAGCAGAAATTATAATTCTATTTTCTTTAATTTTTGGTTTAATTTCTTCTTCCCAATATGGTAAAACCCTTTGTTCTGTGTCTTTCAAACTTTCAGACATTCCGTCTGCGTCTTCTGGTGGTTTTGCTTCATATCCCCTCCTCCACTCTTGAACTTTATCTTCTCCGTATATTTTTCTCATTGTATCCTTATTTTTGCCTTGTAATAATCCATAGTGTCTTTCATTTAACCTCCAAGATTTTTTAATTGGGATATTTTCTCCCATTTCTTCTAGGATCAAATTAAGAGTGTCTATTGCTCTTTTTAATTCAGAAGTGTATCCAATATCAAAATTAAACCCTTTTTCTTTTAACAATTTGCCAGCATTTCTTGCTTGCTCTATTCCTAATTCAGATAATCCAATATCAATCCAACCGGTAAATATGTTTTCTTTATTCCAAATACTTTCTCCGTGCCTTATAATAACAAGTTTATTCTCTGATGATTTCATTGTTTAAATATATTATTTTTGATGGTTTCGATTTTATTGTTCCTACGTCTAAATAAAAATCAATTTTATCTCCAAAGTAACTTTTTGCCTCTTTGATATTTTCCGCTGGCTTACCCCCTTCTATGTTAGCACTAGGAGCAACAATTGGTCCAGATATTTTCAATATATCTATTAAATCTTTATTATGAGGCAACCTAAAAGCTAAACTTCTTTTGCCTCGGTGTAGATATTCAAAATCGTTACAATCAAAAACAATACTTGTTTTTTCTGGCCAATTTTTAACGATTGCATCAATATTAAAAAGTTTTAAATCATTAACAGAACCTATGAGTATGATCATAGGCTTGTCTTTGTTTCTTTTCCTAATTTTGTAAAGTTTTTCTACGGAATTTTCATTAAATGCAGAGCAAACTATTCCATATATTGTATCTGTTGGAATAACTCCAATTTCTCCTTGCTTAATTCTTTCAGCAATAATATTAATAATTTGCTGATCCATTAGCTATGCAATTAGTAAAGGTTCGTTCACCTAACTCATCAATAAAAGCAGTGTTTCCTTTGTTCCAGAAAACAAAAACTTCATTTTTATCTGCAAAACGAACACCTGAAGCAGAGATTGTTTGTGGAAGTATTATTAGTCGATTATCACTTAATCTTAGCGTAACTTCTCCATCAAAATAGTCAGCGATTATGAATTTGTTATTGTCGCATCTATAAATTGCTGAGGATATTGGATCTTTTGTTTCAAATAATTCTTTTTGATAATTTTTACCTAAAACAAAACCTGTAAAAAAGGCAAGAATATAAATGAAAACTAATAAAGTGATTGTTGATTTTTTCATATTATTTTTTTAATTATCTTATTATTTCCTTTAGTATATACTATTAATGCATAAATGGCAATAATTGATCCAAAGTTTTCAAGCCCCTCTTCTATTGCGTTAAGTATTCTATAATTCATATTATAAACAAAATTATTGGCTTGCCAATATGCACCAGAAATCATTTCTATTCCAATAGCACCTAATAGAAAAATAAAAGCACTCAAAAATAATAACATTTTAACTTTTCTAGGTAAAGAAAGGAAAAAACGCACAAATATAGTGCCTAAAATAAAGATTATAATTGTCATGGGTATTATCCATGCAAAAAAGAATAAGCCACTATCAATACCAAGCATCTCTTGAAAAGGCCTTATCATCAACTCGTGAAGTTCGGCTCCCTCATCAATACTTAAGAAAACAAATATTAGTGATAGAAATAGCCATTCTTTTCTTTTTTCATCAATATAAGTTAGAGCAAATAATAAAGCAATAATAAAAAGAAGTGTTTGAGCAAACCATGTTGGAATACTTATCTCATTATCCATATTAAACTTTTCTCCAATTTCATATAGCAATAGAGATGGTTCCAGATTGATGTTAATGTGGCAAAAAAATAAATGAAGGATAATTAAAACAATATTTATTATAGCAAGTGATTTAATTATTTTCATTCAAAGGAATTGTCAAAAATATAATTAATTTATTTTGCACCCTGTTTCTTGTGACAATGCTTCAATTGAATTATTTGGGAATACATTCCCTTTTATTTGTATTTCTGGAACATTGTTTTCTTTCGTTTCTTCAGCACATCTTTGAGAATTTTCATCACAATCAACATAAACTAAATCTATATCTCCCCCAATAGCTAATAAATCACTTTTTAATTGTGTGCAGGTAGGGCAAGCACCAGTTCCATAAATAACTACACCACTATCCTTTAGACACTCTAAGAAACTACTATTAGTTGTCTGGTTTTTACTCTGGCTAAAGATAATTAGTCCAATTAGCACAATAATTATTATTAACAAAATGTATAATATTTTTTTATTCATATTTTTAAAGATTATAATTAATTTTTTATAATTAGATAATACCACAATTATTTTAATTTTTCCATATAGTATCTTTAGCAGTTTTTTAAAAAGTTATTACTAGGATATTTCTATTACACATTTTCTTGAAGTTCTTGATTTTATTTGACAATTTACTACAATTATAGTGTTATAGAAGTTCTTTGAAAAAGGAGGTGTGATGACGATGACACGATCGATTATTACTTTAGAGCAGATAAATCAGTACAAAAGATTTGTTGAGGAGGCCGCTGACAAGGCACTCGCCGAAGTTGGTCTCGATGGAAATGAGCTTCAGAGACTTATCAATAATGGTGACGAGTTTCAAGCTCGTATTATTGCTGATATCAGAGAGATTTCTAAGAGTAACCACTTTGCGAACGAGGAAATGGAATCTAGTTACGGATACCTGTCGGGTTATAGGATTAAAGATATCACCAAGCAGATTAACATTTTGCATCAGTTCTTCCCTGACATCGGTCTCGCTGATGAAAAGATTGTTGAGCAACCACTTCCCATTAACGCTGAAGGATGGTTTGCTATCCCGAAGTGGCAATTAGTTGCCGAGACTTACAATGAAGCAGTGCAAAAGGTATTTGACTCGATTAATAAACAGCGTAAGGGTAAATTCTACAATTGGTGCGAAAACAAACTTGGAGAAGAATATCTTCGACAGCACGAACGCACGGTTAAAAAAATTGAAACGTTGGCTGAACAGCAGAAGGGCTATGACATCTTAGTTGTGGCAGCTCAGTCTGGTATCAAGCATCGGGGTCGCAGTGTTCGTCGAGTTCGTGAGGTCTTTATGACTAACGAGTTTGGACTTGGTGCATTCGAAATCGGGTGTATATTACTTGTATACCCAGAACGTCTTCAACATTGTTATGATCTCTGGATTGACTGTGCGGGCAACGAATACGCTTTTGATGCTGTTGATGATTTTTCGTGTGTGCCCTGCTTCGGCTTTTACAGTGGCAAGGTCAGGTTTGAAACAAGCTGTCTCGACTATGCGAGCATTTATCGTGGATCGGCGTCTGGATTTCTCCTGTAGTAGTAGAATCTCGAAATATTAATACTTGGACTTCCTAATAATTGGGAGTCTCGTGTCTACTACAAAAAGGTTATTCATATCTTAGTGGATAACCTTTTCTTTTTTTTAATAATATATTCCTAAATTCTCGTGACTAGTAAATTAATTTTTTATTTCAAAAGCATCTTTAAAATTATTAATTCTCTTATACTTCATATTTCATTTAAATAATCTCCAGAAATTTTTATTATTTTTTAACTCTTTAACCTGTTCTATAGCTTCTAATGAATTTTTGATAAAAAAATCACTGTAATTATAATCTTTTTTATGCGATTCAAATTCTTCAATATCCAGTATTTCACTTTCTTTAAAATCATTTGAAAAAACCAAATCGATATCCATATCAATATACTCAATATGTTTATCCTTTATCTTAGCAGGACTCGCAATGTTGAAATAAAATTTTTGTTTTTTATCGTTTTTATAAAAAACAAATGCGTTGAACCATTTTTTCTTAAAAATTATTAAATCCATTCTATGTCCCCTACTCCTCTCTTTATTGTTCTTTATATACTTAAAATCATCTGTGGTTAATACTAAAAATTCTTTATTGTCTAAAATAATTTTATCAAAAAAGCATCTTAACGATTCTTTTTTATTATACTTTTTAGATATAACCGTTATTTTGTTTTCTAAATCCATTTAATTTATATATCGATAAAATATATTTTAAATATAAAATATTTTTCATAATTTGTAAGGTCTTTTCAATCGTTTGTATATTTATTATAAAAGAATAGTGCTTTAATATATTAAACTAACTCCCCAACCCTTTCTTCTTCTGACTCTAAATAATATCCATCATATCTATTATTTAACCCAATCTTAATATATTCATTACGATGTTCTCTAACTGCTAAATTAACATCATTATAATACATTCCCATAACAATTTTTTTAATGCCTATTGAATTAGCATAATCTTTAATGTATTTTGTAATCTGTTCTCTAAATTGTTCTTGGTATTTATTTGAATAATCAGTATTAGCCTCAATATTATCTATTACTAAAACAGGTTTACCTTCTTTATTATCCTTTCCAAGCCAAAGCCAACAAGCACATACTGGAATTTGCTTCTCCTTATCAACAATGTTTACTATCTGAATAGCTAAATCAGTCAAATAATCTGCTATAGCTGATTCATAAGGAGATGATCCGCATCCCGTTTCAATTGATATACAGCATGGAGAATAATTTCCTTGATATAAATCAATATCTGGATTTCTATCCCATACTCTAGTAGACATATATCTTCCTTCTAAATCATTTGTTTTCTCCTTGGGACTAAAAATAGATTTAATATTTTTTGTATCCACATCAAAATGGTTCAATATTTCATATAATTCTTCTTCGACACTCTGAACAATTGATTCTGCCCTTTCTGTTTTTAATGCTTGAGATAAGATCTGATTTAATTCTTTTTCTCTAAAATAAGTAAAGCTATCTAAAAAATCATTAATTTCTTTTTGAAGTTTTTCTTTTATTTGATTAATCTTAATTTTTGTTTCCTTTGAAAATTCCTTATTTAATATATCTTCTGCTTCATTTAGTTCTTTATCTAGTTTATATATATTAACTTTTTTAGAATTAAGGTCATTTATTAATTTCTGTAATAATTCATTAGCAGTAATATCTTTTATTTTTTCTAGCTTCTGTTTATTAGCATTTAATCCCTTCTCCATTCCTTTAATCTTTCTTTCGTTATCTCCTTCTTGTTTTTCTTTTTCAATCGCTTCTTCGATCCTTTTTATTAAATCAATTAATTTAATCTGTTCGCTAGATAATACTTTTGTATCATTTAACTCTTTTTCATAATCCTCAAGAGATTGATTTAATAAATCAATATATTTTGGAAGCAATTCATCCAAAGTTCTACTTAATGGTTGTGATAACTGTTCCGATGTTGAAATATCTTCATTTTCTCCAAGGACAAAAGTATCTTCTTTTGAATAATTTAACCATTCATTAAGATTAACACCTGCAGTCTCTATTGCTTTTACTGTTTCTGGGTTATTTTCATATTTAGCAATCCTATCCTGCATTAATTTTCTAAATTCTATTGAATTAGGATTAATATCTGGATTTTGTTCCATTATTTCTTCTTTCCATTTATAAAGTGAAGATATATTTTTATGTGATATTTTATCTAATTCTAAATATTTTGATACTAGTCTTGGTCCATATTTATTATTTTCCATCAAAGCATTTTTTAGAAAATAATTTTCCTTTAAATTGGTTATTAGCTTTTCTGGATTATGAATAAATGCTAAAAAAGGTATTAATTTATTTAAAGACGAAGAAATGCTTGAATAAACTTCGGGTAATTCTTGCTCTATTAATTCTAAATATTTTCTTACTTCTTCTTTACCTCTTAATTTTTCTTCTATTGCTTTTTCTGGCAGATTAAATCCTTCTTTAATTTCAAGGGCATTGTCAATATATCCATTCTTTACATGACTAATAAATTCTTCTTGGGCTGCTTCTTGTGCCTCTGAACTATTAATGATTTCTTCTGGCAGATTAAATGTTTCTTTAACTTTAAGAGCAAAGTTAACATGTCCATCCTTTATATGACTAATAAATTCTTCTTGAGCTGCTTTTTGAATAAATTCTTCTGGCAGATTAAATGTTTCTTTAACTTTAAGAGCAAAGTTAATATATCCATCCTTTATATGACTAATAAATTCTTCTTGAGCTGCTTTTTGAATAAATTCTTCTGGCAGATTAAATGTTTCTTTAATTTCAAAAGCATCGTCAACATATCCATTCCTTATATAACTAATAAATTTTTCTTGGGTTATTCTCTGAATAAATTCTTCTGGCAGATTAAATGTTTCTCTAATTTTAAGAGCATCGTCAACACGTTCACTCCTTATACAACTAATAAATCCTTTTTGGGCTGCTTCTTGTGCCTCTGAACTATTAATGATTTCTTCTGACAGATTAAATGCTTCTTTAATTTCAAAAGCAATGTTAATATATCCATACTTTGTATGACTAATAAATCCTTCTTGAGCTGCTTTCTGAATAAATTCTTCTGGCAGATTAAATGTTTCTTTAATTTTAAGAGCATTGCTAATATTATTCATTATTCTTATACAACTAATAAATCCTTCTTGAGCTGCTTTCTGAATAAAGTCCTTTGGCAGACTAAATGTTTCTTTAATTTTAAGAGCATCGTTAACAAGTCCAATCTTTATACAACTAATAAATCCTTCTTGAGCTGCTTTTTGTGCCTCTAAACTATTAATAAATGCTTCTGGTAGATTAAATGTTTCTCTAATCTCAAGAGCATTGCTAACAAGTCCATTATTCTTTATACAACTAATAAATCCTTCTTGAGCTGCTTTCTGAATAAATTCTTTTGGCAAACTAAATGTTTCTTTAATTTTAAGAGCATCGTTAACAAGTCCAATCTTTATACGACTAATAAATCCTTCTTGAGCTGCTTTTTGTGCCTCTGAACTATTAATAATTTCTTTCGATGGCAGACTAAATGTTTCTTTAATTTTAAGAGCATCGTTAATATATCCATCCCTTATACAACTAATAAATCTTTCTTTGGCTATTTTCTGAATAAATGCTTCTGGCAGATTAAATACTTCTCTAACCTCAAGAGCATTGCTAACATATCCATTCTTTATACAACTAATAAATTTTTCTTGGGCTATTTTCTGAATAAATGCTTCTGGCAGATTAAATGTTTCTTTAATTTTAAGAGCATCGTTAATATATCCATCTCTTATATAACTCGTAAATCTTTCTTGAGCTTGGGCTGCTTTCTGAATAAATTCTTCTGACAGATTAAATACTTCTTTAATTTCAAGAGCATCGTCAACATGTCCAATCTTTATACGACTAATAAATCCTTCTTGAGCTGCTTCTTGTGCTTCTGAACTATTAATAATTTCTTCTGGCAGATTAAATGTTTCTTTAATTTTAAGAGCATCGTTAACATATCCATTTTTTGTACAACTAATAAATCTTTCTTGGGCTTTTTTGTAAGCATCTTCCATGTGTTTATTAACAAAATCTTCGGGTAAATTAAAATTGTTCTTGATTTTAATTATTCCATCTATGTCAAATTGTTCTACTTTATTAACAAAAGCTTTTTTTAATTCATCTTTTACTTCTTCGTCTTTTAAAAAATCCGAGATATCTGCTTTTTCTTTAACATTTAAAATATAATCTAAATCATTATTTTTCAGACTTTCCAACAATTCATCCCGCATTAAGCTGCCTATACTTTCTTTTTCTAATTTTGAGTTTAAATTATTTTCGAAATTCATAAATTATATTAAGTATGGTTATAAACTAGCAAACTATTTTAAAAGTTATACATTTTTATCATTTTTTAGTATATCATAATTTTTTCTATAGCGCCATTCCAATTTTAATCGTGCATAATGCTCAAAAAGTGGCTGCAAGCCTTGAACGCCGTTAGAACCATTATTCTGGAAGGCTGGAATTCTTACGAAATGGAAGCGGCGATTAAATATTTAATTAATTGATGCCCGATTAACTGTGGAATCACTCAAAATAATCTACTACTCTGTTGCTATCGGAATTTTACCGCATTTTGATTCTACGGCCTCAACTGCGGTAATTATATCATCTATCTGCGGTTCCTTGGCAATTAATTTATTGCCATTTTTTAGTGTCAAAGTTACAAGTCGACTGTGTGTTTGAAACACTTTTTTAACTTCGCAATTATTGACAGTTAATGGCGCCTGCTCCCAAGTGCTATTCGTTTCCTGAACAAAAGTTCTTCCGTCAATTGTTTGGCATTGGACTGGATTGGATTTTAATATCGAAAATCCTGCCATGACGCAAGAATCAAAATCGGTAA
>Ga0172382_10006875_pt1 | contig 16348 bp, 14 predicted proteins | sample Leawel138RmetaG_FD_122245 | JGI IMG/M metagenome (GOLD analysis project Ga0172382, IMG submission 122245) | Leachate microbial communities from a municipal landfill in Southern Ontario, Canada - Leachate well 138R metaG | ecosystem: Engineered > Solid waste > Landfill > Unclassified | place...
CCCGAGCTGCTCGGCACCATCGCCATGGCCTATACCGAGTCCGGCAACAGCGCCAAGGCGCTGGCGATGATTCGTCAAATCATGGCGCGCACCGCCCGCCCGGAAGTCGGCATGCGCCTGCAGTACGCGGCCATCCTGCTCAGCACCGAGCAGGACATCGAGCTGGCCGGCGTGCTGCGCCAGCTGCAAAACAGCCAGATGACCGACAGCCAGTATCAGGACTTCGAAAAGCTGCGCCGCGCCTATATCGTGCGCCAGGCCGACGCCTTGCGCACGAGCGGCGACCTGGCGATGGCCTATGACACGCTGGCGCCGGTCCTGGCCACCCATCCCGACGATCCCGATGTGGTCGGCGCGCTGGCCCGCATGTACGCGGATGCCGATGACTACCCGCAGGCGTTGACGCTCTATCGGCGCTTGCTCAACAACAACCCGACCGATCTGGATTTGTTGATCCCGGCGGCCAGCATGGCCACCTCGGCCAAGGAATACGCACTGGCCGAATCCATGCTCAAGGAAGCCTTGACGCTCGCACCGCAAGATCCGAAGGCCCTGACCACGGCGGGGCACTTGTATCGGGCCCAGGGCAAGTCCAGCAAAGCCGCGGAATACTTCTCCGCGGCGGTCCAAGCGGAACAGCGGCAGCGTCAGCAGGCCTTGGGGCTGGTTGGCGGCGGCATCCCCGGTCCCGCGGCGGGCCCGGCGCCGGTCGCGTCGAACAACCCCTTCGCCAACCGACAAGGCGGCCGCGCGGTGGCCACCCAGGCTCAAGCTGCGGCCCCCGTGCCGATTCCGTTCACGGCGCAGCCGGTCAGCCAGGTTCATGCACCGGGCACCCCGGCCCAGAACCTGATCCCGGATCCGGCAGGCGCGCGCCGCTTCGCTCCGCAAGCGGCGCCGGTCCAAACCTATGCGGCGCCCGTGGCGCCGGTTCCCGCCGCGCCGCAAAGCATCCCCGCCCCCTATCCGGGCGGCAATGCAAGAAACGCGCCCGCCAACCGCAACACCCTGGCCGCGCCCGCGGCCCGCGCCAGCCTGCCGCCCGCCAGCGTCGCGCTGTCCGGCGCGCCGCAAGCATCCGGCACCGGCTATTACCCGGACTATCTGTCAGCCGGTAATGCACCGCAGTCCGCGGCCAGCACGGCCTTGAGCGAATTGCAGGCGATCCAGCAGGAGCGTTCGCCATCCATTACCGTCGGCGCCACGGCGCGCGTTCGCAGCGGTGAATCCGGGCTCGGCGAGTTGACGGATCTACAAACCCCCATTGAGGCCAGTCTGCCCGTCGGCGATGGCCGCATTGCCGTCCGCGCCACGCCCACCATTCTTGATGCGGGCCGCGTACCCAGCAGCTATGACGTATCTAGCCGCTTTGGCGGCGGCCCGGAAGCCGCGCTGGCTCAAGAGTATGGGCTGGTGGGCGGCGCGGGCTCTCAAGACCAGAGCGGTGTTGGCCTTTCGCTGGCCTACAGTGGAAACTGGGGAGAGGTGGATATTGGCACCACCCCGCTCGGCTTTCGCAAGACCGACGTGACCGGCGGCGTCAAACTCCGCGCACCGCTCACCACCAACCTATCACTCTCCGGTGACCTTTCCCGCCGCCCGGTGACGGACAGCCTACTGTCCTTTGCCGGTGCACGGGATGCTCGGACCGGTGACCAGTGGGGCCTGGTGTCCGCCACCGGCGGCCGACTCGAACTGGGCTGGGACGACCAGACCTACGGTCTGTACGGCTACGGTTCCTACCACTCGCTTCAGGGCGACAACGTTGCCTCGAACTCCCGCATTGAAGGGGGCGCGGGCATGTATTGGCGCCTGATTGATCGGCCCGGCCAGGAACTCAAAGCCGGGTTGAACTTGACCGGCATGTCCTATGACAAGAACCTGCGCTATTTCACGTATGGCCATGGCGGCTACTTCAGTCCGCAGACCTTCGTGTCGGTGAGTGTGCCCATGTCCTGGTCACACAATACGGGCCGCCTGTCCTACCTGATCAACGGCGCCGTGGGGGTTCAGCACTTCAAGGAAGACAGCGCCCCCTATTTCCCCACCAGTGGAACACGCCAAGCGGCGGCCCAACAAGCCGTCACCACGGCCAATGCCATGGGACTGACGGGCAACACGTCCGCCCGGTATGCCGGTCAATCCAAAACCGGGCTCGGCTACAACCTGAATGCCGCAATGGAGTATCAGGTTGCGCCACAGTTGTTCCTGGGCGGACAACTGGCGCTGGACAACGCGCGCGATTACAACCAATGGCTGGGCGGCGTGTACCTGCGCTATATGTTTGATCCGCAGACCAAACCGGCGCGCTTCCCGCTGAGCCCGTTCCGGTCACCGTATCAACTGCAATAGATTTTGAAACCAAACGTAACCAAGGGCAGTACAATCACTGCCATTAATGTCTTAAGGGGAATGTGGTGAAGCTCCGATTCCAACAGCCTGCCTTGGCCGCACTCTTGCTAGCTTTGCTGGCGGCATGCGGCGGGGGTGACGATGATGAGGGCGGGACGACGCCGGTGCTGACGCCGCAGTCGCCGGTCGGGGTGTTCTATGGGCGCCCGCCAGGCAACAACACCACCCCGATGCTGGCCATGGTGCTGCCGCCCAATCCTGCGGAGAGTAACCATGTCTACTACATCGCCAAACAGGTGTCGCCCTTGTCCACGGACTATGACGGCTTGATTGGTTCGATGTCGCTGACGGGAGCGGCTTTTGTCTCCAATGATGGACGCTATTCCCTGAGTCAAGAAAACCGCATGGTCGGCGGCATTAACCTGACAGGTACCGTGACCGCCAGCACCTTGAGCCAGCCCAAAACCCTGACGGGACGTTATACCAATCCGAGTCCCCAGCAATTTGGCCAAACGGCCACCTTGCCGATCTCCATGGCTTACCAGCCCAATAGCTACGAGCGTCCGTCCAGCCTGACCCTCATTCGTGGCAGCTATCACAGCGCCGGCACGTATTTTGGCAATAGCTGGCAGCTCCAGATTGCCGCCACGACTGACGCCAGCATCAATAGTTTGAGCGGCTCCTTTAACGATGGCTGCGAAATCAGTGGCCAGTTGACGGCGCCGGACCCGGCGCGTGGCCTCTATCAAGTGACCTACTTGAGGCTGTCGGGCACCAAGTGCGACCGCGATGATGAAGCCTTCTTCGGCGCGGCCACGCTCACGTTTAATGAGTCGGGCCAGAAGTCCGGCCTGTGGCTAATGGCTCGTCACGACCATCTCAACAGCGGGATCAAGCCGGTGATTCTGGTCGGTGACGTCAGCGCGGCGGGTGAAACGCCGATACTGCTGCCGGTGGAGTCGGAAGGCTTGTGGGTGGGCATTGACCAGGCTGTCGGTTTCAAGGGTGTGGTCTTGCCCAATGGCCAGTATTTTTTCTATGGCGCCGATGGCTCCGTGCTCTACGGGACGTTTTCTTCCAATCAGAACGATACGCTGCGCTCAACGGATGGCGTTTATCGACTGGTTGGCGGCACTGCTGAAACGGGGCTGACAGTGGTGGCCACCTCCAGCACGACGGGCCAAATGACCCTTACCTTTACCTCGGCAAGCCGGGGGCAGCAAACCTTGACCTTTGCCACCGAGTTGACCGGCACAGTAGGTAGCCCGCCGCTGTATCAACCCGCAGCGGTCCCGCCCTTGGCAGCGTTGGTGGGAAGCTATCAGACCAGCGGCGGCTTTGGCGGTAGTAGCGGCACGGTACTGACGGTGGCGGGAGACCCGGCCTCCTCCAACCTGCTCTTCAGCAGCACGCTGACCCCCACGTGCGAAATGACCGGCTCCATCGGGCCTTATGGCACGTCAGACACCAACCTGTATTCCGTGGGCCTGATCTATGAAGGCGAGGGTTGCCTGGCGCTGCAACAGCAACTGAAGCAGACAGGGGTCGCGGTGGTGACGCTCAATGCCGCTGGCGGCGTGAGCGGGCTGCGCGTGCTGGCCCATGGCGTCAGCAGCGTTACCGGCGAACGCCTGCACACGGTGTACGAAGGACAGCGTTAAGCAGTCCGCACTAAGAAGAAAAGGGCGCCGAGGCGCCCTTTTCTTCGTTTAGATGGATGTGAAGGCTTTGCTTCGCGTTTTTGTTTTTCCGTAGGAGCGAGCGCCTGCTCGCGAATGTCCGCAATAAAACGATTCGCGAGCAGGCGCTCGCTCCTACAGAAGAACCTCGGGTAACCTAGGACACCGTGGATCTGGCTTGCCAGTCCACGGGTGTCGCCCCCTTGTAGGGGTGGGCCCTACACGCCAACGTACTTGGCAATCAACTCCGGCTGCGCGGCCAGTTCTTCGGAGGAGCCAGTCCATGCGGTAACGCCCTTTTCCAGAATGAAGTGGCGATCCGCCAGGCGCAGCAAGGCCTTGGTGTTTTTATCCACCACGATCATGGTCAGGCCCGCCTGCTTCAACTCGGCCAGCACTGACCAGATCTCGGCCCGCACGATGGGCGCCAAGCCTTCCGTGGCTTCATCCAGCACCAGCAGGCGCGGATTGGTCATCAGCGCGCGGCCAATGGCGAGCATCTGCTGTTCACCGCCCGAAAGCTGCGTCCCGAGGTTTTCACGCCGTTCCTTCAAACGCGGGAAGAACTGGTAGACGCGCTCCAGCGTCCAGGGATTCTCCAGCCCGCGCGTTTTTGCCGTGGCCAGCAGGTTTTCCTCGACGGTCAGCGTCGGGAAGACCTGGCGGCCTTCCGGCACCAAGGACAGGCCCAGGCGTCCGATGCGGTACGGCGCCTGCCCGTGTATTGGCTTACCCTCAAAGCGGATTTCTCCGGCAAAGGGCGTCAACAAACCGAACAGGCAGTTGATGACGGTTGTGCGGCCCATGCCGTTGCGGCCGATCAGGCCGATGACCTCACCTTGTTTGACATCCAGATTGATGTCAAAGAGCGCCTGGCTGGAGCCGTATTTTGCAGCCAAACCTTGAATAGACAACATAATGATTCCTCAAGCGTCGGCGTCATCGCCCAGATAGGCGCGTTTGACATCGGGATGGTTGCGGATTTCCTCGATCGAGCCAGTGGCCACGACCTTGCCGTAGACCAGCACGGAAATACGATCCGCCAGACTGAACACCGCATTCATGTCATGTTCGACCAGCACGATGGTGTAGCGTCCTTTCAGCGAGCGCAGCAGCTCGATGGCCGCACCGCCCTCCACGGAACTCATGCCCGCCATCGGTTCGTCCAGCAGCAGAATGCGCGGCTCGGCCGCCAGCGCCATGGCAATTTCCAGCTGTCGGCGCTGGCCATAGGCCAGACTCGACACCGTATCGTTCTGAACGTCCTCAAGCCCGCATTGCGCGATGACGGTTTTGGCCTTCTCCACCACGTCTTCATAGGCGGTCAGCGGTTTCCAGACGGCAAAGCGGATGCCCCGGTGGCGCATCGCGGCCAGGCAAACGTTTTCCAGCACCGAGAAATCATCAAACACCGAGGTGATCTGATAGGAACGCAGCAGCCCCTGGCCGACGCGCCCCTGAACCCGCAGGCCGCTGACCGCGGTGCTGCCGATCAGCACCGCGCCCTCATCCGCGGACAGCTCGCCGGACAGCAGATTGATCAGCGTGGTTTTTCCCGCGCCGTTCGGTCCGATGATGGCGTGCAGTTCACCGGGACGAATATCCAGCGAGACGTCATCAGTGGCCTTCAGGCCGCCAAAGCGCTTGACCAGTCCCTTGGTTGATAAAGCCAATGCGTTCATGATGCGTCTCCTGCCGCCGCGGGTTTGGTCTCATCCGCGCGATCCACCCCTTCGCTGGGGTTGGTGTTGATGCGCAGCAGCTTCATGAAGTCCACGCCGTTGCGCGTCAGCATGGCAATGATCACGATCAGCGGACCCATCAGCAGCATCCAATGCTGGGTAATGCCTTTGAAGACTTCTTCCATCACCAGGTAAATGATGGAACCGAAGATCGGCCCCGTCACGGTGCCCAGCCCGCCGATGACGAGCATCACGATCAGTTCGCCCGACATGTGCCAGGACATATAGCTGGGCGACGCGAACGCGGTCAGGTTGGCCAGCAGGAAGCCCGCCACGCCGGTGATCATGCCGGACAGAATGTAGGCCGCCAGCTGCACTTTGAACACCGAGTAACCCAAGGCGTTGACCCGGCGCGGATTCAGGTGGGTGGCCCGCAGCACAAGGCCGAACGGTGACTTGCGGAAGCGGAACAGGAAGATGGTCAACAGCAGCAGCACCGCCCACGTTGCCCAATAGACTTCGCGGCTGCCCGAGAGCTCGAAGAAGCCGAAGTCCGACGGCATGAAGATGTTCAGGCCGTCATCGCCGCCGAACATCGTCATGCTGACCATCAGGAAGTAGAACATCTGCGCAAAGGCCAGCGTGATCATGATGAAACCGATGCCCGAAGTACGCAGGCACACCGTGCCGACGAACAAGGCCACCAGTGCGCACACGGCCAAGGCGGCCAGCAATTGCAGCCAGCCATTGCTGATGTCAAAGAAGCCCAGAATGCCAACGGCATAACAGCCCAGGCCGATGAACAATGCATGGCCGAAACTGACCAGCCCGGCAAAGCCCAGAATGATGTTCAGCGCGCAGGCCGCCAGCGCATAAATCAGCACCCGCGCAAAAAAGGTGATGTAGAAAGGCTCGCCCAGCGCATCCGCAATGAACGGAATGCAGGCGAGCACGAGAAACAGCAGCGGGATGAGCCACACCCCGTTCTTGAGACGATCCATCATGGTCTAACCTTTGATCTTCGGGGATTAACGCTTGCGCGGCGCCAGGATGCCATCCGGCTTGAAGGCCAGTACCAGGGCCATCAAGATGTAAATCAGCATTGAGGCAAGCGCCGGTCCAACGGCGTTCGCCGACGTCGGCACCATGAACGGCGCGAGCAACTGCGGCATGTAGGCGCGTCCGAGCGTATCAATGATGGCAATGATCATGGCCGCAACCAGCGCACCGCGGATTGAGCCAATACCGCCCACCACAATGACCACCAGCGCCAGAATCAGCACCGGCTCGCCCATGCCTGACTGCACCGACAGGATCGGACCGGCCAGCGCGCCAGCCAGACCGGCCAGCGCGGCGCCCAGCATGAACAGCAATTTTTTCAGCAGATCGATGTTCACGCCCAGCACGCTGACCATGTTCGAGTTGCTGGCGCCCGCGCGGATCAGCATGCCGAAACGGGTTTTCTGAATCAGATACCAGGCGCCCACGGCGACCAGAATGCCGACGACGATGATCAGGATTCGATAGACCGGATACGGTGAACCAAAAACAGTGACGGCGCCGCTGAGATAATCGGGAATGCCCGCGTAATAGGGACGGCTGCCGAAAATCACAATGGCCAGCTCATTGAAAAACATCATCAGGCCAAAGGTGGCAAGCACTTGATAGAGATGGTCATAGCGGTACAGCGGGCGGGCGATGCCGTGTTCGAGCAACAGGCCCACCGCCGCGCTGGCCAGCATGCCCGCCATCACCGCAAACACGAAAGAGCCGCTGGCATTGAACGCCGCCGCGCCAATGAAGGCGCCGACCATATAAAGCGATCCATGCGCCAGGTTGATGAAGTTCATGATGCCGAAGATGAGCGTCAGCCCCGACGACAACAAGAAAAGCAACACCCCGAGCTGAACCCCGTTCAACAACTGCGAGAGGAAAAGCGAACTGTCCATTCTGTGCTTCCAGAAACAACGGCCAAGCCATGAGCAATCCCCATGACCTGGCCCAGAAGAAAAAATAATTACAGCGAGCAGTCACCCACGTAAGCGTCGCGGTGGCCTTTGAACACCGTTTCCAGGTGCTTGATGCCCACATCGCCGCCTTCCGACACGACTTCCAGCGCGTGATAGTCAACAATCGGCATATTGTTCTTGTCGAACTTGAAGTCGCCGCGCACCGACTCGAACTCCGAGCCCGCGTCCTTGATGGCTTGCACGAAAGCCTTGCGATCCGAGACGTTGCCGTTCAGCTTTTTGACTGCGGCATCCAGCAGGTTGGCGGCATCGAAGGCGTTGGCCGCATACTCGGTCGGCTCACGCTTGAAGCGCTTCTGGTAGGCCTCGACAAAGGCCTTGTTCTTGGCGTTATCCAGCACCTTGCCCCAGTGCATGCCGTAGATGGAACCGATCGCGTCGTTCTTCATCGCGCCCAGCGTATTGGCGTCAATCATGCTGTCAGAAAGGAAGGGGATCTTGCCCATCAGGCCGACCTGCTTCATCTGACGGACGAAGTTCACGCCCGCGCCGCCCGGATAGAACGCGAAGATCACATCGGGATTGCTTTTCTGGATATTGGAAATTTCAGCGGAGTAATCCAGCTGGCCAAGCTGGGTATACGCTTCAGAAACGATCTCGCCCTTGAAGAAGCGCTTGAAGCCGGCGAGCTTGTCACGCCCCGCCTGGTAGTTTGAGGTGATCAGCGCGGCGCGCTTATAGCCCTTGTTCTGCGCATACTGCCCCATGGCTTCAGAAGCGGCATCATTCTGCCAGGCCATGACGAACAGGTTGGGCATGCACATCTTGCCAGCCAGCGGCGCCGGACCGGCGTTGGTGGACAGCGCCGGGATGCCCGTGTCCTTGATCCGGCGGGATTGCGCCATCAACACGTTGGAAAAGCCCAGGCCGACCACGGCATCAACCTTTTCACGCTCCAGGAACTTCTGCAGAATCTGAACGCCGACGTCAGGCTTGAGCTGATCGTCTTCAACGATGACCTGGGCCGGTTGGCCGCCCAGTTTGCCACCTAGCAGTTCCAGTCCCAGCATGAAGCCATCGAGCTGATCCTGGCCCAGCGAGGCCTGCGGACCCGACATCACGCCCGAGAATCCAATTTTGATGTCGGCTTGCGCTGCCGCGCTGAACATCAATCCCAACGACGCTGCCAATGCGCCAAGCTGAAGGCGAATCTTCATGGTGTCTCCTTGTCCGGCCCCTGTGCCGGCTGACTTTTATAAAACGAATCCGGCGTCCCGGCGGATGGCCGGGACCCAGTCTGAACCGTGATCAACGGCCCAATGCTTTTGCCGTCTTGCCCCCAATACCGAACTGGGTTTTGGGAATTTCCTGCAAAACCACCCGCACGGACTCGACCGGCGCGCCGACGGCGCGATTTGCCGCGTCCGTGAGTTCGGCAATCAGACTTGCCTTTTGCTCGTCGCTGCGGCCTTCCATCATTTGCACAGTAATAATCGGCATGATGCTTTCCTTCTTTGTTTTACAGTTTGCACTCGTCCACGTAGGAATCCTGGTGATTCTTGAATACGGTTTCAAGCACCTTGATGCCGTAGCTCGACCCGTCCGGGACGATCTCGTAGGCTTGATAATCAACGATCGGCATATTGTTCCGGTTGAACTGGAAGTTGCCGCGCACCGACTTGAACTCGGAACCGGCTTCCTTGATGGCCTTCGTGAAGGCGGCGCGATCCGACACCTTGCCGTCGAGTTTTTTCACCGCGGCATCCAGCAGATAAGCGGCATCAAAGCCAACCGCCGCATATTCGGTCGGTTCACGCTTGAAGCGCTTCTCATAGGCTTCAACGAATCGTTTGTTCTGCGGATTGTCCAGCACCTTGCCCCAGTGCATGCCATAAATGGCGCCAATGGCGTCCGTCTTCATGGCCGCCAGCGTATTGGCGTCAATCATGTTGTCCGCGAGGAAGGGGATTTTGTCCATCACGCCCGCCTGCTTCATCTGGCGGACGAAGTTCACCCCCGCGCCGCCCGGATAGAACGCGAAGACCACGTCGGGATTGGTTTTCTGAATGTTGGCGATTTCAGCGGAATAATCCAGCTGGCCGAGTTGGGTGTAAGCCTCGGAGACGACCTCACCTTTGAAGAAACGCTTGAAGCCGGCGAGCTTGTCGCGCCCCGCCTGGTAGTTTGAGGTGATCAGCGCGGCGCGCTTATACCCTTTGTTTTGCGCATATTGCCCCATGGACTCGGCTGACATGTCATTTTGCCAGGCCAGGCCGAACAGGTTGGCGGTGCACATTTTACCGGCCAGCGGCGCCGGCCCCGCATTGGTGGCAATGGCCGGAATGCCCGAATCCTTGATGCGGCGCGCCTGCGCCATCAGCACATTGGAGAAACCCAGACCCACGACCACGTCAACGCGCTCGCGCTCCAGGAACTTCTGCAGGATCTGGACGCCAACGTCAGGCTTGATCTGATCGTCCTCAACCACCATGTCCACCTTCTGCCCGCCAAGCGTGCCACCCAGCATCTCCAGCCCCAGGATGAAGCCGTCATGCTGGTCTTGTCCCAGCGCGGCCTGCGGCCCTGACAACACGCCCGTAAATCCTACTTTGATATCCGCGTGGGCGGGCGCGCCCGACAACAAACCCAAGGACGCTGCAAACGCGCCAAGCTGAAGGCGAATCTTCATCATGTCTCCTAAAGAAGCTGTAACCGGTGGTCCGGCCTTTCTTGAAAAACAGAACCCCGAACTCAACAGAGACCGGGGAGGTTTCAGCGGGTGAAGACCGCAACGCGTTCTTCACCACAGTGTAAAACCTAGGATATTACAGCTTCACGCACACGTTACGAAGCTCGGTGTAGAACTCCATGGCGTGCACCCCGCCTTCGCGCCCGATGCCCGACTGCTTCGCACCGCCGAACGAGGTACGAAGATCGCGCAGGAACCACGAGTTGATCCAGCAAATGCCCACGTTCAGGGCCTGGCCCAGCCGGTGCGCCTTCGAGACGTCCTGGGTCCAGACCGTGGCCGCCAGGCCGTACTTGGTGTCATTGGCCAGCTTGATCACTTCCTCTTCGGTGTCAAACGGACGGATGTGGCAGCACGGCCCGAAGATTTCTTCGCGAATCACCGAGGCGGTCTCGGGCAGATCGGTCCAGATGGTCGGCTGCACCCACGCGCCTTCGCGCAATTCAGCAGGCAGGTCCGGCACGCCGCCGCCGGTCACGATGGTGGCGCCTTCCGCGCGGGCTTTCTCATAGTAGCTCAGCACTTTCTTGCGATGCACGTGCGAAACCAGCGGACCGAAGTTGACGCTGCGGTCGGCGGTATCACCCAGCTTGAAGCCCTCGGCCTTTTCTTTCAGCGCCTGGACGAATTTCTCAAAGATCGGACGCTGCACATAAACGCGCTCGGTGCCCAGGCAAACCTGGCCGCTGTTCTCAAACGCCGACCGGGTGATGCCGGCCACGGCCTTATCAAAGTCGGCGTCTGCAAAGACGATGCCGGGGTTCTTGCCGCCCAGTTCGAACGAGACCGGACGCACGCCTTTGGCGGCGGCGCGCATGATGGCTTCGCCGGTGCCGGTTTCGCCGGTAAAGGCGAAGGCGTCGACGTCAGGATGCGTGGTCAGGAACTCGCCGGTGGAATCCGGGCCAAAGCCGTGGACCACGTTGTAGACCCCTTCCGGCACGCCGACTTCGTTCATCACTTCACACAGCAAGGTGGCGGTGGCAGGCGTTTCCTCGGACGGCTTGACCACGACGGTGTTGCCGGTGGCCAGCGCGGGACCGACCTTCCAGGTCATCAGCAACAGCGGCAGGTTCCAGGGGCAGATCACGCCAATCACGCCACGCGGCACGCGCACGCCATAGTTGACGGCCAGGCCACCGTCCGGCGTATCCATGGCAAAGCTCTCCGTGGGCACATTGCGGATCAGATCGGCAAACATCTTGAAGTTGGCGGCGCCGCGCGGAATATCCACGTGGCTGGCCAGGCTGTACGGCTTGCCGGTGTCCGCCATTTCCGCGGCCAGGAAGTCATCGAAACGCTTGTTGATGCCGTCCGCGATGGCATGCAGCATCTTGACGCGCTCTTCCACCTTCATCAGCCCCCACGGGCCGCTCAAGGCGTTGCGCGCGGCCTTGACGGCCGCGTCAACTTGCGCCTGACTGGCTTCGTGCACGTTGCCGATCAAGGCATTGTTGATCGGGTTGCGCTTTTCGAAGGTGCTGCTGCTGGTGACCCACTCACCATTGATAAAGTTTTTGAAGTCCATGCTTAGCTCTCAAAATCAAGAAAGGAATCGTTGAATTCAGGGTCGGCGTGGCAGAGATACTCCCACATCCGTTCAAAAATGCGCCCGCTGTTGGTGGCCCGGCTCCGCGCGGCTTCTTCACCGATGACGGGTGTTTGCGACAAACCGGCGCGCAGCATGTCAAGCTCGATCCGCGCCGCGTCTTCCAGATACCAGGTCAGCACCAGCGCCTGCTGCAAGCTTTCCGCCGCCACCACGGCGCCATTGCCCCGCATCGCAATCGCGGCGCGCGGACCCAGCGCCTCGGCCACGCCGACGGCTTGTTCCTGGCTGCGGATCAGTTGGACGTCATCCCACAAGGCCACGCCCTGATGGAAGTAGCAGCCCATGCCATGCCGGGCCTGGGGCACACGCGACGCGCTGGACAGCGTCATCACGTCACGCGGCATGCTGCGAATGACGCCGCGCACATCCGGACGGCGCTGGTAGATTTCCTGGTGGATACGGACTTCGCCCAACACCCCTTCGGGCAAGGGACCGCGCACCGGCACCACGGTGCCGACGTCCTGCTCGGTCAGCAGGCCCATGGGCCGGGGAGCGCAAACCAGAAAGTAATCCGCATCCAGCCTGAGACTACAATGGCCATAGGCGTGAGCCAGGTTCGCCCGGCCCAAGGCCCGCGCGGCCAATCTCACAATGGCCTGCTGCTTTGCCGAAGCGAAAGGAACACTTGAAGACAAAGGAAACTCCAAAGAGGAAGATGAAGAACGCGGGCCATGCGCTATAGGATAGACGTCAGGCCTAGCTGTCACGATAAATCCATAAATTTTCGAAGTCAAACTGTTTTATCGAGATTTTATGGAAAACCCCAGCCTTCGAATCAAGACTCGATGATTTAGAATGAGCATTCACCGTATGAATGCGACCATGATCAACACACACTCTCTGGGGCAGGCCCCGTCACCGACTCCCAAGACGCTCGTGGAGTCGGCCTATGCGGCGCTGCGGCGCGACATCATCGAAGGCAAGCTGATACCCGGCCTGAAGCTGCGCGTCGAGCACCTCAAAGATGATTACGGCGTGGGCGCCGGGACCTTGCGTGAAGCGCTGGCCCTGCTGGTCTCGGATGCACTGGTCCTGACACAGGGCCAGCGGGGATTTCGGGTTGCGCCCATTTCCGCCGAGGATTTTGAGGACATCACCCGCAACCGCATGCTGCTTGAGTGCGAAGCGTTGCGGCAATCCATCGCACTCGGCGATGACGCCTGGGAAGCACTGGTGCTGGCGGAGTTTCACCGCCTCAGCAAGGCGGAAGCCCGGCTGCACAACGCCACCCCGGACAGTTTTGATGAATGGGAACTGCGCAACCGCGCTTTTCACAATGCCTTGATCAGCGCCTGTTCGTCACGCTGGATGCACCATTTTCTCGGGATTCTCTATCAGCAGGCGGAGCGTTACCGGCGTCTGGTGGTGGCGCGCCAGCCCATTCCCCGGGACGTCCATGACGAGCATGAGCAACTGGCGCAGGCGGCGGTAGCCCGACAGAGCGATCGGGCCGCGGAGATTCTTGAAAGCCATATCTGGACCACGTTCGAGGCGGTCAGGCACTTGCCCACCACCTTGTTCGATCCCCCCCAATAGGAAGCGGCCGCGGAATGTTCGCGAGCAGAGCTCGCTCCTACGCATCTGGCATTTGCTGTAGGAGCGCCTTCTAGGCGCGAATGGGGGTGTCCGTGGAGCGCTGTTCGCGGGCAGCGCCGCCCCTACGCGCGCTTACGTGGGGGAAGGATAGCTCAGATGTCCAGCACCAGGCGATTGCCTTTACAGCCGGACACGCACACCATCATGGTTTTGTTTGCGGCGCGCTCTGAATTGCTGAGCACGGAGTCACGGTGGTCAGGCTCGCCTTCCAGCACGCTCAACTCACATGCGCCACACACCCCTTCGCGGCAGCTGTAGTCCGCGGGCAGGCCCGCATCCAGCAGCGCATCCAGCAGCGCCATGCCGGCCGGCACGGTCAGGACCTTGTTGCTCTTGCGGCACTCCACCGTGTAGCCGCTTTCCTGCGAGGCGGTGACATCACCGGCCGCCGAGAAGCGCTCGATGTGCACGTTCGGGTAGGAGAGTTCACCCAGGACCTGCTCGAAGGCGTCGAGCATCGGGGTCGGGCCACAGCAGTAATAATGCGTGTCCGCGCCGTATTCGGCCAGCAGGGCCTTCAGATCGGGCGGGCCGCCTTTTTCACTGTCAAAGTGGGTCAGCAGGCTGCCCGCTTCCGCTTCCTTCAGCGTGCCCAGGAAAGCGGCTTCCTGCGCGGAACGGGCGCAATAGATCAGCTTGACCGGCTTGCCCAGGCTGCGCATCCGGTTGAACATGCAGAAAATGGGCGTGATGCCGATCCCGCCCGCCACCAGCACGGTTTGCTTGGCGGTTTCATCCAGTTCAAAGTTGTTGCGCGGCGCGGAAATCTTCAGCGTCTGCCCCACTCGCAGTTTTTCATGTACGAAGCGCGAACCGCCGCGGCTGTTCTTGTCATTCAGGACGCCCACCACATAGCGGTGTTGCTCGTCCGGCGAATTGGACAGCGAATAACTCCGCACCAAACCGTTGTCCAGATGAAGATCAATGTGGGAACCCGCTTCAAAAGCAGGCAACTGCGAACCATCAAGTGCACGCAGTTCAACACTGACGATACCCTGGGCTTCATAACGGATGGCGTACACCAACACCGTGAGGAGTGAGCTGCTGTTCATAATCGGAATCAAAGAAAACGTTACGTGCTTAAAAGCAAACATCAAAGTGTAGCGAGAAACCCAGCCGCTTGGCGATTTTTTTCAACAACGACGCGGGTTTTCCCGTACTTCGCTACCCGACGCCGAAGCGTCGGGCAGCGATGATGGACTTACAACTTGCCTGCGGCTTTCAAGGTCTCGAACTGCTCGGAAGCCAGATTGCGCAGATGGCGGCGCAAGCGGACCAGGCCAATATCATGCTGATAGAGGCTCTCGCGCTCATTGGCGTCCGGCTCCATGTCTTCCATCATGACTCGGTCCTGCTCCAGCACGTCCCAGTGGCGCTGCTCCAGGCGGTTGCGGTACAGAAACTGCCAGGCATGGCGCTGCCAGCCGCTGACCTGGCGGCAACGCCAGAAAAACACGCCAGTCCGGTTCTCTTCGATCGGCACGACGGCGCCAATGATGAAGAAGCTGCCTCCCGGACCGCCCGAGGCCGGATACGGAATCGACAGGCGCAGCCACTGGATGCCGGTGTTGGTCCACTCGGTCCAGTCGAAGTTCACGCCGCGCTGGCCCTTTTTCTCAAACACGAAGCCATTGGGCACTTCGCGGATGCCGAACTCGGCCTCGATCGCGCCTTCGAACATCGAGTGCGACTGCTTGTGCAGATAGGTACCGTGCATCGGGTCCATCACGTTGTCAATCGCGTAGCGGTAGTCGCAGTTCCATTCCGTATAGCACAGGAAGTTGGCCCAGTCCGGTGAGCTCAGCTCTTCCGGCATCTCGAAATCAGGCGCCTCATCAACGTTTTCGCTGGCGTTGTAGAGAAATACCGCGCCATGCGCTTCACGTACCGGGAAGGAGCGGGTGCTGCGCTTGCCTTCCAGGCTGCAGCCGGGGCTGCCCGGCACCGAGGTCACGACGCCATCGAAACGCACTTGCACGCCGTGGTAGCCACAGGCGATCCGGTCACCCATCAGGATGCCGCGCGACAGCGGCGCGCCACGGTGCGGGCAGTGATCTTCCAGCGCATACAGCTTGCCCGCGTCATCGCGCCACAGTACCAGCTTGAGGCCCAGGCGCCGCAGCGATACCGGTTCGTTCTTGATGAAGCTCGACGGGCAAATGGCATACCAGCTGTCTTTCAGGCCAACGGTCAACAGTTGGTCGACGGATTCAATTTTCGTGCTCATGACAGCTCCAATCAATGATCAGCCAAACGGGCCAGTTCCGACTCCAGGAACTCGGCCGTCCAGGGCTTGCCAAACGGCGCGCTCGGGCCATGTTCGTTCAAATGCGCGGCAATGCCTTCCAGGTCATGGATGCCCTGGGAAAACGCGCGCTCCAATGAGTCGCCAAACAGATTTTCGAAATCCGTCGGCTCGCGGCGACGGGTCTGAATAGGAACCAAATAACGGTCTTGCATGAGAGGTCCTCCGGGTTGCCAAGACACAGGCCCGGCAAAAATAAAGGGAGTCGGGCGCATGGCCGGGCGAACCGTCGCCCGGCGCCCAACCATCAAGGCTTGTCAGTCAGAAACTTGCCATCCGGCGCCAAGGCGTTTTTCTGACGGCGGGTGTTGCCGTCCAATCCGCCATCGATCGCCCATTCGGCGAACACCGTGGGGCCCGGCTCGAAGTCGCGCGGCTCCCAGCCTTCTTCCAGCTGGTCTTC
>Ga0172382_10006878_pt1 | contig 16345 bp, 14 predicted proteins | sample Leawel138RmetaG_FD_122245 | JGI IMG/M metagenome (GOLD analysis project Ga0172382, IMG submission 122245) | Leachate microbial communities from a municipal landfill in Southern Ontario, Canada - Leachate well 138R metaG | ecosystem: Engineered > Solid waste > Landfill > Unclassified | place...
CCTTCAACGCGTAGGGAACCGCTTCAATACCGCTTCCCTGATGGCGCCAACCGCCATACCCCTCGGGAACATCATGCGGCTCATTCACACTCAAAAACGAACCGAGGACGCCATCCAGTTTCTGGATACGGTCAAGACACCCCAGAATGGCGTCTTTCGGGGCAAGAAGTCCGCGCTCGTATGCCTTGCGGAGTTCCTTCACTGACCAGTAATGGCTTGGGCCGGATAAGTTCATCGTCATAAGAGCGCACGTTGTCGGAAAACATCAAGTAAACCTGTACTGCATGTGCCGACAAGCTTCGCATCAAATGACCCAGAGAGGGAGGGGCTCCCACAAGATATCAGCCGGATGATATCTCGCGCCTCGTTCTTCCATTCCCATCCGCCTGCCTATAGCATGTTTTTCGGCGACTCAGCCAATAGACCCTCATACCAATAAAAGGAAACGCCATGCTGAAATCAGTCGGTAGCTTGTTGGCCCTTGTGGCGGGTTTTATTTCCGCCCCGACGCTGGCTCAGGATTCCTATCCGGATCGTCCTATCAATCTGATAGTCAATTATTCACCAGGCGGAGGGACCGATCTCGTCGCGCGCGCCATTGCGCAACATGTAGAGCCATTCCTGGGCCAACCCGTGGTAGTAATGAATCGACCCGGAGCGGGCGGCACAATCGGAGTGTCGGCCATTGCCTCCGCCAAGCCGGATGGATACACCGTGGGCATCGTCACAACGTCCACGCTGGCCACGGCGCCGCACGTCATATCGGTTCCCTACGATCCCATGAACGATTTTCAGCTCATAGCCGGCTTGAGCGAATATCTCTATGGGACGAGCGTACCGACGGGCTCTCCGTTCAAGACCCTGGGCGATCTCATAGACTATGCGAGAGAGAATCCCGGGAAAATCAATTATGGCGTCACCGGCCTGTCAGCGAGCAACAATCTCGCGATGGTCAAACTCATGCGGGCAGCCGATGTGAAAATGACACCGATCGTTTTCAAGAACACGGTCGAAGAAGTGACTGCGGCCCTGGGAGGCCATATCGACGTGACCAATCAAGATCCTCCTGCCGTCGTTGGACACATACAGTCCGGAAAACTGCGTTTGCTGGCATCCTTTTCCCAGGACCGGTGGGAATGGGCTCCCGAGGTCCCCACGGTCAGAGAGATGGGCTACGACTTCAGTGAAAGTTCTTCGTTGGGCCTGGCTGCGCCAAAGGGGGTTCCCGAAGAAATCATGACGAAGCTTCGTGACGCATTCAAGAAAGCCGCCGAAACAGACGAATTCCAGGAGGCTGTACGAAAAATCTACCTCGTTCCCAGGTATAGGGACCCGGCCGAGTGGAAAGCCGAGCTCGAAAAGGCGCTCCACCAGAACGAAAAGATGATAAGAGAGCTGGGGCTTCACAGATCCCAGCAGAACAACTAAGAGGGGAAGGCAACGAAGATGGAAAAGGAAATAATAAACCCGGAAGGTTTATGCAAGCCGGTGGCTCTGTACTCGCACGCCATAAAAGTAAAGGCGAGCGGCCATATGCTGTTCATAAAAGGCAGCACGGCTCGCGACAAGGATTTCAATCTCATCGGACCGGGTGACGTGGTCGCGCAGAGCCGGCAGATCTTCGACAACATGAAAATCATTCTTGACGAGGCCGGAGGCAGCTTCGACAACATTGTGAAGATCGTGACTTACGTTACCGACATAAGCAAGTTTCAGCAAATTCAGGCCGTAAGAGGAGAATATTTCAAGAACGGCTATCCGGTCACCACCATGGTCGAGGTCAGCCGGCTGGCTTCCGAAGGCCTGCTGGTCGAGATCGAAGCAATCGCCGTACTGGACTGATGCAAATAACGCAATGTTCAAATGGAAGCATGGAATGAGTCGACAGCTTTTCTCTCCTTTTCAGATTAGAAGCGTGAAACTGAGAAACCGGATCGTACTTTCTCCCATGCTGACCTATGCGGCCAAGAATGGCCATGCCAACGAAACCCATCTCGCTCACTATGCGAAATTCGCTGCGGGCGGGGCAGGCCTGGTATTTGTCGAGTCGACCAAAGTGCGGTCCGAGGGGCGCTCCACCCTCCACGATCTGGGGTTGTGGTCTGATGAATTCATCGGACCCTTGAGCAGAATCGCCGCTTTGATAAAACACCTGGGCGCCACTGCCGGCATTCAGCTAGGGCACGCGGGCAGAAAAGCGTTTCGGCCATTGCCATGGGAAGTATCCGGAGATGACCGCTTCTCGATGGCAACATCCACGGAAGCAATAGAGCGGATCGCGCCCAGCGCAATCAGGCATTCTCCCAAGCTTCCCCTTCCCTGCGCCATGAGCGCCCCGGATATCGCCGACATGATAGAAGCGTTCGGAGCCGCCGCCCGCCGGGCGAATCTCGCAGGTTTTGATGTGCTTGAGATTCACGGCGGCCATGGCTATCTGATTCACCAGTTCCTATCACCAGAAGCCAACCGGCGTACGGACTCGTACGGCGGCACACTAGAAAACAGGATGCGGTTTGCGGCGGATGTCGCCAGCAGCGTACGGGAAAACTGGCCCGCCGAAAAACCCTTGTTCTTCCGGGTATCGGCGGAAGATGATGCCGGCTGGGAAATCACGCACAGCACCGAACTGGCGAAAGTTCTGAAATCACGCGGCGTCGATGTATTCGACTGCAGTTCCGGAGGCATGCTGGCAACACGATCCAGCCGGCTCTCTGTGGGATACGGTTATCAGGTAAGGTTTTCCGAGGCCATACGCAACGAGGCGCATATCCCGACCATGGCGGTCGGGCTGATTGTCGAAGGCCGGCAAGCGGAACAAATTCTGGCGGCCGGCCAGGCCGACCTGATAGCGCTCGGCAGGGAGTTTCTATACAACCCCCACTGGCCTCTTCATGCAGCGCGGGCCCTGGACGAACCGTCCCCATACGCACTACTGCCGCGCAATTATGAATACTGGCTGGACAAGCGAGCACAGGATATACAGCCATAGGTCTCGCCGGCGCCGTCCCCCGGGGGCGCCATTCGCTATTGAACATATGTCGGAACCACATGGCGGAACCGCAGCAGCACACCACCTTAACTGCCAGCACGAAGCATGATTCATGATTGATGAGGAAATTTGCGCCTTGGGAGCTTCCGAGCTTTTGCAGCTCTACCGGGCTCGAGCGCTGTCTCCAGTCGAAGTGATTTCGGCGCATCTGGAACGAATCGAACGGTTCAACCCGCAGTTGAATGCGTTCATATCCACCCTGGACGACTCCGCGCTCACAGCCGCGCACGAGGCGGAGGCGCTGTTCCGGAAGGGCCTTGCGGCAGGGCCTCTTCAAGGCGTCCCCATCTCCTTGAAAGACATGATCAGGGTGAAGGGAGGGAAGACCACGGCGGCATCCCGGCTATTGATGAATGCTCCACCCGATGCGGAAGACGCTGCGCTGACCCGGGCTTTGCGCGCGGCAGGCGCCATCATTCTCGGAAAGAACAATCTCCATGAATTTGCAAGCGGGGCCCCTGGACCCGATAGTCCGTACGGCGTCGTGCAGAACCCTCGGCGTTTGGGCTGCTCTCCCGGCATGTCGAGCAGCGGGTCGGGAGCCGCTGTCGCCGCCGGCCAGGGCGTTATTTCGGTCGGTACGGACACCGGAGGCTCGGTGCGCATCCCCGCGCACTTTTGCGGTGTAGTAGGGCTGAAGCCAACAAGCCATGGCCTCGACATGAGCGGCATCATCCCTCTCAGCCATAGCCTGGACTGCCCCGGCTTTCTCGCGCGCCGTGTCGCAGACGTAGAGTCGGCTTGGCTTGCATGCACTCCGGCAGGTTTCGCCATGCCCACTTCCACTCGCCGCGGCACGAAGCGGCGGATGAGGATCGCCATCCTGCAAGCCGGCATTCTCGAAAGGCTGCAGCCCGCCGTGGAAACGGCATATCAGCACAGCATTGATACGCTACGGCAGCTGGGCCATGATCTACAGGAAATCCCCGTGGACGGTCTGGAGGAGATGGCGGATATCACGCTGATAATCACCCAGGCGGAGGCTGCGGCCTATCATGAAAGATTCCGGGGCCAAGAAGCGCTCTATGGAACCGGGTTTCTTCAGAATCGTTTGACTCCCGGGCGAGACATGAAGGCCGTTGATTATATCTTTGCATGTCGGCGCCGCATGGAGTTCCAATGGACCTGGAATGAACGCTTCCGCAATATGGATGCCTTGATCCTGCCCACCAGCCCTCTTACCGCGCCCTTGCTGACGGCAAGCACCGGGTGCATTCAAGGAGTTGAAGTCGACTATCGCAAGATCAGCGGTTGCTTCACGCGTCTATTCAACTGCCTGGGCTGGCCGGCAATCACCCTGCCCAATGGGGTCGACAATGAAGGGCTGCCCTCAAGCATTCAGATCGCGGCGCGAGAAGGGAAGGAGCCCACTCTGATCGCGCTGGCCAAAGAACTCGAACGGGCTCAGGCATTCTGCCTCCCGATTCAGCCTCGGGACGGGAAAGGCGCGCTGCTGTGCCCGAACGAGTGAAGAACCCCGGTCCTGTGAGCCGGAGCTTCTGCGCCACCAGGCGGGGCGCGACATCGTATTTCGAGATTGCCTCGCCTGACCTCGCCGTACACGACGAGGCTTGCGCTCCGGCGCGGTGTCAATGAACTGAAATCACCCGCCCTCCTTGACGACGGTATTGACCAGCTGCCCCAGGCGGGAGACAGTTACAGTGACCTTATCACCCGCTTTCATGTACAGCGCAGGGTTGCGCTTCATGCCGACTCCGCCTGGCGTACCCGTAACAATGACGTCTCCAGGCGACAAGGGCGAGAAGGTCGATATGTAGGCCACGAGTTCCGGGATCGGAAATATCAGCATGTCGGTATCGGCCGACTGAACCACCATTCCGTTGAGTTCGGTCGTAAGCTCCAGTGTTTCCGACTCGCCCACGATGTCGGTGGAGACCAGCATCGGACCGAACGCACCGGTGGATGGAAAGTTCTTGCCAGGCGTCCACTGTGTAGTATGGGCTTGCCAATCCCGAACGGAGGCGTCGTTATAAGGAGCAAGCCCAAATATGTGCTTCCAGGCGTGTTCGGGTCTGATGCGCCGGCCGGCATGACCGATCACTATCGAAATTTCACCCTCATAATCCAGACAATCCGATTCCGCCGGACACACGATGGGTTGCCCATGCCCCACCTGGGAATGCGGGAGACGCAAAAAAATGGTGGGTGACGCCGTCCTGTCCCGGTTCACTTCACGCCTGTGCTCTTCATAATTCAAACCCACACAGAAAATGCGTCGGGGGTCAGGCACGACCGGCTGGTAAGCTTCGATATCCTGCAGCGCCCGTTCAGGCCGCCCGCGTAGGGCCAGCTCTTTCAGCTTCTCCATGCCTATCGATTCCAGCGCCTCTCTCAACTGCATCCGTCCAAGCGCTTCCGAAAGATTGACGATTCCAACTCCGTCTTCTTGAACGGCGCCAAATGCCGGACGGCCCTCCACCAGGTAACTAATGAATCTCATCTTCTCGACTCCAGAGAGTGTGAACATGCTCGTGCTCAAGGTTCCAGAGCATGTCCAGCATCTTTCCTGGTTCCGCCGGCGCGCAACTTGCTTCCAGGCAGTCCATGAATTTGTTCTCGAGTTCGCGTCTAGCCAAAGGGTTCGCAGCATCCCCTGTCGCATGGCCGACCGGCTCGCTCACGACCTGCACGCCGTTCGTCAGTGTGATGAAAACCTGATCCGCGATCGCCGCCCCCTTCCAAGTCGGCGAATAGCGATCGACATGAGTCACCTGCACTTTTTTCATGAGCGACTGGATTGCCTCGCTTCGGACAACATCATCATGTAGCTGGAAAAGGGACACCCTGCCATGCAACAACGCGCACGCCATGGCGAATTCGATGCTGAACTTTGCAGCAAGCGCATCCTGCGGTTGATGATTTCGCAATACAGTCGCGTGCTCACGGCTCATATGCACGTCAATCCGCGCAACTTCATCCAGCATATCCGTTATGCGCGAGCGGACCATTAACATTGCGTCAATTGCGCGATGTGTGTAATAGCAGGTTGGGTATTTCTTGACACTGACGCGATGCTGGAGAATAGACCAGGAATGGCCCTCTTTCCCACCTTGCGCGACATCGACCCGGCCACTGGGGGAAAAAGCCTTCAGGAAGCCCTGCTCATGCTCCAGCACATCGTGGCCTGCGGTAAAGCCCGCCATTCCAAGACGCGCAGCCAAGACGCCGGATTGTGCAGCCCGTCCCGCGTGCAGGGGCTTTGCCATGGAACCGAAATTGGCCATCAGGCGGGCGCTCATGGAAGCACCCAGGCCGACGGCATGTGTCGCAGCCTGCTCGTCGAGCCCGAGCAATGCCGCGCAAGCGGCCGCCGATGCCACCGTACCAAACACGCCCGTCGGATGCCATCCTTTCAAATGATGGATGTCTTCATCTCGAAAGACCAGATCGGCCCATACCTGGTATCCGATGACATACGCATCCAGCAAACGGGAGCCGGGTAGCCGACCATGGGCGCCCAAAGCCAATAGCGCCGGTACGAGCACCGCCCCTGGATGCCCGCGCAAGGCGACATCGTCGTAATCGAGTACATGGGAAGCCACGCCATTGATCAGTGCGGCGGACTCGGGCGACACCTTCTGCCACCCGTGGACCTCTACCGCCCGTCCTTCGCCGCGCCCCAAGGCTCCGGAGATCAACGCCACGGCGTTCTCCCGCCTGCCGGCCAGCATCACTGCAACGGTATCGATGACACTGATCTTGGCGGTCTCCCTGGCATCGCTCGGGACTCCTTCTTTGGCTGCCCGGGCGATGAATCCGCCCAGCTGTCTCGTAAGCATCCGTTCTCCTCTTTCCCGTCGCGGAAATCCTCACCACACGCGCCATCACATTAAAAGCACGTATCGTTGGTTCTAGCGCAGAATAGAGTTACGAGTCGCAAGGCAGCAATAGGCAGCCAGGACATATCACTAGACTGATTTCAACCGTTCGCCCCTTGATATTTCGCCGTTCGCCAAGCTCGAATCCCGCTTTCCAGGAAAAGAATCATGGCAGCTGCGTGTGCCGGCCAGGCAATCGCGTGCGCCCCGGCACCGCCGCCCGGCAGACCACGCGGCAAGGCCGTCAGGCCGCGCCGCTGACCCCCACCACCTTGTCCTCTATCAAGCGCCGCACCCGTTCCTCGGAATAGCCGAACTCCAGCAGAATCTCGCGGGAATGTTCGCCCAGCAAGGGGGCTGGCCTGGTGATGGCGGCAGGCGTGCGGGAGAACTTGATCGGAAAACCGAAGGCGCGCGCATGACCGGCCACGGGATGTTCGAGTTCGATCACCATTTCCCTGGCCCGCGTCTGCGGATGATCCACTGCTTCGGCGATATTGTTGATGGGGCCCGCCGGCACGCCCGCCGCTTCCAGCTGTGCGATCCAGTATGCGGATTCCCTTTCCTTCAGCACGTCGCCGATGATCTTCACAAGCGCCGGCTCGTGCTCTTTTCTCTTGTCGTTGGTCAGAAAGCGCGGATCGGTGATCCATTCGGGATGGCCCAGTACCGTAGCGATGGATTCCCAGTTCGACTGGTTCGCCCCTCCGATGGTGATCCACTTGTCCGCCGCACGAAATGCCTGATATGGAGCGGCGAGCGGGTGAGCGGAACCATTGGGCCCCGGAATCTTTCCCGTCCCGAAGTACATGGCCGCGAACCAGTACATCTGCTGGAGGGAGGCCTCATACAGTGACGACTCTACGAACTGGCCCTCCCCGGTTTTCAGGCGGTGGATGTAAGCAGCCATCACCGCCATCGCGCCAAGAATGCCGGCATTGATGTCGCCGACCGAATTACCGGGTTTCACAGGGTCGCCGCCAACTTCTCCGGTAACGCTCATGAGCCCGGTGTATCCCTGCGCCACCAGATCGAACCCGCCCTGACTCGCCATCGGGCCCGTTCTGCCGTAGCCGGAAAGCGAACAATAGATCAGCCCGGGGTTGATGCCGATCAGTTCATCGAACCCCAGGCTCAGCTTCTCCATGGCTCCCAGCCTGTAGTTCTCGATAACCACGTCCGACTGCTTCACCATGTCGTGCAGCAGCGCCCTGGAATCCGGATGCTTGAGGTCGATCGCGATTCCGCGCTTGTTCCGGTTGACCATCGTGAACGGCGCGGGAAGCATGTTCTTCTTGTTCTCTCCAAAGCGACGCGCATCGTCGCCACCCGAAATTTTCTCTACCTTGATGACATCGGCGCCAAGATCCGCCAGCATGGATCCGCAAATCGGCCCTGCCATGATCTGAGCGAGCTCCAATACCCGGACACCCGACAAAGGCCTGTTTCCATTCGATTTCATGTATAAGTTCCTATTTCCATCCTAACGACCCGCTCTCGACGAGGGGCCGGCCAGCCACGATTCCTAATCCTTCCCTGCGTTGGTTTGCGTCGCCAACTGCGCAGAAGTCTTCCCTTCTTCCAGAGCGAAGGCTTCAAACTCGACCATGTTGGACGAGGGATCAGCAACTTCTCCCATCTTGGCAAGCTGCTCGCTGATCACAGGATCTCGCAGTACTTTCGTAGTCGCGTCGAACAGGCGTTCAATGATCGCGTCCGGTGTCTTGGCGGGCGCAAAAACACCATACCAATTGGTCAACGAATACCCGGGCACGCCGGACTCGGATACCGTCGGATACTGAGGCAACAACGGGAACCGTTCTGCCGTGGTGACCGCAAGGCCGACAACCTTGCCTGTTTCGATCATCGGAGCGACAGATGCTGCCGTGCTGAAAGAAAGAGAGACTTCGCCAGCCGCCAGCGCGACGACCGAAGGACCACCCCCTTTGTAAGGCACGTGAAGCATGTCTATGTCGGCCTCCCTGGAGAAAAGCACGGCGCCCATATGAATGATGGAGCCCGTCCCCGCCGAGGAATAAGCTAGTTTTCCTGGTTCCGCCTTGGCTCTCTTTATCAGGTCTGCGACGCTCTCTATGCCTGTCCCCCGATTCACGGAAAGCAGAAGCGGGGAATAGGAGACCTTGGTAATGGCGATGAAGTCTTCAGGCTCGTACGTGATGTTGGGGTAGAGCGCTTTGTCACCACCATAGAGACTGGCCGAGCCAAGATATAACGTATAGCCATCGGCCGGCGCTCTGGCCACGCTGGTGGCGGCAATGGTCGTACCCGCTCCGGGCCGGTTCATCACCACCACCTGCTGGCCAAGTTCCTTGCCCAGCGCATCGGCCAGAACCCTGGCCACCGCATCAGAACTCCCACCCGGCGCATATCCGCTCACCAAGGTAATGGGCCTTATCGGATAATCGTCTGCAGCCATGATGCCGGCGGACCAGCACAGCAGGACTCCAGAAAAAACCATCGAGCAACGGTAATTCATATCTCCTCCTTTTTATCGAAACTTCACCCAACTCCTGCTCAGCTTCCCTTGAAAACGGGCACCCGCTTCTTCTTCCAGGCAGTCACTGCCTCTTTGTGATCATCCGAATTCTGTGCCAATAAAACCGCCTGCCTCAGTTGGCGCGGATCGAGCACGCCTCGCGCCAGATGATTGAGATGCCTCTTCATCGCCATCAGCGGCAGAGGCGCCATCTGGACAAGGCCGGCCGTCAATGATGCCAGGCTCGGCTCCAGGTCGTCGGGATCGACAAGCTGGGTCAGAAAGCCGATGTCCAGCATGGTGGCCGCGTCAATTCGCTCTGCCGTAAGAAAGAGACGTTTCGCAGCGTTCAACCCCAATCTGCTGATATACCGTTCCAGCCCACCCTGGTAATAATGCAATCCGAGCCTGACAGCCGGCATGCTCATTTCAGCCTGTGGCGTTCCCAGACGAAAATCACAGGCGAGGCATAAGTCGGTTGCCCCGCCGAACACACCGCCTTGTATCGCAGCAATGGTGACCGGCCTCAGCGCTTCCAAAGCATCTGCGACATCTCCGAATTCTATTGAGCGCGCCTCCTCGCCGGCATCATCCAATGCCGAAATATCGAAACCGGAGCAAAAATGCTTTCCCTGGCTTTTGAACTGAAGCACTACAATATCCGGATCCGCATTGATCTTTGAAAAACAGTCACGCAGCCACAATAGATCTTCTGGAGTCAGGCTGTTCGCCTTTTCCGGTCTGTTCAAGATAATCGTGGCGACACGGCCATTAACCTCAAGCAACGGATTTCCCAATTCATCACCCCGCATTCCCATAAGCTCGATGAAGTATAGAAATCCGGAACGGAACTGTATAATACTGAATATGGATTGCCGGATATAAATTTTCTATGGGTGAAAGAAAGGCAGGGCGGGGTCATGGATATTAAGCAACTGCGTTATTTCGTAGCCATAGTGGACGCATCCAGTGTCACCCGTGCTTCGCAGTTATTGCACATAGCGCAGCCTGCATTGAGTTATCACCTATCCAACCTCGAGGCCCACCTCAATACAAAGCTTCTCAACCGGAATACCAGCGGCGTAACGCCCACGGCAAGCGGCGAGCTGCTTTACAAGCATGCAAAGAGCCTGCTCAGGCAAATAGAAAACCTCGAAATCAGTGTCAGTCAGCACAACTCCAGCCCATCGGGGAAAGTCACGATCGGTCTCCCCGGCAGCACGTCCAGGCTTCTGGCCATACCATTGCTGCAAAAGCTCAGGCAATATCCCGGGATACTGCTGGAGATCGTTGAAAGGCAAAGCGGTGCCTTGGCCGAGGTCGTCGCTCAGGCTCAAGTGGATCTGGCCATTACCGTCGACGCCAGCGCGCCCCCGGGGGTGACCATGACGCCACTGGTCAACGAAGAACTGTTTGCGATTCTGCCGCAAAAGTTCAAGGTGCAGCACAAGAAGCTGACCTTGCAGGATCTTTCCAGGCTGCCGTTGGCACTTCCCAGCAAGCCCAATCTCACTAGAGTGAAGCTTGACCTGGCATTCATGGAGGCCAACCTCAAATATACGCTGCTGGCGGAAGCCAGCACTACCGATCTACTGGTTCGGATCGCCCGCAGCGGCGAAGCCTGCACGGTTCTGCCATGGTCGTCCGTCAGCGAGGAAATCGAGAGCGGCCAGCTGTTCGCTTTGCAAATAAAAAAGCCGATTTTCAGCCGTGAACTGTCCCTTTGCGTGTCGGACTCCGTCCCTCTGTCGCAGCCCGCCAGAATCGTTCAATCACTGGTATTGGACGAGGTTGCCGCACTGCTTCCACGCAGCAAGTGGCTTCCATGCGCTTCTTAGGGCCTTCCGACAAGCTCTTTGCGGCGCCCCGGCTCGATGCGCAACGGCGTGCGCGCCGGAACCGCCCCCCAGACCTTCAAGGCTCCGTGTTGCTTCAACTCACGGGCTATCACACTCAGGGTTGCGCCGGTCGTCATCACATCGTCAATAACCACGATCTCCCGGCCTTCCACCGCCGCGGCACAGCGGTACATCCCTTCCACGCCCCGCCTGCGCGCATGCCGGCCCTGTTCCTTTTGACGATGCCCCTCGCGCACGCGCAGCAGGACGTCAGGGCGCCAGGCCAGACCCAGACGCCGGGCCAGTTCGCGACCCACTTCGGCCGCCGGATTGCAGCCTCGCAAAACGATCGAATGATGGCTGGCCGGCACAGGCACCACCAGCGTGGGCTCACGCCATAATGCTGGCGACTGCGGCAGATGGCCGTCCAGTTCGCGGCAGCGTGACGCAAGCAGAGCGGCAAGCACCGGCGCGCAGCTGAAGCGGCGCTGCTGCTTCAGCTGCTGGATCAGCAGTTCGCCCGGCCATGCATAATCGAAGGCGACGACCACGCGCTCCAGGGCCGGCGACAGGTTTCGGCAATCGGGGCACGCGACCTCGTTTCCACCGCCGGGCCCTCCGCGCCGTCCAGGACGGGCCCGTATTCCCAGACGTGCCGCAGCGCTGCGCAAGGCTTCTTCGACAATGCCATCCATCCCGGGCGCACTTCGCCGGGGGGACTCAGGCAGCGGCAGAGCCAAGCCGCAACGCTGACAGCGCGGCTGGCCAGACTTCATGGAGGCACACACCGCTTCGTGGCAATATCGGCAAAGTCCGCCGGGCGTGCGCTCCCGGCACAAAAGGCAACCCACAGGCACCCGATCGCGCAAGGCGCACAGCCATGACGCAGCGGGCTGGCCGCCACGGGCCTGTTGCGCACCGAAGCCGTCCACCAGGGCTTGCGCCCCGGTGCGAAGCTCGCGCAGCATTTTCAGATAGTCCATAATGAGGGTTTCACGTCTTGAGACACCCTCATCTGAGCACATGGCCGCTTGATCGCGCCAGTGCCGGTTCACGCAGATGTCACAGCCCTCTACCCTTCCCATCGATGCCCGTCACGTGCGCCAGCAGTTCGATCGGCGCGCGCCGCTGGACGATGCCCAATTCCTGTATGGCGAGATTGCCAAGCGTATGCTGCACCGTCTGGGCTACATCCGTGTGAACCCCGGCAAGCTGCTGGATGCCGGCTGCGGCGCCGGGCATGCCATCGAGCCTTTGCGCGTGCGCTACCCGGAAATGGATTACACGGGACAGGACATCAGCCCCGCGCTGCTGGCCATTGCCCGGCAGCGTTTTCAATCCCGGCCGGGGCTGTGGCAAAGGTTGCGCAACAAGCCGATGCTGCCGGTGGGCTTCGTGGAGTCCGACCTGGCTGAAAGCAGCCTGCCTCCCGAAAGCATCGACCTGGTGTGGTCCAACATGGCCTTGCACTGGCATCCGGCGCCCCATGACGTGCTGTCCGAATGGCGCCGCATACTCAAGCCCGGCGCGCTGGTCATGTTCTCGTGCCTGGGCCCGGGGACCCTGGCCGAGCTGCGCACAGCCTTGCAGGACGCCGGTCTGCAGACGGCCACACCGCCCTATGTGGACATGCACGACTTTGGCGACATGCTGATCGAGCGCGGCTTCGCCGACCCTGTCATGGATCAGGAAATCATCACTCTGACCTATCGCAGCCCAGAAAAGCTGCTGGACGACATGCGTCTGCTGGGCGGCAATCCCAACCCGGACCGGCGCACGAGCCTGCCGGGGCGCGCCTGGCGACAGCGCCTGCTGGATGCGCTCGAAAAGCAGCGCGGCATGGATGGCACGATCCGGTTGAGCCTGGAAGTCTCATATGGCCACGCATGGCGCGGCAGCTCGATGCGCGGCCCGCGCGGCGAAACACGCATTTCCGTCAACGCCATCGGCCGCAGCCGGCCTGATGGCTCGGGCCCCACGGTCAGGCCGCGGGAACCGGACGACCCGGGGCCAGGCAAAGCCGAATAGCCCCCCCCAAGAACCTGAACCGCCAAAACGGGCAACACGAGCGCATCAGCCAGGATAGAAATCCAGGGACGTCTGGTCAATGCCGAACACATCGGCCAGCCAGTCGAGCATCAATTCCTGGCCCAGGGTGGGATTGTCATGCTGGCAGTGCTCGGCGCCGGTTTCTTCTTCCGACGTAAGACGCAAAGTCGCTTTCACGCCATGCCGGATGGCGTAGTCATGGACGGTCCTGACGGCCTCCACCCCCAGCACATCATGGCCTCCGTGAATGATCAGGTACGGGCACTTCATATGCTCCAGCACGCCTTCGAGCTTGAAAGGCCTTGCGATTTCGGTGGCCTCGGCCATATCCCTCGCACCAAACACCCACTTTATATGACCTGCCAGCCCATGACTGTCATCGCGTGTTTTCCAACGCTCGTGAATGTCCCAGATGGCGCCATGCGAAATGCAGGCCGCCAATCGAGGCTCCATTGATCCGGCGCGTGCAGCATAGTATCCGCCCAGACTCGACCCACTGACCGCAATCCGGGAGGTGTCCACATCATCCCGCTGTTCGAGCCAGTCGATACATTTGCCGATCGGCACTTCGTAGTCATGGCGCGTCACCAGACCATGCCGGCGCAATGCCCCGCCCTGCCCCGGCCCATCGACCAGCAAGACCGACATGCCGCGCTGAAGCGCCCCTCGGCCCGTCATGAACCACAATTCATCCTTGAAGGAATCAAGGCCTCCGACGGAAATCAGCACGGGTTGCCGGGCTCCCCCGTTGGCTGAGCGGATGAAATAGGCAGGCAACGGCTTGCCATCTTCGTACGGGATATCGATGATCTCTGCCTTGGGGGTCAAGTTCGACATGAACTTGTGCGATGCCTGCTCGCAACGATCGAATGTCGCAAGCCGGCGGGGATCATCCGCCGTCAGCCAGAACTCCGCCTCCCGAAAGTAGTTGGCCGCTCGCAGCCAGCAGTTCATTGCCGTGCGGACATGACGCGCCTCGAACTCTTCGTCACCACGGCGATCATTGCGATCGGCGATATGAAGCCATTCCCTGTGCCAGCTTTCAAAATCATTCGGGACGATCTTGCTGGCCGCCTGGAACACTTCGCTTACAGCGCCGCCTCCTTCCTGCGTCTCGCCCAGGCCCCGCCTGAACTGGTATGACATCCAGAAATCTTCATGCCATTGATGCCATCCGAACGGCTCGTAACTGGGTCCTTTCCTTTGTTCCGTCATTCCATGCCTCGCTCATTCATTGCAGATAATTCAGGCTGTATTACCTGGGTTCATAACCAATGTCTTCCACCAGCTTCCGGTAAGCCTCGTTCTCTCTTTCCAGCAGCTCTGCGAAGTACTCAGGCGATTCAACGACAGGAATAAGGCCCAGCGTGCCCATCGTCTCTTTCACCTGCTCGACGCCCAAAGCGTCATTGATCGTCTGATTCAGTTTGCTGACGATGTCTGCAGGGGTGCCAGCCGGCGCCACGAACCCGAACCAGCCGACAGCGTCGTATCCTTCCACGGACTCCGCGATAGTGGGCAGATCCGGAAGGCTCGGATCTCTTTCGGGATAGGTAATGCCCAGCAGCCGCAGGCGGCCGTCATTCACCAGGGCAGCAACGCTCGTATACGACGTCACGGCAAGGTCGGTGCGGCCTCCGGTCAGGTCTGCGGCGACTGCACTATTGCTTTTGTAAGGCACATTCAGGAACGTGAAGCCTGACATGTGCGCCAGACGCTCGAAAGACATATGCGGCAGGCCGCCCATGCTCGTCGTGCCGATGGAAAGCTCTCCCGGGTTGTCCTTTGCCCATTGGATCATTTCTTCGACAGTCTTGAACGGCGCGTCCGGCCGCGCGACCAGGGCGAGATAGTTCATCGAAGCCAAAGCCACTGGCTCGAAATCCTTCAGTGGGTCGTAAGGCAGCGATTTGTAGGTATATGGAGCAAGTCCGAGATTGGTGACCAGACCGACCCCCAGGGTATAGCCGTCCGGTTTGGCCCTGGCTGTCTGAGTGAGTCCGATCTGGCCGCTTGCACCCGGCCTGTTCTCTATCACGACGGCCTGGTCAAGGCTTTTGCTGATATGGTCTCCGATCAGCCGAGCAATGACGTCCGGACCGTCACCTGCACCGTAAGGAACGATAATGGTGATGGGCCTGGCCGGATACTCGGCAGCCATGACCCCTGGCGCCAAGCCCAAAACCATCAGCAGTGCTGCCATGCAGGCCCTGAACATGTTTTTCATGGGAAGTCTCCTATGTATGATGTGATTCAGCAAGTGAACGACTAGTCCGGCTCACCCGGCCGGGGCACTTTCTGGGACGCCGGAAGACTATGGTTTCCTTGAAATCTGCTGCCGATACCATTCAAGGATCTCCTCTCCGGTCCACATCACCACTCCTTCATGCCCGAGGATGTAGTCGTACAAGCTTTCGAGATACTTGATGCGATGAGGGACGCCAGTAAGATACGGGTGAATTGAAATCGCCATGACCCGCGGATTTTTCTGCCCATCGAGATACAGGCGATCAAAATGATCCCGGCCACGACGGAAGATTTCGTCGGAAGGCTGCTGCTGGATGGCACTGATGACAACGTCATTGATTTCGACGGTATAAGGTATTGAAACGATCTGGCCCGCCCGTGTATTCACCGGCACTGGCTGTTCATCAAGCACCCAGTCAGCAACGTATTCAATACCCGCTTCCGCAAGCAGATCCAGCGTTTCGTCCGTCTCCGTCAACCCTGGGCTTTCCCAGCCTCGCAACGCCCTGCCAGTGAAATCAGTGATCGCCTTGATCGTGTCGGCGATCGCCTTCGCCTGATCTCCCACGCCATGCATGGGCTCCTGAACAAAGCCATGCCCCATGAATTCCCAGTCTGCCTCAAGCGCAGCCCGGCATGCAGCCTCGTATACCGAACAGGCAGATCCATTGACAGCGAAGGAAGCTCGCAACCCACGCTCCTGCAGGGTTTCCAGGAAACGCCAGAAGCCGACACGCATTCCATATTCATGCCACGCCCAGTTGGGAATGTCGGGCAGCAGGGCCTGACCCATCGGCGGTGGCAGCACGGCTCGCGGCATGGAGCG